>Ga0209450_10002006_pt1 | contig 10271 bp, 11 predicted proteins | sample FrelakmetLWP11LW_FD_187149 | JGI IMG/M metagenome (GOLD analysis project Ga0209450, IMG submission 187149) | Freshwater lake sediment microbial communities from the University of Notre Dame, USA, for methane emissions studies - LWP11 LW (SPAdes)... | ecosystem: Environmental > Aquatic >...
GCCGGGAGACGTGATATTCTGCCTCCATTTGCTCGAAAATACGATGGTCTTCCGGGCATTCAAGTACAGCGTGTTTTAGAGCAACAACCTGCTTGGTATTCTCATCGGTTGCCTGATAAATAGCGCTTCGAGCGCCGGTACCAATGCGTTTTATGATAGAAAAACCATCAATGTCTATGGGCATTTGAGCCATAAAATATCGTTCCGATTTATATTATCCCCTATAAATGACCCATAAAGCCAATTTGTCAGGGATTGCTTATATAATTGTATATAATTGTAATCCTATGCTGTTTTTCGACAATTGTCCAGAACGAATCCTCTTGTTTTGTGTGGAAACAAAAAAAGAAGGGCCGCCCTGAGGCAGACCCTTCCGGAGGGGAGAAAACTCTAAGTATTATACGCGGCAGTAGGGGGCGTGTGCAAGTTTTTTTTTGATAATATCAGTATTTTTACTGATACCATAAAAAACCCATAGCAGGCATAAAAAACGCCCATAATTAATCATTTATGGGCGTAAATCCGTTTTGTCACCCCCAGTTGTTTCTATTCAAAGAAACTTTTTGTAACAAGCAATTGTTAAATTTTTCCTAGAATTAACGCACAATTATGTCCACCAAAGCCAAGCGAGTTGCTCAATGCGTAGCGTACCTTTGCTTTTCTGGCAGTCCCTGGCACATAGTCCATCTTTGGATCGCATTCTTCGCCGACGGTCTCCAGATTTGCAGTTGGATGAATGACCCCGGTTTCAAGGGTTTTGGCACAAACCACCAATTCGATAGCTCCGCTGGCGCCAAGAGTATGCCCTACGCAGCTTTTGGTAGAGCTAATCGCCAGTTTGTAGGCATGTGGGCCAAATACAGACTTGACGGCGGTGCTTTCGGCTGCATCGTTGAGCTGTGTGCTGGTTCCATGGGCATTGATGTAATCAATCTGATCAGGATTCAGTTTGGCTTGCCTAAGAGCGAGACGCATCGCATCAGCTCCACCCGAACCATCCGGCAGCGGGGCGGTGATGTGGTGTCCATCCCCGGTGCCGCCATAGCCCAGCAGTTCTGCGTAAATTTTTGCTCCGCGTTTCTTGGCGTGTTCATATTCTTCGAGAACCAGAATGCCCGCCCCTTCGGATAAGACAAACCCGTCACGGTCTTTATCAAAAGGTCGGCTGGCCTTTTGGGGCTGATCATTGCGAGTACTCAGCGATTTGAGCGCACAAAACGATGCCATTCCAATCGGCGTTAAGGCCGCCTCGGAGCCACCGGTAATAGCGACATCGCTACGGTCGTTCAGGATGTTGTAAAAAGCCTCGCCGATAGCATGGCTGCCTGACGCACAAGCGGTTACGACGCAGAAATTAGTTCCGCGTAATCCCCATTGAATGGAGATACAGCCGCTGGCGGCATTGCCCATTAGCTTGGGGACGCAAAACGGCGAAACGCGACGTGGGCCTTTGTCCAGAAGGCGGACATGCTGCTCTTCAATTTCCTTAATTCCGCCGATGCCGGTACCGACGATGACTGAGACACGGGACTTGTCTTCCTGCTCAAAATCAATCCCACTGTCTTTAACAGCCCCGACTGCAGATGCAAAGGCCATTTGGGTAAAGCGATCCATACGGTTTGCTTCATGGACATCGATATAATTGCCAGGAACAAACTGTTTGACCTCGCCGCCAAACTTGACCGGGTACAACGCGGTGTCAAAGCTCTCGATAATCGATATTCCGCTCTGGCTTTTACAAACAGCTTCAAATAAAGATTCTGCTGTCTCACCCAGTGCCGTGATGCAACCGAGGCCTGTAATAACAACTCGACGATTCGTCATTCGTAAACCCGCTTATTCGCTGCCTTTTTTCTTGACCACTTCCATGATATAATCAATCGCGGCTCCGACGGTCTGAATCTTTTCAGCCTCTTCATCCGGAATGCTCATGTCGAACGCATCCTCAAATTCCATCACCAGTTCTACGGTGTCCAATGAATCGGCGTTCAGGTCGTTGATGAAAGAAGTCTCGCGTGAGATTTCGGCCTTATCGACGCCCATCTGTTCGCTGACGATTTCAATCACTTTGCTTTCTACGGTCTTAATATCCAAATTTTCGCTCACGTGCAGTTCTCCTAATTCCTACATAGAAAAATTAACAATCCGTTTTCTTGACTTTTTCCAACACTTAACGGTCGGCGGTAATATACCGACCCAATAGTCCGTTTTCAATGTTTTTCTAACAAAAATCTTATTCTTTATACCTGAAAATTGATATTTCGCATCTTAACAGGTGGTATGCCCGCAAAATAAAGGCAAAAAGGCCTATTTACATCGCCATTCCGCCATCAACACACAAAACTTGCCCGGTAATATAGCCGGTGTCGTCGCCGGCCAGAAAAGCCACTGCACGAGCGACATCTTCGGGAGTACCGAATTTCCGCATAGGAATAACATTCATTGCCGCTTCTTTGACCTGTTCGTGCAGGGTGGCCGTCATATCCGTCATAATAAAGCCCGGTGCGATACAATTGGAAGTAACATTCTTTTTGCCGACTTCGCGGGCAATCGATTTGCTCATTCCGACCAAACCGGCCTTGCTGGCGGCATAATTGGTCGAACCGGCCTGCCCCATGACCCCGGCAACTGACGCGATATGGATCAAACGGCCGAACTTATTGCGGATCATCGAGCGGGCGGCGACACGGGTAGCGACAAAGGCCGCCCGGAGATTGACATTGATAACGCGATCAAAGTCGTCATCATCCATCTGAATCATCAATTTATCGCGGGTGATTCCGGCGTTGTTGACCAAAATACCGACTCCACCATTTTGTTCGGCAAGTTCCTCTAAAACTTGAGTTAGTTTATCGGTTTGAGTGATGTCAACGCATCGTGTGATCACATCATATCCAGCTTCTTTACAGACTTTAACCAGTTCTTCAAGCTGAACGGCATTCAAGTCCAAGCCGGCAACCTTTCTTCCCTGCCTAAGAAGTTCCAACACAATTGCTCTCCCGATACCCCGGGCGGCGCCTGTTACTACTGCTAAACGTTGTTCTGCCATTCTATCAATTCTCCAAAATGAGTTTGTTAAACTACGATTTAAGGGCTTCCAGCGAGTCGAGGGCACTGACATTAACGATATTCGCCTTGCGATGAATACGTTTCATTAGGCCGGTCAAGACACGGTTTGGGCCAATTTCATAAAATTTTTCGATACCGTCGGCGATCAGCCGCTCAACACATTTTTGCCACAAAATCGGCTCGACGAGCTGCCGAACCAGTCCCTGCCGGATTTGTTCGGTTGAAGTATAATACTCTGCCGTGATATTTGCAATCACTTGAATTTCCGTGGGGCTTTTCAACGGACATCCGGCTAACGCCTGTCCGAGAGCATCCGCCGCTGGTTTCATCATTTCCGTATGAAATGCTCCGGCAACAGCAAGGGGGACCGCTTTCATTGCCCCGTATTTTTCGGCAAGCCCTGCCGCCCGTTGACAGGCTTCGGCATCGCCGCTGATGACGATCTGTCCGGGACAATTGAAATTTGCCGGTTTTAGCAACTGCCCCTGCGATGCCTCGTCGCACAACTGACGAACCTTTGATTCCTCAAGACCGATGAAGCTGACCATTCCGCCTTTTGAGGCCGTTGCCGCCGCTTGCATTGCCTGTCCGCGTTTTAAAACCAGTTTCAGGGCGTCCTCAAAGGACATTCGTCCCGCGGCGTACAAAGCCGTATATTCACCCAGTGATAGCCCTGCGGTTACACTGGGCTTAATTGTGGGAGCGATTTGCCTGACTAATTCCAGCAGGGCGGCGGAAGCAACAAAAATCGCTGGTTGCGATATATCTGTACTGCTCAGTCTGTCCTCCGGACCGGCAAAGCAGATCGACTTTAAATCAAAGCCGACAATCTGATTGGCTCTATCGAACAGTTCTGCCGCTTTGGGGTATGTGCCGACAATATCGGCGCCCATGCCCACAAGCTGTGCACCCTGTCCTGGAAATAGAAAAGCTACTTTACCCATTCGTATATAAAATCCTAAAAAATCTTAACTTTTGAGAACAACATCACATCTGAATGACATTGGCGCCCCAGGTCAGCCCGCCGCCAAAAGCTGCAAGCAAAACAATGTCTTTCTTTTTAAGTCTGCCTGTTTTGCGCGCTTCATCTAAGGCAATTGGAATCGATGCCGCGGAGGTATTGCCGTATTTGTCCACATTGACGAAGATCTGGTCGTCTCTAAAATGGAGGCGTTTGCCGACCGACTCAATGATCCTTGCATTCATTTGATGCGGAATAAACAAAGCGATATCTTTGATATCAAGGTCACATTTTTCGAGGCATTCATTGACAAGCTCGACAATACGACGTACGGCGACATAATAGACTTCCTTGCCGTTGATGTTCATATAGATCATCTTCGGGTCAGGCAGCGGTCGGCTGACAGGGTGTCGTGAGCCATAGGCCTTGCAATTGAGCGAGGTCCATCCCGCGCCATCGGAAAATGCCGTACTGTACATCACGCCCATCGATTCATTGCTGTTTGATGCCTTAAGAATGACTGCGCCTGCGCCGTCCCCAAAAAGGATACAGCTTCCCCGGTCGGTATAGTCCGTAATTCGCGTCAGCGTTTCGGCGCCGATGACCATGGCGGAGCGATAACGTCCGGCGCCGATAAATTGCTGAGCAATCGACAGGCCATAAACAAATCCGCTGCATGCGGCGGACAAATCGAACGCCCAGGCATTGACCGCACCGATGGTATTCTGCACGAAACACGCTGTCGAGGGAAATACCATCTCCGGCGTGATTGTGGCGACAATAATCAAGTCCAGTTCTGCAGGCTGCATCCCGGCGTCAGATAACGCCCGCTGAGCGGCTTGTGATGCCAATACGGCGGTGGTTTGCTCTTCCGATGCGATATGACGCTGCTTGATGCCCGTACGTGTGGTAATCCACTCGTCGTTGGTATCAACGATTTTTGCAAAATCATCATTGGTCAGAACCTTTTCAGGAACAAATGAACCGGTACCTGCAATGATGGTGCAGGTAGGCACCGTAGATTGTACTGTAGGGTTATTCACCATTGGTTATTACCGTAGATTTAGCAAGAGCCTCGACGATATGTTCGTTGATTTTATTCTCGGAGAACTTCCTGCAAGCCAAAATTGCGTTTTTAATGGTGCGGGCTTTGCTTGAACCATGGCAGATTACCGACGTCCCATTGACGCCCAAAAGCAATGCTCCGCCGTATTCATGATAATCATATTTCTTGTAGATTTGCTTGACCACTGTTTTAAACCATAATGCCAACAGTTTGTTGCGATTCATCAATTCGGCGCGTATCGCCTGAAACAGCATATTGACGATCCCCTCGGTCAGTTTAAGGACGACGTTGCCCATAAAACCTTCGCAGACGACAACGTCACATTTACCCTCAAACAAATCCCGCCCTTCGATATTGCCTATAAAATTGATATTGGGGTCGGATTTCAGCAGGGCACGGGTTTTTTTGACCAAATCATTGCCTTTGGCTTCTTCTTCGCCAATATTCATAATTCCGACTCTCGGAGTCTTGATTCCAAGCATTAGATTCGAATAAGCGCTAGCCATGACCGCATACTGATATAAATGGATAGGCTTACATGCAATATTCGCTCCCACATCGCAAACCGTTACCGGTCCGTTGTAAGTTGGCAGAACCACCGCGATGCCCGGACGAACAACCCCCTCCAGATTTCGCATTCGCAATTGGCTGACTGCCACACAGGCTCCGGTATTGCCTGCCGAGATTACCGCATCGACTTGCTTGTGGGATGCCAAACGAGCCATAACTGCAATGGAACTTTTCGGTTTTTTGCGAAGCGCGTCTATGGGGGACTCATCCATTCCGATGACTTCTGGAGCATGGAAAATACGAAAAGTATCCGGCTTGGCTTTGAGGGTCACAAGTTGCGAATGAATCATTTCCTCATCCCCAACCAGAACCAGTTCCTCGCCAGTCTTGAGCAGTTCCTTTGCTTCCAGCGCGCCGGCGATAATTTCGCTGGGGGCGTAATCCCCGCCCATCGCGTCGATGGCAATTCGCATAATATTACTCTTCGGCCCCTTGATCCATTTTTAGGGTAATATCAGAGTTAACATATCCGCATTTTCCGCATGCCGCATGCGGCAGTTTCGCGGCGCCACACTTTTTGCACAGTGAATAATTCACCGGCTTGAGTGCTGTATGAGCCCGACGAGAACGCGTCGTCGAATGGCTTTTTTTCTTTGTTGGAAGCATATCTACTCCTGCAACCTATTAAAATTCAATTATTTATAGATCAGACACAAACTACAGATTCGGCGTCTGTCCGAGAAAATTTAAGCACTAAACCCTATACCAAACACGCAGTTGTGAGTAAAGAGAATTATTAAAGGGCTTTTAATTATCCGAAATACGATTGAATGTCAAGAGACAATTTCGTTGTAAAATTTCCATTTCACATTTTTTAGAGTTGAAATACGGCGGGAAATAGGGTATCGTACGCTACTGGTTTGGCAAAAGGATACTCGGATGGCCTGAAAATGCCGCTCGAATGGATTCCAGAACTTGGCTAAAAAAGAGATCCTATGGTGCGTGAAATGAATAAAATTTCATTATACGAGGCGATTCGGCGTAAAAAAGAGGCCGAAGGTCTTAATATGTCGCCGCAGACTCAGCCTGTGCCTCAACAGAAACCGAGTACGGAGCCGAGGATTTTTCTGAAGCCGTCGCCGACAGGCGTCAAACCGGTTTCTGGGATGTCGACCCCAATAAAGCCGATTTCAAAGCTGGCAAGTAAGCCGCATGTTGCTTTGAAAGGCCAGATATTAAGAAAGCCCAAGGCGCCATCCCGCCTGATGAATGTGCTTCGGGATGTGGTTAATGATAAAACGCTTTTGAAGTGGACGGGGATTGTTGTTGCGGCGGTTGTTGTGATCGTCTTAGTGAGTTCTCTGATAGCCAAAGCATTAAAAAAGACGGATGTTGTCATTGAGCCGTCAAGCTCTCGTAAATTTGAAGAGCCGATAAACAGGGATGAAGTTGTACTTAATTACACCTCTCCCAAAAAAATGGTGGATAAGCCGGCGGATGCACCGAAGCCGGCAGTGGTCGCCAAGGTCGAGGTTCCAGCGACGATAAAACCCGTAGAACCTGCGAGACCGCAATTGCCGGCGGGGGTGCAGAGCCAGCTGCAAAAAAAGCCTGAAATCGAAAAGGTGATCTCAACTGGCGACAATGCGATAGTTATTGTTGCCTATACAAAGAAGAATGATTTGTTGCCGGTGCAGGAGTATTTTAAGGCAAATGGAATTGAGACGGTAATAGTACAAGACGGTTCCTACTATTATGTTATTAGCAAGGATCGATTTGATACAGTAAATAAGGCCGGAACGGAGGGGTATCGGCTGAAACAAAAAATTAAACAGGTTGGCGCCAACTATAAAGCGCCGGCAGGCTTTGAGCGTTTTGCTTCCAAGCCGTTTCAGGATGTGTACGGAAAAAAAGTAAATAAATAAGGTCAAGATATACAGGAGAGTTAATCAATGTCAATTGATCGTTCATTGAGAGTTAAAGGCGCGTTAGCCAGACATCGTAATGTGCTTAGTCGCGGCGAGCGGATAGAAAAGCTCAAACAGGAAGAACGCTGGGAAGACGAGCGTTCCGTGTTGGGTTTGCCCAAAGTGTCGCACCGCAAAGCCGGTACTGGTAAAAAGGGTGCAGAAAAGACCACGGAAGATGCTGCCGCACCAGGCGCAGCAGCACCTGCCGCCGCTGCGGGTGGAACTAAAGCAGCGGCAGGCGCAGCCAAGGCCGCACCAGTCGCAAAAGCCGCACCAGCCGCCAAAGCCGCTGGAAAGAAATAATGGGGATTTAAGTGGAAGCAGCGTGACCAATTTGACCGTCCGGAATAAAGCTAAACCTTTCTTCCGGATGGTTTTTTTCTGCGCCGCTTCAACGGATTTGAACGAATGAGGATATCTATGAGAGAGTATCTTGCCGATCGAACGAAGCAGATCGATGCCAGCGGAATACGGAAAGTTTTTGCGTTGGCCGCCCAATTAAAAGACCCTATTAATTTTTCGATTGGTCAGCCGGATTTCGATGTGCCGGAACCGATTAAGAAGGCCGCAATTAAGGCCATTGAAGGTGGTTTTAATCGCTATTCGCAGACGGCTGGCGAGCAAAAGCTGTTGGATAAAATCAGGCAGAAAACATCCCAAGACTGCGGCTGGAAAAATCCGCAATGTTTTGTGACCAGCGGTGTCAGCGGCGGTCTGCAGCTGGCCTTTATGGCAACCGTCAATCCCGGCGACGAAGTCATTATGGCGGACCCCTATTTCGTTATTTATAAGCACTTGATCAATATGCTTGGCGGAAAATGTGTCTTTGTGGATAGTTACCCGGATTTCAAGCTGCCTATAGATAAAATTGAAAAGGCGATCACCGATAAGACCAAGCTATTGATTCTCAATTCCCCGGCTAATCCGACGGGTATGGTCTACACCAATGCCGAAGTTCAGGCCATTGCGAAAATTGCGAAAAAGCACGGCCTTCTGGTTCTTAGCGATGAAATCTACGAAGAGTTTTGCTATGACAGCCCCAGTGAGAGTATCGCACCGTACTATGAGGGTACGCTGGTTCTCAAAGGCTATAGCAAAAGTTACGCCATGACCGGCTGGCGAATGGGATATGCCGCGGCCGCCGAAAGTCTCAAGCCGCTGATGGACAAAATGCTCCAGATTCAGCAATACACGTTTGTTTGTGCCCCAACGCCGTTCCAGATAGCCGCTGCCGAGGCGATGGATTTCGATATGACTGAATATGTCGGCGCCTATCGCAAAAAACGCGACCGGGTTGTTCAGGGTTTGTCCGGCTGCTATGAAGTGGTTAAATCCGGCGGGGCATTTTACCTGTTCGTCAAAGTTCCGCCAAAATATCCAAATGCGACCGCTTTTGTCCAAAAGACAATAGAAAATAATGTTTTGGTCATTCCGGGCAATGTTTTCAGTGAACAAGACACGCACTTTCGAATCAGTTATGCCACTACCGATGCAAAAATTGAACAGGGGATCGAAATTCTTAACAAGATAAGTTAGTCCTGAATTGCCCGCAAAATAATAAATGATAAAGAGCGAGGCTCAATTGAGTTTCGCTCTTTTTTTGTTAATTTGCCGTGTCTCTAAAAAGTGTTCTTGCGAAAATCCTGTGAAAACCAGAAAAGTGTTGCCCAAACTCCATTTTGGCATTACAATCCGCCCTAATAAAAACTAAGCCAAAAACCTAATGGAATGTTAATAAATCAGGAGTTTCCAGATGAAAAAGTTTCTATGTGGTCTTTTAATTTTGTCGCTAACTCTTTGTTTTGCGGTCGGTTGTAAACGTTCCGCTCCAGGCGAAAAGAGTCAGGGTGAGCTGCAGCTCAAAGGCTCGGATACGATGGTCAATGCGGAACAGAAAGTCGCTGAAGAATTTATGAAAGTAACGCCCGATGTATTTGTCGCCATAACCGGCGGCGGAAGCGGCGTAGGGATAGCGTCGCTGATCAATGGCTCTTGCGATGTCGCAGCGACTTCCCGTGAAATGAAAGCGGAGGAAATTCAGTCCGCTCGAAAGCGAGGCGTTGAGCCCAACGAGATTGTTGTCGCTTACGATGGGGTTGCCGTAATTGTGAACCTGAAAAATCCCGTTGAACAGCTTACCATTGATGATTTAAGGCGGATTTTTACAGGAGAAGTGAAAAGCTGGAAAGAGTTTGGCGGGAAGGATTTACCGATTGTCTTATTGTCCCGCGAAGTCAGTTCCGGCACACACATGTATTTCAAAGAAGAGGTTATACATGAGGGCAAGAAGGATAGCATCGCTGAGTTTTCTCCGAAAGCTCTTTTGCTGACGTCCTCTCAGACTATCGTAGAAGAGGTCGCCAATAATGAATCCGCAATCGGATATTTTGGCATGGGCTATGTTTCCAATCGTACCAAAACGATCAAAGTCGGGAAAAAGACGGACGAATGCTATTTTCCGGATATTGACAATGTATTAAGCAAAAAATATCCGCTGTCTCGTCCACTGTATTTTTATACCAATGGAGAGCCAAAAGGGATTGTGAGGCAGTTTGTTGATTTTGCACTAAGTCATCAAGGGCAGCAGCAGTTCGCCGAAACCGGTTTTGTACCTCTGGAGGCAAGCCTTGGGAAAAAAGATTAACGAACGAATCATCGAAACAGCGATTCGCCTGAGTGGTTTTGCGATTATTGC
>Ga0209450_10002007_pt1 | contig 10269 bp, 13 predicted proteins | sample FrelakmetLWP11LW_FD_187149 | JGI IMG/M metagenome (GOLD analysis project Ga0209450, IMG submission 187149) | Freshwater lake sediment microbial communities from the University of Notre Dame, USA, for methane emissions studies - LWP11 LW (SPAdes)... | ecosystem: Environmental > Aquatic >...
TGTTCGGCTACGCCTCGATGGTCTACGCCACCGCGTCGATCGCCATCCTGTCGTTCATCGTCTGGGCGCACCACATGTTCACCACCGGCATGCCGGTGACCGGGCAGCTGTTCTTCATGTACGCGACCATGCTGATCGCGGTGCCCACCGGCGTGAAGATCTTCAACTGGCTGGCGACGATGTGGCGCGGCAGCATGACCTTCGAGACGCCGATGCTTTTCGCGGTGGGCTTCATCTTCGTGTTCACCATGGGCGGCTTCACCGGGCTGATCCTGGCGGTGGCGCCGATCGACATCCAGGTGCAGGACACCTACTACGTGGTGGCGCACTTCCATTACGTGCTGGTCGCCGGCAGCCTGTTCGCGCTGTTCGCCGGTGCCTACTTCTGGCTGCCGAAGTGGACCGGTCACATGTACGACGAGAAGCTCGGCAAGTGGCACTTCTGGGCCTCGATGATCACCTTCAACATCACCTTCTTCCCGATGCACTTCCTCGGCCTGGCCGGCATGCCGCGCCGCTATGCCGACTACCCGATGCAGTTCGCCGACTTCAATATGCTGGCGACCATCGGCGCCTTCGGCTTCGGCCTGTCGCAGCTGATCTTCCTGTGGATGGTGCTCAAGTGCATCAAGGGCGGCGAGCAGGCGAAGGCCAACTACTTCGACGCGCAGGACGACGGCCTGGAGTGGACCGTGCCGTCGCCGGCGCCGTTCCACACCTTCGAGGTGCCGCCGAAGGTCGAGTTCAGGCCGCTGCACTGAGCGCGCCGGCGGGCCAGGCGATGATGACCGAGGGCGACAAGCGGGCCAACCGCAGGACAGCGCTGATCCTGCTGTCGGTGGTCGCCGTCTTCTTCGTCGGCGTGGTGGTCCGCCACTGGCTGTACGGCGGCTGAGGCGGAGCCCGGACAGATGAGCGAAGCGCGCACCGCGTCGGCCGAGAACCGCGCCATCCTGCGCAAGCTGCTGGTGGTGGCGGTGCTGATGTTCGGCTTCGGCTGGGCGCTGATTCCGCTTTATCGCAAGATCTGCGAGGTCACCGGCATCAACCTGCTGACCAACAAGGATCCGGCGGTCGAGGCGCGCGCGCGCAACACGCAGGTCGACACCAGCCGCACGATCGTGGTCGAGTTCGACGCCAACCGGCAGGGGCCGTGGCGGTTCAAGCCGCACGTGAACCACATGACGGTGCATCCCGGCGAACTGGTCCACGTCGACTACGACCTGGTCAACCTCGAGGGGCGGGCCATGGCCGGGCAGGCGATCCCGAGCTACGCGCCGATGCAGTCGGCGCAGTACTTCCAGAAGCTGGAGTGCTTCTGCTTCAAGCAGCAGGTGCTCGAAGCCGGCGAGACGCGCAGGTTCCCGGTGGTGTTCTTCATCGACCCGGACCTGCCGAAGGACGTGACGCAGATCACGCTGTCGTACACCTTCTTCGAGGTGGCCGGCGCGCTGCCCAGGCAGGCGCCGGCGGGCGGCGATGCGCGCAGCTGAGATGGATCGGGCACGGTCGCCGCACCGCCGCAAGGCCTCGCTGGCGCAGACGGCGGGCGCCGTGTTCTGGTCGTTTTTCGGCGTGCGCAAGCGGGCCCACTACGAGGCCGATTCGGCGCAGCTCAATCCGGTGCACGTGATCGTCATGGGGGTGGTCGGCGCGGCGGTGTTCGTCGCCGTGCTGATCCTGGTGGTCCGCTGGGTCGTCGGCTGACACCCGGCGCAGCGAGAAAACGAGAGGCGGAACAGGGGGGAGAGCAACATGGGCAACACGCACAGCGCAACCGCACCGGACTACTACGTCCCGGCGCCGTCGAACTGGCCGATGGTCGGCATGATCGCCATGATCCTCGCCGGCTTCGGCGCGGCGATGCTGGTGAACAAGGTGGCCTTCGGCGGCTGGATCCTGCTGGCCGGCTTCGCCGTGCTCGCCTACATGATGTTCGGCTGGTTCGGTGCGGTGATCGCCGAGTCGGAGAGCGGCAAGTACCGGCACAAGGAGGACGTCTCCTTCCGCTGGGCGATGGGCTGGTTCATCTTCTCCGAGGTGATGTTCTTCGCCGGCTTCTTCGGCGCGCTGTTCTACGCGCGGGTCATCACCATGCCGCTGCTGGGCGACTTCGACCACCGGCTGCTGTGGCCGGACTTCACCGCCGCCTGGCCGCACAGCGGGCCGGCCGGCACGGTCGAGGACTTCACCACGATCCCGGCCTGGCCGCTGCCCACCATCAACACCATCCTGCTGGTGACGTCGGGCATCTGGCTGACGATCGCGCACCACGCGCTGCGCGCCAACCATCGCGGCAAGGCGGCGTTCTGGCTGTTCATGACGCTGGCCTTCGGCTTCACGTTCGTGGCCATCCAGGCCTACGAGTACATGCACGCCTACCGCGACCTGAACCTGCGGCTGGACTCGGGCATCTTCGGTTCGACCTTCTTCATGCTGACCGGCTTCCACGGCTTCCACGTGCTGGTCGGCGCGATCATGCTGACCGTCGTGCTGCTGCGCCTGCTCAAGGGCCATTTCAGGCCGGAGCACCATTTCGCCTTCGAGGCGGCCGCGTGGTACTGGCACTTCGTCGACGTGGTCTGGATCGGCCTGTACATCGTCGTGTACTGGCTGTAGTCCGGCGGACCGCCGCACACGAGAAAACGGCGCCCGCGGGCGCCGTTTTTGTTCGGCGGCGAAGCCCGGTCAGGGCTAACGACGCGGCTCGATCCAGCCCATCCAGTAACTGAACCAGATGAACAGCAGCAGCAGCACCGACAGGGCAACGCGAACCGTCAGCGCATTGACGGTGCGGTTGGTCGAACCGCGGTCGCGCACCAGGAACATCAGTGCGGAGCCCAGCGCGACGAGGATGCCGGCGAAGGCGAAGGCGATGACTGCTTTCATGGCGCGCTGCAGGGTTGACGGCTGGCATTATCGCAGCGACGCGACGCCCGACTCTTGATGGCTCGCACACGAACCCTGATCGCCTTCGTCGCCGCTGCTGCGTCGATCGCGCTGACCGTTTCGCTCGGCAACTGGCAGCTGCGCCGCGCCGACGAAAAGCTCGCGCTGCAGGCGGCCTGGGACCGCGCCGAGCAGGCGGTACCGATGCCGGTGGCCGGAACCGACGTCGCGACCGTGGCCAGCCGCCTTCCGCTGCGCGTGCAACTGCGCGGCCGGTTCCTGTCTGCGCACGAGGTCTGGCTCGACAACCGGCAGATGGACGGCCAGGCCGGTCTGATGCTGGTCGCGCCGCTGCAACTCGCCGATGGAGCCGTGGTGCTCGTCAACCGGGGCTTCGCCCGCCGCGATCCGCGCGACCGGACCCGGCTGCCGGAAGTCGCGCGGCCGAATGACGAGGTGATCATCGAAGGCCTGGCCGCGGCGCAGACCGTCCGTGTACTGCAGCTCGGCGAAAACGCGCCGGTCGGCGTTGGCGGGCCGGTCGTTTGGCAGAATCTCGACTACGACGCCTTTGAGCGCGCCAGCGGACTGGCGGTGGCCCGTTGGGTCGTTCAGCAGACCAACCGTGCCGACGATGGCTTGCTGCGCAACTGGCCGCGCCTGAGTGCGGGCGTGGAAAAGCACCACGGTTATGCGCTGCAGTGGTTCGCGCTGGCGGCGCTGATCACTGCGTTGACCGCATTCTTTGGCCTGCGCGCGCTGCGGCGCCGATCCTCTGTGAATCGCTTCGATGACTGAGACCGAGACTGCGGCGCATCCGCCCTCCCGCTGGCGCCGCTACCGGATGCTTTACCTGCTGCTAGCCGTGTGCGTGGCGCCGGTGGTCGGCTCCTACACCGCCTACTACCTGCTGCCCCCGTCGGGGCGCACTAACTATGGCGCGCTGGTCGAGCCGCAGCGGCCGCTGCCCGCGCTTGCACTGCGGCGGCTCGACGGCACCGCAGTGCCGGCCGCGAGCCTGCGCGGTTCGTGGCTGATGGTGCAGGTCGATGGCGGCGCGTGCGACGCCGCCTGCGAGAAGAAGCTCTGGCAGATGCGGCAGGTCAGGCTGACGACCGGCAAGGACGCCGACCGCGTGCAGCGCCTCTGGCTGATCATCGACGATGCGCCGCTCGCCACCTCGGTGATCCGCGAGTACGACGGCACGATGTTCCTGCGCGGCCGCGCCGACGACGCGGCCGCCTTCCTGCCGCTTTCCGCCGGACCCGGCGCGAAGCTCACCGACCACATCTGGCTGATCGACCCGCTTGGCAACCTGATGATGCGCTGGCCGAAGGATGCCGACCCGAACCGGATGAAGAAGGATCTGATCAAGCTGCTCAAGGCGTCAAAGATCGGTTGACCAATGGACCTCGCCTCGCTGTTCTGGCTGGCCGTCAAGGCGGTGGCGATCGCGGCGCTGCCGCTCGCCTACGTCACGCTGTCGAATGACCCGGACAAGCACCGCAAGCTGGCCTGGGTGACGGCGTTCCTGACGCTCGACCTGGTCATGTTCGGCGCCTTCACGAGGCTCACCGACTCCGGGCTCGGCTGCCCCGACTGGCCGGGCTGCTACGGGCACTCGAACCCGCTGTCGGCCGGCGAGCAGATCCGCGCCGCCGAGACGGCGTTGCCCTCGGGCCCGGTGACGATGACCAAGGCCTGGATCGAGATGCTGCACCGCTATTTCGCGATGGCAGTCGGCTTGCTCATCATCGCGCTGACGGTGCTCGCCTGGCGCCGCTGGCGGCATTCGCCCGAGCGGTCGCCGTGGCTGGCGACCTTCACCCTCGTCGCCGTCTGCCTGCAGGGTGCATTCGGCGCGCTGACGGTGACGATGAAGTTGCAGCCGGCGATCGTCACCGCGCACCTGCTCGGCGGTGTCGGCCTGCTCGCATTGCTGACCTGGCTGGCGCTTCGCGAAGCTCCCTCGCCAGTGGTCGATTCACGGGCAGCAGCCCTGCGGCCGCTGGCTGCTGTGGCTGCGCTGCTGCTTGTGCTGCAGATCGCGCTCGGCGGCTGGGTCAGCACCAACTATGCGGTGCTGGCGTGCCCGGACTTTCCCACCTGCCAGGGGCACGTCTTGCCGGCGGACATGGACTTCGGCGCGGGCTTCACGCCGTGGCGAGATCTCGGTATGACCGCCGACGGCGCGCCGATCCCGTTCCAGGCCCTGGTCGCCATCCACTGGACACACCGCAGCTTTGCGTACGTGGTCATCGCGGTGCTGGGCCTGCTGGCGTGGCGGCTGCGGCTGCTGGTGGGGGTATCCAGGGTGGCGCGCGCGCTGGCGGCCGTGCTGGCGATCCAGTTCGTCACGGGGCTGGCGAGCGTCGTGCTGAGCTGGCCGCTGCTGCTGGCGGTGCTGCACAACGGCGGCGCGGCGGTGCTGCTGGTACTGCTGGTGACGATCAACTACCGGCTTTCCGCGAGCGGCGCCGGCGCTGGAACTGACGCACTAACCCGTGCACGAGCGCAGGGCCGCGGTTAGAATCGCGCCCTTTCCACGCCTGCCGGCGCCTGTCCCCGGACACCGACCGAACCGCGATGCAGATTCAAGCCGACACCGTCCTGCGCCCCGCCTGGCAGCACCTTGCCCGGCAGTACTGGCTGCTGACCAAGCCGCGCGTGACGCAGCTCGCCATCTTCTGCGCGGTGATCGGCATGTTCCTGTCGAGCCGCGAGCTGCCGAGCCTGGCCTCGGTGGCGGTGGCGACGATCGGCATCTGGCTGCTGGCCGGCGCGGCGTTCGCGGTCAACTCGATCATCGAGCGGCAGATCGACGCGAAGATGGCGCGCACGCGCATGCGCCCGGTGGCGCGCGGCGAGATCACGCCGCTGCAGGCGATCGTGTTCTCCGGCGTGATCGGTGGCATCGGCATGTGGGTGCTGTACACGCAGGTCAATGCGCTGACGCTGTGGCTCACCTTCGCCACCTTCGTCGGCTACGCGGTCATCTACACCGTGCTGCTGAAGCCGAACACGCCGCAGAACATCGTCATCGGCGGCATCAGCGGCGCCATGCCGCCGGTGCTCGGCTGGGCGGCGATGACCGGCGACGCGCCGGCGCAGGCCTGGCTGCTGGCGCTGATCATCTTCGTCTGGACGCCGCCGCATTTCTGGTCGCTGGCGCTGTATCGCCTCGACGACTACCGCAAGTCCGGCCTGCCGATGCTGCCGGTCACGCACGGCGAACAGTTCACCCGCCTGCACATCCTGCTGTACACGATTGTCCTGGTCGCCACGACGACGCTGCCGTACGCCATCCAGATGGCCGGCCTGCCGTATCTCGCCTGCGCGCTCGGCCTCGGCGCCGTCTTCCTTGCCTACGCGTGGCGCCTTCATCGGCGCTACAGCGACCGCCTGGCGCGCGCCACCTTCAACTATTCGATCGTCTACCTGGCGGCGCTGTTCGCCGCGCTGCTGGTCGATCACTACATCGTCGGCTAGACAACAGCAGCCGCAGCGCCGCGTCAGCGGCAGCCGTGCCATGAAGCGCCTTTTCGCTGTCCTTTTCTCGCTGGTCCTGGCCGCCTGCTCGAAGCAGGGCTTCAACAACGTCGACATCACCGGCGCGAACTACGCCAACGAGTTCTCGCTGACCGACCACACAGGCGCGCGGCGCACGCTCGCCGATTACCGCGGCAAGGTGGTGGTGATCTTCTTCGGCTACACGCAGTGCCCGGACGTGTGCCCGACGACGATGCAGGAGATGACGGAAGTGCGCCGGGCGCTCGGCAAGGACGCCGACCAGGTGCAGGTGCTGTTCGTCACCGTCGATCCAAAGCGCGACACGCGCGAGGTGCTCGCCCAGTACGTGCCGGGCTTCGACCCGAGCTTTGTCGGCCTCTACGGCACCCTGGAGGAGACCGCGAAGGTCGCCAAGCAGTTCAAGGTCTTCTACCAGAAGGTGCCGGGCCCCACGGAAACCTCGTACACCATCGACCACACCGCCGGCAGCTACGTGATCGACAAGTCGGGTAAGCCGCGGCTCTTCCTCAAGCACAACCAGGGCGCGGCGCCGATCGTTGCCGATCTGCGGCAGCTGCTCTAGCGGCGGCCGGGCCGCCCGAAGCTTTCAGCTCAGTGCGCCAGTCTCGGCGTTGATGGCGACGGTGCTGGCCAGTACCGGAGTGCCGGGGCTGGCCGGGCCGATGCCAAAAGCCTGGCGCACGTGTTCATCGAGTCGCAGCTCGAAGCCAAGGAACAGGCTGACCGGCGCGCCTTCGTAGTGCCCGCGCTGGTAGCGGTGGGTGCCTCGGTCGAGCACGGCGTGCGGCTCGAACGGATCGAAGATCACCCAGTCGCCCGGCCCGGCCGGACACCGCGCATTGGCGCGCGCAAACACGATCTCCCGCTGCGGGCCGGCCACGCACCAGGCGCCGAACAGCACCTCGCCGTAATGGGCGTCGTTGTGGAAGAAGGCGCCGCGGCAGGCATACCACTCGAACTCACCGCGCAGCGAGTCGCGCAGCACGGAAGGCAGCGCCTCCGCCAGTGCAGCGTGAATCTCGCTATTGCTGAATCGGCCGAGGCCATGGACTCGGCCCGGGGTGTTCACCGCCCTGGTGTCGGGCAGGGACATGTCAGGCACGTCGAGCCGTCCGGCCAGCAGCCGGGTCCCGGTGCCGCGATCGGCTGCGCCCGGGCGCCGGCAGATGGCCGGCTCGCAGCCGAGTTCAGCAAATATCGCCTGGCTCACCGGCACAAAAAAAGAACCCCGCAGGGGGTGCGGGGTTCTGAAATCCGCCTCTTCGGAGGAGAGGGGGGAGGAGGAGAGGCGGACACTGCAAAGAGCAACCAACCAACCACGAAAACTGCCGCGGATCAGGCCTCGACTTCGAGCGCCGCGCGCAGCTTCTGAAGGGCTTTGACTTCGATCTGCCGTATGCGTTCCGCGGAAACGCCAAATTCATCAGCCAGGTCATGCAGGGTCGCGGTACCCACGTTGCCGTCGGCGTCTTCGTCTAGCCAGCGCGCCTCGATGATCCGGCGGCTGCGGTCGTCCAGCCGCGCCAGGGCACGCCGCACGCCGTCGGTCTGCAGCAACTCGTGCTGCCGCCGCTCCAGGACCAGCGTCGGTTCGGCGTCCGGGTCGGTCAGGTAAGCAATCGGCGCGAATTCCTCCTCCCCGTCCTCGGTGCGGCCTTCCAGCGACAGGTCGGCGCCGGTCATCCGCGTTTCCATTTCCGCGACTTCTTCCGGCTTGACGTTCAGTTCGCGGGCGATGTGCGCAACTTCGTCCTGCGACATCGTGCCCAAGCCCTGCTTCATGCTGCGCAGGTTGAAGAACAGCTTGCGCTGCGCCTTGGTCGTGGCGACCTTCACCAGCCGCCAGTTGCGCAGGATGAACTCGTGGATCTCGGCCCTGATCCAGTGCAGCGCGAACGACACCAGCCGCACGCCGCGCTCCGGGTCGAAGCGCTTGACTGCCTTCATCAGGCCGATGTTGCCTTCCTGGATCAGGTCGGCATGGGGCAGGCCGTAGCCAAGGTAGTTGCGGGCCACCGCCACCACCAACCGCAGGTGCGACAGCACCAGCTGCCGGGCTGCGTCGAGGTCGTCGCGCTCCCGGAACGCCCGCGCCAGCGACAACTCCTGATCGGGCGTCAGCATCGGCACCCGGTTGACGGCCGTGATGTAGGCGTCGAGGTTGCCGAGGCTGCCCGGATGAAGCGCGAGGCTGCCAGCGTTACTGAAGGGAACCAGCGAGGTCCGACCGGTCATGCAGCGATCTCCTTTTGCGGCCATGTTAGCACTCGACCTTGCCGAGTGCCAATCCATAGACCAGCGGCTGGCGGAATGGTTCAGCGGCGGGGGGCGCCGATAACCCTTTGTAGAAATTGACCTTAATGGGAAGTGAGCGGACACAAACTCAGTCGATATCCTCCCCCGAAAGTGGGGTCATCGGGTCCGCCGCAGTCCCCAGCGGGTGCCGAGCGCGGCGATCGCCCCACCCACGAACGCGGCCACGACCGCGAGCAACACCAGCCACTGGGGCGGCAAAGCTTGCAGATTGAAGCTGGCGCCGTAGGCCTGCGCCAACTCGGCCGCCTGCGCCGCCGCCGCCGTCAAGCCCGCCCAGGTCAAGCCGGCTGCCAGAAGGGTGCCGAGGGCCAGCGTCAACGCGCCGGCGTACGCGAACGGCCGGACGACGAACCGGGTATCGGCGCCCACCAAGCGCAGCGCCCGCACGTATTCGGCGGAACTGGTCAGTTGCAACTGGACCGACGCCAGGACGATCAGCACCAGCAAGACCGCCGCCAGCCCGCCGACCAGCGTTGCGGTCACGGTCGCGGCGCGCAGCAGCGCCCGCAGTTGCCGATGCCAGCCAGTATCCGCGGCTACGGACTCCACCCGCGGCAGGCGCCGCAGCTCGGCCACGGTCGTCTCGACCTCGGCCGGTGGCGTTTCGGTCGACAGCGTGACAACGAGCACGTCCGGCAGCGGATTGCCCTTCAGGTCGGCAAGCCCGCTGCTGCCGGTGCGCTGGGCGAGCGCCTTGAGCGCCGCGTCCCGCGTGATCCACTCGACCTGCGCCACGCCGGCGCGCCCGGCCAGCAGCGACTGCAACTGGCGGATCTCTGTCGTCGACGTCGACGCCACCAGGAACAGGTTGATCTCCGGCCCGAGCGGTAGCTGCTGGACAAGGGGCGCCGCCGAACGGGCGACCGAAGCGCCGACGAGTGGCACCGTGAACGCGGCTGCCGCCAGCACGACCGCGAGCAGGAAGCTGCCGGGGCGGCGTCGAAGCAGCCGCGCCATCTCGCGCAGCGCGTGAGCGCGCACCGCCAGGGCCTTCATTCGGAGATCCGTCCTTCGGCGAGGCGCAGCCGCCGGGCCATCGACGGCAGCGGTGCCGGTTCACCGTGCGAGGCCATCAACACGGCCATGCCGGCCCGCGCAAACTCTTCGAGCAGCTGCAGCAGGACGGTTGCCGCCGCGGCATCAAGGAAGGCGGTCGGCTCGTCGACCAGCAGCACGGCCGGCCGGTTGACGATGGCGCGGGCAAGAGCCGCCCGCTGCTGCGCTCCGGCCGAGAGCTGTGCCGGCATCTCCGCGCCATCATCGGCCAGGCCGACCCGCTGCAGCGCCGAGCGTGCCCGCTCCGCCGCCGCCTTGCGCGAAAGGCCGTCGGCGAGCGCGGGCAGCATTACGTTGTCCAGCACGCTCCGATCGGCCAGCAGGTGCAGGTCCTGCGGCACCATGCCGATCGCGCGCCGCAGTGCGCTCAGCGCCGCGTCGCGCAGGCGTGCCGGTTCCTCGCCGGCGACCGCGACCCGGCCGTCGTCCGGCGCCAGCCAGCCCGTGATCAGTTTCAGCGCTGTCGACTTGCCTGCC
>Ga0209450_10002008_pt1 | contig 10263 bp, 11 predicted proteins | sample FrelakmetLWP11LW_FD_187149 | JGI IMG/M metagenome (GOLD analysis project Ga0209450, IMG submission 187149) | Freshwater lake sediment microbial communities from the University of Notre Dame, USA, for methane emissions studies - LWP11 LW (SPAdes)... | ecosystem: Environmental > Aquatic >...
GGCGTGCCGCGCCTGCGCGCCCTGCGCGAGGCCTTCGCGCGGCGCGAGTTCGAGCTGCACTTCCAGCCGCAGTTCGACGCCGACCACGGCGGCCTGCACGGCTTCGAAGCGCTGGTGCGCTGGCGCCATCCGGAGGCGGGGCTGCTGCTGCCCGGCCGCTTCATGGACGCGATCGGGCGCACGGGCCTGGCGCGGCGGCTCGACGCGGTGGTGGTCGAACTCGCCTGCGCGCGCCTGCGCCAGTGGCTGGACGAGGGCCTGCGTCCGCCGCCGGTGGCGGTCAACCTCGGCGCCGAGAGCCTCGCCGACCCGGAACTGCCGGAGATGCTCGGCGATGCCCTGGTGCGCCACCGCGTGCCGGCCGCGCTGCTTGCGATCGAACTCACGGAGACCGCGGCGCTGGCCGACGTCGAGCGCTGCGCGCGCGTGCTCGGCCGCCTGCGCGCGTTCGGTTTCGCGGCCGCGCTGGATGATTTCGGCACCGGCTTCTCGTCGCTCGCCCACCTGCGCGACCTGCCGGTGGACACGATCAAGATCGATCGCCGCTTCGTGCACGGCGCGGTGCGCGAGGCGCGCGACGCCGCGCTGGTGCGCGGCCTGGCGGCGCTGGCGTCCAGCCTCGGCTTGCGAGTGGTGGCCGAAGGCGTGGAAACCGCCGAATAGGCCGCGTTCGCACACGCCGCCGGCATCGCGCTGCAGCAGGGCTGGTTCTACGCGCCCGCGCTACCCGGCGACGAAGCCGCGGCGCTGATCGCGCGCGCGAAGGTGGCGCCGGCGGCGTAGCGCGACGACGGACGGCGCGCGCGCGATCGATGCTGCGCGGCGTGCCGCGGCGCAGTCGCCGCTGAGGCGGCTCCCACGGCGGACCCGGGGCGGGTTGTGGGAGCCGGCTCCGCCGGCGATCGAACGTGCGCAGCACGCCGGGGGCAGTCGCCGCTGAAGCGGCTCCCACAGGGGGACCGGGGCCTGTTGTGGGAGCCGGCTTCGCCGGCGATCGAACGTGCGCGGCATGCCGCAGGGCAGTCGCCGCTGAAGCGGCTCCCACGGGAGGGCTGGCGGGTCGCTCAGGCCGCGACCGGCGTGCCGCGATTGACGTAGTGGTCGGCCACCACCTTGGCCACCGCGGCGGTGAGCTTCTTGCCGGTCGGGATGTGCAGGAACTCGTTCGGGCCGTGCGCGTTGGACTTCGGCCCCAGCAGGCCGGTCACCATGAACTGCGCATCGGGGAAGCGCTCCTGCAGCATGCCCATGAAGGGGATCGTGCCGCCCTCGCCCATCGCGGCCGACTTCGGGCCGAAATAGGTCTTCGATGCGGTGTCGATCGAGTCCGCCAGCCAGTGCTTCAGGCTCGGCGCCGCCCAGCCGGTGGACGATTTCTCGACCTCGAATTCGACCTTGGCGCCGTACGGCGGGTCCTTCTCCAGCATTTCCTTCAGCGCGCTCGATGCGCGCACCGGATCCAGCGTCGGCGGGATGCGCACCGAGAGCTTCACCGCGGTCTGCGGGCGCAGCACGTTGCCGGCGTCCTGCAGCGCGGGCAGGCCCTCGGCGCCGGTCACCGACAGCGTCGGCCGCCAGGTCCGGTTCAACACCAGTTCGGTGGGATCGTCCGCCATCGGCCGCATGCCGGGCATCCAGGGAAATCGATCGAAGGCGTGCGGGCCGAGCACGGAGGCCGCCTCCTTGGCCTGCGCGATGCGCTCGGCCGGGATGTCGACGTACATCAGGTCGGAGCGCAGGCGCCCGGTGTGCGGATCCTCGATGCGGTCGAGCAGCGCGCGCAGGATGCGGAACGACGACGGCACGATGCCCGAGGCGTCGCCCGAGTGCACGCCTTCCTCCAGCACCCTGACCCGCAGCGTGCCGCCGGCGATGCCGCGCAGCGAGGTGGTCAGCCACAGCTGGTCGTAGTTGCCGCAGCCGGAATCCAGGCACACCACCAGCGAGGGCTTGCCGATGCGGTCGGCGAGGTGGTTGATGTAGAACGGCAGGTCGTAGGAGCCCGATTCCTCGCAGCCCTCGATCAGCACTACGCAGCGCGAGTGGTCCACGCCGCGCTCCTTGAGCGCCATGATCGCGGTCAGCGAGGCGTAGGTCGCGTAGCCGTCGTCGGCGCCACCGCGGCCGTACAGCTTGTCGCCCGCCAGCACCGGCTTCCACGGGCCGAGGTCGGTGGCCCAGCCGATCATCTCCGGCTGCTTGTCCATGTGCCCGTAGAGCAGCACCACGTCGTCGCCCTTGCCGGGGATGTCGATGAACAGCAGCGGCGTGCGGCCCGGCAGGTTGATGCGCTCGACCTGCATGCCGGTGACTGGCTGCTCGCGCACCCAGCGCTCGATCAGGTCGAGCGCTTCCTTCATGTAGCCGCGCTCGGCCCAATCGCGGTCGAACATCGGCGACTTGTTGGGGATCTTGATGTACTCGGTGAGCTCGGGAACGATCTGCCGATCCCACACCTCGGACACGAAGTCGTACAGCTTGTCGCTGTTCATGGCGCGCTTCCGCTGGACCTGGGTCGCAGTGTAGCGGGTCGGCCCGCCGGGCTTGTAGGAGGTTTCTCACGCCGCGCAGCGCCGGCTTCGCGCGCGCCGGCGCGGCGTTCGGCGGGCGCGCTGCGGGCGCGCGGCGCGGATGATGGTTCCTGCCCGGTGCCGCACGGCGCCGGACAGGAAGTCCAACCCATCCAAAGGAGAACCGCCATGCGCATCGCCACCTTCGTCCGTGCCACCCTGCTGTCGCTGATGCTGTCCTTCGCCGCCCTGGCCGCGGGCCCGACGGTCAACATCAACACCGCCGACGCCACCCAGCTCGCCAGCCTGAACGGCATCGGCGACTCCAAGGCGCAGGCCATCATCGCCCACCGCCAGGCCAACGGTCCGTTCAAGAGCGTGGACCAGCTCGCCGAGGTCAAGGGCATCGGCCTCAAGACGGTGGACAAGAACCGCGACCGCCTGACCACCGGCGGCAGCGCCCAGGCCGCGCGCCCGCAGGCCGCGGCGAATCCGTCCGCGCCCTGAGGCCGCGCAAGGGAACCGCCAGCCCGGCGGGCCACGGACGGCCCGCATGCGGTTTCGCGAAACGGGCTGGATCCGCCGTCGCGAGTCCGGACCCGTGCCGGACTCGCGATGGAGCATGGCATCGGGTGCAGCCTGCGCACCGCGTGCCGGGCACGTGGCAATCACCCGCCGTCCGACCGGGGATACGCAACGCAGGGTGGAGACTTGCGACGCGCCTCCCTAGACTGGCGCGCCCGGCCTGCCTCGACGCGCATGATCCTGCCCCGCTACCGCATCGCCGCCTCGACGATCCCCGGCGCCGGACAGGGCCTGTTCCTCGACGAACCGGTCGCGCGCGGCCGCGTGCTGCTCGCGCCCGACGCGATCCCGCGCACCTGGCGCTGGCAGGACCTGCTGGCCCGTCCGGACGCCGACGCCCTGCTGCCGAGCACCATCCGCTGGTTCGAGGACCAGTACACGGTCACGCCCGAATGGCCGGACGAGTGCTACGTCAACCACGCCTTCGCACCGACCGGCGTGTGGCACCTCGGCTTCGTGTTCGCCGCCACCGATCTCGCTGCCGGCACCGAGGTCACGGTGGACTACCGCCACCTGCTCGGCGAAGGCCAGCGCGAGGCGTTCGACGACGCGCTCACCGGCGCGCCGATCGTCGGCCTGTCGTGGCGCGAAAGCCTCGCGCTGAGCACGCGGCAACTGGCGGCGATCGTCGACCCGGCATGAAGCTCACGCGCCTGACCCGCGCCGACTATCGCCGCATGCCGTGGCGCAACGGCGGCGGCTGGACGACCGAGATCGCGCGCAGCCCTGCGGACGGCGACGATTTCGACTGGCGGCTGTCGCTCGCCGAGATCACGGCCGACGGACCGTTCTCGCGTTTCGACGGTTGTGCGCGCAGCCTGGTGCTGCTGCAGGGCGCCGGCATGGAACTGCGCATCGACGGCGCGCCACGGCTGGTCGACCGACGCGGCCAGGTGGTCGCGTTCGACGGGGCGGCGGAAGTCCACTGCCGCCTGCTCGACGGACCCACGCGCGATTTCAACGTGATCACGCGCCGCGACCGGGCGGACCATCGCGTGATGTTCCGCCCGCTGGTCGGTCCGATGGTGCTGTTCCCCGAGCGCGGGGTGCAGTGGCTGGTGCACGTCGTCTCCGGCGAGGCGCGCCAGCAGCACGCCGGCGACGATGGCCTGCTGGCCGGCAGCGGCGACACCCTGTGGCTGGAAGACGACGGCGCCGGGCGGCAGTGCGTGCTCTCCGGCGGCGGCGAGCTGCTGCTGGTGCGGCTGCAGGACGTGCGGGACGGCCGGGCCACGCCCGGCGAAACGCCCCCACACGTCGCCTGAGGACGGGCAGCCGCCCATCCGGGACCCGCCGCGCCGCCCAGGAACCGCGCGATTCGCCGCGTGCCGGCGCCTGTCGCCGGCGAACAGCGGAAACGGCTACTCACCGCGCGCGACCCGGAACGTCCGCCCTCGCCCTCCGCGAACACGTGATCCGGAGCGCGCCACCGCAGGGCGGAACGCGCGAAGCCGGTGGTGCGATCAGCTGGCGTCGATGCGATCCAGCGCGCGGTCGCAGGCCGCCAGCAGGCGCGCACCGCGCTCGCCGCCGCCGCGTCGCGCGAGGTGCGCCAGCGACAGCACGAAGGCGCGCACGTTGTGCCGCCGCGCCAGGCCGCTGGTGCCGGCATAGGCCGCCTGCCAGGTCGGCAGCGGCGCCGGCGCGGACACGCGCTCCACCCACGCATCCCACCACGCGTCGTCGAGCACGCCGCGATGCCACGCCCAGAAGGCCGCGCGCGCGAACCGTTCCGGTTCGCCGTGCACGTACGCCATGTCGACGGTCGGCGCGACCTGGGTGGCGAGCGCATCCAGCAGGCGGGCGACATCGGCGGCGGCGATCCGCTCCGACGACGCCAGCTGCAGCACCAGGTCGGCGGCGTGCGCCACCCCGTGGCGCCAGCCCTCGCCGGCGATGAAGCCGCGGTAGTCGCGCAGCTCACGCAGGTAGTCGATCGCGGCATCCACCATCGCGGCCCGCTGCGCATCGTCGAGGCGGGGCTGCACGCGATCGGCTCGCGCCACTTCGGCCAGCGCCAACACCGCGAACGGGCGGCGGAAACCGCGCGGATCGCGCGCATCGCCGACCTGCGCGACCAGCCGGGCGTGCAGCTCGCGCAGCGTGTCGTCGCCCAGCGCGCCCGCGCGCAGCCAGGTCGCCAGCGCGCCGAACGCCGTGGCGTCGCGCCAGCGCGGGTCGGGATCGCCGAGGCAGTCGAGCAGCGCCAGTGCCAGCGCGTTGCGCTCGGCGGCGTCGTCGATCACGAAACCCTGCGCGCGGATGAAGTCCAGCAGGGCCGGCGGATAGTCCGGCGGCGGACAGGCGGCACGGGCGGGCGCGGCAACGGCCCCCAGGGCGAGCATCAGGACGATGGTCAGGCGGCGCATGCGGATCCTCGTCGGTCGGGCGGTTCAGTCATCCCAGCGGTCGTCGCGCGTCCACACCGCGCCGTCCTCGACCTTCACCGGGAACTTCGCGGTCGGCTCGTAGGCCGGTGGGCACAGCGCGGCGCCGCTGCGCAGGTCGAAGCGCGCGCCGTGGCGCGGGCACTCGACCTCGAAACCGTGCAGCGGACCGCCGGCGAGTTCGCCGCCGTCGTGGGTGCACACGTCCTCGATCGCGTAATAGGTGCCGTCCACGTTGAACAGCGCGACCTGCACGCCGTCGACGCTTGCCACGCGGTGTTCGCCCGGCAACAGCTCGGCGGTGGCGCAGACGCGGGTCCAGTTCGGCATGGGATTCCTTCGAGGGCGCCTCAGAGCGCCTTCTGCAGCACGATGAAGTCGAGGTCGTCGCGCCGCGGCAGCCCGAAGCGCGGGTCGCCGTAGGGAAACGGCTTGCGCTCACCGGTCGCCGCATAGCCGCGACGGACGTACCAGGCGATCAGTTCCGTGCGGGTGTGGATCACGGTCATGCGCAGCGCCGGCAGCGCCCACGCCTCGCGCGCCAGGCGCTCGCACTCGCGCAGCAGCGCGTCGCCGATGCGCTGGCCCTGCAGCGTCGGCCGCACCGCAAACATCCCGAAGTAGGCCGCGCCATGCTCGCGCCGCAGGTTGGCGCAGCCCACGAGCACGCCGTCGCGCTCGGCGAGCACGATGCGCCCCGCCGGATCGCGCAGCAGGCCCAGCACGTCGTCGACGTCGGTGCGCTGGCCGTCGAGCAGGTCGGCCTCGGTGGTCCAGCCGGCGCGGCTGGACTCACCGCGATAGGCCGATTCGACCAGCGCCACCACCGCCGGCGCGTCGGCCGGCACCGCGTCGCGGAACGAGAGCACGCCGTCGCTCATGTCCCGGCCCCGGTGGGCGGCGACGCCAGCGCGTCCTCGACCGCCTCGAACGCCAGCCACGCGCAGCGGTGCCGCGCCGGGTGCGCGCGCAGCCCGGACAGCGCCGCCAGTTCGCCCAGCAGGGGATCGGGCGCGCCGGCTTCGAGCAGGCGGGCGAACGCTTCGCGCACGCGCCCGACGTGGCCGGTCGCGGCACCGCCCAGCGCATCGCCCAGCATCGACGCGGCGGCGATCGCCACCGCGCAGCCCTCGCCGGAGAAACCGAGGTCGACGACGCGGCCGCCCTCGACGTGCAGTTGCACGCAGAGTTCGTCGCCACAGGCGGGATTGGCGCCACGACCGGCGTGGGTCGCCCGCGCCAGCACGCCGAAGTGGCGCGGCGCACGGTTGTGCGCAATCACCACCTCGCGGTAGAGGCCTGCCGGGTCCATCGCGCGAGTGTAGCGGCCTCAGGCCAGCATGCGGCGCGCCCGCTCCAGCGCCTCGGCGCAGCGGTCGATCTCGGCGTGGGTGTTGTAGAAGGCGAGCGAGGCGCGGGCGGTGGCGGCCACGCCGTAGTGCTGCATCAGCGGATGCGCGCAATGATGGCCCGAGCGGACCGCGATCCCTTCCGCGTCGATCAGGGTGGCGAGGTCATGGGCGTGGACGCCACCGACCAGGAACGAGATCACCGGCGCCTTGCCCGGCGCGGTGCCGAGGATGCGCAGACCGGGCACCTCGAGAAACCGCGCGGTCGCGTGCGCCAGCAAGTCACGCTCGCGCGCGGCGATGCGCTCGATGCCGAGGCCCGCCAGGTAGTCCACCGCGGCCGCCAGCCCGATGAACCCGGCGATGTTCGGCGTGCCGGCCTCGAAGCGGTGCGGCGGATCGGCCCAGGTGCTGCCTTCGAAGCGCACCGTGCGGATCATCTCGCCGCCACCGAGGAAGGGCGGCATCGATTCCAGGATCTCGCGCCGCGCCCACAGCGCACCGGTGCCGGTGGGGCCGAACATCTTGTGGCCGGTGAAGCAGTAGAAATCCACGCCCAGCGCCTGCACGTCGACCGCGAGGTGCGGCAGCGCCTGCGAGCCGTCGACCAGCACCGGGATGCCGCGCGCGCGCGCTTGCGCGGCGATCCTCGCCACCGGATTGACCGTACCCAGCGCGTTGGACACGTGGGTCAGGGCGAGCAGCTTGACCTCCGGGGTGAGCAGGCGATCGAGCGCGTCCTCGACCAATTCCCCTTCGGGCGTGATCGGCCACACCTTCAGCTTCGCACCGCTGCGTTCGCAGGCGAGCTGCCACGGCACGATGTTCGCGTGGTGCTCCATCGTGGTGACGACGATGGCATCGCCTTCGCGCAGGCGTGGCATGGCCCAGGCGTAGGCGACGAGGTTGGTCGCCATCGTGGTGCCGCTGGTGAACACGACCTCGTCGCGCGAACCGGCGTTGATCCAGCGCGCGAGGCGGTCGCGCGCGCCCTCGTACAGGGCGGTGGCCTCGGCCCCGAGCGTGTGCACGGCGCGCGAGACATTGGCGTTGTGCTCGGTGTAGTACTCGACCACCGCGTCGATCACCGCGCGCGGCCGCTGCGCGGTGTTGGCATTGTCGAAGTACACCAGCGGCTTGCCGTGCACGAGGCGCGACAGCGCGGGGAAGTCGGCGCGCACGCGCTCGACGTCGAACCCGGCCAGGTCGCGCGCCGGCAGCGCGTTCACGCGCCGTCCCCCGGCATGCGCGGCAGGTGGCGCGCCAGGCGCTGGCCGAGATCGGCGCGCAGCGGCTCGAAGGCGATGCCGTCGAGGATGTCGCTGCAGAACGCGAAGGTCAGCATGCTGCGCGCCGCCGATTCGGGCACGCCGCGCGAGCGCAGGTAGAACAGCGAGCGCTCGTCCAGCCGGCCGACGGTGGCGCCGTGCGCGGCCTTGACCTCGTCGGCGTGGATCTCCAGCACCGGCCGGGTGTCGATCTCGGCGTGCGGCGACAGCAGCAGGTTCTTGTTCGACAGCTGCGCATCCGAGCGGTCGGCGCCTTCTTCGACCACGATCGTGCCGCCGAACACCGCGCGCGCACGCTGGTCGGCGATGCCGCGCCAGCGCACCTCGCTGGTCGCGCCGGGGCTGGCATGGCGCAGTTCGAACTGCGCATCCATGTGCTGCCGACCGCGCAGCACGGCCGCGCCGCGCAGGTCGGCGCGCGCGCCCTCGCCGTCGAGACGCAGGCGCACGTCGCGGCGCGACAGGCCCGCGCCCAATTCCAGCGCCACGGCGTCGAAGCTGGCGCCGGCGCCCAGCACGAGGTCGGTGCGCGAGACCAGGGTCGCGTCGACGCCGGCCTCCTGGATGCGCACGTGGCGCAGCCGCGCGCCCGCGCCGAGGGCGACCTGTTCGACCAGGTTGCCGATCTGCACCGCGCCGGCCGCGCCGAGGTGCTGCTCGACGATCGTCGCCTCGGCGCCGGCGCCGAGGCGGATCCCGTGGCGCAGGTGCCAGGCGATGTCGGCACCGGCATCGGCACCGGCGAACACCAGGTGGATCGGCGCTTCGAGGACCACGCCCGCCGCCACGTCCAGCGACACGCCGTCGGTGGCCAGCGCGGCGTTCAGGCGCGCCAGCGCCGCGCCGGGCTCGGCATGTTCCGGCGCGAACACGGCGCGCGCGCTGTCGCGGCCGTCGGCGAGCAGGCCGGCCAGCGGGCCGAGTTCGACGCCCGCGGGCAGCGCGCCGACCTGCGACAGGTCGGCGCGGAACACGCCGTTGACGAACACCAGCCGCGGGCCGTGGCAGCCGGGCAGTTCGAATCCGGCGACGTCGACCACCCGCGTCGCCGCGTCCGGATCGCCGACCCGCGGCACGCGCGATTCCAGCGCGCGCAGGTTGGTGTACTTCCAGGGCTCGTCGCGCGGTCCGGGCAGCCCGCGCCGCGCGAAGTCCTCGCGTGCGGCGCGGCGCGTCTCGGCCAGCCACTGCGGCGAGCCGCGCTCGACGTCGGCGGCGGCGTCGAGCAGGGTCCGCACGAAGGCGTTCATGCCGCGCCCGCGAGCTTGCGCTCGGCGAGCCAGGCGTAGCCCTGCTGCTCGAGCTTCAGCGCCAGGTCGCGGTCGCCGGACAGCACGATCCGGCCTTCCGCCAGCACGTGCACGCGGTCGGGCACGATGTAGTCGAGCAGGCGCTGGTAGTGGGTGATCACCACGAAGGCGCGCGCCGGGTCGCGCAGGCGGTTGACGCCCTCGGCCACCAGCTTGAGCGCGTCGATGTCGAGGCCGGAGTCGGTCTCGTCCAGGATCGCCAGCTTCGGCTCCAGCACCGCCATCTGGAAGATCTCGTTGCGCTTCTTCTCGCCGCCGGAGAAGCCTTCGTTGACCGCGCGGTGCAGCAGTTCGTCGGACACGTGCAGCACGTGCAGCTTCTCGCGCACCAGCTTGAGGAACTGCATCGAATCCAGTTCCGCCTCGCCGCGCGCCTTGCGCTGCGCATTGAGCGCGGCGCGCAAGAAATAGGTGTTGTTCACGCCCGGGATCTCGACCGGGTACTGGAAGGCGAGGAACACACCGGCCGCCGCGCGCGCTTCCGGCGCCAGCGTGAGCAGGTCCTGGCCCTGGTAGGTCACGCTGCCGGCGGTGACCTCGTAGCCCTCGCGCCCGGCGAGCACGTTGCCCAGCGTCGACTTGCCGGCGCCGTTCGGGCCCATGATGGCGTGCACCTCGCCCGCGGCGACCTCGAGGCTGAGCCCCTTGAGGATCTCGCGGCCGGCGACGCGGACGTGGAGGTTGTCGATCTTCAGCATGAGGGTGGGCTCAGGTACGGGTGGAGCGGCGAATGGCGCATGGCGCATGGCGCATGGCGAATGGCGAATGGCGAATGGCGAATGGCGAATGGCGAAGGGCGAAGGGCGAATGGCGAATGGCGAATGGCGAATGGC
>Ga0209450_10002010_pt1 | contig 10256 bp, 11 predicted proteins | sample FrelakmetLWP11LW_FD_187149 | JGI IMG/M metagenome (GOLD analysis project Ga0209450, IMG submission 187149) | Freshwater lake sediment microbial communities from the University of Notre Dame, USA, for methane emissions studies - LWP11 LW (SPAdes)... | ecosystem: Environmental > Aquatic >...
CGGCAGGCTGGGCGAGCGGGCGCCCGACATGTTGGCCAGCGCGAGCGTCAGCAGCGGGCCGGTGAACCAGGGAAGCGGCAGGGTCAGCCAGTTGGCCAGCAAGGCGCCGGCAAGCGCCGCGGCCAGCGTCAAGGTGCCGCGCAGGAGGGCCGCCGGCGGCGGCAATGTCATGCCGAGCCCGCGGGTGCGGCAGACAACGCAGAAGAACGATGCACGCCGTTCAGTTCGACAGCGACGCCACCGGGGCCGCCTGCTGCGCCTGGCCGAGGAAATCGCGCAGCGCGCCGTCGAAGATCGCCCGATCGACGAAGGGCGCGCCGCGATGGTTGGCGCCATCGATCTTCACCAGCCGCTTCAGGTCGGACTGCACGCCGGTGGCTGCCGCCAGCAGTTCGTCGCTCATCGTGTGCGGGATCACGCCGTCGGCGGTGCCGTGCACGAGCAGCAGCGGCTCGTTGACGCGGCCGATGCGCGTGCGCGAATCGAATTCCTGCGTCACTGCGGCGCCAAGGAACGGCAGCCACCCCCAGCGCGAGGCGCGGACCAGGTCGGTGATACTGGTGAAGGACGACTCGACGACCACACCGGCGACGCCGTCGCGCTCGGCGGCCAGCGCGATCGCCACCGCGCCGCCGAGGCTGTACCCGTAGATGAAGCGCCGACGCGGGTCGGGCTGCCGGCGCAGAAGTTCATCGAACGCCGCGTGCGCGTCCTGCAGCGCGCTTTGCTCCGAGGGCAGCATCGGCGTCGAGTGCCCGAAGCCTCGGTAATCGATCGCCAGCACGTTCAGCCCGAGGCCGGCCAGCCGATCGATCCGGTACTGGCTCTCGTAAAGGTTACGCCGCGCCCCGTGCAGGAACAGCACGGTCGGCGCCTCGGCCGATGCTTCCCGGTACCAGGCATGGACCGTGTCGCCGTTGGCGAGCACCAGATCGAAGGCCTCGGTGGCTGGCGGCGGCGCCACCTCGGCGAAGCCCGCATCGACCACCGCGCGCTCGTGCTGGAAGATCGCCTTGCGCTGCCAGGTGTCGAGCGTGGCGCAGCCGCCCACGCTGGCCGCCACGGCCAGCGCGCCGACGATCAGCCGAGTGCGCGAGGTCATCTGATGCGAGGACAAGCGAGAACCCAAGTCTATTCGCGCCGGCTCGATAGCATGCGTGCCGACTACGGGGCGGCGCGCCGGGACGGACCAACGGATGACGCACTACGAATCGATCGGGGCGCTGGCGGTCGTCCTGCTCACGCTGGGCGGCCTGGCGCTGATCTTCAGCGACCGGCGCGCCGACCTGTTCGGCACGTTGCCGGTGCTGCTCGTGCTCGGCGAGAACGTGCTGCGCGGGCGGCGCGAGGAACGCGCCCCGGCGGCCGCCTGATCAGGCCGCGCTGCGCGCGCGCCGCTCGCGGGCGACCCGGTAGATCCACGGCACCAGCACCAGAGCCGCGGTCAACGCCAGCAGCGTCGCCGAGATCGGGTGCGTCAAGAAGACGCTCGGATCGCCCTGGCTGATCGCCAGCGCCTTGCGGAACTGTGACTCCGCAAGCGGGCCGAGGATCAGACCGATCACCGCCGGCGCGACCGGGAAACCCCAGCGCCGCATCATGAAGCCGAGCAGGCCGAAGACGTACAAGGTCACGAGGTCCACCGCCGACTGGTGCAGGCTGTAGGCGCCGAGCGTGGCAAAGACCAGGATGCCGCCGTACAGCAACGGCCGCGGGATCTTCAGCACCTTCACCCACAGGCCGATCAGCGGCAGGTTCAGGATCAGCAGCAGGATGTTGCCGATGTACATGCTGGCGATCAGTCCCCACACCAGCGTCGTCTGGGTCTGGAACAGCAGCGGGCCCGGCTGCAGGCCGTAGTTCTGGAACGCCGCCAGCAGGATGGCGGCGGTGGCCGAAGTGGGAATGCCAAGGGTGAGCAGCGGCACCAGCACGCCGGTCGACGACGCGTTGTTCGCCGCCTCGGGCCCGGCCACGCCCTCGATCGCGCCATGGCCGAACTCCTCCGGCTTCCTGCTGAGCTTCTTCTCGAGCGCGTACGAGAGGAAGGTCGGGATCTCGGCGCCGCCGGCGGGGATGGTGCCGAACGGGAAACCGATCGCGGTGGCGCGCAGCCATGCCGGCCAGGAGCGCCGCCAGTCCTCGCGCGACATCATCAGCGAGCCGGACATCTTCTCGACTTCCTCGCGCTGGCGGCTTTGATAGGCGGCGACGTAAAGCGCCTCGCCGACCGCGAACAGGCCGACGGCAAGGACCACGACGTCGACGCCATCCATCAGTTCCGGCACGCCGAAGGCAAAGCGCATCTGCCCGGTCTGATCATCGATGCCGACCAGGCCGAACAGCAGGCCGAGAAACAGCATCGTCAGGCCGCGCACCATCGACGCGCCGAGCACCGCCGCCACTGTGACGAAGGCGAACACCATCAGCGCGAAGTACTCGGTCGGGCCGAACTTCAGCGCGAACTCGACCACGATCGGCGCCAGCAGGGTCAGCAGGACGGTCGCGATCGTGCCGGCGACGAAGGAGCCGATCGCCGCTGTTGCCAGCGCCGGCCCGGCGCGGCCGCACTTGGCCATCCGATTGCCCTCGAGCGCAGTGGCGATCGATGCGGACTCGCCCGGCGTGTTCAGCAGGATCGTCGTGGTCGAACCGCCGTACATCGCGCCGTAGTAAATGCCGGCGAACATGATCAGCGCGCCGGTCGGTTCGATCTTCGTCGTCAGCGGCAGCAGCATCGCGACCGTCAGCGCGGGACCGACGCCGGGCAGCACGCCGATCGCGGTGCCGAGCGTCACGCCGACAAAGCCCCACAGCAGGTTGATCGGCGCCAGCGCAACCCCGAAGCCGGCCAGCAGTGCGCTCAGGGTTTCGCTCATGGCCTCATAACCCTGCCGTGCCGAGGATCGGCTTCAGCCAGCCCGCCGGAAGATTGACGTTGAGGAACTTGACGAAGAAAAGGAACACCGCCAGGCCAAGCAGGAGCCCGATGCCCAGGTCACGTGCCAGGCGGGCACTGCCGAACCCGCGCGCGACGCAGCCATACAGGACCATCGCCGCCAGCACGAAGCCCGCGCTGTGGATCAGCGCCATCTGGGCAAGGAGGCCGCCGCTGACCCAGGCGAAGGCGCCGAGGTGGAAGTCGTGCTCGCCGCGCTCGACCGCATCGTCCGGTACCCGCTCGCGCCAGCCGCCGGTGAAGACCTCGGCGAGCAGCCAGACGCCCAGCAGGACCAGGCCGCCCGAGACCACCTTCGGCGTGAAGTTCGGGCCGATGCGGGCGTAGCCGCCTGCCTCGGGCAGGCGGAACGCCAGCACGCTCGCAGCGATGCCCAGCGCGAGGACGCCGAGCGAGATGATCAGCTCAACGCGCCCGCCACGCGTGGCCGTCAGCATGCGCTACTTCGTCAGGCCGAGCGACTCGAGGATGCCGCGGATCCGCTTGGTGTCTTCTTCGACGAACTTCTTGTATTCGTCGCCCGAGATGAACACCGACTCCCAACCCATCTTGGCGAGCGTTTCCTTCCACGCCGCCGACTCGGTCGCCGTCCTGACCGCGCTGATCAACGCATCGCGCTGCGCCGTGGTGACGCCCGGCGCGCCGAACACGCCGCGCCAGTTGCCGAGAACCACGTCGATGCCCTGCTCCTTCAGCGAGGAGACGCCGTCGAGCTTGCCCGGCGCGGAGACGGCCAGCGCGCGCATGCGGCCGCCCTTGATGTGCTCGGCGAACTCGCCCAGGCCCGCCACGCCTGCAGTCACGTGCCCGCCCACGATGTTGGCCACCTGGTCGCCGCCGCCCTTGGAGGCGATGTAGTTGATCTTCGCGGGTTCGACGCCGACCGCGCGAGCGATCAGCCCGATCAGGATATGGTCGGAACCGCCGGCCGAGCCGCCGTTCCAGGCGACCTTGCCCGGATCGGCTTTGAAGGCCTTGACCAGGTCGGCCATCGACTTGTGCGGTGAACTCGCCGGCACGACCACCACGAGGTACTCGCTCGTCAGCCGCGCGATCGGCGTGACCATGGACAGGTCGACCGGCGACTTGTTCAGCACGATGCCGCCGACCATCACCATCCCGCCCACCATCAACGCGTTGGGATCGCCCTTCGCGGTGTTGATGAACTGCGCCAGCCCCGGCGTGCCCGCCGCGCCGCCCTTGTTCTCGAACTGCACCGACTGCACGACCTTCGCCGCCTGCATCGCCGCGGCCAGGTTCCGGCCCGTCTGGTCCCAGCCGCCGCCGGGGTTGGCCGGGATCATCATCTTCAGCGTGCCGATGGCCTGCGCCCGGGCCGGTGCGAGGCCGAAGGCCTGGGCAGCCGACACGGCCGCCACGGCGAGCGTGAATTCGCGACGTTTCATCTGTCTCCTCCCTGGAAGTGGCGCTGCGGATTTCGAAAGGTCCGCTTGAGCGCGTGGAGCATACCGCCGCCGCCTGCGCCGTGGCTCAGAAAGCGAGCTGGCCGAGGCAGACCTGCACGCTGCGCTCGACCTGCTTGAGGAAGTCCCGCTCGTGGTCCTTGATCGGCGAGACGACGATGCCGCCGTGGCGGCACAGTTCCAGGAAGGCCTTGTTGTCGCGGGTTCGGAACTTCTCGTTGCCGGCCAGCGTGACAGCCTTGCGCACGGTGACGATGACGTCGCTGGCGCAGTCTGCCGGCCGCTTGACGGTCGCGATCGCCACCAGCAGCTCAAACTCTGACTCGGCGAACTCGGTCGTCTTCATGATCGCCATCGACTCCCGCACCTTCCCCTGGATCGCCGGGTAGCGCAGCCCGCAGGCGAGATCGTCGGAATCGAGGTCGATGATCGTCAGCCTCAGCCCATTCGCCTGCGCCGCCCCGGCGAGCAGCAGCACCAGCGCCAGCAACCAGTGGATCGTCTTCATCGCCATGTCCCTTTCAAACGAATGTGCGGCAAGCGTAGCGCGCGAGGATCAGTCCGCCCGCAGCGCATCGACGATCTTCATCCGCGATGCCTTGACTGCCGGCAGGAAGCCGCCGATGAGTCCCATCGCCAGCGCGAAGGCGACGCTGTTGACGACGATGCCCGGCGTCAGCGCGAAGGAGAACGCCAGCTCCGAGAACGACTGGAAGTTGGTGGTCGAGATGGTGATCGCCTGCAGGAAACTCGCCGCCACCAGTCCGACCAGCCCGCCGGAAAGCGCCAGCAGCAGCGATTCGAGCAGGAAGGCGGCGAGGATCGAGCGGCGCGCGAAGCCGAGCGCGCGCAGCGTGCCGATCTCGCCGGTGCGGGTGGCGACCGCCGCGTACATCGTGATTGCCGCGCCGATGACCGCGCCGAGCGAGAAGATCACCGACAGCGTCAGCCCCAGGAAGCGCAGGAAGTTCGACAGCGCCCGGCTCTGGTCCTCGTAGAACTGCCGCTCGCGCTTGATCTCCACCGTCAGCCGCGGATCGGTCTCGACCGCCGCCAGCAGCGCCTCGAAGGCGTCCGGCGAATCCAGCTGCGCGATCACCGACGAGTAGCCGAAGCGGCGAAACGCCTGCGACAGCTGCTCGGCGTCGCCCCAGATCTCCGAGTCGAACGCGGTGCGGCCGGCGTCGAACACGCCGACCACCTGCCATTGCCGCTGCGCGAACGACAGCGACTGGCCGAGTTCGACGCCGGCAAACTGGCGCGCCACGCTCGCGCCCACGACGATCTCGCTGGAGCCGGGCCGGAACATCCGCCCCTGCACCAGCTTCAACTGCGGCCGCAGGGCGAGCCCCATCGGCGGCACGCCACGGATCGGCACGTTGCTGCGCGTGGCGGAGGCCGAGCCGTCGTCGCTGCGCTTGGGCAGCGAGTTGAGCACCACCACCTCCTTCGACACACGTGCCCGGCCGTCGGCGTCGCGCGCGACCTGCGGCAGGCTTTCGATCAGCGCCGCCTGCTCGCGGGCGATGCCGCTCTGCACCTCGGTGGCGGCGCCCTTGCGGATCGCCAGCACGTTGTCCGCCGAGCCGGTGGCCACCAGCGTCTGCCGCAAACCGGCCTCGAGCATCAGCACCGCCGCGAACACGAACACGACCAGCGCCATGCCGCCGGCGGTCAGCGCCGTGGTCAGCCGTCGCACCCACAGGTTGCGGGCGACGTAGACGAGCGGCAGCTTCATCGCCTACCCCACATGGCGCAGCCCGTCGACGATCTTCAGCCGCGCGCTGCGCACCATCGGCACCAGCGCCGCCAGCAGGCCAAGCGCCAGCGCCGCCGCCGCCTGCAGCAGGTAGGTCGACGGCTCGACCTCGAAGCGCGCGAACACCGTGCGGCCCACCGCGTCGAAGAAGCCGGCGGCGACCGGCGGGGTCAGCGCGATGGCAATCGCGCCGCCGGTCACGGCGATCACCAGGCTCTCGGCGAGGATCAGCCGCGCCACGAACGACGGGCCGAAGCCGAGCGCCTTCAGCGTCGCGTACTCGGCGAGCCGCTCGCGGGCCGTCATCGCCATCGTGTTGGCGGCCACGGCAAGGATGATCAGGATGACGATGTAGGAGACGCTCGAGATCACCCGCACGATGGTCTCGACCATCGCCACAAACGACAGCTGGAACGCCTTCTCGGTCTCGGTCAGCGTCTCGGCCAGCGAGTTGGCGAACTCGGCATCGATCGTCCGCGCCACGTCGGCCACCCGCGCCGGGTCGGTGACGTCGACCACGAACACGCCGACGTTGTTGGCACCACGCGGGAAACGGGCCTTCAGGTACTCGTTCAGGTAGTCGTAGTGGAAGTACATCTGCCGGGTGATCGTCGCCTCGTCGCGGCCCTCGTAGATGGCCCGCACGGTGAACTCGTGGTTGCCCGGGTAGATCGTGCCGCGGATCGGCAGCCGGTCGCCGACCTTGAAGCCGTACAGATCCGCCAGCTGCCGGCCGACCGCGGCGCCGCGCCGGTCGCGCAGGAAGTCGGCCCACTGCCCCGGCTCGAAGATGAACTCCGGGTACATCGCGAAGAACTGCGGCGAATCGACGGCGAACTGGGCGAAGAAGCTGCGCTCGTCGCGCCATACGCCGCCGAACCAGTTCGAGGTCGCCACGCCGCGCACGCCGTCGATGGCGCGGATCTTGTCGCGGTAATAAATGGGCAGCGGGAACACCAGCGAGATGCTGTTGCGGCTGACCAGCCGCGTCGGCGACGCTGCATCCGCCCCGGCATACCAGGCCTGCACGACGGTCTGCAGCAGGCCGAAGGCGGCCAGCGCGATCACCAGCCCGAGCACGGTGAGTGCCGTGCGCAGGCGGGCGCGAAGGGCGTTGCGGACGACGAGCTTGAGGAAGAACACGCGACGCCTAATGCGTGAAGGGGCTGGTGTCCGTGAGCTGCCCCTTGTCGAGGTAGATCAGGTGATGCGCCGCTTCGGCGGCGCGCGGGTCGTGGGTGACCATCACGATCGTCTTGCCCAGTTCGACGTTCAGCCGGTCGAGCAGCTTGAGGATCTCGGCCGCCGAGGTCCGGTCGAGGTCGCCGGTCGGCTCATCGGCGATGAGCAGCAGCGGGTCGGTCACCACTGCGCGGGCGATCGCCACCCGCTGCTGCTGGCCGCCGGACAGCTCGTTCGGCCGGTGGTCCATGCGGTCGGCCAGGCCGACCAGCGCCAGCACCGTCTCGACCCGCGCTGCCCGCTCGCGCCGCGACAGCGAGGTCAGCAGCAGCGGCAGCTCGACGTTCTCCCAGGCGGTCAGCACCGGCATCAGGTTGTAGAACTGGAAAATGAAGCCGACCGATGCCGCGCGCCAGCCGGCCAGTTCGCCTTCCGACAGCCGCGTGATGTCCTCGCCGGCGACGGTGATCGAGCCCGCATCCGGCTTGTCGATGCCGGCGACCAGGTTCAGCAGCGTGCTCTTGCCCGAGCCTGACGGGCCCATCAGCGCGACGAAATCGCCGCGGCAGATGTCGAGGTTGATGTCGGTCAGCACCGGCACGCGCTGCTCACCGCGCGTGTAGCTCTTGGCGACGCGGCGGATCGAGATCAGCGCCTCGCCTTCGGCCGCACGCGGCGTGCGCTGGATGGCGGCGGGTGCGTCGTTCATCGGCCGCGCGAAACACTAGCGCTTCGCCGCCGCCACCAGCGCGCCGTCGGCGAGGTTCGCCGGCGGATTGACGACCACGCGCGTGCCGGGCGCCAGCCCGTCGACGCGCACCAGGTCGCCGATCCGCTCGCCGGCCGTGACCACGGTGCGCGACACGTGGCCGCCGGCAGCGGACCCCTTGTCCGCGCCGTCCTTCGACAGTGCGCCGGTCGCCGGCAGGACGACGAACACGGCATCCTGTCCGCTCGCCTTGACGATCGCTTCCGGCCGCAGCGCCGGCACCGGCTTGCGCTCGGCAGCCTCCAGCTTGCGCGACAGGAAGGCGATCTTCGCGCTCATGTCGGGCAGCACGCGCGGGTCGGTCTCGTCGAACTTGACCTTCACCAGCAGCGTCGCCTTGCTGCGGTCCACGGTGGGCACGATGCGCGACACCGAGCCGGCCAGGCGCAGTTCGGCGAAGGCGTCGAGCTGGATCTCCGCCGGCTGGCCGACCGCGATCTTGGCGATCGAGGTCTCGGAGACGTCGGCCTCGACTTCCAGCGTGCTCATGTCGGCCATCGTCACCACCGCGCCGGTGGTGCCGGAGGCGCTCGAAAAGGGCGTCAGGATGTCGCCGACGTTGGCGTTCTTGGTCAGCACGATGCCGGTGAACGGCGCGCGGATCAGCGTCTGGTCGAAGTTGACGCTGGCTGCGCGCAGGTTGGCCTGCGCCACCGCGATCTGCGCCTCGAGCGTCTTGATCGCCGCCTGCGACTTGTTGAACCGCGCCTCGGCGGTGTCGACCGCGGCGCCGGAAACGAAGTCCTTCTGCGCCAGTTCGCGCGCCCGCTTCAGCGCCACGGCGGCGTCGGCAAGCTCCGCCTGGCCCTGCGCCAGGTTGGCCTCGGCGGCCTTGACGCCGGCCGCGGCCTGATCGCGGCTGGCAGCGACGTCGCGGTTCTCCAACCGCGCGATCACCTCGCCCTCGGCCACGCGCTGGCCCTCTTCCACGCCGAGCCACTCGAGCTTGCCGGTGGCCTTGCTCGACACCGACGCGCGCCGCGCGGCGACCGCGCGGCCGGTGGCGTTGAGCACCGCAACGGCCTGCGACGGATAGGCGCTCGCCACAGTCGCGATCTCCACCGTCATCGGCTTGCCGCGCTGGCTGACGAACGCCGCCGCGGCGCCGATCGCCACCAGCACCGGCAGCCAGACCCAGACGCGCTTCCACAACGGCTTGCGTCGGCGCAGCGGCGCAGCGCCGCGATCGATCGACAGCTTGCTCAGGGAATTCGCGGGATCAGGCTCGGTCATTGCGTCGGCCGGGGCGGGAGCGAGCGGATGCTACAGAAGCAATGCCGGAGCGCAGGGATCGGCACCGCTATCGGGATCTGGCGCGATCAGCCGCCCGCGGCTTCCGCATAGACGTGCTCGGGCCCCGGGAACCGGCCCGCCTGAACATCGTCGACGTAAGCGCTCACTGCCGCCTCGAGCGAAACTGCACCTTGGAGGAAGTTCTTGACGAAGCGCGGCCGCTTGCCCACGCCGGCGCCAAGCAGGTCGTGCAGCACCAGCACCTGCGCCGTGCACGCCACGCTGGCGCCGATGCCGATGCTGATCAATTGAACCGATTCGGCAACCCGCCGGGCCAGCGGCTCGGGCACCGCCTCGATCACCATCATCGCCGCGCCGGCGTCCTGCAGCCGCCGCGCCGAATCGAGCAGGCGCTCGGCCGCCCCGGCGTCGCGACCCTGCACCCGGTAGCCGCCGAAGACATTGACGTGCTGCGGCGTCAACCCAATGTGGGCGCAGACGGGGACGCCGCGCCGGACCATGAACTCGACCGTCGGCGCCATCTCAGCGCCGCCCTCGATCTTGACCATCTGGCTGCCCGCCTGCATCAGCGTGACCGCGTTGGCGTAGGCCTGCTCCGAACTGACCTGGAACGAGCCGAACGGCATGTCGGCGACGATCCAGGGACGCGCCGCGCCGCGTGCCACGCAGGCTGTGTGATAGGCAACGTCCGCCACCGTCACCGGCAGCGTCGAGTCGTGCCCCTGCACCACCATGCCGAGCGAGTCGCCGATGAGGATCATGTCGACCCCGGCGGCGTCGAGCGTGGCGGCGAAGCCGGCGTCGTAGCAGGTCAGCATCGCCAGCTTGCGCGTCGCGGCGAGCCTGCGCAGGTCGTGCAGGGTCAGGCGGGGTGTGAACGAGTGCGAGGACATGGCGGGCCTCCGCAGG
>Ga0209450_10002011_pt1 | contig 10256 bp, 9 predicted proteins | sample FrelakmetLWP11LW_FD_187149 | JGI IMG/M metagenome (GOLD analysis project Ga0209450, IMG submission 187149) | Freshwater lake sediment microbial communities from the University of Notre Dame, USA, for methane emissions studies - LWP11 LW (SPAdes)... | ecosystem: Environmental > Aquatic >...
GGCTTCAGCGGCTTCAAGGGCAACTTCACCACCGAGGTGTTGGTGGGGCCGGCCATGTACGAACGCAAGATCGAACACGGCGTCGTGATCCTGGCCACCGGCGCCGGGGAATACAAGCCCACGGAATACCTCTACGGCCAGAACGACGGGGTCGTCACCCAGGTGGAGCTGAGCGCCCGGCTCCACGAGCATGGGGCGAAGGGGCTGTCCGCCGTGGTCATGATCCAGTGCGTGGGGTCCCGCAACGACCAGAACCCCAACTGTTCGCGGATCTGCTGCCAGGCCGCCGTCAAGAACGCGATCCACATCAAAAAGCTCAACCCGGAGGCCCAGGTTTACATTCTCTACCGCGACATCCGCACCTACGGCCTGCTGGAGGACTACTACCAGGAAGCGCGCAAGCTGGGCGTGATCTTCTTCCGCTATGACACCGATGCGCCGCCGCGGGTCGAGGCCCGCGACGGCGGGCTGTCCGTGACCTTCCGCGACGGGATCATCGGCCGGGACCTGCAGGTGGAAGCGGACCTGGTGGCCTTGAGCGCCGGCATGGTGCCCACCGACACCGAGGAGCTGGCCTCCCTGGTCAAATTGGCCCGCACGCCCGAAGGGCATTTCATGGAAGCGCACGTGAAGCTGCGGCCGGTCGACATGGCGACCGAGGGGCTGTTCATCTGCGGCACCGCCCACAGCCCCCAGCTGTTGAACGAATCCATCAGCCAGGCCTACGCGGCGGCCTCCCGGGCCATCACCTTCCTGTCCAAGACCCAGCTGACGCTGTCGGCCGTGACGGCGCGGGTCACGGCCGACCTGTGCGCCGCCTGCCTGATCTGCGTACGATCCTGCCCGTACCACGTGCCCAAGATCAACGCGGACGGGGTGAGCGAGATCGACGAGGCGCTCTGCCACGGCTGCGGGATCTGCGCCGCCGAGTGCCCGGCCAAGGCGATTCAGCTCAACTGGTACGAGGACGAGCAGTTGCTGTGCAAGGTCGACGCGCTGCTGGATGCGGTGCTGTAGAAAAAGGGTTCAAGGATTCAAGGGGTCCAGGGGCCAAACAAAAAAGGACATAATGCCTTCCCCCGAACCCTGCACCCCTCGACCCCTCGGACCCTTGAAAGCGGACGATGTGTAGACGTTGAAAGCGGAGGATTGCATATGACAACCCAATTTGAACCGGTGATCGTGGCCTTCTGCTGCAACTTCTGAGGGTACACGGCCGCGGACCTGGCAGGTTCGATGAGACTGAACTACCCCAGCTCGGTACGGATCATCCGAGTGCCCTGCACCGGGAAAGTGGATGTGCTGCACATCCTCAGGTGCTTCGAGCGGGGCGCCGACGGTGTGTACGTGGTGGGCTGCCGGGAGGGGGACTGCCACTACCAGAGCGGGAATTTCAGGGCGAAAAAACGCGTGGAGCAGGCGCAGCACCTGCTGGACCGGATCGGGATCGGCGGCCAGCGCGTGCGCATGTGCAACCTGTCCTCCAGCGATGCGCCGCTGTTCGTCCGCTTCGCCGAGGAGATGCACGCGGTGGTCATGGCCGCCGGCCCCAACCCGATCCGGGCAGCCCGGGCCTCTCAGAAAAAAGCCTCCGCCCCATCCGGAGCGGGGCTGCACCCCTGACCGTTTCGTTCGGCAGCCCCCGGCCGAAGGGGCCGGGGTTTGAAAGGAGGAGCGTCGTATGATTGTGGCCGACAGGAAGCCGATAGAGGAGATCATCGAACAGGTGAAGGGTCTGCGCAGCGTGCTCGTCCTGGGCTGCAACGAGTGCGTGACGGTGTGCGAGGCCGGCGGCAAGAAGGAGGTGGGGGTCCTCGCCTCCGCATTGCGGATGTATTTTCTGCAGCAGGGCCGCGAGGTCAACGTCGGCGAGCGCACCCTGGAGCGCCAGTGCGACACGGAATACCTGGAGGAGATCCGCGACAGCATCGACCACTACGAGGCGGTGGTCTCTCTGGCCTGCGGCGTCGGCATCCAGTTCACCGCCGAGCGCTATCCGTCCAAAGCGGTCTACCCCGGGGTGAACACCTGCTTCATGGGAGCGGCCCTGGAGCGCGGGGTCTGGGCCGAACGCTGCCAGGGCTGCGGCAACTGCATCCTGGCCACCACCGGCGCCGTGTGCCCGGTGGCGCGCTGCGCCAAACGCCTTTTCAACGGTCCCTGCGGCGGTTCCACGGACGGCAAATGCGAGATCAGCAAGGATGTGGACTGCGCCTGGCAGCTGATTGTCGACCGGCTCAAGGCGCTCGGCCGGCTGGAGGACTACGAGAAACTGTGCCCGATCAAGGACTGGTCCACCGACCGGGCCGGAGGCCCCCGCAAAGTCATCAGGGAGGATCTGCGATCATGAGCCCGAAGACGCCCAGCAAACTGGAAAAAGTACTGCGCGCCGGCCACCTGGCCGTGACCTCCGAGTGCGGCCCGCCCCGCGGCAGCGATGCGACGCACATCGTGCACAAGGCGGAGCTGATCAAACAGCACGTCGACGCCATCAACATCACCGACAACCAGACCTCGGTCTGCCGGCTGTGCAGCCTGGCGGCGTGCATCCGGCTGAAGCTGATGGGCTTGGAACCCGTGCTGCAGATGGTGGTGCGCGACCGCAACCGGGTCGCCCTGCAGAGCGACATCCTGGGGGCGGCCTCCTTCGACATCCACAACCTGCTCTGCCTTTCGGGCGACCATCAGCGCTTCGGGGATTCCGCCCAGGGGCAAAACGTCTTTGACCTCGATTCGATGCAGCTGCTCCAGACGGTGCGTCGCATGCGCGATGAGGGCAAGTTCCTCGGCGGCGATGCCATCCAGCGGCCGCCGGCCATGTTCGTCGGCGCGGCGGCCAACCCCTTCGCGGACCCGTTCGAGATCCGCGTGCCGCGGCTGGCCAAGAAGGTGGCCGCCGGGGCCGAGTTCATCCAGACGCAGTGCATCTACAACCTCGACAAATTCGAGAAGTGGATGGAACTGGTCCGCGACCGGGGGCTGCACGAACAGGTCTTCATCCTGGCCGGGGTGACCCCGCTCAAGTCCGCCGGCATGGCCCGCTATATGAAAACCAAGGTGCCGGGGATGGACGTCCCCGACGACGTGGTCAAACGCATGGCGGGCACCCCGAAGGACAAGCAGGCCGAGGAGGGCATCACGATCTGTGTCGAGACCATCCAGCGCTTGAAGGCGGTCAAAGGCGTGGCCGGGTTCCACGTCATGGCCATCGAATGGGAGGAGCGGGTGCCGGAGATTGTGGAACGGGCGGGTCTCTACCCGAGGCCGATGCTGCAGTGACACGCAGTGCCGAAAACTGAAAAACCAAAAACATGGACGTCAACCACCCAACATCGTAAGTTCCTATCACAGGAGGTGCTGCATGGTAGCTCAGAAAAGAATTCTCGTTGTGGACGACGAGGCCGACTTCGCCTCCCTGGTCCAGGGCAACCTCGAAAAGGAAGGGTTCCAGGTTGAACTCGCCTACAACGGCGTCGAGGGACTGGCGAAAGTGCGGGCCAACCCGCCGGATGCCATCGTGCTGGACGTCATGATGCCCGAGAAAGACGGATATGCGGTCTGCAAGGAGCTGAAGCGCAGCGACTCCTACTGCAACATCCCCATCGTGCTTCTGACCGCGGTGGCGTCCCACGTGACCTCCACCCGTTACAGCCATGCCGACGGCATGACCACCGAGGCGGACGACTACATCGCCAAGCCGGCCTCCGCCGCCGACATCACCAAGAGCCTCAAACGCCTGCTGGCGATGGATTGAGCCGGCGGCTCGGCTGAAAGCGATGATGGTGTTTGGGTATCTGGGTATTTGGGTGTTCCTGCAACCCCTGCGGCAACAAAATACCCAAACACCCAAACACCTGGGCAACCCCTATGAAAGTCTTCTGCATCCTCAGCGACGAGCGGGCGTTTCACTCGCGATCTCCGGCCATGTTTTCGACCGTGCTGAAGCGCCAGGGGATCAACGCCGTGTATGTGCCTTTCGCGGTCAACCCCCCGGACCTCGGGCAGGCCCTGAAGGGGTTGAGGGTACTCAACATCGCGGGTGCCAATGTCACCGCGCCGTTCAAGGAAACGATCATCCCGCACCTGGACATTCTCTCCGAAGGCGCCCGGATCATCGGCGCGATCAACACCATCGTACGGGACGGCGAGCGCCTGAAAGGCTACAACACCAATGCCATCGGCATCATGGACACCCTGCGCGAGGTCGACTTCAACGTGGAGGACCAAACCGCTCTGGTCTTCGGCACCGGGGGGGCGGCCCGGACCGTGGCCTTTATCCTGACGTGGCTGCGGGCGCGGGAGGTGTGGGTGGCCGGCCGCAACATCGACCGGGCGCGCGAAATCGTCGCCCAGTTCAGCGGCCGGGGCGTCGAGCTGGGGATGTTGGCGGGAATGCCTCTGCCCGCCCGCATCGTCATCAACGCCACCTCCGTGTCCAGCCCGGAGGAGTCCGCGGAGTTGGCCGGCCTGGTGGAAAAACTCGAGCTGCGCGGCTGTGAGCTGATCTTGGATCTGAACTACGGCCGTCGCCGCAACTTCTGGCAGGAGAAGGCGGAGCGGGAGGGAATCCGTTTCATCGACGGGTTGAGCCCGCTCGCCTTCCAGGCGCGCCGCACCCTTCAGCTGTGGACGGGGATCCAGGTGCCGCCGGAGGAGTTCGTCAATGCCCTGCAGAATGGTTTGGGGCAGGTAGCGTAGGGCCAAGAGCAAAGGCTAAGGCTTTTGTTCACCACCTTTCGCCGGCGTTGCCGGCAAAAGCACGGTGAAGACCGTTCCCTCGCCGGGCGTGCTCTGCACTTCGATGACCCCGCCCATGGCGTCAAGCAGGCCCTTGACGATGGGCAACCCGAGGCCGGTTCCGGTGATGTAACGGGTCGCTTCGTCCTTGACCCGGTAGAACCGCTCGAAAATCCGCGTCAGGTGCTGCTCCGCGATGCCGATGCCGTTGTCGATCACCCGGGCCCGCACGTGGACCCCCGCCACGTCCACCTCCACCCGGATGCTCCCGCCGTCGGGCGTGTAGGTGATGGCATTGGCGATGAGGTTCCCGAAAATGCTCTCCAGCGCCAGGGGGTCGGCCTGGAGTTCGGGCAGCGGCGATTCGGGCAGCACGAGCGTCAGGGACTGATGCTTGGCCTGGGCCTTGGCGTCCAGGAAATCGACAATGCTGCGCAGCAGCTCCTCCAGCAGGACCGGCCGCGGCTCGCGGCAGATGAGCCCCTCGTCGATCCGCGACATGTCCAGCAGGTCGTTGATGAGGGAGATCATGCCCTTGGTCTTCTCCTTGGCGCGCGTGAGAATGTGCTGGTCCTGAACCGGCGCCCGGTCCACCAGGTCCCCGATCACCGTGGCGAGCTGTTCGTGAATGGTGGACAGCGGCGAGCGCAGCTCGTGCGACACCTTGGACACGAACTCGGACTTGAGGCGGTCCACGATTTTCAGCGTGGTGATATCGGCAAAATTGACGACGGCCCCCAGGCATTCCTTGCGATCGCCCAGCACCGGTTGCGCCCGGGCGCGCAGATATTTCCCGTCGGGCAGCGCGAACTCCTGGGCGGGGATGTCTTCGTAGTCCAGGATCCTGCCCTGGGAGATGTCCATGATCAGCCGGCACAGGGTCTCGTCCGGGATGTAGGCGTCGGTGGGCCTGCCGGGCTTGACATCCGTCGCCAGCCCCATCAGCTGCCGGCAGGCCGGGTTCATGAGAACCACGTTGCCCGCGGTGTTGGTGACCAGCACCCCGTCCGGAAGCGATTCGACGATGGAGTGGATCCGGCTTTTTTCCGTGTCCAAATCGGCCAGCGTGCGCAGCTTCTCCTGCTCGAGCTGCTCGGCCTCCCGTGTCAGACGGATCTTCTCCGCCGCACGGTTGACCACGATGCGCAGCTGGTCGGGCTCGAAGGGCTTGGGGATGAAGTCGTAGGCGCCGCGTTTCATCGCTTCGATGGCGGCCTCGACCGTGGCGTAGCCCGTAATGATGATGACCAGGATGCGGGGATCCATCTGCCGGATGAACTTCAACACCTCGATGCCGTCCCGGCCCGGCATCTTGAGATCCAGCAGCACCAAGTCCGGCCGCAGGGCTTCCACCATTTTCTGCGCCTCATCCCCGCGACCGGCCTTGAGCACGCGGAAGCCGATCCGCTTGAGGATCCGCTCCGCCCCGTCCCGGATGTCACCCTCGTCGTCTGCGATCAGGATCGTCAGCTCGTCAGCTTTCTTGTTCACGCGTGCGGTCTCCATCGGATTTGGGTGTTACCGGCAGGTCGATCACGAAGACGGCCCCCTGCCCCGGCTCGCTGAGGGCCTTGATCTGCCCTCCGTGGTTCTCCACGATGCCGTAAACCAGGCTCAACCCGAGCCCGGTCCCCTGCCCCTCGTCTTTGGTCGTGAAAAACGGCTCGAAAATATGCGGGAGCACCTCCGGCGGAATACCCGGCCCTGTGTCCGCGATTTCGATGCGCACCCGCCCGGGCTCCGGGACACTGGAGGTCCGGATCGTCAGTTGTCCGACCCCTGACATGGCCTGCGCGGCATTCAGAATGATGTTCATGAACATGTGGTTCAGCTGCTGAATGTCGCTGGTGACGGTGGGCAGCCGCGGGTCGAGCTGGGTTTCGATGGTGATATCCTGAAACAAAGACTGGTTTTTCAGCAGGAAGAGGGTGCGGGAAATGGCCTGGTTGACGTCATGGGGTCGCATCAGATGGCGGGTCTGGCGGGTGAACTCGAGCAACTCCTTGACGGTCTCGCGGCAGCGTTCGGCGTCGCCCAGCACCCGGCCGAGGTCCTCCCGGGCACCCGGTGGAAGCTCGTAGTCCTCCAGCACCAGCTTGGTGAAAAGCGTGATCCCGCCGAGGGGGTTGTTGAGCTGGTGCGCCACCCCTGCCGCCAGCTTGCCGAGGGAGGCCATTTTCTCGGATTGCAGAAGTTGCAGTTGGGTTTTCTCGAGCTCTCTCTTCATGCGCAGGGTCTCGCGCATGTCGTGGAAGAAGCCGACCGTGGCCACCTCCCGGCCGCCCTCGTATACGATGGCGGCGTTCAGGTTGATGGGAATGCGGGTGCCGTCGCGGTGCAGGACCTCCGCCTGGTAGGAGCGCAGCTTGCCGCGGCCGCCGTGGTCCTCGCTGCGCAGCTGCCGCATGACCTCCCGTTCCCGCCCATCCGGGTAGATGTTCCGGACGTCCAGATGCTCGAGCGCCTCGGCCACGGTGTACCCGAAAATCGCCGCCGCCGCGTCGTTGAAAATGATCACTTTCCCGTTTCGGTCGGCGGCGATCACCCCGTCCACGGCGCTGGTGATCAGGTTCCGCAGCAGCGCGTTGGAGCGTTGCAGCTGCTCTTCGACCCGGGTGCGGGGCGGCAGGTCCAGCTCCATGGTGACCACCGCCTCGACACCCCCGTCCGACGTTAGAGGGTACGCAAAAAGGCAGCTGGCTTTCTCCGCTCCCGAAACCTCGTCGCTGCGGTGGCTCCAGGCGGCCTGGCGCGTCTCCCACACGGTTTTAACGGCACAGTCGGCGCAGGGGTCGGACCGGTGGAAAAAGACTTCGTGGCAGAGCCGGCCGATGATCTCCGCGTCCGGCATTGAGCTGAGATGACAGCGCGCCGCCAACACCCGGTATTCCGGGGAAATAACAGCAAATACACTGGGGAAGGCGTCGACCGCCTTGAGAAGATAACCCCTCTCGTTTTCAGCGTGCATGCTGCCTCCTCCCGGCTCGACGGCGAGGGATAAAGGGGAGACTGCAATACTGGAAGAGGAACCGTACGCCCAGCGCCGCGATTCAGCCCGGCAAGGCTCAGGTGTCAGGTCAGGAGAGTTACGGCCGTCGAGCGCGTGAGAAAATCTATTGGCACAGACCAACCTAAAAATCAAGCTGGCCGCCCGGTTGCCGCGCATCGTCGTTGGGAAAGCTCCGCACGCCCGGCGAGGGCTTGAAAGGGACCCGGCCGCCGTGATAAATAAGCAATGGGAGCATTTCCTCCTTGCCGTTTCTGCTGCCCCGGCCCTGCCGGCGCCGACCTTCAGCCCTCGACTTCGCCGGCTCCTGCTCCGCCTCCGCTTCGGCCCCCGGGCGGCGGTCCCCCATCTGAAGGAGACATCGCGATGGACAAGCAAGTCTCCATCATCCACATCGGATTGGTCGGCGGCAACGAGTTCTGCGCCGAGCTGTTGAAAAAGACCACCTCCGTGTTCGAACAGGAAGAGCTCCATGCGCCCTTCATCGCGGTGGCCGATCCCGACCCCGGGAGCCCGGGAATGATGCTGGCCGGGGAGCTGGGCCTGCTGACCTTCACCGACTACCACCAGCTCTACGACCCGCGCTACAGCATCCACCTCATCATCATCCTCACGCCCGACGAGGAGGTCCTGCGGGACATCCTGCAAACCCGCCCCGAGCGCATACGCATCTTGTCCCACCAAGTGTTCCAGATCTTCTGGAAAGCCATCGGCAACGAAGAGCGCAAACTGCGCCAGCGCACCGAAGAGATGGAAACCGTTTTGAACGGCATCCAGGATTTCATCCTGGTCATCAACCCGGATATGTCCATCGTGGAGGCGAACGAGTCGTTCCTCCAAAAAATGGGATACTCGCGCGCGCAGGTCATCGGCCGCAAATGCCATGAGGTCTACCACAAGATCGACCATCCCTGCCAGCGCTCCGCCGACGACTGCCCGCTGCAAAAGGTGATTCAAAACAAGCGCCGGGACCGCCAGCTTCAGAAGCGGGTGCTGCCGAACGGGGACATCCGCCACTACGAGGTGAGCATTTACCCCATCTGGGAGAAAAGCGGCAAGATCTCCCGGTTCATTCACATCAGCCGCGACATCACCGAGCAGCGCCAGCAGGAGGAGGAGATCACCCGGCGCCTGGAGCAGATGGTGGAAGACCGCACCCGCCAGCTGAGGGAAACCCATGCGAAACTCCTGCACCACGACAAGATGTCCTCGCTCGGCAAACTCTCCGCCTCGGTGGTGCACGAGATCAACAACCCGATCGCGGGCATCCTCAACCTATCCATGCTCATGAAGCGTATCATCGGAGAGACCCCGCTCGGGCCCAAGGAGATCGAGCAGTTCGGCTTCTACCTGAACCTGATGGAAACCGAAACCCGGCGCATCAGCCGCATCGTCTCCAATCTTCTGGCGTTTTCACGCCAGTCCCGCATGGAAATGAAGCGTCTGAACCTCAACCGGCTGATCGAGCAGACCCTGATCCTCAACGCCAATCTCCTGAAGATCGCCAACGTCCATGTGGAGACCCGTCTCGATCCGACACTGCCCGAAATCGTCGGCTCCGAGGACCAGCTTCAGCAGGTCTTCATGAACATGGTCTCCAACGCCGCCCAGGCCATGGAACCCAAGGAAGGCGGCCGGCTGCTCATCGAAAGCCGGGCGTGTCCCGCGGACGGGCAGATCCTCGTCCAGATCAAGGACACCGGGGTCGGCATTCCTCAGGAGAACTTGCCCAAGCTCTTCGAACCGTTTTTCACCACCAAAAAACGCAAAGGGGTCGGGCTGGGGCTCTCGGTCGCCTATGGAATCATCCAGGAGCACGGGGGATCGATCGGCGTTCAGTCCACCGTCGGCGAGGGGTCCACCTTCACCATCAAACTGTCCCTTCGTCCACCGGGGGAAAAGGCTGCATAAGAAGGAGGCCGCTGTGACGATTGCCAAGATCCTGATTGTGGATGACGAAACGATCATGCGCGAATCCCTGGCCGGGTGGCTGGAACGGGACGGGCATACGGTTCAAACCGCCCGCAGCGGCGAGGAAGCGCTCAAGAAGTGCCGTGAGAACCGTTTCGACATCCTGCTCCTCGACATCAAGATGGAGGGGATGAGCGGGCTGGAGGTCCTGCGACGCGTCAAGGAAAGCGATGCGGACGTGGCGGTGGTGATGATCACGGCCTACGGCTCGATTGCCACGGCCATCGAGGCCATGAAAAACGGCGCGTTTGACTACATGCTCAAACCCTTCGACCCCAACGAACTCGGCGTGCTGATCGAAAAAATCACCCGGCACCAGCAGCAGGCGATCGAGAATCTTTATCTCAAGGAGCAGTTCAAGGAGCGGACCCGGTTCGAGAGCATGATCGGCCAATCCGGGCCCATGCAGAAGGTCTTCGACCTCATCTGCGACGTGGCGCCGGCGGACACGACCGTGCTCATCAGCGGGGAAACCGGCACCGGCAAGGGGCTTGCCGCCAAGGCCATCCACAGTAAAAGCCGCCGCTGTGCTGGGCCTTAT
>Ga0209450_10002012_pt1 | contig 10250 bp, 9 predicted proteins | sample FrelakmetLWP11LW_FD_187149 | JGI IMG/M metagenome (GOLD analysis project Ga0209450, IMG submission 187149) | Freshwater lake sediment microbial communities from the University of Notre Dame, USA, for methane emissions studies - LWP11 LW (SPAdes)... | ecosystem: Environmental > Aquatic >...
CTGAAGTCCGCGCGCCGCGCGTTGTGCGGCGCACGACGGTTCGGCGACCGCGTAACGCTAGAGGCACGCCCCGGGTCCGTGTTGACTGCGGTCAACCGAAGCCCGCCGGGGCGGGATCGCGCAGTGGCGCCGATCGGGCGCAGACTGCGCAGGGTCATTGGCACGCTGGCGCCCGATGCTGCCGCGACACCGCTGCAGCGCCGTGCGCACATCACCGCAGGGAGGCTCCGATGAATGCGCCGCAATTCAGGCCGGTTCTCGACCGGCATCCGTTCTCGAAGGACTTCGGGCCGCCGCAGGTCGAGCGGCTGGCGGCGCTGGCGCGCCCCGTCAGCTTCGCGTCGGAGGAGGTCGTCTTCCAGACGGGCGAGCTGTGCAACGACTTCTACCTGATCATCAGCGGCCGCGTGGCGCTCGAGATCCCGGTCGGCGCGCGGACGCTGCGCATCCAGACGCTTGGCGACGGCGACGAGTTCGGCTTCTCGGCGCTGATCATGGGCCGCGGCATGTCCTTCCAGGCGCGCGCCCTGCAGCCGGTCGAGGCGCTGGCCTTCGACGGCGGCCGGCTGCTCGAGGCCTGCCGCGCCGATCCGCAGCTCGGCTTCAGCCTGATGCGCAAGCTGCTGCTGATTGTCTCCGAGCGCCTTGACTCGACCCGGCTGCAGCTGATCGACACCTACTCGCCGGTGGCGGCGCGCGCCGGCGCCTGAAACCGCGGCGCCGGCGCCGAAGGCATCCGGCGCCGGCGCATGGCCGAGGGAAACCGGCGCGGCGACCCGCGGTGCGCAACGTCGCCCGCTACAGGCCGCGCAGCAGCCCGCCCGGATAGACCGTCAGGATCACCGCCGGCACCAGGCACACGGCGATCGCGCCGAGCGCCAGCGCCGCCTGCGGCTGCGGCTTCAGCCCGGAGGGCGCCGGGCTCATGAACATGTACTGCAGCACGCGCAGGTAGAAGTAGATGCCGAGGTAGCTGCCGACCAGGCCGAGCACCGCGTACAGCGTGTAGCCGGCCTCCATCACGTTGCGGAAGATCAGGAACTTGGCAACGAAGCCGGGCAGCGGCGGGATGCCGGCCAGCGAGAACATCGCCACCGCGATCATCAGCGCGGCGAACGGCGCGCGCTGGAAGTATCCCTTCAGGTTCTCCAGGCGGTCGCGCTCGACATCGTCGCCGGCGGCGGGCAGCGACGCGAACGCCAGCATGTTCATCAGCCCGTAGACCAGGGCGTAGAAGGCCACCGCCTCGAAGCGGCCCTCGCCGTCGCCGAGGAAGGCATAGAAGAGGTAGCCGGCGTGGGCGATCGACGAGTAGGCGATCATGCGGCGGAAGCTCGTCTGCCTGATCGCCGCCAGGTTGCCCCAGACGATCGACGCCAGCGACAGGATCGCCAGCAGCTCCACCAGGCGCCCCGACAGCGAGTTGACGCCGAACAGGCGCACCGCGGCGAGCAGCACGCCGGCCTTGATCACGGTCGACATGAAGCCGGTCACCGGCACGGTGGCCGCCTCGTAGGCGTCGGGCGCCCAGGTGTGGAACGGCACGATCGCCGCCTTCAGGAAGAAGGCGAGCAGGATCAGCACCACCGCCGCCTGCGCCATCGGGTTGCCGGTGTCGAGCAGGCTGCCGAAGGCGCCGAGCGACAGCGAGCCGGTGTAGCCGAACAGCAGCGACACGCCCATCAGCAGCATCGCGGTGGCGGTGCCGCCGAGGATCAGGTACTTCAGCGCCGCCTCGGTCGCCTCGACGCGCTGCATCGCCAGCAGGACCAGCACGTACACCGGGATCGACATCAGCTCCAGGCCGAGGAACAGCGTCAGGAAGCTGTCGGCCGAAAGGATCAGCGTCGTGCCGACCATCGAAGACAGCAGCAGCGAGTAGAACGGCCCGCCGCGGAAGTCGTCGCGGCCCAGCAGCAGCGCCGGCAGGGCCAGCACGAGCACGATCGCCTTGGCCGCGTAGGCGCTCGAGTCGACCGAGAAGTGGCCGGGGAACGGCGCCGCCGCGTAGCCGATCACGGCCAGCGCCGCCGCCGCGACCGTGGCGGCGATCACCGCCGCCACCGAGACGGCCAGCAGTCCGCGCGGCCGCGCCATGAAGGTGTCGATCAGGATCAGGATCACCAGGCCGGCCAGCAGCAGGATCTCCGGCGCCATCGCCACGAGCAGCACGGACCAGTTCATCGCGCCGCCTCCATCCGGCGCTGCGCCAGCGGCGGCGGCGCGGCGGCCAGGGCATCGGGCTGCTGCGCTCCGGCGACCAGCCTCTGGAAGTGCAGCGCCGCCTGCTCGGTCTTGCGCATCGGTTCATCGGGAGCCAGGCCGATCCAGAACACCGGCACCAGCAGCGCGGCGAGGATCAGCTTCTCGCGCCGGTTCAGGTCCGCCACCGGGCCGTGCGGCACCCGCGTCGTGCCGTACAGGAAGCGCTGGGCGAACCACAGCATGTACATCGCGCCGAGCACGACGCCGGACACCGCGATCACCGCCCACACCAGCGGCACCGAGTCGCCGGCCAGGTGCTGCGGCCAGGCCGCGTTGAAGGCGCCGAGCAGCACCAGGAACTCGCCGGTGAAGCCGCTGGTCGTCGGCAGCCCGATGGCGGCCAGCGTCAGGATCATGAAGAACACCGAGTACACGGGCAGCGCCTTGGCCAGCCCGCCGTAGGCGGCCAGCTCGCGCGTGTGGCAGCGCTCGTAGATCATGCCGACCATCAGGAACAGGCCGGCGGCGGTCAGGCCGTGGCTGACCATCTGGATGATCGCCCCCTGGATGCCGATCAGGTCGAGGCTGGCCAGCCCCAGCATCACGTAGCCGAGGTGGCTGATCGACGAGTAGGCGATGATCTTCTTGATGTCGGTCTGCACCAGCGCCAGGCAGGCGCCGTAGACGATGCTGACCACCGCCAGCGCCATGACCGCCGGCATCGCCAGCTGCGCGGCCTGCGGGAACAGCGGGAAGCCGAGCTTGATGAAGCCGTAGGTGCCCATTTTCAGCAGCACGCCGGCCAGGATCACGCTGCCGGTGGTCGGCGCCTCGACGTGCGCGTCGGGCAGCCAGGTGTGAAATGGCACCATCGGCACCTTGATGGCGAACGACAGCGCGAAGGCGGCCAGCAGCCAGCCCTGCTCGGCAAGTGTCAGCCGGGCGCCGAACAGGTCGGCAAGCGCGAACGACAGGTTGCCGGTCGCCTGGTAGTGCGACCAGACCAGGTAGATCAGCGCCGCCAGCATCAGGATCGAGCCGAACGCGGTGTACAGCACGAACTTCAGCGTCGCGTAGATGCGCCGCTCGCCGCCCCAGATGCCGATGATCAGGAACATCGGGATCAGCATCGTCTCCCAGAAGATGTAGAACAGCAGCAGGTCCTGGGCGACGAAGGTGCCGAGCATCGCGAACTGGATGAAGAACACCATCGCGTAGAACAGCCTGACGTCCCTGCGGATCGCGTTGAAGGCGCCGGCAACCACCAGCGGCCCGAGGAAGGCGGTCAGCAGCACCAGCAGCACGTTGTAGCCGTCCAGGCCGATGCGGTAGCTCACGCCCCAGTCGGCGATCCACGGCAGGTTGGTCTCGGCCTGCAGCCCGGCCACGTTCGGGTCGAAGCGCAGGTACAGCATCGCCGTGATGACGAACTGCGCCAGCATCACGCCGAACGACCACGAGCGGACCCGCTCGTCGTCGCCCTCGGGCAGGGCGACGATCAGCGCGATGCCCAGCAGCGGCAGATACAGGACGACGTTCAGCAGGACCGCGTCAGCCATTGCGCCAGCTCCAGATCAGCGCGCCGACGAGACCGGCCAGCACCAGGAACAGATACAGGTGGAGGTTGCCCGTCTGCATTTTCGACAGCCGGCCGGCGCTTCGTTCGGCGAGCGCGGCCAGACCGTTGAGCGAACCGTCGATCAGCAGGCGGTCGCCGATGCGCAGGAACACCTTCTCCGAGATCCAGGCCAGCGGCCGGCCGAGCACCGCGTCGTACAGTTCGTCGATGTAGTACTTGCCGGAGAGCAGCCGATGGACGGGCTCGAAGCCGGGCCTGAGCGCGGCGGCGCGCACCGCGTCGTTGCCGTAGAAGTACGCTGCCAGCAGCAGGCCGCCGACGCCCAGGCCGGTGGCGATCCACACCAGCGGGCCGTGGAACGACTGCGCCTGCGGCCGGATCGCCGGCAGCGGCAGCATCGGTTCGAGGAACTGCGGGATCGAGAAGAACCCGCCGAAGGCCGCCAGCAGCGCCAGCACGACCAGTACGCCGGTCATTGACCACGGCGACTCGTGGATGTGGTGCGCCACCTCCTCGTCCATGCGCGGCCTGCCGAAGAAGGTCAGCCACAGCAGGCGGAACATGTAGAAGGCGGTAAGCAGCGCGGTGGCGGAAGCCAGCAGCAGCAGCCACGGCGAGCCGCCGGTCACGCTGCCGTAGGCGAACCACAGGATCTCGTCCTTCGAGAAGAAGCCCGACAGCGGCGGCAGGCCGGCGATGGCGGCGGTGGAGACGGCGAAGGTGGCGAAGGTGACCGGGATCTTCCTCGCCAGGCCGCCCATCCTGCGGATGTCCTGCTCGCCGCTCATCGCGTGGATCACGCTGCCGGCGCCGAGGAACAGGCAGGCCTTGAAGAAGGCGTGGGTGACGACGTGGAAGATCGCCACGCCGTAGGCGCCCACCCCGGCGGCGAGGAACATGAAGCCGAGCTGCGAGACCGTCGAGTAGGCCAGCACCCGCTTGATGTCGGTCTGTACCAGCGCCACGGTCGCGGCGAAGAAGGCGGTCAGCACGCCGACGGTGGCCACCACCTGCGAGGCGGTCTCGGCGTGCACGTAGATGCCCGACATCCGCGCCACCAGGTACACGCCGGCGGTCACCATCGTCGCCGCGTGGATCAGCGCCGAGACCGGGGTCGGGCCGGCCATCGCGTCGGGCAGCCACACGTGCAGCGGGATCTGCGCCGACTTGCCGGTGGCGCCGACGAAAAGCAGCACGCCGATCACGCTGGCCGAGACGCCGGCCGGCACGCCGGCGGCGAAGGCGGCGTTGACCCGGTCCATGTCGAGCGTGCCGACGGCGAAGAACACCAGGAACATGCCGAGCAGGAAGCCGGCGTCGCCGATGCGGTTGGTGATGAACGCCTTCTTGCCGGCAGCCGCCTTCTCCGGGTCCTCGAACCAGAAGCCGATCAGCAGGTAGGAAGCCAGGCCCACGCCCTCCCAGCCGACGAACAGCACCAGCATCGAGCGGCCGAGCACCAGCAGCAGCATGAAGAACAGGAACAGGTTGAGGTACGCGAAGAAGCGCGCGTAGCTCTCGTCGTCGTGCATGTAGCCGGTCGAGTAGATGTGGATCAGCGAGCCGACCCCGGTGACGACCAGCACCATCACCGCCGACAGGCGGTCGAGGTAGAAGGCGATCTCGAAGGACTTGCCGCCGACCACCGCCCAGGTGAAGGCGGTCTCGATGAGCGGCTTGCTCCCGCCGGCCAGCAGCGACGCCACGCAGGCCGCCGCGATCAGGAACGAGGCGATCGGCAGCCCGCAGCCGACCACCGAGACGAAGCGCTTGCCGAGCGCGTTGCCGGCCAGACCGTTGATCAGGAAGCCGAGCAGCGGCAGGACGACGATCCAGGTGAGCGCGCCCATCGCCGCTAGCCCTTCAGGTCGTTGTAGGCGCCGATGTCGAGCGAGTGCTTGCGCTCGACCAGCAGCAGCACGATGGGGATCGCCACCGCGATCTCGGCGGTGGCGACGACGAAGATCAGGAACACCAGCACCGCGCCGACCGCCTCGCCCATCTGGTGGGCGAAGGTCACCAGGCTCAGGTTGACGCCGTTGAGCATCAGCTCCATGCACATCAGCATCACCAGCAGGTTGCGGCGGACGATCACACCGAGCAGGCCGATCGAGAACAGCGCGATCGACAGCCCGATCAGCAGCTGGACCCTATCCACGGCCCCTCCGATGCAGCTTGACCACCGCCACCGCGGCGACGATCGCCGCCTCCATCAGGACCGTGGCCACCATGAAGTGCAGCCAGTACTCGCGGACGAACGCCGCCGCGAACTGCTGCAGGCCAAAGGTCTCGCGCGGCGCGGCGGGCGCCTCGGGCGCTCCCTGCCAGGCGGCACCGACCAGCACGAAGACCAGGATCACGAAGCCGATCACCGCCGGCACCAGCAGCCTGGAGAAGCGGCTCTGGATCGCCGGGTCGCGCGGGTCGAGCATCATGATCACGTAGACCATGAACACCATCACCGCGCCGACGTAGATCAGCACTTGGAAGGCGGCGATGAAGTGCACGCCGAGCAGGCCGTAGATGCCGCCGAGGAACACCATGGTCGAGATCAGCGCGGTGGCCACCCGCATCGGCTCGCGCAGCACGATCATGAGCAGCGCGCCGGCCAGCGCGCCGATGCCGAAGGCGACCAACAGCAGTTCGTCGAGCCCGGCGAGCAGCGTCTCGATCATGGCCGGCTCCTCGCCGGCGCCGCCGCCGGCCGCGCCGGGTAGGGCTTGGCCACGTCCTCGCGCGGCTGCCAGGCGAGCAGTTCCTCGCGCCCGATCCACATGGCGCGGCGGTCCTGGCTCGGCAGGTTGGGCACTTCCTTGAGCATGCGGATGGCGTCCTCCGGGCAGGCCTCGACGCACAGCCCGCAGAAGATGCAGCGCGAGTAGTCGATCTCGAAGCGGGTCGGGAACTTCGGGTGGGCGCTGTCGGCGGGGTCGAAACCGGCGTCGATCTCGATCACCCTGGCCGGGCAGACGGTGGCGCACATGTTGCAGGCGATGCACTGCGGGCTGCCGTCGGGCCGCCGCGTCAGCACGTGCTTGCCGCGGTTGCCGGCGGCGTAGTCCCAGCGCGTCTCCTCCGGGTAGTAGGTGGTCAGCGCGCCCTTGCGGCCGGTCACCCACTTGAACATGTTGCGCAGGAACACGCCGCCGGTGATCGCCAGGCCGCGCAGGATCTCCGGCAGGTAGGCGCGCTCGTACCAGCCCATGGTGGGCTCGTTCCAGTACTGCTTGCGCACGTAGGGCTTGGTCTTCATGCCTGCCTCAGCGCAGCGCCCAGACGAACACGACGGTGACCACCAGGTTGGCCAGCGCCAGCGGGAACATGAACTTCCAGGCGAAGCGCAGCACCTGGTCCCAGCGGAAGCGCGGCAGCGACCAGCGGATCAGGATCTGGAAGCTGCACATGACGAAGACCTTGGCGAGGAAGGTCAGCAGCTGGATCACGACCACCGTGCCGTGGCTCAGGGCCACCTCGACGCCGCCGGGGAAAAGGAAGCCGGCGTCGCTCATGTACGGCAGGTTGTAGCCGCCGAGGAACAGCGTGGTGAACAGCGCCGAGATGATGGCGATCTCGATGAACTCGGCGAACATGAACAGGCCCATCTTCATGCCGCTGTACTCGGTGAAGTAGCCGGCGATGAGCTCCGATTCCGCCTCCGGCAGGTCGAACGGGATGCGCTTGTTCTCGGCGATCGCCGCGGTCAGGAACAGCGTCGCCGCGAAGGGCTGCAGCACGATGCCCCAGGCCGGCAGGAAGCCCGCCACCATGCCCGACTGCCAGCGCACGATCTCGTCGAGGTCGATCGTGCCGTAGATCAGGATCAGGCCGAGCAGCGTCATGGCCATGATCAGCTCGTAGGAGATCATCTGGCTGCCGGCGCGCAGCGCGCCGAGCAGCGAGAACTTGTTGGCCGACGACCAGCCGGCCAGCATCGCGCCGATGATGGTCATGCCGCCGAAGGCGAACACGATCAGCAGGCCAGCGTCGAGGTTGGCGATCTGCATCGGGTAGGCGCGGTCGCCGAACCAGCCGGCCAGGCTCGGGACGAGCTCGCCTGGCCGAAGCTCGCCGCCGAACGGCACCACCGCGAACACCAGCAGCACCGGCACGAACACCACCCACGGCGCCACCATGTAGGCGTACCAGTCGTAGGTCTTCGGCCTGAAGTCCTCCTTCAGCAGCAGCTTCAGGCCATCGGCCATGCCGTGGAACAGCCCCCACCAGACCAGCCTGATCTCGGTGAACGGGATGCGGATGTAGGCGCGGTTGGCGCCGATGCGGTCGGACATCACCGCCGCCTGCTTGCGCTCGACCCAGGTCAGCACGGTGCCGAAGCCCATCAGCACGCTGATCGCGTAGGTGATGAACACCACGTAGACGACCAGGTCCTGGATCATCCTGCCCCCGCAGTCACGGCCAGCTGCGCGAAGAACTCCTCGGCGTCGGCGACCTCCGGCGCCCTGGCGAACAGCCGCTCGAAGCGGCTGGTCACGCCGGCGAAGCTGGTGTAGTGGCCGGCGCGCTCGGTCTGGATGCTGATCGGCACGAACACGTCGGCGTGGCCGTTCTCCGGCGCCAGGTAGCCGTTCAGGAAGATGACCCGGGCGCCGCGCGGCAGGCCAGCGAAGTCGAAGCCCTCGCCCCACACCAGCACCAGATCGGTGCCGTCGGGCAACGAAAGCGGGGCGCTGCCGAACAGCTGCTGCGCGGTGGCGGTGTTCGGGTTCTTGTCGGCGCGGATCAGCAGCGCGTCCTCGAGCACCTCGCCCGCCACCGGCGCGTGGTCGCTCTTGACGAAACAGCGCAAGCGGCTGCCGAGGGCGTCCCTGAACGCCGCCAGCTCCTCGTTCGAACCCCAACTCGACACCAGCGCCACCGGCCTGGCCGACTCGGCGATCAGGCCGCGCGCGGCACTGGCCGCCTGCAGCAGCGTCGCCGGCCGGCCCTTGAGCATCGGCTGCCCGGCGCGCGGCCGCTCGAAGATCCGCGCCAGGTCGCGCCCCTTGTTGCAGATCCACGGCCCGTTGACCGCCGGGTTCTCCAGCGGCGTGACGCGGGCGATCTCGGTGTTCTGCTTCGGGTCGAGCGCGTTCAGTTTCCACTCGCGCCTGCGGTGCCACAGGTTGACCGTGCAGCCGCGCGCGCAGCCCGGGCACACAGAGGCAGTCGCCTGCAGGTACCAGACGCGCGCCTTGTGCAGGAAGTTCCTCGACAGCAGCGCGCCGACCGGGCAGATGTCGACCACGTTGTCCGAGTACGCGTCGGCGCCGAATCGCCCGTCCTCGGCCGCCCGCACCAGCGAGTGGTCGCCGCGGTTGCGGATCGCCAGGCCGTGCGACTTCGACACCTCGCGGGTGAAGCGCACGCAGCGCGAGCAGACGATGCAGCGCTCGTTGTCGAGCACGATGCGCTCGGACAGCTCGTGGTACTTGGTCGCCCTGACCTTGGGCACGGTCGAGATCGACGGCTCGCCGTTGTAGGCGTAGTGGTGATCCTGCAGCATGCACTCGCCGGCCTTGTCGCAGATGCCGCAGTCGACCGGGTGGTTGAGCAGGATGAACTGCAGGACCTGCCTGCGCTGCTCGCGCACCGATTCGGAGTCGGTCAGCACGCGCATGCCCTCGGACACCGGCATGTTGCAGGCGATGTCGGACCAGCTGTCGCTGCCGCCCTCGCCCTCGACCTCGACCACGCAGACGCGGCAGTTGCCGGCCACCGACAAGTGCGGGTGCCAGCAGAAGTAGGGGATGTAGAAGCCGGCGGCCAGCGCCGCCTGCATCACCGTCTGGCCCTTTTCGGCGTGGACCGGCTGGCCGTTGATGAAGAAGTCAGGCACCGGCCGCCTCCTCCACCTCCAGCCGGCCCTCGCACATCGACCGCTTGTGGGCGATGTAGTACTCGAACTCGTCGCGGTACTTGGCGATGATGCCGACGGTGGCGTAGCCGGCCGCGTCGCCCATGCCGCAGATCGTCGTGCCGTCGTTGGCGTTGGAGATGCGCACCAGCGCGTCGATGTCGCCCGGGCGGCCGTCGCCCTTGACGATGCGCTCGATGATCCGGTGCATCCAGCCCATGCCCTCGCGGCACGGCGTGCACTGGCCGCACGACTCGTGGTGATAGAAGCGCAGCATCACGTGCAGCAGGCGCACCATGCAGGTGCCCTCGGCGATCACCACCATGCCGCCGGAGCCGACCTGCGAGCCGGCCTTCTCCATCGCCTTGTGGTCGTAGGTGACGCCCTCGATGTCCCTGGCGTTCATCACCTTGGTCGAGATGCCGCCGGGGATGATGCACTTCAGCCCCTTGCCGCCGAGCACGCCGCCGCAGTCCTCGTAGATGAACTTCGCCAGCGGGTAGCCGTACTCGACCTCGTACACGCCGGGCTTGTTGACGTGGCCGGAGATCGACACCAGCTGCGTGCCGGGGCTCTTCGGCAGACCGACCCGGCGGAACGCCTCGGCCCCCA
>Ga0209450_10002015_pt1 | contig 10245 bp, 8 predicted proteins | sample FrelakmetLWP11LW_FD_187149 | JGI IMG/M metagenome (GOLD analysis project Ga0209450, IMG submission 187149) | Freshwater lake sediment microbial communities from the University of Notre Dame, USA, for methane emissions studies - LWP11 LW (SPAdes)... | ecosystem: Environmental > Aquatic >...
GCGCAACGCGCACAAGTCCATGCTCGCAGGGCTGATCTTCTCGGGCGCGATGCCGCTGTACATGGAGCCGGCGATCGATCCTCTCTGGGGCATCCCGCTCGACGTACGCGCCGCCGGCGCCCTCGCCGCCCTCGACCGGGCGCCGGACGCGCGGGCGCTCTTCGTCACATCGCCCACCTTCAACGGCCTCGTCGCCGACCTGCCGGCGATCGCAGCGCTTGCCCACGGGGTCGGCGTCCCCTTCGTCACCGACGAGGCCTGGGGCCCTCACCTGCGCTTCTGCCCCGAGCTGCCCGTGGACGCGATGAGCGCGGGGGCCGACGCGACCGTGGTCAGCACGCACAAGCTCATCAGCGGCCTCACGCAGTCGGCCGTGCTCGTGGCGCGCGAGGAGCGAATCAGGCTCGCGCGCCTCGACGCCATGGTCCGCATGACGCAGAGCACCAGCCCCCAGGTGCCCATCTACGCCAGCATCGACGCGGCGCGCCAGCAGATGGCCGTGCACGGCGCGGAGCTCTGGCGGCACGCCATCGAGCTCGCCGAGTGGGCGCGCGACAAGGTCAACGGCGTCAGGGGACTCCGCTGCCTGGGCAAGGAGCTGCTCGAGCGCGACGGCGTGAGCGAGTTCGACCCCACCCGGCTCACCGTTTCGGCCTGCGACCTGGGCCTGAGCGGCTTCAGACTGGAGACGGTACTGCGCGACGACTACCGCATCGCCGTCGAGGCCGCCGACTCGCTCAACATCGTGCTCAACGTCACGTTCGGCGACAGCCGCGACGACGTCGAGCTGCTCGTCGGGGCCCTGCGCGACCTTTCCGCCAGGTACGCGGACGTGGCCGGCGGTGACGTCGCGAAGGCGTACTCCACCCTCCTCGCGCGCACGCCGCCGTTCACGCGGCAGCTGCTCTCGCCGCGCGACGCGGTGTTCGCCGCCGCCGCGGTCAAGCCCTTGAGCACGTGTGCGGGCGAGATCAGCGCCGAGATGGTGACACCGTACCCGCCGGGCATCCCGGTGCTGGGACCCGGCGAGGCCATCTCACCGGAGATCGTCGCGTACCTGCACGAGGCGTCGGCCACCGGCCTCAAGGTCCACGGACCCGAGGACCGCACGCTGCGCACCCTGCGCGTCGTCGCCTAGGGAGTGACCCTGACGAGCTGCGAAGCCCGACAGGCCGAGCACTGGCACATCCTCGGCACCGCCGGCAGTCAGTCGCTCACTCCAACGACGATCTCGTCGTTGGAGCCGACGATCACTCGCATGTAGCCGGTCAGCAACTTGTTGACCTTCTCGCTGCCCGTGTCGACCAACAGCGGACGTCCCCCAAGAGCCGCCATCTTCTGCTTCGTCGCCACGACCACGATGTTCTCCCGGCCGACTCGCTCGATCACGCGCGGACTGATCTGCTGGTTCCCCCGGCCGAAGATGTAGCCTTGCCCGCCGATGACCGTCACCACGATGCGCGCCTCGACGCTGCCGCCCGGGCCGAGCAGCTCGAGGAGATCCTTCTCAGTGACGTCCGCGGCCACCAGCGCTCCATCGCAGACCACGTCCACGCCGAGCAGCGTGCCGTCGATCCCCAGCCGCTGCTTGAGCCCGTAGAGCGTGCTGCCGGTGCCGAGGATATCCAGCGCTCCCGGCGCGGCCATCTCCTGCAGTCGGTAGGAGATGGCGTTCAAGGCGCTCTCGTCGGACTGCATACGGCCGGCCTTGCCGCCCTGCACGCGCGTCTCGTCGGCAGGCACGGTCAAGTAGCCGAACAGCTCGGCGGCCACTGTGCCGTGACGGAAGGCCTCTTCGTCGATGTCCATGACCTCGGCATGCTTGACGGCTTTCACGCGACCCCCGAGGTAGAGCGCTGCGAGATCCCCGGCGTTGCGCGGGGTGATGCCGTAGACGCCGGAGTGGATCTTGCATCCGGCTGGGATGCCGAGACTGACGACCCCGTCTCCGACAGCCGTGTACACGTCGCGTGCCGTGCCGTCGCCGCCGGCGAAGAGGATGAGGTCCACGCCGGCGTCGACCATCGCCCGTGCAGCCCGCTTCGTGTCGTCGCCGGTCGTCAGACACTCCTCGTCTGTGGCGAACAACACCTGCGGCTCCAGACCCGCCGCTCGAGCCTCGGACTCACCCATGTCGCCGGAGACCGTCAGCACCTGGATCCGGTCGTCAAGCGCACGGAGCCGCTGGAGTGCGATCACCGTGCGACCGGGGGCCTCGGGCTCGGCTCCGAGGTCGCACGCCCTGGCGTAGATCTCGGCGCCGTCGGTACCCTTGAGCCCACACCTGCCGCCCATGCCGGCGATTGGATTGACGATGAGGCCGACTCGCTTCATGGGACGGCCGACTACGCCAGCCCACCGCCGTCGACGACCAGCGTCGCCCCCGTCACCCAATCGGAAGCATCCGATACCAGGTACAGCACGGCTTTGGCGATATCCAGGGGAGTCCCCATGCGCGCGAGCGGCCTTTCTGCCGCTTCCGCGAGGAAGTCCTGTTCGGCCTGTTGGACCTGGCGCGCTTCGTCGCGGAGCATCGCGGTGTCGGTGTCGCCCGGACAGATGCAGTTGACCCTGATGTTCTGGGGTCCGTGATCGATGGCCATCGCGCGCGTCAGGTTCACGACCGCGCCCTTCGATGCGCAGTAGCTCGAGGCCCGGCCGCCGCCCTTCAGGCCCCAGCCCGAGCCGGTGTTCACGATCGCCCCGCCGTTGGCGGCCATGACGGGGATCGCGTACTTGCTCATGAGGAAGACCGAGGTCACGTTGACCGCCATGACTCTCTCCCACTCCTCCTCCGTGGTCTCGACGACATCGGCCCGGCGGATGATGCCGGCGTTGTTGCAGAGGATGTCGACGCCGCCGAACTCCCGGACCGCGGTGTCGATAGCACGCTTGCAGTCGGCGGACGAGGCGACGTCACAGACCGCGGCGATCGCCTTGCCGCCAGACTCGCGGATCGAGTCCGCAACCGCCTCACACGTTTCCGCATTCAAGTCGGCGACCACGACCGCAGCGCCTTCTGCCGCCAGCAACTCGGCCACGGCACGGCCGATCCCCGACCCAGCGCCAGTCACGACCGCCCGCCTTCCCTCAATCGCTCCCATCGCTTTGCTCCCTGGTTCCGCCCTTTTCGTCCTCTGCGGGAGTCCCGCGCGTGCCGAGCCTGAGGAACCGGCTCGAGCACGCGCAAGGGGCGTCCCGATGACGAAGGTGGCTTATCCGGCCAGATGCTTCCGTTTGTAGGCTCGCCACGTGACGGCCCAACGATCCGGATCGTCGAGCGCGGTCTGGTTCATCTGATGGATCGTGCTGTTGTGAGGCGCGGTCGTGATGGTCTCGGGCTCCTCATACGCCTCAGACGCGATCTTCGCGAGGATCGCGGTGTACTCGTCCAGGTCATCGCGTGAGTACGACTCGGTCGGTTCGAGGGTCATGGGCTCCGGCACCACGAAGGGATGATGGCTGGTCCAATAGTGCGTCCCGAAATCGGCGGCGCGGAAGCCGATCTGCTCCGAGTGGATGCCGGTGTCGCCCGTGAGCTCCTCCCAGCTGTAGCGCACCTGCTCGATCCGGCGCTGGCCGGAGGCGTACGGCGCGGAGACGCCGCGGATCTCGAGCACCTTCTTCAAGAGGTAGTTGTTGTTGAGGACGGCCGTTTCCGCGACTTGGCGGAGCCCCTCCGCCCCGAGGCTCATGACCCAGGCGTAGGCCCGCACCAGGTTGGGCGTGACACCGTACCAGGGACGCACCTTGCCGATGGAGAGGGGTCGGTCGTTGTCCAGATACAGGCCATCCTCGCCGCGCTCGATCGTCGGGCGCGGCAGGAAGGGCGCCAGCTCGGCGGACACACAGACCGCGCCGGAGCCGGGGCCGCCGCAGCCGTGCGGCGTCGAGAACGTCTTGTGGATATTGAAGTGGCAGAGGTCGAAGCCGGCGTCCCGCGCCCGGGTGATCCCGAGGATGCCGTTGGCGTTCGCCTGGTCGTAGCAGCAGAGGCCACCCGCCTCGTGGACCACGCGCACGAACTCGGTGATGCGTGGATTGAAGATCCCGGTGTCTTCAGGGTTCGTGATGAGCAGCGCCGCCGTCCGCTCCGACACGACCGACTTCAGCGCCTCAAGATCGGGGTAGCCGTCGGCATCGGGATACAGCGTGATCACCCGGTAGCCCGCGACCTTCGCGGCAGCCGCGTTGGACGGGTGGCTGAAGATGGTGGTGATGACCTCGTCGCGCTTGTCGCCCTCGCCGCGCGATTCGTGCCAGGCGCGGATCATGGCCACGTTGGCCCAGATCGCCGACGATCCTGCGCCCGGCTGCAGGCTGACCCTGTCCATGCCCGAGATCTCGGCGAGCATGCGCTCGAAGCGCCACATGATCTCCAGCGTGCCCTGCACCGTGGACGGATCCTGAAGCGGATGCGTGTCGGCCACGCTCGGGGCACTCACGAGCTGATCGTTGACCTTCGGCGAGTACTTCATCGTGCAGGTGCCCTGGCCGATGTCGATGTTGAGGTCGACGCCGATGTTCTCCTGGGACAACCGCTCGAAGTGGCGCACGACGTGCAGCTGGCTCATCTCGGGCAGCGCCGGCAGCGTGGCGCGACCGATTCCCACGGGGAGCTCCGCGGCCGGGTCCCCGACCAGCGCCGTGACGCCCGCTTCCGGGAGCGGCGGCAGGATGCCGCGCGCACCCGGTACGGAGAGATCGAAAATGATGGGCTCGTCCCAGGACGCTTGATGAAAGCGGCGCGGCCAGGGCTTCGCCTCGATCGGGAGGCCGTCGGCGGCTGTGGTCGTCTTCTCCGGCGCACTCACTGCAGCACCTCCGCGCACGCATCGGCTAGTCGGTCGATGTCGTCCTGCGTCACGACCTCTGTGACGGCGACCAGGGCGGCCTCGCCAAGACCCGGCTGCTCCTGGGTCAAGTCGATGCCGAGGAAGATGCCGCGCTCACGCAGTGCGGCCGACAGCGACGAGATGGAGCGCCCGCTCGGCGAGACGTCGAGGACGAACTCCTTGGCATGAGGGGTCGAGGCGAACGGGATGCGGATTCCGGGGATGGAACCAAGACGGGTCATCGCATAGCGAGTACGAGCCATCATCGTCGTGCCCAGGTCGCACATCCCCTGGGGCCCCATGAGGGCGAGGTAGACGGCGGCAGTGATGCCCCAGAGCGCGGCGGCCGTGCCGACCCACTCCTTGCCCTCCTCCCGCACGGCGAACGAGGTGCGCTCGTAAGCGACGTCGCCGAAGCCGATCTCGCCGGGCACGACCGTGGGTGCGATCCCGAAAAGGCGGGAGGGGTACTCCATGACCACCGTCGGGTCGTCGTCGCTGGCGATGAAGCCGCCGTTCGCACCGCCGAAGTGCTGGTGCAGACCGAGGGGCTGGATGTCCCCGCAATCGATGTCAGCACCCCAGGAACTCGGCGGCGCGAGGACGCCGAGCGTCGACGGATCGACCGAGACGACCACCAGGGCGCCGGCGGCGTGAGCTAGACGGACGATCTCCGGACCGTCGATCTCGATCGGGCCCAGGTAGCTGGGGTTCTCCACGAAGACGCAGGCGACGTCCGGTCCGAGCGCTGCCCGCAGGGCGGCAAGGTCCAGCCTCCCGGTCTCCAGGTCGAAAGGCACCAACTCGATGTCGACGTCCGGGCGCACGTAGTCGCCGATCTTGGAGCGCTTGTCCGCGGAGACGGACGCGGCCATGAGGGCGCGCCGCCTGCCCGTGATGCGCGCTGCCATGCGAACGGCCGTGCCGCCCGCCTGGAAGCCGTCGTAGACAGGAACGTTGACCACATCGCGCAGCAGCAGTTCGCCCATCATCGACTCGTACTCGAAGAGCGCCTGGAAGCGGCCGTGGTCCTCGTAGGGTTCGCCCGCGTATGCCGTGAGGAACTCGCTGCGGGAGTTGATCTCATCGCACACGGCCGGCACGTGATGCTGATAGCAGCCGCCGCCCAGAAAGCTGATGACGTCGCGCGTGGAGGTGTTCCGGGCGAGCAGCGCCTGCACGTGGCGCACGAGGTCCGACTCCGCCGGGATGGGGGTCGGGAGATCGAGCGGGCGCTTGAGGCGGATCTCGTCCGGCACGCCGGCATAGAAGTCCTCTGTGGAGGCGGCGTCGACGGCGTCGAGCATCGCCGCCCGGACGTCTGGGATGGAGTTGGGGATGTAGGGGTGGGCCGATCGCTGGTCATCTCTCACAGGACGCACCTCCACGTCTCTTGTCACAGGCCTGGCACCGGAGCCACGCGCGCAAGTCTCAGTCGGGCACCTACCCCACTTGCGCACACGGCGTCATCCAGCACGCAGAATATTGTCCGACCTGTGATAGGTAGTCAAGACGCGAAACCATCTTGAGGAGGGTATCTCAGCCTGATGCGCACTCGCAGTCCGATGGGTGCTCAGCATGGATCGGGCCTCAGCCCTGCGGCAATGGAGCCTGCAGCCCGCCGAGCGATCAGTCTGAGCCGTCCTGCTGCTGCGGCCGCCGGCGGAGGAGACCAGACCGGCGGCCTCAACGCTTGGCGTCGCAGGCTGCTTTGTGATTATATCGAACGGCTTGGCACGTGAAATCGGACCTCGGTGGTCCGCGCAAGGACGTGACATGACGATTGACCGACAGCAGAGCACCGTGCGCTCAGGGTCACCTGTTGAGGTGAACAACGGCAAGGGTTCGGGCAGCATCGACTCCGTCGGGAAGACTCTTCGGCGCTGGCGCCGTGAGGCGGGGTTGAGTATTCGCGAAGTAGCAGAGCGCTCCGGCCTGTCCGTGTCCTTCATCTCGCTCTTCGAGCGGGGCCGCACCGAGATAGCCTTGAGCCGACTCCTCAGCCTCGCCAACGTGTTCAACCGTGACGTGTCCGACCTTCTTCGAGAGGCATATGGCGAGGAGCGGGAGCAGGCCGCCCTCCAAGAGCCCGCCGGCGAGACCTGCGGAAGGACCTATCATCTGGCCGGTGGCATAGAGATAGCGTACCTCGGCGACGCCAAGTGGCACACGCAGCCGTGGCTCTTCGCTCTGGAACCCGATGCCGTCCACGGCCCGTTGATGCATGCGTGGCGAGAGGTCGTCGTGTGCGTGCACGGCGAGCTGACGATGGTGATCGACGGCAAGTCGTCGACCATGGCAGCCGGGGATTCCATCACGGTGTCACCGAACGCTCACCACGCCTACATGAACACCGGGCCTGCCACGTGCCGCTTCCTGGCGGTCGACGCTCTGGCCGATGACCCGCGAGTCCTGCTGGAGACGTGGGACCAGATGGAGCGCGCCGGCAAGACCGGCAGATGGCGCGACCCGGCCCCGCACACGGACTCTCCTTCGTTCACCGACGAGGAGTCCTGAGAGGTCGACGGCTCGCTCGGAGCCCGATCAGCCGGAGCAGGGGTACTCGCGCATGGTCCGCATACCCCTGCTCCGTGTCTTCCGTGCGGCAGGGCCTCTCAGTAGTAGAGGTCCGAGGGGCCCTTGTACTCCTGGATAGTGTTACCCCCGTCCACAACGAGCAACTGGCCGGTCATGTAGCTGGCGTCGTCGCTGGCCAGGAAGAGAATCGCCTTCCCGATCTCCTCGGGAAACGCCGACCGGCCAAGAGGGGTGTTCATACCGCCGATGTCCTCACCGTCGGCCTGAGAGCCCGTTGCGATCCAGCCCGGGCCCACGGCGTTGGCCGTGATGCCGTGTTTGGCGACGTCCATGGCCAGGCCTCGCGTCATGCCGAGCACCCCCGCCTTGGCGGCGCAGTAGACGGAGTCCTGCATGTTGGCCACAAGCGGACCGGTCACGGACGAGACATTGACGATGCGCCCGTAGCCTCGCTCGATCATGTGAGGAACGACGCTGCGCGTGACCAGAAACTGGCTCTTCAGGCTGATGCCGATACCGAAGTCCCAGTCGCTCTCGTCGAGGTCCTGGAAGGAGATGTGAGCCTCACTCTCGCCGCAGATCACCATGCCGGCGTTGTTGACCAGCAGATCGATGCGGCCGTGCTCGTCAAGAGCCTCGGCCACGATGGCGCGCACCTGGTCGTTCTTCGTGAGGTCGGCCGTGTGGGAGGAGACCACGCATCCCTCGGCGCGCAGTTCCGCGGCGCGCTCATGCACGTGGTCCGAGATGTCCGCGATCGCGAGCGCCGCGCCCTCCTCGGCGAACACCTTGGCGGTGGCGAAGCCGATGCCGTTCGTCTTCGCCACACCGGTGATGAAGGCGACCCTGCCCCGTAGCCTGTCTGTACCCATACCGCACCCCCACTCCTTCTTTGAACAGTTCTGACCTACGGGCAGCGTAGCGGTCTGATCAGTCGCGCGACGCCCGCCTCGTCGGTCCACGTCGGTGGTACTCAGCGTTGCCGTTCACAGGGACCGGGGCCAGCCGGTGGCGGCTTCGCAAAGCCGCCACCGGCAACCACGCCCCTCACTGGACGGAACCGCTGCTACGCGCCCGCCTCGACGATCGACCCGGACAGCCCGACGCGCTCCTTGAAGCGCTCGACGGCGTTGATGGGGATGTCGAGCGTCTTGGCGATGTTGAACTTGGCCTCGATCATCCCGGCCTCTGTGGGATGGACGCTGGACGTGTTCGGCAACGTGCCCAGCCCCTTCTCGACCCTGATCGTTTCCATGGCGATCGGGTCGGACAGGTCGAGCGTGGAACACCCGAGCTTGTCCGCCACGTAGGCCTTGGCTTCCTTGATCCGCATCCGCTTGGTCATTTGCATGCGAGCGACCAGATCTCCGGCCGTCCGCAGTCCGCCCATGCCAGCGGCGTGCGAGTGCGTCGCCTCCATGCCCATGGCGTCGCCTGCACCCGCCTAGTAGCCGTCGACCTTGAGGATCTCGACAAAGGCCTTCGAGGCCCGCGACGTAGCGTCGACCGGCGGGTAGTTGCAGGTGGGGACGCCGCCGACGCCCATACCGACGTTGACGTGGACGGGGATCTCGGCGACCGCCATGGCCGGCTTGATGAAGGTGATGGCGCGCGCGACGTTCCACGCCGTCGACTTGCCGGTGTTGATGTTGATGGCCGGTCCGTAGATGGACGCGCCGGCCTGCTGGACCATACGCACCTGGTCCTTGGGCCACATGCCGGCCAGCCGCTCGCCGTCGAACTCGACCTGGCCGTGCATGCCCAGCACGAACTCACCCGCCATGCCGATCTCGATGCCCAGCCACGGGTGCTTCTCGCGCAGCTTGCGGCAGGCGGTGAGGGAGGCCAGAAAGTCGCAGTCACCGGCCGCGCCGGTCGTGTCGAAATCGATGCCGTCGGCGCCTGCCTCTACCATGTGATCGGAGACGAACACCATGTCCTCGACGAGCAGCTCCTTCGCCGCCACCTGGGCCTGCCTCGCCTCGTCGATCCTGCCGAGCGGCAGCAACTCGGACCAGTTCGGGATCGGCCCGTCCGGCTGCGAATAGCGGCCCAGGTCCGACATGGCACCGTACTGAACGGGGTTGGTGAGCAGCATCTGGGCGATCTTCATCCACTGCTGTTCGTGCGAGATGTTCGGCTTGACCGCCTTGTAGGAGTAGTCGATCTGCCAGAGCTCGACCATGTCGACGCCGACGATCTGCTCGTAGATCTGCAGGTCGGCGCCCACGCTGCCGATGTACTTGGTCCCCGTGCCGTCGTTCGAGAGGACGACCTCTTCGCCGATGTCCACTGAGGTGAAGCGCGCCGGCGAGGCGTAGATGTCGAGCAGATGATCGAGCTCATCCTGCTCCAGCGGGTCGCACTTGGCGCGTTTGGCCGCCAGCGCCGTCGCATCTTCCAGATCCGCCCTGAGCTCAGAACGGGTCATCTGCACGAGTGACCCGTCACCCATACGGGTCGGTAGCTTCGGCTCCATCGCCACCCTCTTCCTTTCCATTCTCTCGTCCTTGCGGGAATGCCCGCTCCGGGACCGCCTCGCGAACGCTGACACGTCGTCCCCTAGCTTCGGGATCGACAGGGCTCGACCGGAGCTGCTGTATCTCGGCCCCCCGCCCCGACTCGGGATCCATCAGGTCGTGGACGACCTGGCGCGAGGTCGCGGCATGCATGCCGGATTCCGACGAGACGGCCGCACGTGCAGGATCCACGACCACTTCCGTGCACTTCGCTCGTGCCCCGACGTGAGCGCGATGAGTCGGCACCTGAACCAGCCTCGCCTCACGCCTGATCGGGCGAACTGAGCCGATAGCGGAGTTCCCTCACGGGGAGCACGCAAAATATTGCACAGGCGCACCCTATGGTCAAGAAA
>Ga0209450_10002016_pt1 | contig 10245 bp, 9 predicted proteins | sample FrelakmetLWP11LW_FD_187149 | JGI IMG/M metagenome (GOLD analysis project Ga0209450, IMG submission 187149) | Freshwater lake sediment microbial communities from the University of Notre Dame, USA, for methane emissions studies - LWP11 LW (SPAdes)... | ecosystem: Environmental > Aquatic >...
CGCGTGCTGGGCATGGGCGACGTCGTCGCCCTGGTCGAGGACGTGCGCAAGGCCGTCGACCTGAAGTCGGCCGAGAAGCTCGCCAGGAAGATCCAGGCCGGAGACCGCTTCGACCTGAACGACTTCAAGGAACAGATCGGCCAGATGCGCAGGATGGGCGGCCTGTCGGGCCTGCTGGAGAAGCTGCCGGCACAGCTCGCCGCGGCGGCCGGCCAGGTCAGCGACAGGGACGCCGACCGCCAGGTCGGCCGGATCGAGGGAATCATCAACTCGATGACGCCGGCGGAGCGGGCCCGGCCGGAACTGCTGAAGGCCTCGCGCAAACGGCGCATCGCCGCCGGCAGCGGCGTGCCGGTGCAGGAGGTCAACCGCCTGCTCGGCCAGTTCGAGCAGATGCGGTCGATGATGAAGCAGATGAAGAAGGGCGGCCTGTCGAAGATGATGCGCGCCATGGGCGGCCTGGGTGCGCTGCGCGGCGGCCCGCCCGGACTGCCGAAGCGCTGATCACGCCGCCGGCCGACGCGATCGCGATCAGCCGCTGGCCGGCCTGGGCCGGGCGTATGACCAGCGCCCTTGCCACGCCGCCAGCACGGCGTTCGGATAGGGCGCTTGGCCGCGGCTGCCGTTGTAGCGGCCGAGCGCCAGGAACAGATCGCCCTTCTCCAGGTCCAGGTAGTGACGGAGAATCACGCAGCCGTAGCGAAGATTGGTGCGCATGTCGAACAGCGTGCGAGGATCGCCGTCGCCGATGACCCTGGTCCAGAAAGGCATGACCTGCATGTAGCCGCGGGCTCCGGCGCTCGAGACCGCGTACTTGCGGAAGTTGCTCTCGACCTGGATCAGACCGAGGACGAGTTGCCGGTCGAGCCCGGCGCGGATCGCCTCGTAGTCGAGCGCGCGCAGGAATTCGATGCGCTCGCGGTAGTCGGGCTTGGCGCGCAGCAGCCGCCCGGACATCTCGTTGAGCCAGTCGATGAGCTCGATCCGCTCGCCGATGTCGCCGACGCGTCGCTGAGGCGGCGCGCTGTCGGCGACGCGCGCCGTCAGCGCGGCGCGCACGGCGTCCGCCATCGGTTCGTAGACCTGCGCGCCCGCCCGCGCCCGCACCGGCAGCCCGGCCAGGACCGGAGCGGCCAGCGCGGACAGGATCCGCCGTCGGCGCCGGTCAGCTTCGGCCGGCGGCAATCCGCTGCACCACCAACCCGACCGCATCTGCGATGGGCACCACATCGGCTTGCTGGCTGCGTCGCTGCGCGTACTCGACCTGGCCGTTCTTCAGGCCGCGCTCGCCGACGGTGATCCGGTGCGGAATGCCGATCAGTTCCCAGTCGGCGAACATCGATCCGGGCCGTTCGCCGCGGTCGTCGATGATGACGTCGATTCCCGCCGCTTCCAGGTCCTCGTGCAGCCGGTCGGCGACCTGCCGAACAGGCTCCGACTGCCGGTAGTTGACCGGACAGATCACCACAGAGAACGGCGCGATCGGCTCCGGCCAGATGATCCCGCGCTCGTCGTGATTCTGCTCGATCGCCGCGCCGAGCAGCCGGGTCACGCCGATCCCGTAACAGCCCATCACCACCGGCTTCTGCTGGCCACCTTCGTCGGTGAAGGTCAGCCTCATCGACTCGGCGTAGGGCAGCCCGGCGAACACGTGACCGACTTCGATGCCGCGCTGGATGGCGAGCACCCCCTTGCCGTCGGGCGACGGATCGCCGGCAACGACGTTGCGCAGGTCGGCCACCTGCGCAGGCTCGGGCAGGTCGCGGCCCCAGTTCATCCCGGCGATGTGAAAGCCCTCCTCGTTCGCCCCGCAGACGAAGTCGCTCATGTTGGCCACCGTGCGGTCGGCGACCACGTTCACCGGCTGCCGGGTGCCGATCGGGCCGAGGTAGCCCGGCCGGCAGCCGAAGGCGCTGCGGATCTCGGCCTCGGTCGCGAAGCGGAAGCCGTTCTTGAGGCCAGCGAGCTTGCCCGCCTTCACTTCGTTCAGTTCATGGTCGCCGCGAACCAGCAGCAGCCAGATCTCCGAGCCGGTCACGGCGCCTGAGGCATCCCTGCCGTCGACGGCGAGCACGATCGACTTGACCGTCCGTTCGAGCGGCAGACCGAGCAGTCCCGCGACGTCCTCGCAGCGCTCCTTGCCCGGCGTCGGCACCTTGCGCGCGGCCTCCATCGGCATCCGGCGCGCGGTGACGGCCGGCATCGCTTCGGCCATCTCGATGTTGGCGGCGTACTCGGACGTCGGGCAGTAGGCGATCGCGTCCTCGCCGGTGTCGGCGATCACCTGGAACTCGTGGCTGGCCCGGCCGCCGATGTTGCCGGTGTCGGCGGCGACGGCGCGGAACTTCAGCCCCATGCGGGCAAAGATCCGCCCGTAGGCGTCGTACATCGCCCGGTAGCTGCGCATGCCCTGTTCGTCGTCACGATCGAAGGAGTAGGCATCCTTCATGGTGAACTCGCGGCCTCGCATCAGGCCGAAACGCGGCCGTCGCTCGTCACGGAACTTCGTCTGGATGTGGTAGAAGTTGACGGGCAGCTGCTTGTAGCTCTTCACCTGCTCGCGCACGATGTCGGCGATCACCTCTTCCGAAGTCGGCTGGATGACGAAGTCGCGCTGGTGGCGGTCCTTCAGCCTCGCCAGCTCCGGGCCCATCTTGAACCAGCGGCCCGACTCCATCCACAGCTCGGCCGGCTGCACCACGGGCATCAGAAGCTCGACGGCGCCGGCGCGGTTCATTTCCTCGCGGACGATGTTCTCGATCCTGCGGATCGAGCGCAGCCCGACCGGCAGGTAGCTGTAGATCCCGGCGGCGAGCTTCTTGATCATGCCCGCCCGGACCATCAGCCGGTGGCTCATCACCTCCGCGTCGGCCGGCGCTTCCTTGAGGGTCGAGATGAAGAACTGTGAAGCGCGCATGGCTGCAATGCTCCGCGCACGCGCGCGGAAGACGCGGTCATATAATGGCCGCAGATGATAAGGCTTCAGGTGTTCGCATGCTGGACAAGGAAGGCTACCGCCCGAATGTCGGCATCATCCTGCTGAACCCGCGCAACGATGTCTTCTGGGGCAAGCGTGTAAGGCAGCATTCCTGGCAGTTCCCTCAGGGTGGCATCAAGTACGGCGAGTCGCCCGAGCAGGCGATGTACCGGGAGCTGTACGAGGAGGTCGGCCTGCGCGCGGAGCACGTCAGGATCGTCGCCCGCACGCGTGACTGGTTGCGCTACAGCGTTCCCGAGCAGTGGATGCGCCGCGAGTTGCGCGGCAACTACCGAGGCCAGAAGCAGATCTGGTTCCTGCTGCGGCTGGTTGCGCGCGACTGCGAGGTCTGCCTGCGGCGCTCCGAGAAGCCGGAGTTCGATGCCTGGCGCTGGCACCCTTACTGGGTGCCGATGGACGACGTGGTCGAATTCAAGCGCGACGTCTACCAGCAGGCGTTGTCGGAACTGTCCCGCCACGTGTTCCGCCCGCCGCACCGCGCTGCCGGCAGGGCCCGTTCGCGGCCGGCCGGCGAACAGGCCGAAGCGTCCACACTGCAGGACGACGCGGACGCCGGAGGGGCGCAGCCCTGAGCGACGGCCCGCGCTGACGTCAGAGAACGACCAGGTTGTCGCGGTGAATCAGCTCGCGCTCCTCGACGAAGCCGAGCACCGACTCGATCTCAGCACTGGGGCGACCGGCGATTCGCCGCGCCTGCTCGCCGGCGTAGTTGGCCAGGCCGCGCGCAACCTCGCGTCCTTCGCGGTCGACGCAGGTGATCACGTCGCCGCGGGCGAAGTCTCCAACCGCCTCGACGACACCTATGGGCAGCAGGCTCTTGCGCTCTCGGACCAGCGCGCGCACCGCGCCCTCGTCGATCCGCACCCAGCCCTTGACCTGCAGGTGATCCGCCAGCCACTGCTTTCGCGCTGTCAGGACCGCCGTCGATGCCAGCAGCTGCGTTCCCAGTCGTTCGCCCGCTGCAAGCCGCACCAGGACATCCGGTTCGCGTCCGCTTGCGATTACCGTGTGCGCACCGCTGCGGGCGGCGCGCTTGGCCGCCAGTACCTTGCTGATCATGCCGCCGCGCCCCAGATGACTGCCCGTGCCACCGGCGATTGCCTCCAGGTGCGGGTCGCCTGCGCGCACTTCGTCCAGCAGCGTCGCACCGGGGTCGCGCCGCGGGTCGGCGCTGAACAGCCCCGCCTGGTCGGTCAGGATCACCAGCACGTCTGCCTCGACCAGATTGGCCGTCAGCGCCGCCAGCGTGTCGTTGTCGCCGAACTTGATCTCGTCGGTCACCACCGTGTCGTTCTCGTTGATCACCGGCACCACGCCCAGTGCGAGCAGGGTGAACAGCGTCGAACGGCCGTTCAGGTAGCGTGCGCGATCGGCCAGGTCGGCATGGGTAAGGAGGATCTGCGCAGTCCGGATGCCCAGCGCAGCGAAGCAGCTCTCGTACGCCTGCGCCAGACCCATCTGCCCGACCGCGGCGGCGGCCTGGAGTTCGTGCACCTCGCGCGGACGCCGTGCCCACCCGAGCCTCTGCATGCCCTCGGCGATCGCCCCGCTAGAGACCAGCAGGACCTGCTTGCCCGTCGCCCTCAGGGCTGCGATCTGTTCCGCCCAGCGGGCTATGGCGCCCCGGTCGAGGCCACGGCCTTCATCGGTGACAAGGCTGCTGCCCACCTTGATCACCACCCGGCGGGCGGCCTGAACCACTGACGGATCACTCATAATGCGGCCCCGAGGCGGCGCTCGGACAGGTGCCTGTTCACGGCATGCATCAGATCCCGGCAGCCCTCGCCCGTCGCAGCCGACACCAGATAGAAAGGCGCCTTGGTCCGCAGGCGGCGGCGGAACTCCGTCGCGATCCGCTCACGGGAGGCGGTATCGACCAGGTCGATCTTGTTGAAGACGATCCAACGCGGCTTGCGCGCCAGTGCGGCGTCGAACTTCCGCAGTTCGGCGACCAGTGCCCGTGCCTGACGGACCGGGTCGGCATCGACGTCGACCGGCGCGATGTCGATCACGTGCAGCAGCAGGCGCGTTCGGCTGAGGTGGCGTAGGAAGCGGTGCCCGAGCCCCGCCCCCCGCGCCGCGCCTTCGATCAGACCTGGAACATCGGCAATCACGAAGCCGCTGCCGCCGTCGACCCGCACCACGCCCAGGTGAGGATGCAGCGTGGTGAAGGGATAGTCGGCGATCCGTGGCCGCGCGTTCGACACGGCCGAAATCAGCGTCGACTTGCCGGCATTGGGCAGGCCAAGCAGACCGACGTCCGCCAGCACCTTCAGTTCCAGCCGGAGCAGGCGATGCTCGCCCGGCTGCCCGGGGGTCTTCTGCCGCGGCGCCCGGTTGGTGCTGGACTTGAAGTGCAGGTTCCCCAGGCCGCCGGCTCCGCCCTTGGCGAGAAGCGCCCGCTGCCCCGGGGAAGCCAGGTCGGCGATCGTGCGGCCGCTTTCCTCGTCGATCACCACGGTGCCCACCGGCAGGCGCAACTCGACGTCCCCGCCGGCGGCACCGTAGCAGTCAGAGCCCCGGCCGTGCTCCCCGTTGCGGGCGGCGATGCGGCGCTGGTAGCGGTACTCGATCAGGGTGTTGATGTTGTGATCAGCCGCCGCCCAGACGCTGCCGCCCCGGCCTCCGTCTCCGCCGTCGGGGCCGCCCTTCGGAACGAACTTCTCGCGCCGGAAGGAGGCGCAACCGTCTCCGCCCCGCCCCGCCTGTACCTCGATGCGCGCTTCGTCGACGAACTTCATGATCGACCCGTACAAGAAAAAAGCCCTGCCGGCACGGACAGGGCTTCGCCTCCTGCAGCCGCCGGCCCTGCGGCCAGCGCGTGCCTGGCCTATTGCGCGGTCTGGATGCTCACCGTGCGGCGGTTCTGAGCGCCGCGGGTCTCGAAGCGCACGTGGCCGTCGACCAGCGCAAAGAGGGTGTGATCGCGCCCGATGCCCACGTTGTCGCCCGGGTGGAACTGGGTGCCGCGCTGGCGAACGATGATCGAACCGGCGCTGATCGCCTCGCCGCCGTAGACCTTGACCCCGAGCCGCTTGGCCTGTGAGTCGCGGCCGTTACGCGATGATCCGCCTGCCTTCTTATGTGCCATGTCCTGTCCTTCTGCCCGACCCGCGGCGATCAGCCGATGGCGTCGATGCGAATCTCGGTGAAATTCTGCCGATGACCGGCATGCTTCTGGAAGTGCTTGCGTCGGCGCATCTTGAAGATGGTCACCTTCGGATGACGACCGTGGCCCATCACCGTCGCCTTGACCGTCACCCCGGGCAGGCTCGGCGTGCCGACGCGCAGGTTGCCGCCTTCGCCGACAGCCAGCACTTCCTCGAAGGTGATCTCGCTTCCCGGTTCGGCCCCGATCGTCTCGACCCGGATCGCCTGGCCAGCCGCGACGCGGTATTGCTTGCCGCCTGTCTTGATCACTGCATACATGGTGTTTGTCCTGGGCCGGAGCAGGCTTTCGGCGCTGCGCCGGCCGGCATTCCGGGCCGCTGCTGCGCTTGGCGGCCGGGGAGGATTCTGGAAAGCTGATTATTTTCGCCGCTCGCCGGCCGGATGTCAAACGGCGAGCCCCGCCAAACGGCCTCGTGCAACCCTCGACCCGGGCGACCGCAGCCCCATGCCCGACCGTCAGGGGCCACCCCGGCGCCCACCTATAATCGCCGCTCTCCGAGAAAGTGCAAGCGGACCAACCTTGACGCCCGCGCTGGCCGAACCGGCGGCTACTTCCAGATCGCTGCCGCAGATCCTGGCGCCCGTCGCCGAGGACCTGCACGCGGTCGACCTGACCATTCGCGCCCGCCTGTCTTCGGACGTCGCCCTGATCGGCACGGTCGCCGACTACATCATCGCAGCTGGCGGCAAGCGTCTTCGCCCGGCGGTGCTGCTGCTCCTTGCTCGCGCACTCGGCTACGTCGGCAACGCGCACGTTCTGCTCGCCGCGGTGATCGAGTTCATCCATACGGCCACGCTGCTGCATGACGACGTGGTCGACGAATCGGAACTGCGTCGCGGGCGGGCGACGGCGAATGCGAACTTCGGCAACGCGGCCAGCGTCCTGGTGGGCGACTTCCTCTACTCGCGCTCGTTCCAGATGATGGTCGAGACGGGCGAGATGCGGGTGATGCAGATCCTCTCCGATGCGACCAACCGCATCGCCGAAGGCGAGGTTCTGCAGCTGATGAACGTGCACGACCCGTCGGTCGACGAGCAGCGCTACCTGGAGGTGGTCGGGCGCAAGACAGCCGCGCTGTTCGAGGCGGCGGCGCGGATCTCGGCGGTGATCGCCGGCGCCGGCGCCGACACGGAGGAGGCGGCGGCGCGTTATGGCGCCGGTCTCGGCATCGCCTTCCAGATGGTCGACGACCTGCTCGACTACTCCGGCCAGGTCGATGAGATCGGCAAGCGGCTCGGCGACGACCTGCGCGAAGGGAAGGTCACCTTGCCCTTGATTCACGCGATGCGCTCGGCCAGCACCGGCCAGCGGCTGTTCATCGAGAAGGCGATCCGCGAGGGCGGCGGCGACTTCGCCGAGATCGCCAGAATGGTCCAGGCAAGCGGCTCGATCGCCTACGTCCGCAGCCGCGCCGCCGACGAGTCGGCGCGGGCCGCCGCGGCTGCCCGCCTGCTGCCGCCCTCGGCGTTCAAGGATTCTTTGCTAGACTTGATTTTTTTTGCGATGGATCGCGACCGATGACAGCATCGCGTTTCGTCGCAATCCGGCGCGGCGCACGAATTCGCTCGGGCGCCGCCGCCTCGTCGGGGTGTAGCTCAGTCTGGTAGAGTACTGCGTTCGGGACGCAGGAGTCGGAGGTTCGAATCCTCTCACCCCGACCAATTGCTTTATTGCGCCTGTAGGCTGCTAGGCCCACGGGAGCTCCCAAGTGGAAGGCTTTCCGGTGTGGGCGCAGGTTCTTGCGCTCGTTGTCCTGCTGCTGCTTTCGGCCTTTTTCTCGATGGCCGAGACGGCGATGATGGCAGTCAGCCGCCTGCGGCTTCGCCATCTCGCTCGCGAAGGCAACCGCGCGGCCGCCCTGGCGCAGTTTCTGCTCGCCCGAACCGACCGCCTGCTTGGCGTCATCCTGCTCGGCAACAACCTCGTGAACAACGTCCTGGCCACCCTGGTCACGGCGCTGTCGATCTACTACCTCGGCCAGAGCGAGTGGGTACTGGCCGCTGCCGCCGCTTCGGTGACGTTTGCCTTGCTCGTGTTCGCGGAGATCACACCGAAGGTCATTGGTGCCACCTACCCCGAGCGAGTTGCCCTGCCCGCCAGCTTCGCGCTGGCGGTGTTGCTGAAGCTGGCCACACCCCTGGTGTGGTTCGTGAACCTCTTCGTCCGCGCGTTGCTGGCGATCCTCGGCGTCCGCCAGCGCAGCGGCTCCGAGGCGACCCAGCTCACGCCGCAGGAGTTGCGGACCATCGTCCTGGAAGGCGGCAGCTTCATACCATCGAAGCACCGCAGCATCCTCCTCAACCTGTTCGATCTCGAGCGGCTGGCGGTCGACGACATCATGACGCCACGGGCGCGGATCGAGGGCCTCGACATTGCGCAGCCGCCCGAGGCGATCGGCAGGCAGCTCACGACCTGCTACCACAACAAACTGCCCGTGTTCGAGGGCGACATCGCGCGCGTGCTCGGCATGCTTCACGTGCGCCGACTGCTGCCCCTACTCGGCGAGCAGTCGTTGACGGCCGAGCAGATCCGCGAAAGGATGGTGCGCCCGTACTACATACCGACCGGAACCCCGCTGCTGCAGCAGCTGCAGATGTTCCAGGACAACCGGCAGAGGATCGGCCTGGTGGTCGACGAGTACGGGGACGTGCGGGGCCTGGTGACGCTCGAGGACATCATCGAGGAGATCGTCGGCGAGTTCACCACGCAGGCGCCCGGCAGCGGCACCACCGCCCTGGCCTGGGCCGCTGACGGCCAGGTGATCGTCGACGGAAGCGCCTCGCTGCGCGCGCTGAACCGCTGGCTGCAGCTGCGGTTCCCCCTGGACGGGCCCCGCACCCTAAACGGCCTGCTGCTGGAGCAGCTGCAGGAGATCCCCGACGCGCCGTGCTGCATCCGCTTCGAGGACTGCTTCGTCGAGATCGTTCAGACCGAAGAGCAGGCGGTGCGCAGCGTCCGCCTAGTCCGCGCGCGGCCCGGCGACAGCGGTTTCCGCGGGACGGATTAGGCCGTTTCGCAAGCTGCCGGAGCCATTCGTCTGCTTTACAAATGCGTGCCGCGTGGGCACTATTTTCTCGCTCTGTGGGTCCTCACTCCCGCTGGAGCTCCGGCGCCCGGTGCAGTGATCCGCGCGGGGCCGGACCGTTTTTCACACTTGCAGGATCATCGTGTCTGCTGTCAGTCAGAACCCTGTCGTTGCCGCCAGCTCGCTGACCGGTCTGGCTCGGGCACTCGTGCAGCAGGGCAAGCTTCGGCCGGATCGCGCCGAGACGCTGGCGCGCAAGGCCGCTCAGTCGAACACCCTCTTCATCGACGAGTTGATCGGCGCGGCGGACGCCACCGGACTGCAGGCGAGCCAGGTGGCGCGCTTCGCCGCCGAGACATTCGGTCACCCTCTGCTCGACCTGGCCGCCGTCGACCCCGATCAGCTGCCAGGTGACGTAATCGACAACAAGCTGGTCAGCTCGCTGCGCGTGCTCGCGATCCGCAAGCGCGGCAACCGGTTGGCCGTGGCGGTCTCCGACCCGACCAACGCGCCGGCGCTGGACCAGGTCAAGTTCCAGACTCAGCTCGCGCTCGAAATCGTCGTCGTCGAGCACGACAAGCTGCTGAAGCTCATCGAGTCGAACTTCCAGAGCGCCGGCAAGGCGCTGGAGAAGCTGGTCGGCGACGACATCGACTTCGGCGAGCTGCTCGCCGAGGCGCCCGACGCGGGATCGCAGGACGAGTCGGCAATCGACATCGACGATGCGCCGGTGGTGCGCTTTCTGCAGAAGCTGCTGCTCGACGCGATCGGCGACGGCGCGTCGGACCTGCACTTCGAGCCCTACGAGAAGTTCTACCGCGTCCGCTTCCGCGTCGACGGGATCCTGCGCGAGGTGACGCAGCCGCCGCTGGCGATCAAGGAACGGCTGGTGACGCGCATAAAGGTGCTCTCCAAGCTCGACATCTCCGAGAAGCGTGTGCCACAGGACGGGCGCATGAAGCTGGCGCTGAGCGCTCAGCGGGCGATCGACTTCCGCGTCAGCACGCTGCCCACGTTGTTCGGCGAGAAGGTCGTGGTGCGCATCCTCGA
>Ga0209450_10002017_pt1 | contig 10243 bp, 14 predicted proteins | sample FrelakmetLWP11LW_FD_187149 | JGI IMG/M metagenome (GOLD analysis project Ga0209450, IMG submission 187149) | Freshwater lake sediment microbial communities from the University of Notre Dame, USA, for methane emissions studies - LWP11 LW (SPAdes)... | ecosystem: Environmental > Aquatic >...
TATCGTCGGCGAGGGTCCACAGGTACTCATTGCAGCCGAGGAGCGATTTCACCCCGCGGGTGTAGCGCACCTTCTGGTAGAACTCCTGGATGTCGAAGCGGGCGAACAGGTAGCCGCTGAACAGCGGGGCGATGCGGTCGACCCTGACCCTGTCCTTCTTGACCTTCTTGTTGTATACCGGCAGGTACACGTCGATGCCCAGCGGGCGCAGGTTCTTTTCAGCGTCGAATTCCTGCTTGGGCTTGCTGTTGACGATGAACCAATCGCTGCCGGGAATGTCTTTCATTAGGAAATTTTAGAACAGATCGCCCGTTTTGTCAATGACCGGCCGGCGCCCCGCCGTCCCGCGGCTCCGGGCATTTTCGCCGGCAGATGTGCTATAATGCCCTCAAGGAAATAGAATGACCCAGAATGAGAAAAACGGACCCGGTGCATCGCTCAGCGGCGCCCCGCAGGGCGAAGAGATCCTGGACGAGTACATCAGGCCGTGGTGGCAGAACTCGAAGATCTGGCTTGGCGTCACGGTGCTGGTGATCGCGGCGGTCTTTGCCGTGCTCTACAAAAAGACGGTGCTGAACAAGGCGATCACCCCTGCCGAATTGAAGGCGGCCATCCAGCTGTTCGACATCTCCAGCCAGTGGAAGGTCACCGAGAAGGTCAGCGACGAGGATTTTCAAGGGATCATCCTGGCCCCCGAGGTCTCCTTCCGTCTGCGCAACGTCTCAAAAAAGGATTTGAGCTACGTCTTCCTGCTGGGGGTGTTCCGCTTCATGGACAGCGGCAAGGTGATCGGCGAGGGCTACCGCATGGCCCTGCGCACGCCCCTGCCTCCGGGCGGCGAGAGCGAGCGCATCACGCTCAACGCCGGCTTCGGCTACCGCGCCACCTCGGCGGCGGCCTTCGACAAGCACAAGCAGGACTGGCGCAACTCCTTCTGCGAGGTGTTCGCCAAGTCGCACAACTCGGGATTGACGATGATCCGGACCTTCTATGTCAGCCGCCGGATCGAAGGCCAGGACCTCGAGGTCGAGATCCGCTAGGGCGGGGCTTATTTCAGCAAGTCGGCGATCTTGTCCTTGAGAGCGCTTCCCCGCAGCTGCGTTGCCGCGATCTTCCCCTGGCGGTCGATGACATAGGTCGAGGGGATGTACTCGACCTGGTATTTCTCGGCGAGCTCGCTTCCCGCCTGGCGGTCGATGACGTGGACCCAGTCCATCCCCTTGTCGGCAACGAACTTGCGGGCGGCGTCGAGGTCGCGGTCGAGGCTGACGCTGAGCAGGACGAACTTACGGTTCTTGAAGCTCTTCTGGATGTCGATCAAGTTCGGCACCTCGGCGCGGCAGGGGGGGCACCAGGTGGCCCAGAAATCGAGCAGCACGACCTTGCCTTTCAGGCCGGAGAGGGTCAGCTTTGCCCCTGAAATATCGGTCACGGTGAAGTCGGGCGGTGTGCCACCCGCCTCATGCCCGCGGCAGGAAATTGCCGCCGCCAGGATGAACACGGCTATCAGGATCGATGATTTTGCTTGCTTCATGCCAATATTATACCATAAGAGGTATGGTTTACCAAAGCCTGGCACCGGCGGGCCGCCGCCCCGCCTTTGCAGTGGCCGTTGCCTGGATGTTGTGAATTTTAGTTTTGGGCTTTATAATCATCAACAAAGAGAAAGGAGGTGGGGCATGCATCGCATAGAACTCGGCGACGAAGAGTTTGCGCTCCTGATGACCCTGCTGAAAAAGGAGGTCGAGGAGACGCGGGTGGAATTGCACCACACGAAGAACATGGAATTCAGGCAATTCCTGCGGGAGCGCGAAGACCTCCTGAAACGCATGCTGGCGAAGTTCGGCTGAGCGGGGGATGGGGGAAAAGAGGGCGCTATCAGCAAAAGCTGCCGCTGAGGAGGGGAGGATGACCATCGGCATGATCACCGATTTCGGCGAGAACGACTATTTCGTGGGCACCTTGAAGGGCGTGATCAAGAAGATCAACCCCCAAGCCGGCGTCATTGACATCTGCCACGGCGTGCCCTCGTATTTCATCCCGGGCGGCTCTTATGTGCTGGAAAAAACCTATCGCTTTTTCCCTGCCGGCACGGTTTTCCTGGTGGTGGTCGATCCCGGGGTGGGCACCCAGCGCAAGCTGCTGCTGGCCACGGCCGCCGGCTTCAGTTTCGTCGCGCCCGACAACGGCATCCTGACCCCGATCTTCGATCTGGGCAAGGACGTGGTTGTCCGCGAGATTAACCAGGACCGCTTCTTCCTGATCTCCGGCTCCTCCACCTTCGAGGCAAGAGACCGCATGGCTCCGATCGCCGCCCATCTCTCCCGAGGGATTCCCGCCTCCGACATCGGCAGCGAGACGGCGGAATACGTTATCAACCTGGAATACCAGCCGCAACTGCTGCCTCCCGACCGTATTGAGGGGCGGATCATCTGGGTGGACAAGTTCGGCAACATCATCACCAACGTGCCGGGGAAATGGCTCTTCGAGAAGCTGGGGAGCGGAGGCTTCACGCATTTCTCCTTGCGGCTCAACGAGCGGGAGATCGGCGAGTACCGCCGGGATTATGCCTCGGCCAGCGGCCAGCCGTTCCTGCTGATCGGCAGCCACGGCAGCCTGGAGATCGCCATGAACCGCCGCCACGCCTTCCGGGAATTGCAGGCCGCGCTGTACCAGAAGCTCTTCATCGAATTTTCCTGAGCGATTGAATATTCTGGGGAATTGAACTATATTGTTGGCACTTCGGGCTGGCAAATGAAAAACAGTACAGAGGTGTGAACATGTCGTATCTGCTGGACGTGAAGGAAATACTGGGGTTCGCCGTGTATATTGAAGAACGGGGCTATGAATTCTATGTCGAGGCGATGAAGAAGTTCGGCGAGCCGCGCGCCACCGAGCTCTTCCAGTACCTGGCCGACGAGGAGTTCAAGCATGAAAAGCTCTTCAGGGAGCTGCAGGGCCAGGAGGGCGATGTGAAGAGGGGTGAGCCCGACGCCGAATACCAGGCCTACATGAGGGAGTTCGTCAAGGCCCACCAGCTGGGCGACAGGGAGGCGATCCACGCCAAGCTGGACCGGCTGTCGACCCTGGGGGAAATCCTGGACCTGGCCATGGGCTTTGAGAAGGACTCGATCGTCTTCTTTTCCGAGCTGAAGGAGATGTTCGCCAGGGGCCATACCGCCGCGATCGAGAAGGTCGTCCGCGAGGAGATGGGCCATTTGCGCAGGATCTTCCAGATGAAGCAACAGCTGGGCAGAACCTGAAGCCTTTTCAAGCAAGGCAAGGAGGGAGCATGGAGTTGATGGACCTGTTGGCCAAGCGCCGCGCCTACCGTTCGCTGGCGCCGGCCGTAATCGGCGAGGAAACGGCCCGTGACCTGGCTGCCGCCGCCGCGCTTTCGGCCTCCTGCTTCAACAAGCAGCCCTGGCGCTTCGTCTTTGCCTATGAAAAGGAAGTTCTGGACAAGCTGCTGCAGGCCATGAACAAGGGCAACGAGTGGACGCGGGCCGCATCCATGATCGTCGCCGTCTGCAGCCGCAGGGACCTGGCCTGCGTGGTCAGGGAGCGGGAATACTACCTGTTTGACGCCGGCATGGCCACCGCCTTCCTGATCCTGAGGGCAACCGAGAAGGGGCTGGTGGCCCACCCCATCGCCGGCTATGACGAGGAAAAAGCCAAGGAAGCCCTGGGCGTCCCCGGCGACATGACGCTGATCACCCTGGTCGTCGTTGGCAGGCACCTGCTGCCGCCCAGCGCGCTCTTGAACGAGCAGCAGCGGGAAATCGAGAAGACCAGGCCGGAGCGGTTGCCGCTTGACGAGATCATGAGGTTGAACCGCTTTTAGCCGCAAGGCGCCGGGGCCGGCCGCTACGTGAGTTTTTGCAAGGCTTCCCTGGCCAGCTCGTCGGCGCGGTCGTTCAGCGCAATGTGGCTGTGCCCGGCCACCTTGTGGAACGTCAGGCGGGAAAAACCATCCTTCAGGGCCAGGAGCCGCAGCCAGAGATCCTTGTTCTCCACCGGCTTCTTGCTGGCGTTCAGCCAGCCGTTCCTCTGCCAGCGCAGGTACCATTTCTGCAGCAGGCAATTGGCCAGATAGGCGCTGTCGGTGAACACCGCCACGGCCAGGGCGCGGTTCTTCACCGCCTCCAGCGCCTTGATGCAGGCCAGCAGCTCCATGCGGTTGTTGCTGGTGTTCCTCTCGGCGCCCGAGATTTCCCTGGCCTTGCCTTTGTATTGCAGGACGGCCCCCCAGCCGCCGCGGTTTTGCCGCTGCTGGTTGTTGCTGCAGGCGCCGTCGCAATAGATGACGATCGTGTCCATTTTCAGTTCACCCCGAACTTGGGGGCCATTATAGCCCGTCGGCAAGTGGAAAACAATGAGGGCGTTGCCGTTTTTCCCGACTTGACTTTCATTTTGTTGTGCATTACAGTTTTCCCATCTTCAAGAGAGATGGAAGTGCGATGAGCAAGAAAATTGCCATCATTGATGACGATTGCATCATTCAGGAATCGCTTCAGGAGTTGTTCGGCGACGCGGGCTACCAGGTCTCCAGCGCCAGCGACGGCGCCAGCGGCCTGGAACTGATCGTTCGGGAGAAGCCCGACCTGGTGGTAGTCGACATCCTCCTGCCGCGCATGCATGGCATCGCCCTCTGCGAGAAGCTCAAAGCCAGCGCCGATTTCAGCCACGTCCCGATCATTCTCATGACGGGGGTGTACAAGGACGTGAACCTGCGCATGTACGTTCACAAGGGGCTGGCCGAGGATTTCATCGAGAAGCCTTTCCGCGAGCGCGACCTGCTGGCGAAGATCGAAAAGCTCCTGGGCAAGGCCCCGGAAAAAGCCGAGGCCGAGCCCGCGGCGCTTCCCAATGCCGTACCTGAGCGCAGCCAGAAGGACCGGCCTGGCCGCTCGCTGGATCGCGACCTGGACGACCTGGTCAACTGGGCGCACAGCAAGGGGAAGTAAAGGCCTGCTCGAGCTTGAGCGCGGCGTACGGCCTGCGGCAACAGCAAAAAAAATCTAGTGACAAGTGACAAGTGACGAGTACGAGCAATGGATCTGTCTATGCTCTTCCTAACACTACCACTAACACCAACACGGTCACTGCTTCTTCTTGTGGGACTCGTGGTCGCCGCCGTGCGCCATGGCGCGGCCGTGCTCCATGACGCCGGCCAGCAGCGTGGCGCAGAGTTCCGCGCCGGGCAGCGAACCGGGGAAATTGACGATCAGCGTGCGCCCCTTCATGCCGCTGTAGGCGCGGGAAAAAACGGCGTGCGGGGTCTCGCGCAGCGATTCGCGGCGCAGCCATTCGCTGAGCCCGGGAACCTCGCGGTCGCAGAGGCGGGCGCAGGTCTCGGGGGTGATGTCGCGCGGCGAGAGGCCGGTGCCGCCGCAGGTCAGGATATAATCGCGGTCCAGGCGTTCCCTGATCGCCGCGGTGATCGCCTGCTCCTCGTCGGCGACGACCGCCAAGGTGATGTCGGCGTCGGGGAACTTCGCCGCGAGTATCTCCCGGATGCGCGGCCCCGACAGGTCGGCGTAGGCGCCGGCCGCGGCCCTATCCGAGACGGTAATCACCGCTATCTTGAGCATGGATCCTCCCTCCCTTGAGCACGCGGGCGAAGATGCCCTGCCGGGGCATGATGCAGTCGCCCACGGCGGCATAGATGGCGCAGCGGTCGTGGCACTCCTTGCCGATCTGGGTGATCTCCAGCTGAGCCTCGCCCAGGACGATGGCCTGGCCCACGTGCGCCTGCGTCCAGTCCACGCCGCGGGTGACGATGTTCTCGCCGAAGGCGCCGGGAGCCAGGGCCAGACCCTTGGCGCGCATGGTGTCAATGGCTTCACCGGCCAGGAGCGAGACCTGGCGGTGCCAGGGACCGGCGTGGGCATCGCCCTCGACTCCATGTCCGGCGCGCAGGACGATCTCAGCGACCTCAATCTTCGCAACGCCCTTTTCCGCGGCGATGCAGACGGCTTCAACCGTGAATCTCATCCTTGCTCTTCTCCAGCAGGGCGATGGCGCCGATGATCATGTTCTTGTCGACCGCCTTGCACATGTCGTACAGGGTCAGGGCCGCGACGCTGACGGCGGTCAGCGCCTCCATTTCGACGCCGGTCCGGCCCTCGCAGACGGCCGTGGCCACGATCTCGACGCCGTCGGCCACGATGTGGAACTGGACGTCCAGCTGCTGGATGGCCAGCGGGTGGCAGAGGGGGATCAGCTCCGCCGTCTTCTTGCCGGCCTGGATGGCGGCGACGCGGGCCACCGCCAGGGCGTCGCCCTTCTGCAGGCGGTTCTCCTGCAGCAGCTCCAGGGTGGCCGGGGCCAGGATGATCTTGCCGCCGGCGATCGCCCGGCGCTGACTGTTCGGCTTGAGGCTGATGTCGACCATGCGCGCTTTCCCCGAGTCGTCAAGGTGGGTCATTTTCATCTATCCTCCTATCTGCCAGTTGCCGCGATTGGCGCAGACGCTGCCGCGGGCAGGCTTGGCGGCCGCGGCCTGCATCAGGCTGGCGCGGATGTCGCTGAAGTCCACCGCGATCTCGCGGTCGGAAAACAGGCAGGGTTTGAGCTTGCCGTCCGCGGTGAGGCGCAGGCGGTTGCATACGCGGCAGGAAAGGGGCCTTTCGGCATCCAGCGCGCCGGGCGACGGTTGGGAAGTCCGCGGTTCGCTCAGGCTGTAATGATGGATGCGCTGCAGCCGCAGCCCGTTGCCACGGCAGAATTCCCTCAGTGTTTCGACCTCGCCGTCGTTGAAGCCGGGGATCAATACCATGTTGATCTTGGTCTGGGCGAAGCCGGCCGCGGTCGCGGCGCGGATGCCCGCCAGCACCTGGCCGATATCGCCGCCGCGGGTGACCTGCCGGTATTTCTCCGCGTCCAGGGTGTCCAGCGAGATGTTGAGGCGGTCCAGCCCCGCCTGCTTGAGCTCCCCGGCCAGTGGCGCCAGCAGCGTGCCGTTGCTGGTCAGGCTCACCTCGCCGATCCCCGGCACGGCTTTGAGCTCGCGGACCAGGAAGGTGATGTTCCGGCGCAGCAGCGGCTCGCCGCCGGTCAGGCGCACCTTGCCTATCCCCAGCCCTACCGCCGCGGCAACCACGCGGGTGATCTGTTCGTAGGAGAGGATGTCGGCATGGTCCTTCAGGCGGATGCCCTCCGCCGGCATGCAGTAGGTGCAGCGCAGATTGCAGCGGTCGGTCACCGAGACGCGCAGGTAGTCGATCTGGCGGTTAAAGGAGTCGAACATCAACGCGGCTCCCGGCGGCGATCTCTTTCTGGCCCGTCGGCACCTGCAGCAGGCCGTTGGCCCGGGCCAGGGCGTGCAGGTGCGCCGAGCCGTGGTAGGAAACGAGTTCCGCCTTGCCGTGGCGCAGGATGACCGGGATAAAAGCCGTCCGCTCGCCGTTGCCGCGGCGGAAGGGGGAGGTCAGGGTCGCCTGCTGCCGGAGCGGCAGATCGTTGTTGCCCATCATCCGCTGCAGCAGGGGCTTGATTAAAACCTCGAAGATCACGAAGGTCGAGACGGGATTGCCGGGCAGGCCGAATGCGCACGGACCGGCAGCGGCTGTCCCCTTGTGGGACTGGCCGGCCCGGGTGGAGAAAACCGTGGGCATGCCGGGCTGGACGGCGATCTTCTCGAAGTGCGGGGTAAAGCCCACGCTCCTCATCGCCGCCGGCACATGGTCGAAATCCCCGGCCGAAACCCCGCCGGAAATGATCAGGATGTCGCATGCCTCCATGGCGGCGTTGATGGCCTCGGCCGTGGCCTCCGCGTCGTCCGCGACCCGCCCCAGCAGCACCGGCACCGCTCCCGCTTCCCGCACCTGGGCCGAGAGCGAATGGGAGTTGCTGTCGTAGATCCGTCCCGGCGCGAGCGGCGTGCCGGGATCGGCCAGCTCCGAGCCGGTGGTGATGATGCCCACCCGGGGGCGTCGGGCCACTGTGGCCTCGGCGCTGCCCAGCGAGGCCAGCAGCGCGACCTGGGCGGGCCGCAGGCGCACGCCCGCGGCTAGGACCAGCTTGCCCGCCGGCAGGTCCTCGCCCTGGTAACGGACGTTCACGTGGAGGTCCTGGGCCACGATCCTCATGAGGCCGTTCTCCTCGGCCGTGCATTCGCGCCGGACCACCCGGTCGGCGCCGGAAGGCATCATGGCCCCGGTCATGATCTTCGCGCATTGGCCAGGCGTAATAACGACCCGCGGCGGCGTGCCGGCGGCGATTGTCTCCACGACCCGGAAAGCCGGGGAGGTGTCGCCGGAAATGTAGGCGTAGCCGTCCATGGCCGACTTGTTGAATTCGGGGATGTCGCGGGGAGAAAACACGTCTTGGGCCAGGAAGCGGCCGGCAGCCTCCGCCAGCGGCACCATTTCGAGTGCAGGCGAGACCGGGAAGCTCATGATGGCCTTTTCCGCTTCCTCCAGGCTGATTATGGGCTTGGCCGTTATCATAAGGTTCTCGGGCATCTATTGCAGTGAATGCTCTGTGTCTGCATCGTTTCTCCTTTCCAATCGGGGAGGCGGGGCTGTTTCCGGCCCGGCCCTGGCGGTCCATACGCCTAGCCCGGTATGGGTTGCAGGCCTATGAACTCGGAGAAGCTGCATCGTAGCAAAAAACAGGCCGAAAAGCAAGTGCCGACGCCGTTTCTCCATCCCGTTCCCGTCATAGCCCACGCCGGCCCAGCCGGGCAAGGCCAAGGCCTGAAAAAATTGATTTTCCGAATTCTCTAATCTTGTCGGTGATCTACACTGATTATCGCGGTTGCGGGCATCTTGACAATGCCGGTGCCTTGCGCTATATTCACCCCTCGCTCCCTTGATCAAGCAAGACTGCCAGTGACTTCCGCCCTATTCCTGAGTTTCAGGCTGGACAAGGCTCGAGAGAAGCTATGAGCGCCAAGACCATTCGTTCACTTGTGCAGAGCTGGGAAACCGTGCGTTTCGAGCTGCTGAACCGCCGCATCTCCGAACTCAACCTGAATCTCTCCGGTTCGCCGGCAGAGGTTTTCGTGCGCCGCCTGCACCGGGAGCTGGAGGCCAAGGGCTTCCGCTTCAAGCCCACCGTATATCTCACCGACAGCTGGGGCTGTCCCGACCGCTCCCCGGTCATCGGCATCCCGTTCTACCTGGCCGATGGCCGCCTGGCCCGGATCGAGGAGGAGCAAACGGGGGAGATCGAGGACGACAAGCGCATCATGGCCCTGCTGCGCCATGAGGCCGGCCATGCGGTGAACTACGCCTACCGGCTCTGGCGCCGGCCGGGATGGGAGGGAGTCTTCGGGCGCTTTACCCGCCCCTACCGCGATTTTTTCCGCCCCGACCACCTGAGCCGCGAGTATGTCCGGCATATCTCGGTCCCCCCGCACGGACGCACCTACGCCCAAAAGCATCCCGACGAGGATTTCGCCGAGACGTTCGCCGTCTGGCTGACGCCGCGCTCCGGCTGGCGTTCACGCTACCGCAACTGGCCGGTGCTGGCGAAGCTGCTGTTCGTGGACAAGCTGATGAAGGAAATCCGCCGCCGCGCCCCAGAGAATTCCCGGTTGCGCCTGCAGCGGCCGGCGGCGGCCATGAACCTCCTGCTTGCCGACCATTACGGAAAGAAAGCGGAGCGTTTCCGGCGCGCCGCCCGCGGTTATGTCGATGACCGGCTCCGCGAGGTCTTTCCCCAGCCCAGGGGCGCCATGCTGCGGCCGGCCTCCGAGCTGTTCCGCAAGCTCCACGCGCGCCTGCTCGAGCGCGTCGTCCTCTGGTCGAAGCTGAGCGAGCCCGAGGCCGCGGCCATTCTGCGCAAGCTGGAATCGCGCTCCAAGGTCTTGAAACTATCCTACCGTCCCGGGCAGGAGGGGGAAAGGACCATGGATGTCGTCTCGCTGGCGGTGGCGATGGCCCTGGACTACGCTTACACCGGGCGCTTGACCGGCTGACGCCGGGTCGGCCTGCGCCGCGGCGCCGCGTCGGGCTTCGTGGAGAAGATCGGCAGGTGCATGTCGTAGGGCGGTCCCTCGAAGGCCGCCCGGATCACCGCCTGCAGCAGCTCGGGATAGGATATCCCCGCCCGCTCGGCCGAGCGGGCCAGCCCGATCCCCTTGTCCAGGCAGGGATTGCAGTTGACCTCCAGCACCCGCGGCAGCCCGTCCTCGTCGAGGCGAACGTCCACGCGGCCGTAGCCCCAGCCCCCGATCACCCGGAAGGCCCTGGCCGCGGTGTCGCTGATCAGCGCCGCCAGGGAGGGCTCGACC
>Ga0209450_10002018_pt1 | contig 10236 bp, 10 predicted proteins | sample FrelakmetLWP11LW_FD_187149 | JGI IMG/M metagenome (GOLD analysis project Ga0209450, IMG submission 187149) | Freshwater lake sediment microbial communities from the University of Notre Dame, USA, for methane emissions studies - LWP11 LW (SPAdes)... | ecosystem: Environmental > Aquatic >...
AATTTCATCTATCCCTGAATTTCTGATTTCGACTTTCGAATTCAGAAATAAGATTCTTGCCGATGTAGGATGCGGCAATGGGGCTTTATCTGCAGATATTGCAAATGCTGGCGCGAAAGTAACGGGCATTGATAAAAAAGACATTATTTCGGGACTGGATGCCCGGAAATTAAAACCTGTGAAACTGCTTGAAAGCAAAGCCGAAAAACTGCCGTTCAGAAATTCTTCATTTGATTATTTATTGTATTCAGCATCATTCCACCATGTTCCTCTGTCTAAAATGAAGACTGCATTAGCGGAGGCAAGCAGAGTTTTAAAGAAAAACGGTAAAATAATATTTATAGAGCCTGTTGCAATTTCCGGAACGTATTATTCGCTTGCCAGGCATTACAGGGAAGAGAAAGAAATACAGAAAGAAGCGCACAAAGTTATAAAAAATTCCGGTAAATTCGGTTTTGCTGAAATTTCTGAAAATTTCTATTACGTATTAAGAAATTATGCTTATTATGAGGCTCAGATTAATTTCTTTGAAAAGAATAAGATTAAAAGAGATTTGATACTGAAAAAGGCGAAGAAAACTATTTACAAATTATTCAGGACGAAATACAAAGACATTCATAAACTTAAAATTAAATCCGTTATCCGTGTAAATGTTCTGAAAAAATCTGATTTTTAACTTTTTGAACTTACTTTTGTGATTTTTGTTGTAATTTTGTCATTTTTTAAGTTTCATTAGTCTTAAAATCTGCTTATTTTAGCAAAAATCATCGGAGAGGTGGCTGAGTGGTTGAAAGCGGCGGTCTCGAAAACCGTTATAGGGGCAACTCTATCGAGAGTTCGAATCTCTCCTTCTCCGCAAGACTTATAATTGTATTTAAAATTTATAAGTCTTTTTGTTTATATAATTACTAAGTATTAGTTCTTCAGCCTCAAGTCCGGAAAATACACGGAAAATTATATTTTTTATTTCCCTTATTTTATTCCCCGGTTTTGTTATTTGTCACTTCCCCCTTTATCCCGAATATCAGCCTGTCAACTGAGAATCTTCCCGGGCCTGTTGCCATTAACAAAACAGACAGTGCGAAAAAAACTGCCGCTAATTCGTATGAACCTCCTGCTTTCGCAATAAACGGCTGTTTTAAAATTATCATGTGCAGGTACATCGCAACTATCATCGTAAACGCGACGCCAAGATTAGCAAGCGGAAATACCATGCCCAGAATAATAGCTATACCGCCACCAACTTCGGAAACGGCTGCCAGGAACTGAAATACCGCAGGCACCTGCATAGGTCCGTCAGTCGGCATCCATGCGAAGGGGTTTTGTATTTTACCCCACCCGTGATAAACCATTGCCGAGCCGAAAACATACCTTATAAATAGGACTGCAAGAGATGTAAGGAATGTTTGTTCTTTAATTTGAAATAATTTCTTAATCATCGTTTTGATATTGGATTTTACATTCAATAATAAAACCCCGCATATCTGTAAAGAATTCCTGTAACTGCGGATATGCCTGCAGGTTTATAAAAACGTATTTTAAATATTTCCTGCATTCCCGTGCTCGTACTTGGGAATAAGGGTCAAAAATGAATTTATTCGATAATAAGTCTTTATATTTTAACTTCGCTGTAATTCTTTTCCAACAGCAAATGCATCACCAAGTTTTTGGCCGATATTGTAATATGCCATACTGCCAAATGAACCGAAAAGCATCGGCCGTACCTTCTCAATATCCGGAAGTTTATCCGGATTCAGAACTTCGCTGTCAGCAGACATCCCGGCAATTTCTCCGATGAACATTGTATGCAGGCCAAGGTCTATCTGCCTGACCAGATTGCATTCGAGGGCATAAGGAAATTCTTTTACGATTGGGGCGTTGACCAGTTTGCTCTTTTCCGGAGTGAGATGTGTTTCCTTAAATTTGTCATGATCTCTTCCCGATACTATACCGACATAGTCAGCCTCTTTTAAATACTTTTCCGAGGGAATATTCACAGTGAATGCCCCTGTCTGTTTAATGTTATGATAAGTAAGTGTCGCCTCCCTCAGAGATACACTGATACATGGCGGCCTGCTTGATGCGATTCCTCCCCAGGCGGCATTCATTATATTAGGCATGCCGTCGGAGTTGTACGTCCCGACGATGAGTACCGGAGAAGGTAACAATATAGTATGTGCCGGAAGAAAGAGTTTCATAATATCTCCTTTTGAATAAATTTATTAGAAAGTCGAATATCATACTTATATCAGGTTTTTTGAATAAATTAATGACCTTGAAAATAATATAATACTCATATTGATTGAAAAGGGATAGACCTTGAATAATTAAGTTGTGTGCTAATTGTCCTGGTTAAGAAACGCTGATTGTTAGTTGACAATTGGTAATTGCTCTGTACTCACCGATAATTAAATTTAATTTATCCGCAGATTATTCTATTTTATCGCTATGATTGAAGTGAAAGAGTTAAGCAAAACGTATCCCGGAAATATTAATGCCGTAAGTAATATTTCGTTTGATTTGAATCCGGGAGAAATCTGCGGATATATAGGTGTCAACGGGGCGGGGAAGTCAACTACAATCAAAATACTATGCGGTATGCTCGGATTTGATTCAGGGCAAATAAGTATTCATGGCTTTAATCTGCCGGGGAAGGAAATAGATGTAAAAAGAATATCAGGTTATGTTCCCGAATCAGGCGATTTGTTTGATTCTCTCGGCGTTACAGAATACATGGAGTTTATCAGGGATATCCGTAATCTGGACGATACCGTTTTCCGCAGAAGGCTTGATTATTTTGCCGGACTCTTTCAATTCACTGAATATCTTGATATGCCAATCGGGAAAATATCGCGAGGCAATAAACAAAAAGTTCTTATTGTTTCAGCGTTGCTTCATAATCCCGATGTGCTTTTTCTCGACGAACCGCTGAACGGTTTGGATGCTTTCTCAATAATCACGCTGCAGGATATGGTTGCAAAACTCGCGGAAAACGGAAAAACAGTCTTTTATTGCTCGCACCTTCTGGATATTATGGAAAAAATCAGCACCAGGATTATTATAATTGAAAAAGGCGAAATAAAGTTAAATAAACTTAAAAGCGAACTCAGCAGTTCTCCGGATTATAAGTCACTTGAAAATCTTTTCAGTGATATGGCAGGCGGGGATAACAGGGCAACTTTCAGCTATGATGAGGCTTTTAGCTAAAATATTAATCATACTCCTTCTTCCCCAGGCTGCATTTTCTCAGATTTATTCGCTCTCTCCGGATTCATTGCTGACGGGCAATTCATTTAAAACTGATTTCAATAACGACCTTAATTCGGCAAATATCATATCCGGCCTGTATTACAAAAACTCTTTCGGTAAAGTTAATTTCGAAGTTCTCGACAGGTACACTTCAAGCATTACTAAATTTACTGAAAACTTTTCTAATGACTACAATGATTTAGATGCAAAAACAACTTATTCACTGACTGACAGGTTCTCTGCAGGCGGAGGGATGTTTAGCAAGATACTATACAGCAATCAGAGTTCTGACCTGAACAAGGGCCACACTAATTTTCTTTTTTCAGCATTTGATTATTCACCGCTGGATATCCTGATGATTAAAACCCGGCTGGGATACAAGGATGAAACCCAGGCTAATGTCAACAGTTCGGGATTCGCGGGTGTTATGGACGGCAATTTGTCAAGTTTTTATGTAGATGAATTCCTTTCTAATGCGACACTTCATCTCAGCTTAGATGAATTTCAGGAGCGTACTAATTACTCCATGGATTTTTCAACGGATATAAGCAAACAATTTACCGAAAATGCATATAACGAAGGAATTCTTAAAGCATATTCAAACAGGGTTGATTTCTATACGCCTGCAACACAGACCATAGCCAGTGAATACGGCGTAGGGAACAATATCCAGTCAAGGTTTGAAAATTATTTCCTTTTGGGGGATAACCTCAATTATAATTTTACACAAAATATCAGCATGAAACTGAACGGGATTTTCTACCTGAAAGAAATCAATAACAATTTCAGGTATAAATCCATGTCCGGAAATTTTTTCCTTGAAAATATCTATGACAACAGAATAACCGAAAATCTCCTGCAGGCAGGTACGGAATTTGAATTCAGGAAAGGTATCATTAGTTCGAGGCTGACTCTTTCTTTCCTCGAAAGGGATGAATCTCATTCGCCCCAGAATATTTCCGGTTATACTCAGCAGCAGCAAAATGAAGTTAACAGGACTGAAAAAGACAAAAATAATAACAGTAAGACAACATCTGCTTTCCTTGAATTTTATCTCTACCCTTCCACTTTTAACACTTTTAAATTTCAGGGGGTGACATCGCTTTTAAGATATGACACGGACAGCGAAACAAATTATGACGACAGGGATGAACTCCTTACCAATGCGGTAGTATCGCACAGGTACAATAATACGCGCAATTTTTATGTTGAAACATCCTTTGAGTTCAATTCCTCAGTTCTTAATTATGTTTTCAAGGAGAAAAGCTCAAATAACAACACGAATAACGTGTATAAACTCAGTTCTGCCAGTCTTTTCACGCCTGTTAATTCCCTCACTACTAAGAATTTTTTCCAGGTCCTTGCAAATTATACAGTTTATAAATATGAAGACCTTGTTTCACAGGTACAGAGTTTTTCTTTCAGACAGCTCTATATATCGGATTCAACAGATTTCAGCTTTACGCGAAAATTTATTGCAGGTGTTTTCGGCGAACTAAGAATATATGAACAGGGACAGTATAACGATGATGAATTCTCTGTAAAGCCGCTTGCTTACTATGAAGAGCGAACTCTCGGATTAAAACTGAATTATGATATAAAGGAATTCTTCAGGGTTTTTGCAGGCTTCAGGCATTTCATAAAGAAAAATTATTTATATGACAGCGGAGAGAAGAATCTGAAAAGGACGCAGACTACTGCAGGACCTTACGCGGGTATTATACTGAGCATAAAGAACAATTCAAGCATGTATGTTCTGGGCGGACTTGATAAAATTCAAGCATCAGATAATTCATTGACGAGTTGGTCTAAAAATCTTATTATTAAGGTAATATGGAATCTGTAAGGAACAATAAGTTTCATAAAGTCAGTATGGTTCTCCTCAGCAGCAGGAATGAAATTGTAAAACTGGAGAACCTTTTGTTTACGATGAATAAGATTTATAAGATTGACGAAGAAAGGTTCATTAACTTTCATATTGCTGCTTCCGAAGCTCTTATGAATGCAATCATCCACGGGAACAGGGAGTCTCCCGTGAAGAAAGTATTTGTCGATATTTTTGAAGATGATACTGATTTGCAGCTTGTAATTAAAGATGAAGGAACAGGTTTCAGCCAGGAGCTCGTTCCGAACCCTACTGACAGCGGAAACCTTCTTAAGGACCACGGAAGGGGAATTTTCATAATGAAATCCCTTACAGATGGTTTTGAATGCTGTTCAGGAAACGAAGGAACAACTATTTCACTTACTATTAAAAAACAAAGTATATAATTTATTAAACATTATTTTTTAATCTAAACCTCACAATTTAAATGAAGATTACAATCGTAGGCGCAGGAAATGTGGGAGCGACCGCCGCCCAGATTATTGTTGACAGAGCTTTGGCAAACGACGTAGTGCTTCTCGACATCGTCGAAGGAGTTCCCCAGGGGAAAGCACTTGATATTTATCAGTCGGCAGCAATTCAGTATTCGGATACCAAGATTTACGGTGCGAATACGTATGAATTATCTGCTAATTCCGACATTGCAGTTATAACCGCAGGCCTGCCGAGAAAACCCGGCATGTCGCGCGATGACCTGCTTAATGTAAATGCGGAAATCGTTGCAACTGCAACCAGGGAAATAGTAAAATATTCTCCGAATGCAATTGTTATAGTGGTATCCAATCCCCTGGATGCAATGACTTATGTCTCATTCGTCAACAGTCATTTCCCGAGGAACAGGGTTATCGGAATGTCGGGAGTGCTTGATACCGCAAGGTTTAAAGCGTTCATTTGCATGGAACTCAATGTATCAATTGAAAATATTAATGCTATGGTGCTCGGCGGACACGGTGATTCAATGGTTCCGCTAGTAAGATATACAACGGTTGGCGGTATTCCTCTGTCTGATTTGCTTCCGAAGAACAGGGTGGAAGCGCTTATTGAAAGAACCCGTAACGGCGGAGCTGAAATAGTGAAGTATCTTAAAACCGGAAGCGCGTATTATGCGCCCGCTGCATCAGTTGTGCAGATGATTGATGCAATCGTGAATAACAGGAAACGTATTATGCCTATAAGTGTTTACCTGCAGGGTGAATACGGATACAGCGATATTTGCCTGGGTGTTCCGGTTAAAATCGGCGCTCATGGCATGGAAGAAATCGTTCCTATAAAACTCACGGAAGACGAGAAAACAGCCCTGGATATATCGGCAAACGATGTAAAAGGTATGCTTAAAGTTATCAACGGATAACAATAAAATAAATAGAAACGAAAAAGTCCGCCAAACGGCGGACTTTTTTTTCATATAAGATCTTATTTACGCTCTAAAGGATTTTGCAGGCGGCTGGTATGCCTGCCGCACTGGTCCGTAAAGTTCATATGTAAATGAAAAAAGTCCGCAAAAACGGCGGACTTTTTTATTGATGTAAAAACTTTTTTACGCTTCTAAAGGCAGTACGTTGAGGATTTTTTTGCCTTTCTTCTCCGTGAATTTTACGGTGCCGTCAATAAGAGCAAATATAGTATGGTCTCTTCCAAGTCCTGTGTTAACTCCGGGAATTACCTTTGTGCCTCTCTGCCTTATCAGAATGTTGCCGGCTCTGACAACTTCTCCGCCGAACCTTTTTACTCCGAGTCTCTTCGACTGGGAATCGCGGCCGTTTTTCGAACTTCCTAAACCTTTTTTATGTGCCATAAAATATTACTTAATATTATTTAATTTTTTCAATCTGAATTTGTGTGTACTGCTGCCTGTGTCCTTTCGTAACCTTGTAGCCTTTGCGTCTTTTCTTCTTGAAAACGGTCACTTTATCGTCTTTGACATGGTCAAGTATCGTTGCTTCCACTTTATGCTTGAGTATAGGGATGCCAACCTCGACGGATTTATCGTCGGGCGAATATGCGAGCACTTTGTCAAATTTGATTTTGGTTCCTTTTTCACCGTCAACTTTGGGAATAAACAAAGTCTGTTTTTCTTGCACCTTATACTGTGAACCTTTTATGTCAACTATAGCGAACATTTTATTCGGGTTATGATTTATAAAACATTTAATATATCAAAATTCATGTAAATATTCAAAACCATTCAGTTTCACAACGGTTTATTTCTTTAAAATAACTTAAGCGCCAGAAATCCCTGATAAATCATTTCTACGGCTATAGCAAGAATGAAAAATCCCATCATTCTGTTCAGAACTCCAATGCCGGTTGTACCGAGAAATTTGAACAGTTTTATGGAGACTATGAGTGTTAAGTATATGATTAAACATAATATTATGATGCCGATTATGTAACCTATTATATCATCCAGACTCTGAATTGATGCCTTGGTATTCAGGCCGATAACGGCGCCGATTGAACCGGGTCCGCTTAACAGAGGCATTGCCATAGGTGTAAAAGAAATATCCTGTTTCGTGGTTACTTCATCGGACTCTGCCTGTGTTAGTTTCTGCTTTCCTGTTACCATTTCCCATGCTGTATGTGCAACTATCAGACCGCCTGCTATTTTAAGCACGGCAATTGAAATCCCGAATAATGCCAGAAGCAATTTCCCGATTAAAAGGAAAACCAGTAATATGAAAAACACATTCATGGCTGTCTTCCTTGCTTCAGTTTTTCTGTATTCATTCGTTTCGTTTGCTGTGAGTGAGCAGAAAAGGGGAATCGCTCCCAGCGGATTAAGCAGGGGAAAAAGCGTTACGAGACATACCGTAACCGATGTTATTATCTCTTCCATAGTCTTTGGTTTTTAAAAATTCTTTTTTTAACAGAACAAAAATACATAAAGAAAAACCCCTAATAAAGGGGCTCTTCTGTTCATATTAATTCATTCGTTCTCAAATTTCAGATCTTATCCGTTCTTCTTGTTTTATATATTCTTTTCTTCAGTTGTTAGTTGATAATTGTGCATTGTTAATTGTTCTACTTAATCAGTATCATTCTCTTCGTCTGTACAAAATTACCCGACTCCAGTTTGTAGAAATATATTCCGCTCGGAAGCGCTGATGCGTTCAGGAAGTATTCATATTTCCCTGCGTCAAGGTTCTGATTAACAAGAGTGTTTATTGTCCTGCCTGTTATATCGAATACTGTCAGTTTAGTCAGCCCGTTTTTGATTATGTCAAAAGTGATTTTTGTTTCCGGGTTGAACGGATTCGGATAGTTCTGGAACAAATCATATTTGGCCGGTATCTCTGTTCCGAGTTTTGATATTGAAACATTTATTGTATCATACTGCGCAATCTGGTTTATAGGATTTGTCAGGTTGACCTGGAAAGTCGGATTAGTGCCTGTGTATGAACCTATTCCTGCTCCGACCCACCTCTTGAAATAATATGTGCTTCCGTTATGCAGTACTGTGGTCGGAGAAACACCTACGGTTACTGTATTTCCGGAATCGTGATACATGTTCCCGTTTGAGAATGTCACGGGAAGCCCGCCCGGTTGCACTGATGTAAGAATCCTGTACTGAATTTTGTAAGAGGCCGTATAAAGGGATGTATTGGGATTCACTGAAATTGTATGCACTGTATCCCCGTTGTCGCTCCAGTTCTTGAAAATATATCTTGTACTGCCTATTGTCTGTGGTGAAAATGCGTCTATAGTATGCGAAGAAGCGATGTCCCAGTTGAAAAGTTTAGATGAGAGATACGGAACATTATCTACTTTCACGCTTACCGCATTGTTATCAGCTTTTACAGTTACATAATTTTTTCCTACAAGCAGGTCAAACGATATCTTGTGAACTTTGTTTGTTGCGCTTGTGCCTGTCAATACAATCTTGTAAGTTCCCGTCGGGACCGCTGCGGTCGTGTTAACCTGCACGTTAAGAGAGTCCGGAAAATTTGAAATTGTTGTTCCCGAAGGGAAGGAAACTGAAATTCCCGCGTTTGACGGCTGAACATCAGACGTGAATGTAACGGGGGAATTAAATCCTGCCGCGACATACGGAATTTTTACCTTCAGGTTTCTTGTTGATGCCTGTCCCTGTGCTACTGATAGAAACGGAGTGTTTAGCAGAAGCGAAAAGTTGGAAATAGTCTTCGCTGCATTAAGGATTTCTTTGCCTGTTGCCTGTGATTGAATGTAAACGAGGTTCTTTATTTTATTTGCAGCCCATACGGGATGCATTTTATACTTAAATTCAAAAACATTGTAGTATCCGGGTGTAAGATACAGCGACGTTCCGGTTGCTAACGGAAGCATTTTCCTCATTACCCAGTGAAAATCTGTCTCGCCGTTCGTTCCCGGGGGGCTTGAATAATGAATGTTTTCTTCATAAACTGCCATGTACATTGTTGCATTCGGATTTTCAAGATAGGTCTCGCAGTAAACATGGACTTTCACTTTAACGCTGTCCCCGTATGTGCTGTCTCTTACTATTATTGTGACCGGGCTTAAAATATCTTTTCTGGAATTGAAGTAACTCTGCAGGTTAGACTGTGAATACGGCAGAGGAATCGAGATTAGTCCGTCGTAGAATCCCGCAGGAATAGCGTTCACGCCGTAAAAATTTCGTCTCGCATCATTATCTGTCGGATTATGCAGGTACATCGGGTCATTGCCGGGTGAAGGCCAGCTCATATGAAATCCAATTGATGCAAGTTTATCAGGGTCCTGTGCCTGTATGAATGCCGTCATTATCGGATTGTTGGATGCGCACGGTCCGCATGTTGAGCTCGTGAAAAACTCTATGATCATCATCCTGTCGCCTGCTTCGGTTGTGCCGAAAGTAAGCAATATAGTAATTAAAATTACCGTTAATGTAAAAACTTTTTTCATGATAAAATAAATTTAAATTTCTTTGATTGCTAAATATAGAACAATACTTTTTTAATTTAAAGAATAAACAGTTTCCTTAGTAAATTTGTCTGTTTGCTGTCTTTACTCATGGGTTTTTATAACTGTTTTCCTGTCTTGTCTTAATTGTTAAATGGTAATTAATAATTAATTTTACTGTTCCCCTGTTTTCTTTTTTTAATTGTTAAATACTAATTGAGAAT
>Ga0209450_10002019_pt1 | contig 10234 bp, 11 predicted proteins | sample FrelakmetLWP11LW_FD_187149 | JGI IMG/M metagenome (GOLD analysis project Ga0209450, IMG submission 187149) | Freshwater lake sediment microbial communities from the University of Notre Dame, USA, for methane emissions studies - LWP11 LW (SPAdes)... | ecosystem: Environmental > Aquatic >...
CTCCTGCTGCTGCTCGAAACCGCCCGCCGCAGCTTTTTGCGCACCCTGCCCTGAAGCATTATTTTTTCTGCCCTTTCAGTAAATTTCGATTTTCAACAGCCGGCACTCGATCGGGCCGTTGAACAGTACGAAACGGCGGGTGGGTTTCAGGCCGATGGCCGACACCAGTTCCAGATTGCCGCAGAGGACAAAGGCGGTAGAACCGGGGCAGCGCTGCTTCAAAAAATCGCCGAACTCCTTGTACAGCGAACGGGCCGATTCCAGTTCGCCCAGGCGCATGCCGTAAGGCGGGTTGCAGATGATGGTGGCGTCCCGGAAACCCGGAAGCGTGCGAAAATCCTTGCGCAGCAACGGCACGCCGCGGCTGCCCGGCAGCTCGCGCAGATTATTCCGGGCGGCATCGATGGCCTGGCGGTCGGCATCGCTGCCCTGGATCAGCCCTTCTGGCACTTCCCGGACCGCCGCGTCGCATTCGCGACGCACCTCGGCCCAGACTCCGGGGGCGAAATCAGGCAGGTTTTCAAATCCGAATTTCTTCCTTTTGTAAGCTGCTGGGATTCGGCAGTAGTGCATGAACGCTTCGGCCACAATGGTGCCCGAACCGCACATGGGATCGACCAGGGGACGTTCCCCCTGCCAGCCGCTCAGCCGCACCATGGCCGCGGCCAACGTTTCCTGCAGCGGGGCCGCCACCGATTGCACGCGGTAACCGCGGCGGTGCAGCGAACCGCCCGACGTATCCAGGCTGATCTGGGCCTGGTCCTGGCGGATCAGCAGCTGGATGCGCAGATCGGGATTTTCGGTGTCCACGTCGGGGCGGCGGCCATGGCGTTCACGGAAATGATCGACGATGGCATCCTTCAGCCGCAAGGAGGCATAATGGGCGTGAGAAATCTTGCTGTCCTGGACGCTGGCGAACACGGCAAAGGTTTTTTCCAGGGAAAGGATCCGATCCCACTCCAGGGCCCGGGCCGCAGCATACAGCGCCTGGTCGTTTGGGCAATGGAACTGGGCCAGCGCGGCCAGCACCCGCGAAACCAGCCGGGAGCAGTAATTGATCCGGTACAGAGCGGCGGCGTCGGCGCAAAAATGCAAACCGCCGCCGCTGCTTTCGACGTCGCGGGCGCCGAGCTCGGCCAGCTCCGAGCCCGCCAGCTCATCCAAGCCGCGGGCCGTCTGGGCGAAAAAACGGCCATCCTGCTGATAGGCGAACATGGGAGTATGCAAAATTAGCTGGGCACCGGGGACACTGTCAACCGTCGACCTGCATTCGTAAAAAAGCGAGGACTTTGAGCGGGTCGTGCCCCTTGTCTTTTTCCAGCACCCCGGTGGACTGGGTGCAAAGCAGCCGGCCGGTTTTATCCAAAACAGCCAAAGCCGGATAGCCGAAATCCTTGACCCGGTACAGGTCGACCAGGTCGCGATTCAATGGTTCGTTGGGTTTCTCGCCGACATCGACCAGCAGCACGATGTAGCGCTCCGCCAGCATTTTCTTTATCTGCGCATCGGCCTGAAAAAGCTCATGCAGGCGGTGACACCAGGGGCACCAGTTGCCGCCGAACATCAACAGGATATTCCTGTTCTCCAGCCCGGCCGTTTTTACCGCGGCCGAGATCTGGGCTTTCACGTCGGCCCCGGGATCGTAGATGTCCGGCCCGTATTTGCCTTGCCCGGCAGCCGGCAGCACAGCGGCCCACAGCAGCGCCGCCAAAAGGGCCAGCCAGGGTATTCTCAGACTATTGGTTCTTGCGGATTTCATGCGTGCACACCTCCGTAAGCAAAATTCCGAACGCATTGTATGCAAAAAACCTCATCCTGTCAAAAAATTGGCCAAACCGGGGAAATTGACAAAAAATGCCGATTCAGTTAAAACGGTTCCAAGGCATAATCAAATGACCGAAAAAATCTACCAGACCGACGCCTACTGCAGCGCCATCACGGCCCGCATCATGGCCAAGGAATTCCGGGACGGACGGTTTTACATCCGCCTTGACCGCACCATCTTCTGCCCCGCCGGCGGCGGCCAGCCCGCCGACCAAGGCACCATCAATGGCGTACCCGTGCAAGAATTGACCATTGACGGCGAGGACATCATCCATGGGCTGGAGCGGGACCCGGGCCAGGGAGAAGTCAGCCTGCAGCTTGATTTTCAGCGTCGCTACGACCACATGCAGCAGCATACCGCCCAGCACCTGCTTTCGCAGGTATTGATCGATCTTTTCAATGCGCCGACCCTCTCTTTCGCCATCGGCCCGGAGCATGCCTCCATCGAGATCGGGCGCCCGGGATTGAGCGCAGCAGAGATCATCGCTCTGGAAAGCGAATGCGCGCGCGCCATTTTCGCCAACCGGCCGGTTCATGTTTTCAGCAGTGAAGACCCGTCCAGCCTGCAGCTGCGAAAAGCCCCCCAACGCGCGGGCAGGATCCGCGTCGTCGAAATAACGGGGTTGGACCGATCGGCTTGCGGCGGCACCCATGTGCAGTCCAGCGCCGAGATCGGCCTGCTGAAGATCATCAAGACCGACCGCGTGCGCGCCCATGTCAGGCTTTACTACCTATCCGGGTTCAGGGCCCTGGGCGATTACCAGAAAAAGCATGAAATCTGCCAGCGCCTGCAGCGCACGGTCACTCAGCCTTTGGCCGAGATCCCGCTTTACGTCGAAGCGCTGCGCAAAGAAAAAGACGATCTGTGCCGGGAGCTGAAGAAAGTTCGGCAGCACGATTGGGAGAACGAAATGGCACGCATCGCTGCCGCCGGCGAAGAGCTGGTCGTGCGCGAATTTCCCGGAACCGATGCTGCCGCCATGCGCCGTTTCGCTACGGCCTTGATGAAACACGGTTGCCATGTGCTCGCCTATTCGGCCTTGGCGCCCGGTCATGTCATCATCGGCCGCGGCCGGGGCACGTTCGATCTGCGCCAGATCATCCCCGACATCTTCACCCTGATGCATGGGCAAGGGGGCGGCGCCGCAAATCTGATCGAAGGCCGTGGTGACGATTTCTCGAAAATTCCCCAGATTATCGCCTTGCTGCAAACCTGCCTGATCCAATAAAATCAGGGGACCTCCCTTGCAAAATCCAAACAAATCGCTATAATTGGCTTTGCGACTGAGGAGAAAACCATGGAAGAAAAAATAAAAGCCAAGATCATGGACGAAAAAAAAATGAAACGCACTTTCCTGCGCCTGGCGATGGAAATTCTGGAACACAACCGCGAAGCCGATAAGCTCGTGCTGATCGGGATCCAGACCAAAGGCGTCACTGTCGCCCGCCGTATCCAGCAGCTGATCAAGGAGCTGGAAGGCATCGACCTGCCGCTGGGCGTTTTGGACATCACCCTGTTCCGGGACGATCTGCACCGGCACGAAAAGCAGCCCGCCGTAAAAAAAACGCAGATCGATTTCAGCATCGAGGACCGGGACATCGTTTTGATCGATGACGTGGTGTTCACCGGCCGCACCATTCGCGCCGCCATGGACTCGATCTTTGAACTGGGCCGGCCGGCGTCGGTGCAGCTGGCCGCGTTCATCGACCGCGGTCACCGCGAAATGCCCATCTGCCCGGACTTCAAGGGCAAGGACCTGCCCACGTCGCGCCGCGAACGGGTGAAGGTCATGCTCAAGGAAACCGACGGCCAGGACCAGGTGCTGATCATGGAACCCACGAGATTCTAGCATGAAAGAAAAAACCTTCTTGCAAAATCATCTGCTGGGCATCGAGCATCTCAGCGTCTCCGATATCGGAACGATCCTGGAAACGGCCGAGGCGTTCATCGAAATTTCCACCCGCGAGGTAAAAAAAGTGCCCGCCCTGAAAGGCAAGACCGTGGTCAACCTGTTTTTTGAAAATTCGACGCGCACCCGCAGTTCGTTCGAGATCGCGGCCAAGCGCTTGAGCGCCGACCTGATCAATTTCAATTCATCCGTTTCCAGCCTGAAAAAAGGCGAGACCCTCAAAGACACGGTGCTGACCCTGGAGGCCATGAACCCGCACATCATCGTCATCCGCCATTCGGCCTCGGGTTCGCCGCACTACCTGACCACGTTTGCCCGCTCCTCGATCATCAACGCCGGCGACGGCTTCCACGAACACCCCACCCAGGCGCTGCTCGACGCCTTGACCATCCAGCAGCGCCTCAAGACCCTGCGCAAGCTGAAGATCGCCATCGTCGGCGATATCCTGCACTCGCGCGTGGCCCGTTCCAACATCATCCTGCACCAGAAATTGGGCAATGAGATCGCGCTGATCGGCCCGCCCTCGCTGGTCCCGCGCGAATTTGAAAAAATGGGCGCCCAGGTGTATTCCGACATCCGCCGCGGCGTCAAGGGAGCCGACGTGGTCATGATGCTGCGCGTCCAGGAGGAACGGGGGGCCAAGAACTATTTCCCCTCCATTCGCGAATACCGCAACCTCTTCGCCATCAACCGCGATATTTTTTCATTGGCCAAAAAAACGGCCATTTTGATGCATCCCGGGCCGATCAACCGCGACGTGGAGATCGAAACATCGATGGCCGATTCCCCGCAGTCGGCGATCCTGGAGCAGGTGACCAACGGCATCGCCGTGCGCATGGCTGTTCTGTACCTTTTGAAAGGAGATATCCATGAAACTCTTAATTAAGAACGGCCGCCTCGTCGATCCGGTCGGCGCCGTGGACCGGACCATGGATATCCTGATCGAGAACGGCAAATTCAAGGAGATCGCCAGGTCGATAAAAAAAAGCAGCGGCTGCCCGACCCTCAACGCCCAGGGGCTGATCGTGGCCCCGGGCTTCATCGACATGCACACCCACCTGCGTGAGCCCGGCCAGGAGAACAAGGAATCGATCGAAAGCGGCTCCCGGGCGGCGGTTCACGGCGGCTTCACGGCCATCGCCTGCATGGCCAACACCGAACCGGTCAACGACAACCGCTCGGTCACCGAATACATCATCGCCCGCGCCAAGCAGGTCGGCCTGGTCAATATTTTTCCGATCGCCGCCGTATCCAAAGGCCAGCTGGGGGAAAACCTGGTGGAAATGGCCGATCTGGTCGAAGGCGGCGCCGTGGCCTTTTCCGATGACGGCCATTGCGTGATGAAGGCCGACCTGATCCGCAAGGCCCTGGAATACGCCAGCATGCTCGACGTGCCCATCATCGAGCACCCGGAGGACCATTCGATCTCGGCCGAAGGCCAGGTCAACGAAGGTTTCATTTCGTACCGCTACGGCCTGCGCGGCATACTCAAGGCCGCCGAGGAAGTGATCGTGGCCCGGGACCTGATCCTGCAGGAGCGCATCCAGTCACGCCTGCATCTGACCCATATTTCCACCGCCGGCTCGGTCGAGCTGATCCGCAACGCCCGCAGGGCCAAGACGCCGGTCAGCGCCGACGCCACCCCGCACCACCTGCTGCTCAACGAAACCCTGATCCAGAGCTATAATCCCGTTTACAAGGTCAAGCCGCCGCTGCGCACGGAAGCCGACCGCCTGGAGCTGATCCGCGGCCTGCAGGACGGCACCATCGACTGCATCGCCTCCGATCATGCGCCCCACACCCGCGACGACAAGGACAAGGAATTCGAATACGCTCCTTTCGGCGTCATCGGCCTGGAAAGCACCTTCGCGGTGATCCATGACCGCCTGGTGCGCAGCGGCCTGTTGAGCGTCACGCGCCTGGTCGAATTGCTGTCCAGCAACCCGGCCCGCGTCCTGGGGCTGAAGGACCGCGGCCGTGTCAAGCCGGGATTCCCGGCCGACCTGACCATTTTCGACCCCAAACGGCGCTTCAAGATCGAGGAAAAAGACTTCCGCTCCAAGGCCAACAACTGCCCATTCCTGGGCTGGGAAGGCCAGGGAGCGATCGAGCATACGATCGTTGCCGGCAATATGGTCTTTAGTAGAAAAAACAGGGTGTAAGGTATAAGGCGTAAGGTTTAAGGAAGAAAAGAGCCCCCCCTTCTTGTCTTTTACATCGAACTTCGAACGTCGAACCTGCTTCTTTTGGTTTTTAGCAGCTAGTGGCAAGTGCTGCAATGACTGCCTGAGCAGCTGCCGCAGGAATGGGACGATTTGGAGGAACCGGAGCTCTCCGCTTTCCCGCCCGAGGAAATGGCGCAGCAGGAGACCAGTTTTTTCACCCTGGAGCTTCCACATTTCTCGCAGGTCACGGACGAGGCGGCTGAAACGGAGCGCAGGAACTTCTCGAACACTTTGCCGCACTTCTGGCATTTATAATCATAAACTGGCATATTGCATCACCTCAAGGATAGATTTTACCCCAGGTTCAGCTAAGTGTAAAGCAGACAGCCGTATCACTTGTTCGAGCTGGGAAATAAGTGATTCGTAATTAGTGATTAGTGATTAGAGAAGAAAAAGACCTGAAATATTTTCGCTTGCTCTCTTAACTATTCACTTTTCACTATTCACTAATCACTGTTATTGCTTCACCGCTTCGTCAAGCAGCCGACAAATTTTGCTCGAAAGCATATCGACAACGGTCTGCTCGCCCTTTTCGAAATTGTAATAAGCGATGGCCTGGCTGAGGGTGTTGTCCTTGGCGAAAACATGTTTTGGCCTGTTATCGGTCATGTAGCCGTTGGCCCGGCGAAAAGCAAAAATATCCTGGTCCCTGAGGGCGAGCAACCTGGCGTTCAAGGCAGCCATCTTTACTCCATACTCGGCATAGAGTTTTTCCAGTTGGGGCAGCAGCACGGCGGCCTCGGGCTTTTCCTTGGCCAACGCGGCGGCCTCGGCCACGCACCGGTCGAAAGCAGCCAGTATCTCATCGACGATCTGCAAGCCGGCATCGTTGGCTGCCGCGGCCTGGGCCTCGGTCTTCTCGGCTGACGCCTGTGCTTCGGGAAGTTCCGCCTTTTCCCCGCACGCCGCGAAGAATGCCAACATGACACACAGGGAAGCAATGAGAATGGTCTTTTGCATGATCAACAGCCTCCTTTGAAATTTCAGAGGAAAGTATTCGTCACGGCATCCGCAACGGCAGAGAAAACAAAGCGTTCAAGGTTGCGCCTGGACTCGTTGCGGATACTGTCACTGGATTTTGCTCTGCTTTCCTGCTAACACTACCACTAACACTAACACTCGTCTTATATCTTTTAGAACATCTTCTTGGCCATGCCGAGAATGTCATCGATCGCCGAGCCTTCGCCGTCGGCATCAAGCAGGCCGCCCAACGCGTCCAGGGGCGATTGAGATGCCTTCTTTTTCCGGCCGCCACCCCCCAGCAGGCCGCCAAGCAAACCGCCCAGACCACCCAGCAAGCCGCCCAACCCGCCCGAGGAGGATCGCGACGAGCGGCGGCCGCCACCCAGGCCGCCCAACAACTGATCGAGAATTCCGGAATTGCTGCTTTGCTTTTTCAGGGAGCCCATGACCATGGCGGCGATCAGGGGCAACATTTTTTTCAAGACGTCGGCACTAATTCCTGTTTTTTTGGCAGTGCGGTCGGCCAGCGCCCGGCTCGTGTCCTTGCTGCCGAAGATATGGCCGAGGATGCCATTGCCATCATCTACGGCTGCGGGAGTGTTCAGAGCCTTGGCATTATCGAGATAGCGGTCATGGTTGCCCTTGCCCAGCGCCTGCAGCAGGCTTTCCAGTCCACCCTGTTGCGAAACGTTTTTTTTGACGCCATTGGTCAGGGCCGGGAGCATCTGCTGGATGACCTGGGTCACATCAGACTCACCCAGGCCGAACTGCTTGGCCAGCTGCGAAACCGGGGAACCACCGCCGCCTAAAATCGCTTCCATCAGATTCATAGCAACCTCCAGAAAAATATTTATTTAAACGCTGCGCTAGTTTTTCTTCAACCATCATGAGAGTTTTTCCAAAGATTGTCAATCCTTGATCCCCTGGAATAGGCAATATCACTAAACTGACGGAAAATGAAGATTGAATTCACTGTCAGGGAGCGACAATCTCGCCGGCGGCGACGATCGTATCGCCGTCGTAAAAAACAGCCAATTGTCCGGGGGTCACAGCCCGCACCGGTTCCTTGAAAACGGCGCGAATGGAATCCGCGGCAATTGCGCTGATGGTTGCGTCATGACCGTGGAGCTGGTAGCGCACCTTGACCGCTACGTTTTCTCCGTTGCGCAGTGGCCGCCAGAAGACCGGGCCCCTTACCGCTACTGTTTCTGATTTCAGGCCGCTTTCATCTCCCAGGGTGATGGTATTGGCCGCCAGGTCGCGCCGGACCACGTACAAGCGACGGCCCGAGGCATGGCCGGTGCCGCGGCGCTGGCCCAGGGTAAAGTGAACGGAGCCCTGGTGGCGGCCGATGACGCGACCATTTGCATCAAGAAAATCGCCGGCTTTGAAACCCTCCGGCCAATGGCGGGCCAGGAAAACGGCCAGATCTTCCCCCTGCAGGAAGCAAACATCCTGGCTCTCCTTTGTATTGGCCAGGGGCAGCCCGGCCACTTTGGCCCGGACCTGGCTGATGGTCAGGGCCGAAACGGGAAAAAGGACGCTGGCCAGAACAGCCGGATCGATCATGGCCAGGAAATAGATCTGGGACTTGCGCCGGTCAACGGGCTCGCTTAAAAACCAGCGCCCGTTCCGGTACACCTTGTCGGCATAATGGCCGCTGGCGAAGAGGCTGTTGGGGGAATTTCTTTTCATTTCCGCCAGCAACAAACCGAACTTGATGCGGCGATTGCAGAGCACGCAGGGATTGGGCGTCAGGCCGCGGCGATAAGCACTGACAAAATAATCGAACACTTCCTTCCGGAAAACGGCACGTACATCACTGACCTGCCACGAAACGCCAAGCAGCCGGGCCAATTTTTCGATCCGGGCCAGTCGTTCATCTTCGTCCGGCAAGCCCAGGCGCATGGTCAGCGCCTGCACGGCGTACCCCTGCTCAAGCAGCAGCAAGACAGCCGCCGTGGAATCCTTGCCGCCCGACAGGGCCACGGTCACCGCTTGCCGCTCGGGCTTTAATGGCACGGGAAGACCTCTTCGAGCAATGCGCGGGCTTCATTGAAATCCTGGCTCAGGAAAATGGGACGTTTCCAGGAGCGCGACCCGGGGCGGCTGACCACCAGGAAGCGGGTGAACGCCTTGAGCTTGCCCAGGCGCTTGCGTTCGGGATAATCCTCTTCGATCAGTCTGCCCAGGCGGCGGATATGCACCCCCAGGTCGCTTTCGAGGGTCGGCTGCCCGGCGATCTCCCTGAAAATGAAGGGATTGGCCAGGGCGCCGCGGCCGATCAGCACACCGTCGACGATGCGCAGTTTTTCCAGGGCGAAAGCGGAGGTCATGATGTCGCCGTTGCCCAGCAGCGGGATGCCGAGGTTTTCCTTGACCGCCTCGGCCAGTTCCCAATGCGCGCTGCCCGTATAGCCTTCGCTTTTGAGGCGGAAATGCACGGCCACGGCGTCGGCGCCCTCGGCGGCGATGATCTTTGTCGTCTCCATGACATTGACCTTGCTGAACCCCAGACGGACCTTGACCGTCAACGGCAGCGTGGTGTTTCTGCGCACTGCGGCCACCACGGCCGCCAGGCGCGGCAGGTCCTGCAGCAGGCCCGAACCGGCTCCCGAACGGACGACCTTGGGCACGGGGCAGCCCATGTTCAGGTCGATGCCGGCATAGCTCGTCTCGGCCGAGACGATGGCCGCGGCCTCGGCCAGGGCTTCGGGATGGGCGCCGAAAAGCTGGATGAACTGCGGCGTTCGCGCCGGGAAAGCGCGGATCATTTCCAGGGTGCGGCGATTGCGGCGGCGCAACCCTTCGGCGGCGATCATTTCCGAAACCATCATGCCGCAGCCGCCGATCTCGTCCATGAGCCGGCGCAGGGCATTGTCGGTCAAGCCGGCCATGGGAGCCAGGACCGTGGGTTGCTCCAGGATTAAACTGCCGATCTTCAACATAGGGAGATTATACCATGGCAGAAGCCATAAGATCGGGCGCAGTGATTAGTAAATAGTGATTCGTGATTAGTTCAAGTCAAGCTTAAAAAACATTTCTCGGTTTTTCTTCACCAATCACTACTCACTAATCACTATTCACTGATGACTGAGTGCAGAAAAATACTTGCTTAAAGCTTCAAATTCAGGCGCTGCCAATGCCCGCAAATGGCCCTGGATATGGCGCAGCGTGCGGGGAATATAGCGCGCGTAAGCGGGATGGTTGTTGGCATACGTCTGATAGGCAAAGGTGCCCAGCGCCTTGATGTTGCGCTGCAGGGCGGTAAGTCGCACCTGGCGCAGTTCCCGGTCATCGCTGCTGGCGGCG
>Ga0209450_10002020_pt1 | contig 10233 bp, 11 predicted proteins | sample FrelakmetLWP11LW_FD_187149 | JGI IMG/M metagenome (GOLD analysis project Ga0209450, IMG submission 187149) | Freshwater lake sediment microbial communities from the University of Notre Dame, USA, for methane emissions studies - LWP11 LW (SPAdes)... | ecosystem: Environmental > Aquatic >...
CGTACGGCTTCGAATTTGACCTGGTCGCCCATTTCCAGCAGCGACGGCAGCCGGCGGCCGGGGTCGAAGAGCTCGATGGGCGTCCAGCCGATAATCTGCCAGCCGCCCGGGCTTTCGACCGGGTAGATGCCGGTCTGGCGCTGGGCGATCCCGACCGAACCCTTGGGAACCCGCGTGCGCGGCGTGCTGCGCCGCGGGACCGCCAGGCGCTGCGGCAGCTCGCCCATATACGGATAGCCGGGAGTGAAACCGATCATGTAAACCCGGTAGATCGTCTCGGTATGAAGCCGGATCACTTCGTCCACGGAGATGCGCAGATGGTCGGCCACCCACTGCAGATCCGGCCCGCAGTCCCCGCCGTAAAACACCGGCACCGTGAGCCGTTTGCCGGGCGCCGGGTCGGCGCCGCTCGGCTGAGCGCAGATCTCCGTGATGCGCCCCTTCAGCTCGTCGGGCGCGATCGTCAGCGGGTCGAAGACGACGAGCAGCGACCGGTATCCGGGAGCCAGCTCGCGCACGCCTGGAAGCCGGTTGCGCTCGATCTGGCGCATGAGCCGCTGTACGCGGCGGTTCACATCCGGCGAGATTTTTTCTCCGAGCTCGACCAGGAGGCCGCGATCGCCCATGGAGCGGAAAACGGGAGGAGCATGGTGCATGTCGCTTGGGATCCCTTTGCTCGACTCTGCTCTCGGCGCGCTGTCCTCACAGCGCTCCCTCAAAGAAACTGCCCCGGCGGCTTCACGCCGACCCCGGCGGCCGCCAGCGTTTCACGGATTTTCTGCACCAGGGCCAGCGCCTGCGGGTTGTCGCCGTGCACGCAGATGGTCTCGGCCTTGATTTCGATTTCTCCGCCGTCAATGCTCTGCACCCGGCCCTCCCGGACAAGCTTCAGGACCTTGGCCGCCACCACGTCATGGTCATGGATGACGGCGCCCGGCTGTTGGCGGGAGACCAGCGAGCCGTCCGCGTTATAAGCACGGTCGGCGAAGAATTCGAAGGCCATGCGCAGGCCGCGTCGGCGGCCGATCGACTCCAGTTCCGCGCGGTCGGATCCGGCCAGCACAAACAGGATCAGCCGGTCGTCGAGCCCGGCCGTCACCTCGGCGACGGCATCCCAGATGGCGGAGTTCCTCACGGCCATGTTGTAGAGCGCCCCGTGGGGCTTGACATGCTGCAGGCGGGCGCCTTGCAGGCGCGCCACGGCCTGCAGGGCCCCGATCTGATAGGTGACGAAGTCCTTGATTTCCTCCAGCGTCACGTCCATGTTCCGGCGACCGAATCCGACCAGGTCCGGCAACCCCGGGTGCGCCCCCAGAGCGACGCCGTGGGTTCGAGCGCATGCCACGGTCCGACGCATGACGGCCGGATCCCCGGCGTGATAGCCGCAGGCGATGTTGGCCGAACTGATCAGCGGAATGACCTCACCGTCCAGGCCCAGCGTGTAGTTGCCGAAGCTTTCGCCGACATCCGAATTGAGATCGATTGCGCTCAGAGGCATGCGAACCCCCTCCCGTGCCGATGAAATCGCGAAAAAAAGAACGTCCGCTGCGACGGCTTCGTAGCATAAAAAGAGGGAACGGGCAAAACACCCGTTCCCTCTTTACTGGTGTTATCGTGACGGCAGTGCTAGCGTTTGGAGAACTGGAACCGTGCGCGAGCGGAACGCTGGCCGTATTTCTTGCGCTCTTTGACCCGCGGATCCCGTTTGACGAAACCGGCTTTCTTCAGCGTGCTGCGATAATCCGGGTTGGCGGTGATCAGCGCCCGCGTGATCCCGTGGCGGATCGCCGATGCCTGGCCGACCGGTCCGCCGCCCTGAACCGTTGCCCGGATGTCGTAGCTGCTGACGGTGTTCGTCAGCTTGAGCGGCTGGACGAGTTCCAGGCGCGTGGTTTCCAGTGGAAAATACTCCTCCACCGGCAGGTTGTTGACGATGATGGCGCCGCTGCCCGGCGTGAGCCAGGTGCGGGCGATCGACGATTTGCGTTTTCCAGTGGCATAAAAGGAAGCTTGCTTTTCCATCCGGTTCCTCGATGATCGATTCGGTTCGTTTAAATGCGAAGGGATTCGGGCTGCTGGGCCTGGTGCGGGTGAGCGGCGCCCGCGTAGACCTTGAGCTTGGTGTAAAGCCGGCTGCCAAGCCTGTTTTTCGGGAGCATGCCTTTCACCGCCCGGCGGATCAGATCCTCCGGTCGCTTCTGCAGGACCTCTTTGGCGCTCTCGGTCTTCAGCCCGCCGATGTAGCCGCTGTGCCGGTGGTAGACCTTTTGCACCCATTTCCTGCCGGTGAGTCGGACCTTTTCGGCGTTGATGACGATGACGAAATCGCCGGTGTCCATATGCGGTGTAAACAGCGGGTTATGCTTGCCCCGCAGGCGCGCGGCGATGGTCGATGCCAGCCGCCCGAGAACCGCACCGCTGGCGTCCACTACATACCATTTGCCCTGGACGTCGGCATCCTTGGCGCTGTAAGTGTACTTTTTCACGATACCTACTCCTGTAATTTCAAAATCAAGCATATTTATTCGATACGATGGCTCATGTCAATAAAAAAGATAAAAAATCGCGTGCTTTACAGGCTGACCGCTTTGGCCTATGATCCGGCCGTGGGTTGGCCGTGCCGCCGGCCGTTGCCCGGCTCTCCCGTCCGGGCGGTAGACGCCCCGAGCCTCCCATCGGAAAGGATTCGCCGTGAACCACGGTCCCGTGCCCCTGATTGAAACCGAAGTCAAGTTCCATGTGCCGGACCTGCCCGGCCTGCAGGCGAGACTTCTCGGGATCGGCGCCAACAGCTTCGGCCGCGAGTTGGAACTCAACATCCGCTTTAACGACGATGGCCGCAACCGCCTTCAACCCGACGCGCTCCTCAGGCTGCGCCGGGCGCGCAAGGCCACTCTCACCTACAAATCCGTTCCGCCGGATGCCGACCCGGCCTTCAAGCAGCTCACGGAGCTGGAGGTCGAGGTCGATGATTTCGACACCATGCTGCGCATCCTGACCTGCCTGGGCTTCCGGCCCGTGCAGGCCTATGAAAAATGGCGTGAAACGCTGGTGCTGGATCAAACGAGCTTCTGCCTGGACACCCTGCCCTTCGGCGACTTTCTCGAGATCGAAGGCTCCAAGAACGCCATCGTCGGTTTCGCCGAGCGGCTGGGGTTTCCATGGAGCCGGCGCATCCTGATGAACTACCTGGAGATGTTCGACCTCGTCCGCCGCCGCCACAACCTTCCCTTTCACGACGTGACGTTCGCCAATTTCAACGGCGCATCGATCGATCTCGGCGCCATGCTGCCCCTCATGGAGGCCCGCGCGCGCTGACCGCCCGCCGGTTTGACCGCGACCGGGCAGGCCCTATCCCGCGAGCCGCACGTCTACGGCATCCCCCTTGCGCGCACCGAAGTGGTGCTGGGCGCTGCCGCCATTGACGGCGATTTCCAGGTACCCGCGGCTGCCCACGAGCGCTATCGGCCGACCGACCCGTTCGTCCGCATAGGTCCGGCCGAGGCCGCTGATCCCCTGCCCCGCCACACGGATCGCGACCGGTGGCCCGCCGGCGAGCGCTGCGCGCGACGGCAGCAGCTCCGCAGCGATGTTGGTGATCAGGTTGCCGAAGCGGTCGATGTGCACGACCCGGCCGGCAATGCTTCCGTCCGGCAGCCGTCCGGCGCGCAGGCCGGCCAGGAAGGTCAGCCGGGATGGAGCCAGTTCCGGTCCGATTTCGCGCGCATCCATCCCCTGCGACAGGTGCGCGGCGCACGGCGCCAGAATGTCGCGGCCATGAAAGGTCGCGCTCGCGCCGGAGCCGCACGCAATCGGCCTTTCCAGGCGGCGCACCGCCGTCACGCGGGGCGGGTCGAGAAGGAGCGACAGCACCCCGTTGTCCGGGGCCAGGAAGCGATGCCCGTCCGCCTCGACGTAAAGCAGCGCCCGCGGCGTGCCGACGCCCGGATCCACTACCACCAGATGGATGGTGTCTGGCGGGAAATAGCGGTAGGAGGCTTCCAGCATGAAAGCCGCCTGAGGAATGTCCTGGGCGTCGACCGCATGGCTGATGTCGACCAGCACGGCCTCGGGATCGATTCCCAGGATCACGGCCTTCACGAGCCCGGCATATTCGTCCCGGAGACCGAAATCCGTGATGAGGCTGATGATCGCCATCAGAAAAATCTCTGCTGGACGCTGAACCCCAGGTGCCGGTAGGCCGCTTCGGACGCCTTGCGGCCCGAAGAGGTCCGCGTGATGAAGCCGATTTTCAGCAGGTAGGGCTCGACGATGTCGACCAGCGTGTCGGACTCCTCCTGGAGCGTGGCCGCCAGGGCTTCGATGCCCACCGGCCCGCCGTGGTAGAATTGGATGACGGTTTTCAAATACCGCCGGTCGAGATCCGTCAGCCCCTGCCCGTCCACGCCCTCCAGCTCCAGGGCCGCCGCCACCGTCTGCCGGTTGATCACGCCGCGGGAGCGCACCTGCGCGTAATCCCGGATGCGCCGCAGCAGCCGGTTCACGATGCGCGGCGTACCGCGCGAGCGGCGCGCCAGCTCAAAGGCGCCCTCATCCCCGATATCGATCTCCAGCAGCGCGGCCGAGCGCTTCGTGATCCGGATCAGCTCGTCCATCCCGTAGAAATCAAGGCTGCGGAAAATCCCGAACCGGTCGCGCAGCGGCGCGGACAAGAGGCCTATGCGGGTGGTGGCGCCCACCAGGGTGAAGCGCTTCAGCCGAAACCGATGGCTGCGGGCGTGCATGCCCTTGTCGAAGACGATATCGATGGCGAAGTCCTCCATCGCCGGGTAGAGCAGCTCCTCCACCGGTTTGGGCAAGCGGTGGATTTCGTCGATAAACAGGATGTCGCCGGATTCCAGGTGGGTGAGGATGCCGATCAGATCCCCGCCCTTTTCGAGGGCCGGCCCGGAGGACAGCGTCAGGTTCGATCCCATCTCATTGGCGACAATGTGCGCCAGGGTGGTCTTGCCCAGGCCGGGCGGGCCGTGGAGCAGGACATGGTCGATGGGTTCGCCGCGCTGCGAGGCCGCTTCAATGGCGATCTTCAGGGTCTCGACCACATCGGCCTGCCCGACGTAATCGGCCAGCCGCCGGGGCCGCAGCGACACGATCTCCGGTTCCAGGTCTTCGGCGCGCGCCCGGCCGGAAAGCAGCCCGGCGGGGTCGTCCGAAGTGTAGGCGATAATGTCGTCGGTCATTCATGCACCTTGCCGGATGGGGTGCCGTCCACCTGCTCGCCCCGGTAGACTTCCTCGAAGAGCTCCTCCGGGGTGGCGATGCCGCCGCGACGCTTGAACGCCTCGGCGATCATGCGCTTGGCGTCGGCCACCCGGTGGCCCAGCTGGCTGACCATGACCTCCAGCACCTGCTGGGCGATGTCGCCGGCCTCCGGGGCCGGCGGCTTCGGACTCGGCCGGATCAGGGCGAACTTGCCCATCCGGCCTTCCAATGTCGCAATGATTTTCTGGGCCGTGCGCTTGCCGATCCCCTTCAAGCGCGCCAGCGCCTCCAGGTCCCGCGCCTCGATGGCTCGGGCGATCTCGCTGACCGGCCGGGTCATCGCCTTGACGGCCTTGAGCGGGCCGATGTCTTCCACCGTGATGAAGCTCTGGAAGAATTCCTTTTCGATCTCCTGGGTGAACCCGATCAAAACGGGCTTGGGCTGGCGCTCGGTTTGCTGGTAGTAAACGTAAAGCGCCAATTCATCGCCGGCCTTGCGGTCGGCCAGCGCTTCCATCACCACGGCCGGCACCAGAATCTCGAAGCCGACCTGATTGGCGAGCACGAGCAGCCGGTCATCTTCCTTCTTGAGAATCTTGCCTTGAATGTACCCGATCATGCGCTTGACGGTCCTCTCTCGACGATTCGGCCGCTCGTTCGGCAGGCTCCCGACCGGAGGGCGCCGGACGGCCCGCGCCCGATGCTCACGACCGTCGGCCGACCCCGTGGCCGGCCGGCAGATCTCGGTGGCAGCGGTACAAGCCGATGATGGCCAATCCCAAGGCGTCCGCGGCATGGTAGGGGCGGATGGGCTGCGGGTGTTTCAAGTGCCGGCGCACGGCGCTTTCCAGTTGGGCCTTGGAGGCGGCGCCATTGCCGGTCAGCACCTGCTTGGCCTCACGCACGGGAACGGCGGCGCAGCAAATGCCGGACTGCGACGCTGCGACCATCACCACTCCCGACACCTGGCCCAAAGCGATGCCCGATTTGGGGTATTCCTTCAGCGAGAAGACGTCTTCCACCACCAGCAGGTCGGGCGATTCCTCGGAAAGCAGCTTGAGCAGCCGGGAGAAGATCCGGTCGAGGCGTTCGGCAAGGGGCGTTGAGCTTGAAGTGGTGATGCATCCGAAGGAGTATCCCTGAACATGCAGGCCCCGGCCGCGCACGACCCCCACGCCGGTGGCCGCCAGCCCAGGATCGACTCCAATGATCTTGATCATCGCCTTCAACCGGTTGGCGGCCGCCCGGGGCCGGCGGCCGGCGGACCGCTGCCGATCAGCGGATCTCCTTGAGCTTGTCGGCGGCGGCTTTGGCCTCGGGCGTCTGCGGAAACTTGCGCGTCAGCTCTTCGAAGATCAGCCGCGAATTCACCTTGTCGCCCAGGGCGAGAAAGGCATGCCCCTGTTTCAGAAGCGCGGCCGGCACCTTGTTGCCTTTGGGATATTTCTCGATCACCTTTTGGTATTCGAGAATCGATTTCTCGTAGGATTTCTCGCGGAAAAAGGTCTCGCCGATCCAGAACTGGGCGGCGTCGGCGTTGGCGGAGTTGGGATAGCGTTGAATCAGCTCCTCGTACCCCCGTCGCGCCTGGCCGGTGTTGCCCTGTTCGAAGGCTTGCCTGGCCCGGTTGTAGAGCTCCTCCTCGGACGGGACTTTGGCGGCGGCCTCCGGTCGGATCTTGGATTCGGCCTTGGCGGCCGTTCCGGCGGGCTCGATCTTCAATTGCTCCTCGATCCGCGCCAGACGCTGCGCGTGCTGGTTGCTGGCGTCCTCCATTCGGGACAGCCGGTCTTCGCGCGGCTTTTCGGTCGATTCCGCGCCTCCCGGCTTCTGGCGCACCGAGTGCTCCATTTCTTCCAGGCGCCCGGAGAGGCTCCGCACCTCCTCCCGCAATTCGTCGATCTGGGCTCTCAGGGAGGCGGACATCTGGCGCAGTGCCTGTTCGTTGGCCTCGCGCGAACGGGCGATTTCCTCGCGCCGCCGGCGCTCGTCGGACTCGCGCATTTCGATCTCGCTCAAGCGCGTGTCGATCGTCGTCACGTCGCGCCGGGTGGCACACCCCGCGACGAGCATGACGGGCAGCAACGCTAGCGACCACCACTTCAAGATTTCTGGACGGCCCATCGGAGTCACCTTCAACGATAAACGATTCAGTCGGGGATGGTTTCGATCGTCGATACAACAGACGGCAAACGACGCGGGAAGGCGTGCGTTTGCCGTCTGAAGAGGGTACCACGTCCGGCCGGAGCCGGTCCGCCGCAGCAGCCTGCACCGGCCGGCCGAAGGTGCATTAGTTGATCACGAAACCGTCGTTGCGGTTCTTGGCCCAGGCCTCCTCGTTCCTTCGAGGATCGATCGGGCGCTCTTCACCGTAGCTGATCGTGGAGATCCGCTTCGCGTCAGTGCCCAAGTCGACCAGGAACTTCTTGGCCGCTTCCGCCCGGCGTTCGCCCAACGCGAGGTTGTACTCGGCCGTGCCGCGCTCATCGGTGTTGCCTTCGATCAGCATCTTGGCGGCCGGATTGGCCTTCAGCCAGTCCGCCTTCTTCTTCAGCAGCGCCTGCGACTCCGGTTTCAGTACCGATTTGTCGAAGTCGAAGAAGATCCGTTCGGTCATGAACGCCGGGACTTCGAGCTTCGCCGGGGCCGGAGGCGGAGCGGGGGCCGGAGCCGGAGCCGGAGCGGGGGCCGGAGCCGGAGCGGGGGCCTGAGCCTGAACTCTTTTCTGACATGAAACCGTAAACAGCAAACCCGGCATCACCAGCAGCAATGCCAACACCATCCAAAATTTCTTCTGCATGTTCTCCTCCCTTTTCCGTTTGTTGAGGTTTGGTTGATGGTGATCAGTTGAAAACACCTGAAGACCATTTGGGGTTCATTTGCTCGCCGTTCAGCAGCAGCAGGCGGCGTTGGTCGGTTCCGAACGCCGTCATGACGTAAAGCCGCGACGGCCCTTCCCGCGTGCTGCTGAAAACGATCAGGCTTCCGTCCGGCGCCCAGGAGGGCGACTCGTTGTCGCCGCCGTTGCGGGTCAGCTGAGTACGGTTCTGGCCGTCCGCATCGATGACGAAGACCTGATGGTTTGCGCCCACCTGAGAGCTGTAAGCGATCTTGTCTCCCCGCGGCGACCAGCTGGGCTGGGTGTTGTACTTGCCTTCGAAGGTCAGCCGCCGTTCGTTGCCCGAATTGAGATCCAGCACATAGATCTGCGGCCCACCGGTACGGTTGGAAACAAAGGCCAATTTTCTTCCATCCGGCGACCAGGTGGGGGATACATCACTGCCCCGGCTGTTGGTCAGCCTTTTAATCATTTTTCCGGTTCCAGTCAACAAATAAATTTCCTGATCTCCGGAAAAAGACTGCGTGGCCGCCAGTTCAAACCGGTCCGGCATGAAGACCGGAGTGATGTTCATGCCCTCGTTGCTGACGACCGCCTCGCGCTTGTCGGCCAGGTTGCGGATATAGATGTCCGGCTTCCCGCCTTTGTAGGAAGTATAGGCGAGGAATTGCCCGTCAGAGGACCAGGACGGAAAAAGCGAGATGGAGTCGTTGTACGTCAACCGGGTCGGATTGTAGCCGTCGAATTCGCAGGTGTAGATTTCTTTCTTGCCGGAACCGGTGGAGACAAATGCGATCCGGCTGTTGAAGATACCGCTGTTGCCGGTGAGGTAGTAAATCACCTCGGCGCAGAAGCGCAGGATGATCTTGCGGGTTTCGGAGACATTGCCGGAGTAACGCTTGCCGAGGATCTGACGTCCTTTGATCGTGTCGAACAGCCGCAGCTCCAGGTCCACGTTGTCGCCGGACTGCGCATAGCTTCCGGTCGTGAGCAGCTCGGCCCCCACTACGGTCCAGTTCTGAAAATTGATGTCCGTGGCGGACACGCCGCTTTTTTGCGGGTCGAACAGGAACCCGCTGCGATCCAGGATTTTGAAAAAGCCGGTGAAATCCAGACTGCTGGCCATGAAGTCGGCGGCTTTACGCGAGTTGTCTTCTTCCCGCGCGCCGCTGTTCAAGTTCTTGAAGAGGGGCACCGCCAGGGGGATCTTGCGCAGAAACGGGTTGCGGATGTCGATGTATTGATAGGATTCGCCGGATGACTGCGCTAGCGCAGCCCCGACCATGGCGATGAACGTCATGATCAGGATCCAGGCGGTCGCAAAGGTGGTCCGTTTCGTCATTGAGTCTCCTCTAACGTTTGAAATCCTACTGAAATGCGAAAAAAGTACTATAGGCCGAATCGCTCTGTTTTTCAATACGTCAGCGGATGCCTTCCGGCGTAAAGCGGATGGCGACGGTAACGTAAGGCGCCTTGATCAGCGCCGGATGCGGCGCCACCGGGCTGGACTTGACGATCGCTTTGTAAGCCGAGTCGTCCAGGTAGGCGTTGTTGGAGCGCTGGGAATACCGGATGTCGGTGATCTCGCCGCTCGGCAGCACCTTGAACACCAGCCCGACCCACAGGTTCTTGTCGCTGCCCGCCAGCTGGGGTGAAAACGCCCAGTTGCGCTCGACGTTCGAGGCCACCGTCGCCCGGTAGATGTCGATCGGCTCGATCTGCCCCGAGCCTCCACCGCCGCCCCCACCGCCGCCGAACGGGCCGCCGCCGCCCTGGCCGGACGCGGCACCGGGCGGACGCGGCGTCGTGCTTTCGGTTTCGCCGAATTTTTTCTTCAGCCGATCGATGGCCGAGGCGACCGAGCTGGTGTCCGGCTCACTCACCTTCTTTTCGATCCGGTCGATGGCGCGATCGATCAATTTCTGGGTGTCCCGGGTCGCCTCCTTGAGCGACTTCTTCTCCTTGATCTTGGGCGGCGCGGTGGATATCTCCGGTTTGGGCGGCACCACGGGGACGGGTTTGGCCTCCGCGACGGAAACCACGGGTTTTTCAGGCGCCGGCTTCGGCGCTTCCGCCGGTTTGGCGGGTTCGGGCGGCGGACCGCTCTGGCCCGCGGCCGGGCCCGGCGCAGGCCCGGGCCCGGGCAGCGACACGAGATTCACGCTGATGGC
>Ga0209450_10002021_pt1 | contig 10229 bp, 9 predicted proteins | sample FrelakmetLWP11LW_FD_187149 | JGI IMG/M metagenome (GOLD analysis project Ga0209450, IMG submission 187149) | Freshwater lake sediment microbial communities from the University of Notre Dame, USA, for methane emissions studies - LWP11 LW (SPAdes)... | ecosystem: Environmental > Aquatic >...
CAGCTTGATCAGCATCAGCTCGCGCTCGGTGTAGTCGGCCTCGGTCAGGTCGACCACCTTGACCACCTCGATCAGCCGGTTCAGGTGCTTGGTGATCTGTTCGATGATGTCGTCCGAGCCGGTGGTGACGATGGTCATCCTCGACAGCGAGGCGTCCTCGGTCGGCGCCACGGTCAGCGTCTCGATGTTGTAGCCGCGCGCGGAAAACAGCCCCACCACCCGCGACAGCGCGCCGGGCTCGTTCTCGAGCAGGACCGCAATGATGTGCCTCATAGGTCCTCGCTCCCGAGCAGCATCTCGGTCAGGCCCTTGCCCGCCTTGACCATCGGCCAGACGTTCTCGGTCTGGTCGGTGATGAAGTCGAGGAACACCAGCCGGTCGGCAAGGCCGGTGAAGGCCTCGCGCAGCGCCGGCTCGACGTCGGCCGGCTTGTCGATCCGCATGCCGACGTGGCCGTAGCTCTCGGCCAGCTTGACGAAGTCCGGCAGCGCATCCATGTACGAGCTCGAGTAGCGGCTGCCGTAGTCGATCTGCTGCCACTGCCGCACCATGCCGAGGTAGCGGTTGTTCAGGTTGACGATCTTCGGCGTCAGCCCGTACTGCTTGCAGGTCGACAGCTCCTGGATGCACATCTGGATCGACGCCTCGCCGGTGACGACCGCCACCTGCGCGCCGGGGTTGGCCATCTGCACGCCCATCGCGTACGGCAGGCCCACGCCCATCGTGCCCAGGCCGCCGGAATTGATCCAGCGGCGCGGCCTGTCGAACCGGTAGTACTGCGCTGCCCACATCTGGTGCTGGCCGACATCGGAGGTGACGAAGGCGTCGCCGCCGGTCACCTTCCACAGTGTCTCGACGACGTGCTGCGGCTTGATCAGGGCGCTTGCGCGGTCGTACTTCAGGCAGTCGCGCCTGCGCCATTCGTCGATGCGCTCCCACCAGGTCTTCAGCGCCGCCGTGTTGGCGCGCGGCGCGGTGGCCTCCAGCTGCGCCAGCAGCTCGGTCATCACTTCCTTGACGTCGCCGACGATCGGCACGTCGACCTTGACGCGCTTGGAGATCGACGACGGATCGACGTCGATATGGACGATCTTGCGCTGGTTCTGCGCGAAGTGCTTTGGGTTGCCGATCACGCGGTCGTCGAAGCGCGCGCCGATGGCCAGCAGGACGTCGCAGTCCTGCATCGCCATGTTGGCCTCGTAGGTGCCGTGCATGCCGAGCATGCCGAGGAACTTCGGGTCGGAGGCCTTGAAGCCGCCCAGCCCCATCAGCGTGCTGGTGCACGGATAGCCGAGCAGGTTGACCAGCCGGTTCAGCAGGTCGGCCGAGTCGGACAGGATCACCCCGCCGCCGGTGTAGATCATCGGCCGCTCGGCCGCGGCGAGCAGCTGAACCGCCTTCTTGATCTGCCCCTGGTGGCCCTTGAGCACCGGGTTGTAGGAGCGCATCGCCAGCTGCCGCGGGTAGTCGTACCGGCAGCGGGCGACGCTGACGTCCTTCGGGATATCGACCAGCACCGGGCCGGGCCGGCCGCTGCGGGCGATGAAGAACGCCTTGGCGATGGTCGAGGCGAGATCGCGAACGTCCTTGACCAGGAAGTTGTGCTTGACGCACGGCCGGGTGATGCCGACCGTGTCGCACTCCTGGAAGGCGTCCTGGCCGATCGCGTGCGTCGGCACCTGACCGGTGATCACCACCAGCGGGATCGAGTCCAGGTAGGCGGTGGCGATGCCGGTCACCGCGTTGGTCACGCCGGGGCCGCTGGTCACCAGGGCCACGCCGGTCTTCTGGCTCGAGCGCGAGTACGCGTCGGCCGCATGCACGGCCGCCTGCTCGTGCCGGACCAGGATGTGCTGGAACTTGTCCTGCTTGAAGATCGCGTCGTAGATGTAGAGGACGGCGCCGCCGGGATACCCGAAGACGTGCTCGACCCCTTCTTCCTCCAGGCACCGCACGACGATCTCGGCGCCCGTGATGTGTTCGGTTTGCGTATCCGGCCGGCTGGCGGCGGTTTCCGCGCTTGCGGACTGCATGCTGCGTTTCCTCTCAAGGTCCACGGGAGATTGATTGGATGCCGTTCCGGACCGGCTTGTGGCCGGCGGCGCGGCGAGCGCGATTAGCGAGTTCGATGCAACGTGGTGGGCTGCTCCGGGCTAAGGGCTTCTTGTGGTGCAAGACCGTGGACGATACTGCACCGCATCAGGATCGGCAAACGGCGCCCATCGGCGCGGCTTCCCCGCACCCCTCTGATAGCATCCGCGATCCCCAACTGACGGCAGGCTGCGCCGCACGGATGCCGGCGCCCGCGGCCGATGGCGACCCGAGAAGAACTGTCCGCGTTCCTGGCCGGCGTCGAGCGGCGCGCGTTCAAGCAGGCGGTTTTCGCAGTGCGGGACCAGTCGCACGCGCTCGACATCGTGCAGGACGCGATGATGAAGATCGCCGAGAACTACGGCGATCGGCCGGCGGCGGAACTGCCCCTGCTGTTCACGCGCATCCTGCAGAATGCCATCCACGACTTCTTCCGGCGCAGCAAGGTCCGCTCGACCTGGGTCACCCTGTTCTCGGCGCTGAACCCGGGCTCCGATCCCGATGCCGACCCCCTGGAAACGCTCGAGGCGCGGGCCGATGGCCGCAGCGAGAGCGCCGAGGCCGTCTACGAGCGCGAGCAGATCGTGGCAATCATCGAGCAGGAAGTGGCCAGGCTTCCGGCCCGTCAACGGGAGGCCTTCCTGCTTCGTTACTGGGAAGACTTCGACACGGCCGAGGCGGCCGCGGCCATGGGCTGCACCGAAGGAAGCGTCAAGACCCACTGCTCGCGCGCGACGCACGCGCTGGCCAAGGCGCTGCGCGAACGCGGCATAACGCTATGAATCAGGACGATTTCGGCTTTCGGATACGGCAGGCGCTGAACGACGGGGCCGAGCGGCTCGACTATCGAACCGTGCTGCGCCTGGAGCAGGCCCGAAGCCGGGCCGTGGCCCGGCAGCGGCGCGCCGGGCCGGCCACCGTTCGGCTGCCGGCGCTGCAGTTGGCGGCGGCTGGCGCCCCGCCGGTGCCAAATGGCGGCGGCTGGAGCTGGCTGCGCGGCGCCGGATGGGCCGCGCCGCTGCTGGCGGTGGTGATCGGCTTCGTGGCGATCAGCCACTGGCAGCAGGAGCTCGAGATCCAGCGCCTGGCGGCGTTGGACTTCGCGGTGCTGCTCGACGAGGGGCCGCTCGAAGCCTACGCGGACCGGGTCTTCGGCGTCCTGTTGCAGGACGAACGGCAGGCAGCGCGTTGAACGGCTCCATAGTGGCGGACACCCGGCAGCGATGCACCGCGGCGGTGCGGCGGGCGCTGCTGGCGGCGCTGCTCGCCGCCCCGGCGCTTCTGTGGGCCGCGCCGGCGTCGGCCCAGGGCGGGCCCCCGACCGCCGGCCCGGCCTGGCAGCAGCTGTCGCCTGCCCAGCGGGACGCGCTGGCGCCCCTGGGGCCCCAGTGGAGCACGATCCCGCCGGAGAGCAAGCGCAAGTGGCTGGAAATCGCCGACAAGTACTCCCGCCTCTCGCCGGACGGGCAGGCCCGGCTGCAGGCGCGAATGGGCGAGTACGCCCGCCTGACGCCCGAGCAGCGGCGCACGGCGCGCGAGAACATCCAGCGCGCCTATGAACTGCCGCGGGAAAGCCGCGAGTCGGCCGTGCAGCAGTACCAGTCGCTGCCGGACGACCGCAAGAAGGAACTGACCGAGCGCAGCCAGCGCCGGGACGTCCCCCGGCCGGGTCAGAAGCAGTGAGCGGCGGTCCCCGCGCGCCGCGGGACGACGCGCCGGCGCAGCGCGACCTCGCCGTGAAGCCCGGCCCCGCCGCCCCGGCTGCGGCCAGCCTCGCCGGGGCCGAGCCTGCCGCGCCCGGCATCCTGCCGCGGCTCGCGGTGATGACCTACGAGGCCGTCCTGCTGTTCGGGGTCGTCTTCATGACCGGGTACGCGCTGCTGGCGCTGACCGGCTGGACCTATCCGCTGCAGCAGCGGCAGCGCTGGCTGCTGCAGGGAGCGTTGTTCGTCGTCGTCGGCGTCTACTTCGTCTATTGCTGGGTGCGGGTCGGCCAGACCCTGCCGATGAAGTCGTGGCGGCTGCGAGTCGTCGATCGCGATGGCCGGCTGCTCTCGCTGCCGCGCGCGGTGCTGCGCTACCTGCTGGCGTGGAGCCTGTTCGCTCCGGGCCTGCTGCTCGTCGCCCTGGTCGGCATCGGTGGCCTGGCGAGCCTGCTGGCGCTGCTGGCCAGCCTGCTCGTCATGCTTGCCGCGCCGCTGCTCGGTCCGCGCCGGCAGCTTCTGCACGACCGCATCCTCGGCTCGCGCGTCATCCGCGAGTAAGCAGTTCGGGCCGCTCCAGCTCCTCGGTGCGGCCGGCGAACAGTGCCCGCATCAGTGCCGTCTCGCGGCTGCGGATGATGCGCAGGAACTCGCCGGCGGGGCCCATCGCCCTGAAGGCGTCGAAGCCGCTCTGCAGGAAGCGGTGCAGGTGGCCGAAGCCGGCCGCCTCGGCCGGCGCCCGCATCATGTGCAGCATGCCGGACAGCAGCGGGATCCGCGCCAGCTTCTCCAGCGTGCGGCCGATGCGCTCGACGGTCTCGATCTGCAGTTGCCGCTCTTCCAGGGTGCCGGTCTCGCGGTAGGCGCGCGCGTAGCCGGCGGCGTCGACCGGCAGCCGGATCGCCCGGGCCAGGCGGGCGTCGAGCGACTCCGAGGTCTCGTCCAGTTCGACCGCCAGCGCCATCGTCTCGACCGCGCGATCGGGCAGCATCCGGGCCAGCTTCGGCACGACCCGCAACGCCTCGCTGTCACGCGCCTCGAAGTCCTTGGCCCCGTAGAGCTCGTGGAGAAAGAACTCGCTGGCCGGCCGGTAGCGCGTCGCGGCGAGCAGGTCCGGATAGGTGCGCGCCAGCCGGCCGGCCTGCCAGTGCTTCACGGCCAGCCAGCGCTCGGCGACCACGGGATCGGCGTGCAGCGCGCGGCGCATCTCGATCACCCGCGCCAGGCCGCCGGCGAGCCGCTCCTTGGGGCCGGGCTGCCCGGCGCTGCCCACGGGGCAACCTCAGGGATTCGCCGGCCGGTAGCCCGTCGGGATCGAGCGCAGCAGCCGTTTGGTGTACTCGTGCTGCGGCGCGTCGTAGATCGCCTCGGCCGAGCCGCGCTCGACGATCGCCCCGTCGTGCATCACCAGCATGTCGTCGGCCATGTACTTGACCACCGCCAGGTCGTGGCTGATGAAGAGGTAGCTCATCGAGAATTCCTCCTGCAGGTCGAGCAGCAGGTTCAGCACCGTGGCCTGCACCGACACGTCGAGCGCCGACACCGACTCGTCGCAGATCAGCACCTCGGGCTGCATCGACAGGCAGCGGGCGATGGCGATGCGCTGCCGCTGGCCCCCGGAGAACTCGTGCGGATACTTCTGAATGCAGTCGGCCGGCAGGCCGACGCGGCGCGCAAGCTGCGCCGCGCGATCGAACCGCTCGTCATCGCTCGCCCCGATGCGGTGGATCTTCATCGGTTCGGTCAGGATCTGGCCGACGGTGAAGCGCGGGTTCAGGCTGGCGTACGGATTCTGGAAGATGATCTGGATGCGCCTGCGATAGGCCATCATCTGCGCGTCGGAGAGCTTCAGCAGATCGGCGCCGTCGAAGGTCACCTCGCCGGTGGTCGCCTCCACCAGCCGCATCAGCAGCATGCCGATGGTCGTCTTGCCGGATCCCGACTCGCCGACCACGCCGAGGGTGCGGCCTCGCCACAGCGAGAAGCTCGCCTCCTGCACCGCCGGAATCGACTTGCGGGCGAACAGCCCGGTCTTGAGCCGGTAGATCTTCGACAGCCCCTTCGCCTCGATCAGCGGTCTGGCCTCCTGCGGGCGGGCGACGCGAGTCTCGGCCACGGCGATCGGCTGCCCTGCGCCACCGGCCATGAAGTCGTCGATCACCGGCAGCCGCTTCGGCTTGACGTCGAGCCGCGGCCGGCAGGCGAGCAGCGCCTTGGTGTAGGTGTCGCGCGGATCGGCGAAGATCGAGGCCACCGGGCCGCTTTCGCGCACCTTGCCCTCCCGCATCACCACCACGTGATCGGCGATCTCGCCGACCACGCCCAGATCGTGGCTGATGAACAGCACGCTCATCCGGTGCTTGTCCTGCAGCTTGGCGATCAGCTCGAGGATCTGCCGCTGCACGGTGACGTCGAGCGCCGTCGTCGGTTCGTCGGCGATCAGCAGCTTCGGCTCGCAGGCGATCGCCATCGCGATCATCACCCGCTGCTGCTGTCCGCCGGACAGCTCGTGCGGATAGGCGTCGACCCGCGCCTTCGGCTCCGGGATGCCGACCTCGGTCAGCAGTTCGACCACGCGGTCGGAGGCCTGCTTCGGCGACAGCCCCAGGTGCAGGCGCAGCACCTCGCCGATCTGGAAGCCGACGGTGAACACCGGGTTCAGCGAGCTCATGGGCTCCTGGAACACGACGGTGATGTCCTTGCCGCGGATGCGGCGCAGCGTCTCGACCGGGGCCGTCAGCAGGTCGGCGCCGCCGAACTCGATGCGGCTGGCCGCATCGACGATGGCGTTGTCGGGCAGCAGCCGCACGATCGACATCGCCGACACGCTCTTGCCGGAGCCCGACTCGCCGACCAGCGCCACGGTGGCGTTCTCCGGCACCTCGAAGCCGATGCCGCGCACCGCCTCGACGACGCGGCGCTTGCCGAGCCGGAAACTCACGCGCAGGTCGCGCACCGAAACCAGGTTGCTCATCGGACGTGCGCCCAGGAAGGTGCCGCGCGGCCGCGCCGCGGCAGGGCGCGCAAGCGCGTCTCGGCGGCCCCGCGGGGGCTAGCGCAGCTTCGGATCGAGCGCATCGCGCAAGGCATCGGTCAGCAGCGAGAAAGCCGTCAGGAACACGGCCATGAAGAGGGTCGCGGCGGCCAGCTGCCACCACTTGCCGATCACCAGCTCGGTCTGCGCCTCGGCGAGCATCGTGCCCCAGCTCACCAGCTCGATCGGCACGCCCAGGCCGAGGAAGGACAGGATCACCTCCGCCTTGATGAAGCCGACCACCAGCAGCGACATCCGCACCAGCACCACGTGGCTGATGTTGGGCAGGATGTGCACGAACATCCGCGACAGGTGCGAGGCGCCGATCGCCTGCGCCGCGCGCACGTACTCGCGCGAGTGGTGCTTGATGTACTCGGCGCGCACCTGCCGGTACATACCGGTCCAGCCGACCAGGCCGAGGATCAGCACCACGGTCGAGATGCCGCGGCCGAACACCGCGGCGAAGGCGAAGATCAGCAGGATGTCCGGCACCGAGGTGAAGACGTTGTACAGCCACTCCAGGAAGTCGCCGACCCGCCCGCCGACGTAGCCGCCGACGGCGCCGAGCAGCGTGCCGATGAAGGTCGCGACCACCGCCGCGAACACGCCGACGAAGATCGACATCTGCGCGCCCTTGACTGCCTTGGCCAGCACGTCGCGGCCCCAGCGGTCGCCGCCGAACAGCAGCGTCTCGGTGCGCGGCGGCGAGCTGACCTGGATCTCCCTGGCGCGCCGGTTCCACTCGTCGTACTTCGGCGCCAGCGGGTCGATGTCGCTGATGTCCACCGGCGGTCCCTTGGGGCCGGCCAGATCGGTCGCCTGCGCCTCGACGTTCTCGCGCTCGCCGAGAAACGACGGGTGCGCGTACGGCACGCCCTTCTCCAGCTGCCAGCCGCCGGCCACCAAGCCGACCGCCGACAGCAGGATCAGCAGCAGGAAGGCCGCCACCACGGCCAGGCTGACGACGCCGACGCGATCGGTCTTGAGCCGCGTCCACGCCGCGCCCCAGACGCCCTGCGAGCGCGGCGCCTCCTCGGCGCTCACCGGATGGGCGACCGCCGCCATCTACCTGAGCACCACGCGCGGATCGACGAACTTGTACAGCACGTCGGTGGTCAGGTTGATGATCATCGTCAGCACCGCCAGGTACACGGTCACCGCCTGGATCACCGGGTAGTCGCTGCGGTTCACGGCCAGATAGATCTCGCGGCCCAGCCCCGGGATCGAGAAGAAGATCTCGATCAGGAAGGCGCCGGTGAAGATGCCCGGCAGCAGCAGCGCGACGTTGGTCAGGATCGGGATCATCGCGTTGCGCAGCACGTGGGTGAACATGATGCGGCGCTCGTCCAGCCCCTTGGCGCGCGCGGTGCGCACGTAGTCGTGTCCGATCTCGTCGAGGAAGAAGGTGCGGTACAGGCGCGTCTGCGGCGCCAGGCTCACCATCGTGGCCAGGATGATCGGCAGCGGCGCGTAGGTGGTCAGGTTCTTCCAGAAGCTGTCGCTCCAGCCCTGCACCGGGAACCAGCCGAGCCGGAAGGCGAACAGGTACTGGCCGACGATGACGTAGACGAGGAACGAGATCGACATCGCCAGCACGCAGACGATGACGATGGTGCGGTCGATCAGCGTGCCGCGGAAGTAGGCCACCGCCATCGCCAGCGGGATCGCCAGGCTGACCTCGAGGATCAGGATCGGGACCATCACGGTGAGCGAGGCCGGCAGCCGCGAGGCGAAGATGCTGGAGACCTGCTCGTTGGTCATCCAGCTCTTGCCGAAGTCGAAGGTCAGGATCTGCTTGACGAAGATCCACAGCTGGACCCACCACGGCTGGTCCAGCCCGAGCTGGCGGCGGATCGACTCGATCTGCTCCTGCGTGGCCACCTGGCCGGCCAGGATCTCGGCCGGATCGCCGCCGAAGAACTTGAACAGGAAGAAGATGAGCAGGATGACGCCGGCCAGCGTCGGCACCATCTGCCAGGTCCTGCGGATGACATAGGCAAGCATGCTGGGGCGCGACTGTACGGGCGACGGCGGCGGCCGGCAAGTCGAGGCGGGCGGCAGGCGCACGGCCGGCCGAACCTCCGTATCATCGCCGCGCCCGTCCCCGCAGAGCCCGACCGTGACCTCCTTCCTGCGCGCCGCCGCCGCCCTGCTCCTGCTCGCCTGCGCCGCGGCGGCCGCCGCGCAGCCGCCGAAGGTGCTGCGCTATGCGCTTGGCACGCCGGTGTCCACGCTCGATCCGGCCGCCGCCGGCGACGTGCCCACGGTGTCGATGCTTGCCAACATCTTCGACGCGCCCTACACCTACGACTACCTCGCCCGTCCGGCGAGGCTGCGGCCGAACACCGCCGAGGCGCTGCCCGAGATCGCCGACGACGGCCGCACGCTGACCCTGCGCATCCGGCCCGGCATCCGCTTCGCCGACGACCCGGCGTTCAAGGGCGCGCAGCGCGAACTGACCGCGGCCGACTACGTGTACTCGCTGAAGCGGCACTGGGACCCGAAGATCAAGTCGCCGAACCTGTACCTGATCAACACCCGCATCAAGGGGATGGCGGCGCTGCGCAAGGAGGCCGAGGCGACGGGCCGCTTCGACTACGACCGCGAGGTCGAGGGCCTGCGGGCGCTCGACCGCTACACCCTGCGCATCGAACTGACCGAGCCGGCGCCGAACTTCACCTACTTCCTGACCCTGTGCCCGCTCGCCTGCGCGGTCGCGCGCGAGGTGGCGGAGGCCTACAGCGACAAGATCGCCGAGCACCCGGTCGGCACCAACGCCTTCAGGCTGACCCAGTACGCGCGCTCGTCGAAGATGGTCTTCGAGCGCAACCCCAACTTCCGCGAACAGCGTTACGACGCCGAGGCTCCGGCGGATGACCCGACCTCGGCACGGTTCGCCGCGCGTCTCGCCGGCCGGCGGCTGCCGATGGTCGACCGCGTCGAGGTGTCGATCGTCGAGGAGGCGCAGCCGCGCTGGCTGGCCTTCCTGAACGCCGAGCACGACCTGATCGAGGTGGTGCCGGCGGAGTTCGTGCTGACCGCCGCGCCCGACGGCGCGCTTTCCGGCAACCTGGCCCGCCGCGGCGTGCAGGTGCACCGCGCGCCGGCGATGTCGGTCGCGTTCACCTACTTCGGCATGAACGACCCGGTGCTCGGCGGCTACACCGCCGAGCGCATCGCCCTGCGGCGGGCGATATCGCTCGCCTACAACATCGATGCGGCGATCCGCATCAATGCCCGCGGCCAGGCGACCGCCGCCCATTCGGTCCTGCCGCCGGGGGCGATCGGCTTCGACCCGCAGCTGTCGAGCCCGCTCGCCGGGTACGACCCGGCCAGGGCCAAGGCCCTGCTCGACACCTTCGGCTACGTCGACCGCGACGGCGACGGCTGGCGCGAGCAGC
>Ga0209450_10002022_pt1 | contig 10225 bp, 7 predicted proteins | sample FrelakmetLWP11LW_FD_187149 | JGI IMG/M metagenome (GOLD analysis project Ga0209450, IMG submission 187149) | Freshwater lake sediment microbial communities from the University of Notre Dame, USA, for methane emissions studies - LWP11 LW (SPAdes)... | ecosystem: Environmental > Aquatic >...
AGATTTGAGCCCTGATACAAAAAACCTGCAAGCCGTATCCAGCCGCATGTATAAATCACAGCCAACCCGCTGATGCATGAAATACAAACATCAAATCCTCTTGGTCCAATTTTTCCGGACAATTTCTTATATACAAATCCGGTTACAAATGCTGCTGCAGCAAAGCCGATTACATAGCCTCCGGTGGGTCCCAGCAGGACGGCTATGCCGTTTTTGAAACCTGCAAACAGGGGAAAACCTGCAAGGCCAAGCAGAAGGTACTCAAGCTGGGACACAAGCGCCCAGGTTTTACCCAAAGATATCGCGCAAAACAGTACTGTAAAAACCTGCATTGTAACCGGAACAGGCGTAAAAGGAAGATACATAAAAGAGTTAGCTGATATCCACATCAATATTACAAAAATGAGTGAAAAAGAAAATTTTCTAAGAATTTTTTCAGCTGCTACGGGCATTGAGTCACCGCCGGGATATTTTTCAACATACTCTGGAAAACTGTTGCTGTTGATAATATTATTGTCTTTTAAACTATTTGTTTGCATATTTTTAATAGCTCCGGATTAATTTTATTGAATTATATTATTAAGTTACTAATTGGCACATGGGTTAAAAAATCACACCTTTTTATAAATCATACCCTAAAATTTATACTGAAACCTTTAAGACAAATCAAATATTTCTCAAGGCATTTTAAAAGACGCAAGCCATGTTTATAAAGTTTCAGGCTTAAGTTTAAGTTGATTTATGAAACCTCATTTTTATAAATGCGTCTTTTATAACGATTTGTTTTATTATTATGGCAATTTGCATCTATATTGATTTCAAGACTTTGCATTTATTTACAGGATGGAGGATTTCATGCATTATTTTTTGACTGATGAACAGCAAATGATTGTTGATATCTGCAGGCAGATAGTCAATGACAGGATAATACCGGTTCGGGCTGAAAATGATGAAAAGGGTATTTTCCCGGCAGATATCATTAAGGAAATAGGCCGGAGCGATCTTTTTAGGCTTTTTATCCCTGAAAAATACGGCGGTATGGGCACCGGGATTTTTGAGGTCTGCCTTGCCACAGAGGAGCTAAGCAGGGGAGACTTAAGCGTGGCAACGACTTATGCCGCAAGCGGACTTGGTTTTATCCCCATCCTTGTTATGGGGAGTGAAGAACAGAAGCAAAAATATCTGCCTCCTCTTGCAAGCGGAGAAAAACTTGCTGCATTCGGCCTTACTGAATCTGAAGCCGGAAGCGATGCAAGCTCAATAAGGACAAGAGCCGTAAAAGACGGGGACTCTTACATATTAAACGGGACAAAACAATGGATAACAAATGGAGGGGAAGCGGAAACTTACACCATATTTGCTTCTACAAATCCTTCCAGAGGTGCAAGAGGCATCAGCGCTTTTATAGTTGAGAAGGGCACTCCAGGATTTGAATTCGGCAAAAAGGAAAACAAACTGGGCATCAGGGCTTCAGCAACAAGGGAGCTGATATTCATAGACTGCAGGATTCCAAGCGAAAACATGCTTGGCAGCGAAGGTATGGGGTTTATTACTGCCATGAGGACATTTGACCAGTCAAGGCCCGCAGTCGGCGCACAGGCGGTTGGAGTTGCTCAGGCAGCACTTGAGGAAGCTGTTAACTATTCCAAAGTAAGGCACCAATTCGGCCAGCCGATATCATCTTTCCAGGCAATCCAGCACATGCTTGCTGATATGGCAACTCAGGTCGAAGCAGCAAGGGCATTAGTGTACCATGCCGCAAAGGTCACTGACAGCGGTGAAAAAAATATTTCAAAGCTTTCAGCAATGTCAAAACTTTTCGCATCGGATACCGCGATGAAAGTCACAATCGATGCAATCCAGATACTTGGAGGATATGGTTACATGAAAGAATATCCTGTTGAAAAAATGATGAGGGATGCAAAAATAACACAGATATATGAGGGCACAAACCAGATACAGAGGAATATTATCGGTCTTGAACTTATAAAAAGGGGTGCGCTGTAAAACTTATTTTAAAAATAAAAAGAAACAAAGCAATAAAAATAAAAAAACAAAAAGTGACAAGTAGAGGCATGCAGCAAAATAGCACTAAGGGAAAAGCGTTAAATACCAGGCAAACAATTTTATAAAAACAATCAGGCGGGTGATCAAGATAAAGATAATAGTATGCATTAAGCAGGTTCCGGGGACCACAGAAATAAAAATAAACCCCGATACAAACACTTTAATAAGGGAAGGTGTAGAGACTGTAATAAATGCCTTTGATACATATGCTATTGAAGAAGGTGTCAGGCTGAAAGAAAGGCTTTTGTCAAATCCTGACACAAAAGAAGAAGTTGAAGTAATAGCTGTTACAATGGGACCGCATCAGTCGGAGTCTATTTTAAGGGAAGCGATATCGCTTGGCGTTGACAGGGCAGTGCTTCTTTCCGACAGGGCCTTTGCGGGAGCTGACACATGGGCAACAGCCCTGACTCTGCAAAATGCAATTAAAAAATTTGATGACTGGCGGCTCATTATCCTTGGCAAGCAAACTCTCGACGGTGATACGGGACAGGTCGGTCCGGAACTTGCCCAGATGTTTAATATTCCTTTTGTAGGCTATGCAAGCAACATCCTTGAAATAAACCGAAGCAGGATGGTTATAAAAAGGCTTATGGATGACAGATACGAGACGTTTGAAATCAGGCTCCCTGCAGCTATTTCAGTCGGGAAAGAAATAAATATACCGCGAGTTCCTTCGTTGAGGGGCAAGCTAAAAGCTAAAAATGAGCAGATACCCATCTGGAATAAGGATGAACTTGGGCTTGAGGATGAAAAAATAGGGCTGTCCGGCTCATATACACAAGTGGTAAAGATTTTTATCCCCAAAACAGTCCACGAAGTAAAAATGATAAAAGGCAGCCCCGATGAGCAGGCGGAAGAACTCTATGGCAAGTTAAAAGAGTTGAGCATCTTATAAATTGAGAATATAAGCCATTTATTTCCAGGAGTGTTTTTAGTTACTTTAATTTATTTTAAGCTGGCTAAAGAAAAGATTTATAAAATTTTATGAACATAGTGTCCGGGATGGTTGTAAATTAAGTAATTAGACGGCACCAGCGGCCGGACATTTAATATGAATAACCGGGCTTCATAAGCAGGAATACCATTATTATTAATTTAATTATTGAAGGAATAGGTAAAATTGGAAATCAGAGTTGATGAGTCAACATGTACAGGATGCAGCCTTTGTAAAAATGTCTGCATGTATGATGCAATAAAGATAACAGGCAAAAGAGCAGTAATAAATGAGAATTGTATTTTTTGCGGTGCCTGTATCGACATATGCAAGTTTAAATCAATCGAAATAACCGGGCTTAGCCAGGGGCACAAGGACTTTTCGCAGTACAAGGGTGTTATGGTTTTTATAGAGCAGCATTCAGGAAGTATTGCTGATGTCAGCTATGAACTCCTAAGCGAAGGAAGAAAGCTTGCCGACGATTTGGGGTCTGAACTTTACGGAATATTGCAGGGCCATAATTTAAGCCAAAGTTATCCTGAAATATTCAGGTATGGGACAGACAGGCTTTATGTAATTGACAATGAGATATTTGAAAATAATCTTGATGATATTTATGCAAAAGCATTGGTCCAGGTCATACACAGATTCAAACCCGATATTTTTCTCGCGGGGGCCACAGGTTTTGGAAGGACATTGATCCCAAAAGTCGCCGCTATTATCAAGACAGGGCTTACTGCAGATTGCACTTCTCTAGCGATCGATCCTGAAAAGAAAATACTTTTACAGACAAGGCCGACTTTTGGAGGAAATGTGCTCGCAACCATTATAACTAGAAATGCAAGGCCGCAGATGGCTACAGTAAGGCCCCATGTTATGGAAAAAAGACCAATCTATAGCAAATCTTCGGAAGGCGGTGGTGGTAATGGCAAGGTTGAATATATCGAACTTGATACAAGTAATTTTAAGACAAAATACAAACTTATATCAACAGAAAAAGAAACGGGCCAGTCTATTAACCTTACAGACTATGATGTTATAGTTTCCGGAGGTCGAGGCATCGGCGGACCTGAAAACTTCAGCCTTCTTAAGGAGCTCGCAGATGCACTTGGGGGCGTGGTTGGCGCTTCGAGAGCAGCAGTGGATTCCAACTGGATATCCTACCCTCACCAGGTCGGCCAGACCGGCAAGACGGTAAACCCGAAAGCCTACATTGCTTGCGGCATTTCCGGTGCAATACAGCACCTTGCAGGCATGCAGACATCCGATATAATAATTGCAATTAATAAAGATCCTGATGCCCCGATATTTAAGGTAGCAAATTACGGCATTGTCGGGGACCTTTTTGAGATTATCCCAAAACTTATAAAAAGAATTAAATCAGGGAAAAATCTTCTTATATAATAAATTTAAAAAACACTGGCAATTATTTAAATCATCAGGTAAATTTTGATTTTCAAATTTTTAAGTGAATGAATACTTAAAGCATAATAAAAATTGTTTTCAGGAGAGTTTGTTTATGGAAAATTTAAAAATATCAGGGGGAAAACCGGTTTTTTCTGAAAGGATATTAAAAGTCGAGGAAAGCCCGACGTTTGCGCTTGAAAAAAAAGCCGACGAAATCGACGGCCGGTTAAAAAAAGAAGGAGGATATGTAATAAGGTTTGGTATCGGCCAGCCTGATTATGATACCCCCGCAAATATAAAAGATGCAGGTAAAACTGCCATTGATGATAATAAGACCCGTTATACTGCAAGCAGCGGCATCAAAGAGCTCAAGCAGGCTATTACAGATAAACTTCAAAGGGACAATGGGCTTAAATACGTTGTTGAAAACATTCTTGTCGGCAATGGAGCAAAACAGGTTCTTGATGACATAATGAGGGTTTTTATTAATCCTTCAGACAGGGTTATAATTCCAAAACCCTTCTGGGTGAGCTACAGCCAGCAGGTGATACTCTCAGAAGGAATTCCTGAGTTCATTGATTTTGATGAAGATTTAAAACTTAAAATTGACCAGCTGGACTTTGTTGCTGAAAAATATGGGAGCGTAAAAGGGGATGGTTCAGCAAAGCTTATAATTTTAAACAGCCCCAGCAACCCGACCGGTGTTGTTTATGGCAGGGAAGAGATTGCTAAAATCGGTGAAATAGCATTAAAAAACGGCATATATATTATTTCAGATGAAGTATACGAAAAATTTCTTTACGGCAGCTCAAAACATTATAGTATTGCAGAATTAAGCGACGAATTAAAAGAAATCACTATTACCATTAATGCGGTATCAAAGACATATGCTATGACCGGATGGAGGATAGGTTATTGTGCGGCCGACAAAGATATTATAAAGCAGATGACTAAGGTCCAGGACCAGTCAACTTCCAATCCCTGTACGATTGCCCAGTGGGCAGCCATTGAAGCTCTTGAAGGCAACCAGGAATCTGTGGAAGTTATGAGGCAGGAATATGAAAAGAGAAGAGACTATATTTACAAAAGGATAACAGCAATAAAAGGGTTTGAGTGCGTATTGCCCGATGGCGCCTTTTATGTTTTTCCGAAAGTAAAGAACTTTTTTAACGGAAGGATAAAAAATTCCTTTGATTTTGCAGGCGAGCTCCTGGCGGAGGCAAATGTAGCTGTCGTTCCTGGTACAGCATTTGGCGCTGATGACTACATCAGGATAAGCTATGCGACATCCATGGAAAAAATAAAAGAGGGCATAGACAGGATAGAAAACTTTTTAAGAAAGTAGCAAGTTTTATAGTTTCAATATCAAACTATAAAAATATCTGGACTTCCACTGATCCATATTTTATACATGAAAAAATAGGGCTGCAAAAAAAATCCTCAACACAAGAAGTACGGGAACCTGCTTTAACCTTTGGTATAAAATCAACTATCAATTAAAAATTGGCATGAGCCAAAATTAAATATATGCTTATTTAGCATAAAGGGACACAAGATTTTGTCTTATGCCCCTTTTAAAAAGTTACCAACCATAGTTTGCATAAGTGTTGAATAACTCTTTATTTAATATACTTTTACCCGCTCTTATTGTTTAAAAACCAAGTTTTACCTTGACCAATTCGAATAAACTTCTAATAAGGGATGAAAGGGAATTGCCAATTTCTGAAAATGTCCCTGTAGAGGCTGCCATCACGAAAATCCCTGTGACAATGCTTAATATAAATAAAGCCAGTGGCAGGAGGACAAGCCCCAAAACGATTCCGGCAATATCCATTTTTTTACCGGATGCACCGGATTTACCGTTTTTTATCTTAACAAGGTCCACAATACCCATTATTATTGCAGCCAGGCAAAATGCAATACCTGCAAAAGGAATTATTGTAAGTATACCGCAGGCTAATGATCCTTTTGCCAAACCACTCGCTTTTTTATTTAAGTCTTGCATGGGGCCCCTTTCATTTTTAGTGAATAAATGATTTTAAAATTATAACTTATATGTGCTAATTAAAGTAAACAATTTACAGGGCCAATTTATATATATTTAAAACATCCTGATATTCAAGCTTCATAAACTCTCCTACAGGGCCGCCTTCGGTGCATTTTGATGCCATTTATTCAAGGCTGTCATCATGAATACCTATCTGTCCAAGCCGCGATGGAAGCCCTATTTCCTTTAAAAAATCTTCATAATTCTTTATTCCCTCAATTGCCATTTTTCCCAAATCATCAAGATATATATTTACGTTCCAGACTCTTTCAGCAAACTGGGTAAATCTTTCTATATCCGATTTATATACATATTTCATCCAGGCTGGAAAAATAATGGACAAGCCTTCACCATGAGCAATATTGTAAATAGCTGAAAGCCCATGCTCTATTAAGTGGGATGCCCAATCAGCAGTCCTGCAAATTTTTCAAAATTATTTTTGGCCTATTATATAGTTTATTTTAATAAATTTTTTATTTATTTATTATAATATTTACTATATTATTGTAAAAACACATATTTTTATTTATAATAATAAAAGATAATAAAAAATAATAAAAATACAAATAAATTAAAAATAAAAAATATTTTGTAAATTAATATATTAATTAAAATTTTATGTAATGAAATCTTCTAATGTAGATAATTATCTTTATTTATACAGGATGATAATTTCAAATTATTACATAACAAGTGGGTAAGTCCGATATATTTCCGAATTTTGGAAGAATTAGAAATTCCAGTTTTTAAAATCATTGTTGAAGAATAAATAACATGAGATTTGCCGGAAAATTAATTATTCTGATGCTGGCGATAATAATGTTCATTATTGTTGCCGTTTCATTTTTTTCTTACGATTCTAGCCGCAAGATCCTTGAAAATGCAATAAAAAATAATCTCGAAAATGTTGCATCAAACACAACTGGCAACATAGACAGAATTCTTTTTGACAGGTATGCAGACATAAGGATAATCGCTGCCGGTCCAATTTTGAGCTCCCGTAATTCCACTCCAAGTCAAATTACTGAAAGAATGATTAAATATAGAGACATGTATAAATACTATGTTTCATTATCATTTTTTGATTTAGGCGGTGTCAGGATTTCCGATTCCGATGGTTTAGGTATAGGAAAAGTCATTGATAGAAATAGTACATATTGGAAAGAGGCAGTCAATAATGGTTTTAGCGCTGCCTCTGATTTGAGTATTGATGAAGAACTAAAGATTCCTGTGATTTATTTTGCCTCCCTTGTAAAAGATAAGGATGACGTTCCGTTTGGTGTGGTAGTTGCAAGAGTTCCAGTTTCCAAACTATATGATGTAACTGAGTATTCCAGCCTGAGTGAAAGCAGCAGCCTGAATCCAAATATTGATCTTGTGGATAAGAGTGGTCTGTTGCTGTACTCGAATTACAATGAAAAAGGTGTGTTAAAAGAAAACATTTATGATTCTGATAATATAGTTAAGGATTATGCAGAGGGACGGCTCGGGGATGTTAAAAGTTTTAAACCGGCAGGCGGAGAATCAACATATTTCTTTTCAAAAGAAAAAGGTTACATGGATTTTAGTGGAAATAGTTGGACCCTGATAATTAAAATCAAGACAGAAGTGGTGCTTGAACCGGTAACAGCCTATGGTAAAGAATTACTCCTCATTGTAATCCCCATAACAGCTCTTTCAATTTTATTGGTCATTGCATTTGCTTATTTAATATCCAAACCTATAGTTAGCCTTAAGAATGCAGCCAACGAAGTAAGTAAAGGAAATCTTGATGTAAAGGTAAAATTCAAGTCAAAAGATGAATTGGGGCGGCTTGCAGAATCATTTAACAGGATGACTGAAAACTTGAAAAAATCCCGCGAAACCATTAAAAGCAATACAATGACTCTGGAGAAAAAAGTAGTGCAGAGAACGAAAGAATACCGGGAAGCTGCCCATAAAGCAATACTTGCCGATAGCGCAAAGAGCGAGTTCCTGGCAAATATGAGCCACGAAATACGCACACCCATGAACGCAATAATGGGGTTTTCAGAAATACTTAAAGAACAGTTGACGGACCCAAAATATATAGAATATACAGATACAATAATCGCAAGCGGCAAAACTCTGCTTGGGCTTATTAATGATATACTGGACCTTTCTAAAATCGAAGCGGGCAAAATGGAATTGCAGTACAGGCCGGTGGACCCCCATGCATTATTCGGGGATATAACTAAAATATTTTCTGCTAAAATAAAAAACAAGGGCTTAAAGTTTATTACATACATTGATGAAAATCTTCCAGCATCACTTCTTCTTGACGAAGTAAGGATACGCCAGATACTTTTTAATCTTGTTGGAAATGCGGTTAAGTTTACAACCGAGGGCTATATCGAACTTAAAGTAAAAAAAATATTTCATCCCGGCAGAAGCAAGATAGACCTGATATTTTCTGTTAAGGATACCGGTATCGGCATCTCAGGAGAAGACAGGAAAATAATATTTGACGCCTTTCAGCAAAGCAAGGGCCAGAGCACAAAAATATATGGGGGCACGGGCCTTGGACTTGCGATAACAAAAAAACTGATTGAGCTTTTGAATGGAGAATTGACGGTTGACAGCACGGTAGGGAAAGGCAGTATTTTTACTGTCAAAATAAGGGAAGTATCAATTTCTTCTGTGGAGCACAGCCTTGAAGAACTAAAAATGGAATCTGAGAATATCATCTTTAAAAACCAGAAAGTTCTCGTGGTTGACGATATCCAATCCAACAGGCTTTTATTAAATGAGACATTAAGCTTATACGGCCTTGCTGTATTGGAATCGACAAACGGAAAAGAAGCAATAAATATAATCAAAAGCCAAAATCCGGATATTGTTCTTATGGACCTTAGGATGCCGGTGATGGATGGCTATGAGGCAATAAAAATACTAAAAGCTGACAACAAATTAAAAAATATACCTGTAATTGTCCTTACCGCTTCTGCAATGAAGATAAGTGATGAAGATATCAGAAAAATAGGCAGTGACGGCTACCTGAGAAAGCCTGTAAGCAGGCCGGAGCTTCTAGATGAGCTTAAAAAATACCTTAAGTTTAAAATAATCCCAAAAGATGAAACAATATCAGCTATCTCCAGAGTGAAGGCGGAAGATAAGAGGGCAAATATCATAAAGCTGACTGATAATTTAGTAAAGATAAAGAAATTACCTGAGCTGATAAATAAATTGGAAAATGATGTCTTTAATAAGTATGGAAAAATAAAAAAAGAATTTATAATAAACGATATAGAAGATTTTGCAGAGGAGATGCAGGAGCTTGGCAGTAAATACAGCGCAGATGTGCTGTCTGATTGGGGCAAAAAGCTCTCAACCCAGGCAGGCAGTTTCGATTTGGAGAATCTGACAGTGACATTTGAGGAGTTTGTGCCTATTTTAACAAGGATAAAGAGTTTTAATAAGGAATAATAAAAATGGAAAACAACGAAATATACAGCAGGCAGCCCCTTATTTTAATAGTTGACGATACGGTAAAAAATTTGCAGGTGCTTGGCAGTGTCTTGAAGGCCGAAAACTATAAAATAGCTCTTGCAACAAACGGAAACCAGGCAGTAATGATTGCAAACGATATAAACCCCGATTTAATACTGCTGGATGTCATGATGCCTGAGCTTAATGGTTATGATACATGTAAAAAACTTAAAAGCATTCCTGAAACAAGTGAAATACCGGTTATTTTTTTAACAGCGAAAGTCGAAACTGAGGACATTATTGAGGGTTTTAAAGTGGGG
>Ga0209450_10002023_pt1 | contig 10224 bp, 10 predicted proteins | sample FrelakmetLWP11LW_FD_187149 | JGI IMG/M metagenome (GOLD analysis project Ga0209450, IMG submission 187149) | Freshwater lake sediment microbial communities from the University of Notre Dame, USA, for methane emissions studies - LWP11 LW (SPAdes)... | ecosystem: Environmental > Aquatic >...
ATCATGGTGCTGTCATCAAAGCCGTGTCTGTAGCCGAAGAGCCTTGGGAAGGCCATTGTCAGGGTCTCCTCGGGGGGCAGGGAGTAGCTTGAAGCCTGATCGGGAGACAGGTCGGCACCCCTGCTCGAGTACTTCGAGAAATTGTAGCCGGGCAGGAGCTGGACGGCTCCGATCGCAATGCCCAGGATCATCACCGCAGTGACCCCGGCTAACGCAGGGAGGAGATTCCTGCGCGGTCCACCGTCTGCGGAAAAACCTCTGAAGACTGTCCAGACAAGGGCACCGCCCGCGGAGTAGAGGAGCATCTGTGGATGGCTCGACAGCGCCTGCATGCCTATGGCGAGCCCCCCCAGCCCGATGAAGACCGCCCGCCGTGAAGTCACCCATCTTTCGCAGGAGTAGAGAAGCAGGGGGAAGAGGCTCCAGCAGATCATCTTGCTGCCATGTCCCGCGTAGAAGAGTGTATTGGACCATGCTGCGAGAGCGTATGCGAGAGCGCCGACGATTCTTCCCCATCTGCCTGTCCCGAGAGACCCGAGGAACAACCATGCGAACAGCCCCGAGAGGACCAGGTGGATCGGGAACAGGAAGCGTACGGATGCCTCGGCCCCGAACAGGATGAGCAGCAGCCCCCTCACCGGGTAGAAAACCGGGGCTGAGAACGATGAGTAGAAAGGGATGCCGCAGAAGATCAGCGGATTCCAGTGGGGGAGATGACCCGCGTCCAGCGCCTCGGCGGTGTAAGCCACGAACGGGTATCCCTGGTGCAGCGTATCGCTCAGTTCACCGCCGGGGAGTCTGGAGGAGGTGAAAACAGTCGAGTAGGTTATCAGAACTGCAGGGAGCAGGAGCAGGAGATGCCAGTTCCTGAACCGGAGAGCTTTCATCTGTTCACATTCCTTCCGGGGAGAACGTTCCTGCCGGCGGAGCCAAGCGCGAAGCCCACTTCCAGGATTCCCAGCACTATTCGCTCGCCGGCGACCACGGCAAGCGCCGGTCCGGTCTGTCCAACCGGGGCGGCCAGAGCTACGACTGCAGCCTCGCGCACGCCGATGCCGCCGGGCACCAGAAAGACAATATAGCCTGCCAGCCATGACAGAGGGGCCGCGGCCATGCACGTGGCAAGACCCGCGGACTGGAGCCCGAAGCCTTTCAGCCAGAGATAGAGGGCCAGGCCCCGCATCCCCCAGAGGATCGTGAACATGAGGACCGTGCGCAGCATGCCGGCGAAGGAGGGAAGTGGAAGACTGCCGGGATCCTCATGATACCTGAGCCTGTAGAGGAGACGCAGTATCGGCGATAGCAGGGGGACCGCCGTCATGCACACGCCTGCGGCTATCACCGCCGCCCTCAGCGTAGAATCCCCGTAGGAGAAGTTCCTCGATATCAGCGCCAGGAGAGTCGCTGCGGTGCCCGCGGCCGCAGCGGTATAGATTAACTCTATGAAAGGCAACGATGTAGCCCTTAGAACCGACATGCCGTTCGCCTTCAGAAAGCCGGCTCTCCCCGCGAAGAGCCACACCTTGCCGGGCATGTAACGCCCGAGCTGGCTTACAAACCAGGCTGAGCGGAGCTCCGAAGCCGGGATGCCGCTTCCCGCGGCCCTGCATAGCCAGACCCATCCCGTGGGTGTGAGACAATAAGCGGTAGTGGTGATCGCGACCGCAAGGGCAAGAAGCGGCCATTGAATGTCCCAGGAGAAGCTCCGGAGCTGCCCGAGCCAGGCTGCGCCGTTATCCGCCAGTATCCAGACCGCCAGGACGAGCAGCCCCAGAATAGCCGCTCTGGCGGTCCAGCGCAGCCAATCGGGGGTTCGAGACCTGTCCAGTCTCAACGGAGCAGTCCTTCCGACCTGTACCATGATACGGTCGCATCCACTCCCTCGCGGAGATTCCAGGAGGCCTTGAATCCAGCCAGGGAGGCTTTCCTTAGGGATACATAGTGGTCGTCGCCGAAAAGCCTCCGCCGGCTCTCCGAGATGGAGGCCGGGCAGAGTGGCCCCATTCCGAGCGCAAGACGGTACGCCAGGCGGGGGAGGGGGAGCATCAGGACCCTCCGGCCGAGGGATGCCGCGATGATGACTGTTAACTCACGTAGGCTCGCGGTCTCCGGACCCCCGATGTTGAAAAGGTCTCCGTGCAGGCAGCCCCCTGGCAGAGATGCGGAAACAGCGCTGCATACGTCACCTACGAAGGTTGGTCTGATTACGGCACCATTCATGCCGATCAGCGGCATGAGCCCTCCCGAGACCATCCGGAACAGCTCGAGCTTGTGGGTGTCTCCTGGCCCGTAAACAAAGTCAGGCCTGAGAACCGTCAGGAGACCGCCGGGAAGGTCGAGATGTTTACGCAGCAGGACCTCTCCCTCGGCCTTCGACCGTTCGTACTCCCCCCATGGCGCAAGCGGAGAATCCTCGGTTGAATTCGCACAGAGGCCGGCTACACCGGGGGTGCTGATATGCACCAGATGGATTCCGCAGGATGCGCAGACCGATCCGAGCATCTCGGGGAGGAGTGCGTTCGAAGACGTTAACTCGCTCTTTTTCGAACCATGTTTTCCCAGTTTCCCTGCCGAGTTAACAATGACGTCGACATCTCTCGGAATCGCTTCCGGCAGGATCGCTCCGTCCCTGGCTGCGACATGGCCGCGAACATCGTGTCCCTCTGCCGCGAGATGCCTGCAGACGGCACCACCGATGAATCCGCCTGCGCCAGTGACGAACACTCTCATGAGAGAGCCTTCATGAGCGACGATGCGTATTCCTCCCATGAGAACTCGAGAGACTTCTGCAGCACCCTCTCACGCGATCGGGGGTCCAGAGAAAGCCTGAGGCAGGAAGCGATGGCCGCGGCAATGCCGTCAGGTGATCCCGCGGGCGCCAGGAAGCCCGTAGAACCCTCGTTGATCAGTTCACCCAGGCCTCCGGTATCGGTCAGGACCAGCGGCTTGCCGAACGAGAGGGCGATCTGCGCCACGCCGCTCTGCGTGGCGCTCCTGTAGGGAAGCGCGACAACATCGGCAGCCTCGAAGTAGTTCGACACCTCTGAATCAGGAATGAAGCGGTCATCCCACCGCACACGCCCGGAGAGACCGGCGGCATCGATGCTGCTGAGGATGTGATCCCTGTCCATGTAGCTCTCGCCGGCTATGAGCAGCTTGACTTCCGTCGAGAGCATCGCCGCTGCCGCGATGAGGTCCTCGAGCCCCTTGTAGGGTCGAACCAGGCCGAAGAAGAGCACCACCATGTCCTCCTCGGAGTACCCAAGCCGCTCTCTGGAGGCGCCCCGTCCGCGGGAATAGGGGAGGTACTGGTCGTAGAGCGGATGGTAGAGCCTGAGAACGCGGTCCGGCCCGGCAATGCGTTCCGCTTCCTCCGCGTCTGCCGCGCTGTGCACCACCAGCAGGTCCATCCTACGGAGGAAGGATGACGCCAGTTTCCGCCCCATCGGGAAGCCCTCGTGCGGCATCACGTTATGGCAGACAGCAGCGGACCTCACGCCGCGGGGCAGCGACATCGAGAGGCAGGGGGCGAAGAAGGGATGCCACCACTGCACGATCATGCGATCGAATGCACGCCTGGATAGAATCCTTCTCGTCCCGGGCCAGATCCATGGAAGCATCGAGTCAAGGAGCTTCTCCGGGACAGGCTCCGTGGTCAGGGAGCCGCCGCCTTCTGGATCCTTCTGCGATGTGCCGGGGAAGAGGAAACCCGGGTAGAGCCTTCTGTACGAGACCGGCACATGCTCATCGCAGGGGAACACCGAGATGAGAGTCTCGAGAAGGCGGCGGGAGAACTGGGCGATGCCGCCACGGAAGGGGGGGAAGGGTCCGATGACGGCGGTCTTCATTCGTCCGTGCCGCCTCGGGCGGTGCTGTCTCCGGTCTGCTCGGAAATCGTGAACGGTCTGCGTCTCGAGAGCTTCAGGAGCATCTCGCCGAGCAGACCCAGGGAGACGAACTGAAACCCGACGACGAGCAGGAGGATGCCCAGCAGCAGAAGGGGCCTCCTGCCGATGGATTCCCCGGAGAACCAGAGCACGCTCATGTACGCCGAGATGACGAAGCCGGCCAGGGTGAGGAGGGCGCCTATTCCTCCGAAGAAATGCAGAGGTCTGTAGGAGTACCTGTGGAGGAAGAGCACCGTGAGGAGATCGGAAAAGCCTCGGAAGTAGCGGGAAACCCCATATTTCGTATGCCCGTGCCTGCGCTCCCGGTGGTTCACCGTCTTTTCGCCGATGCGGAAGCCGTCGTGAGATGCGAGGACCGGCGTGTAACGGTGCATCTCACCGTACAGCTCCAGGGAGTCCGTCACCTTCCTGCGGTAGACCTTGAGCCCGCAGTTGAAGTCGTGCAGTCTCACGCCGGTGGTCATCCGGACGACAAGATTGAACAGCTTCGATGGAAGACGTTTGCCGGCGGGGTCGCGCCTCTTCTTCTTCCATCCGCTCACCACGTCGAAGCCATCCCTGTCGGCCAGCTCGATCATGGGTCGGATCTCGGCCGGATCATCCTGCAGGTCGGCATCCATCGTTGCCACGAAACGCCCTCTGCACTGCGCGAAGCCCGCCGCGAGCGCCGCCGCCTTGCCCTGGTTGGAGCTCAGTCTGATGCCGCTGAGCGGAGCCGAACCCGAAAGACCGGTGATGACCTCCCAGGTTCCATCGGAGCTGCCGTCGTCCACGATGATCATCTCGTACGGGATTCCCGCGAGGGCTGCGGCGGTCTCCTGAACCAGTTCCGCAAGGCTCAGAGCTTCATTGTAGGCAGGGACGACCACCGAAACAAGCGGCGCGCTATCACCAGGTCTGTCCATCGTCAGACGCCCCTCTCCGCCGGATGAGTGCCCCCGGAAAGTCCCTCATTCGGTGAATATGTCAGCAGCAGCGGCTCCGCGGCTGAATCGTCCGGCAAGATGCAGTATGACATTCGGGTCAGCCAGTCCCCGAGAGAGATATGCAGTCCGCCTGCCAGGGCGGTGATCCTTCCCAGATGGGCATGCCCTGTCACGACGATGTCTGCGCCGGCTGACAGCGCTCCGTCGGCCCATCCTTCAAGACCCGCGGGGACATGGTCGAGGTCACGGCGCAGGATTCTCCTGCTTGTGCCCGAGAAAAGCTTCGCGAAGCGGATCCCGATGTCCGGGTGCAGGAGCGAGAAGAGAAATCGGGCCGGGCGTGACCGTATGACTGGTTTGATGGCCCTGTAACCGATGTCCCCGGTTCCCAGGCCGTCCCCGTGCGCGAAGCACAGCCGGCGGCCAGCACGGTCCAGAACGACGGGTTCCCCGGAGTGGATTGCGGCTCCCGTGGACGCTGCGAAGCGCTTTCCGGCGGCGAAGTCGTGGTTGCCGGGAAGGAAGTGCAGCTCCCATCCTGAAGCGGAGAGGTTCCGAAGCAGCGAGAGGAGCCGCTCATGGCCTGCCGGCACGACAGTGCCGTACTCGAACCAGAAGTCGAACAGGTCGCCGAGTATCCACAGAGCGCCCGGCGGATCGAGTCTGCCCAGGTCTGACAGGAAGGAGAAGAACGCCTCACGCCCGGGATGAGGCGCGGGTTCCGGGTAGTGGTGCAGGTCGGAGACCAGGTAGAGGTCCATCACTCCCCTGGCGCGGATGCGCCGAGAATGCGGACCGGACAGCCGAATCCGGTCTCCCTCAGCTCGCTCCCGTCCGGGCGGAGCAGGAGAGCCGAGGGGAGGATCTCACCGCCGAGGGCGTTGATCACTTCCTGGTCTGCCAGACAGACGGGCAGGGAGATGCCGAGATCGTTGATCAGAGTCTGGGCGAAGTTCCTGGAAGCGGCATCGGGCTGCACCGGCAGGACGACGAGCAGAGGAGTGGCCGCCGCAGCCAGAGTGGTCAGGTCATCCTCGGTCTGCTGGTGGTCGCACAGGGGGATCCAGTAATAGATGAGAACGCTGACCCCCGTGTCGGGCGATACAGCCGCTCCGGATGGATCCGTCACCACGCCAGGCAGTGACACCAGCGCAGGACCCATAACAGCGCCGGTCGAGTCGGTCTGATCGCTGCCGGGACCGCCTCCGCAGGCTGCGGCCAGCAGACATGCGGGGAGAAGGATTGCGGCAACCGTATTCAATTGAATCTCCACTCGGGTTGGCGGTTTCCTGCGGCACGTAAGCCATGTTCAATAATAACGAAAAGCCCTTCAGCGGCCAGCTTCCAGTGTCGGCTTCAGCCACTGCAGGGAGACAACCTGCGCCACAGGGCGATGGACCAACTCAGGGGTTCGGGTTCGAAGAATCGCTCCCGCAGGACTGCAGGATGATCATCAGCGGTGTGCCGTCATGTCCCTCCGAGTGGAGCGAATCCAGCAGCGCGACGGCCTCGCCGAGTCGCCTGAGTCCTTCGGCGGACGCCAGCGCGCCCACCGGTCTCCGGAACATCATCGGCATGGCGGCGAGCAGAATACCGCAGGCGGCAATGGGAAGGGTCTTCCGGAGTGACATCCGCACGACCGGCAGCCGGCGCTGCGGGCTAGGCGCCCGCAAGCATCCTGGAGATGGCCGAGCGCAGCTCGGGAGGCGCCTGGCTCTGCAGAAGGTTTCCAACCTTCACAGCCATGCGGCTGGTCTCATAATAGCAGTTCCTGCAGTTTTCGCAGGCTTCGAAGTGGTCGAAGAGACTGTCCCGAATCTCCGGCGCCAGCTCCCCCGATATGAAATCATGCATGTGAAGATGAGCATCCTCACAGGTCATTCGGCACCTTCCCCCCCCGCAAACCTGTGCCAGTCTGCCAGCAGATGCCGCAGCAGCATCCTGCCTCGATGTATCCTGGACCTCACGGTCCCGATTGGAATGTCCAGCACCGAGGCGATCTCGGTGTAGGACATCCCCTGTACGTCGCAAAGCACCACTGCCTCCCTGAAGGTTCCCGGGAGGCTGTCCAGCGCGGCTTCGATGTCCTTCCTGAGCAGCTTGTCCATGAAGCCCACACCCGGGTCGGGACCGTAACGGTGCAGCTCCGGGATGTCCTTCCTGGACAGCTCCTCGATCCACTCCCCCGCAAGACCCACGGGCTTCCTGACCCTGGACCTCATCTCGTTGAGATGGGTGTTTCTCATGATCGCGAACAGCCAGGCCCGCGCATTGGAGCCCAGCGTGTACTGACCGGAGGATTTGAGAGCCTTTGCGTAAGTCTCCTGGACGAGGTCGGATGCGTCCTCCATGTCGCGGCACAGATGCAGGGCATAGCCGTACAGGCCGTCGAGATGATCCAGCATCTCCCGCTCGAACCGGTTTCTCTCCACGTTGTCCATCGCAGCCTCCGTCCACTCCGGGATTCTTCAATATGCATACTCTATCACCAGATCAATGTTCCGTGCAACGCCGCCGCTCTCCACAACGGGTTGTGGTCCACCCTTGCGCCGTGCACCAAATGTTGATAAAGTAGGGTTGTCGTGCCGGGAACCGGCCTGCATGGGCAAGTGTGCTCCCCGGGCTGGGAACCTGACGGAAATGCCGATGAAAAGTAGCCGCTGCTGCAGATAAACTACGGCACGGTCCCATCATCAGGGGACCGGTCTTCAGGGGTCGGAGGGTGCTGTTGGACGAACTCCATCTTCAGCGGGATCTTTTTCGCGATACCGTGACCGAGCCGGTCGAGCAGCGTGCCGAGTCTTCCATACAAGCCCCTGAGCTCATCGAACCGGTATTCTCGAGGAACGCCCAGACGGTCCTCAGGAAGAGGTATCTCAACAGGTCCCCTTCCGGAGAGGTTCTCGAGACACCCCCTGAGATGCTCTGGCGGGTTGCCGTCTCCATAGCTGCCGCCGAGGAGAAGTACAGCGCAGATCCCGCCCGGTACGCAGGCATCTTCTACGAGATGATGGCCAGGATGGAGTTCCTCCCCAACTCCCCTACGCTCATGAACGCGGGAAGGGAGCTCGGACAGCTCTCCGCCTGCTTCGTGCTGCCGGTGGAGGACAGCATGGACAGCATCTTCACCGCAGTCAAGAACACCGCCCTGATTCACAAGAGCGGAGGCGGTACGGGTTTCTCGTTTTCCAGGATAAGACCCGCCAATGACACGGTCCTCACCACCAAGGGGGTCTCGAGCGGTCCGCTGTCGTTCATGAAAGTCTTCGACCAGGCCACCGAAACCGTGAAGCAGGGGGGGGTCCGGCGGGGGGCCAACATGGCCGTCCTCCGTGTGGACCATCCTGACATCGAGGAGTTCATCAACGTCAAGCGCGACATGGGCAAGCTCAACAACTTCAACCTCTCCGTAGCCGCGACGGACCGGTTCATGGACGCCGTCGAGAGGAAGACGCGCTACGACCTGATCAACCCCCGAACGGGAGAGGCTTCCGGCTCGCGGGATGCCAACGAGATGTTCAGCAGCATCGTCGACTCCGCCTGGAACTGCGGCGAGCCGGGGATCATCTTCATCGACCGGATGAACGACGCCAATCCGACCCCGCACATAGCCGACATCGAAGCGACGAACCCCTGCGGCGAGCAGCCCCTCCTCCCTTACGAATCGTGCAACCTCGGCTCGATCAACGTATCCGTGATGGCGGAGCAGAGGGAAGGCGAAGCCTGGTTCATGAACTGGAACAGGCTTGAGAGAACGATCAGGAACGCCGTACGATTCCTGGACGATGTCATCGAGGTCAACAGGTACCCGCTCCCCGAGATCGCCGAGATGGTCGCGGGCAACCGGAAGATCGGGCTGGGAGTCATGGGCTTTGCCGATCTGCTCTTCAGACTCGGTCTCCCGTATGATTCGGAGGAGGCGCTCCTGTTCGCCGAGGACCTGATGAGCTTCATCGCCGAGAAGGCCAGGAAGGCGAGCGTCGACCTCGCCGAGGAGAGGGGTCCCTTCCCCAACTTCAAGGGGAGCGTGTACGACGAGAAGAACAGGCCGGCGCCCAGGAACGCAACGGTGACCACGATCGCCCCCACCGGCTCCATCAGCATACTCGCCGGCTGCTCCAGCGGTATCGAGCCGGTGTTCGCGCTGGTATTCACAAGGAAGAACCTTCTGGACCAGGATGATGAGCTGCACGAGGTCGTGCCCGATTTCCACAGGGTTGCCAGTGAGCGCGGCTTCGCCTCCGAGAAGGTGTTCGCGAAGGTCGCCGAGCAGGGTCACTGCCAGGGCATCTCGGAGATCCCATGGGATGTGCAGAGGCTCTTCACGACCTCCCACGACATTTCCCCGGCCTACCATGTACGCATGCAGGCAGCCTTCCAGAAGTACACCGACAACGCCGTCTCCAAGACGGTCAACCTTCCGGAGTCCGCCACCAGGGCCGACGTTGCCGAGGTGTTCAAGCTGTCGAGAAGGCTGGGCTGCAAGGGTGTCACGGTATACCGCGACAGGAGCCGCGACAAGCAGGTCCTGAATCTTCAGACCAGTACGGAGCAGGTTCCCGACGTTCCGCCTGCATCGGTCTTCATACGTCCCCGGGAGCGCGGCGATGTCACGAACGGAGTCACCAGGAGGGTCCGGACAGGGTGCGGGAACCTCTACGTCACGATCAATGTCGACGAGTCCGGACCTGTCGAGCTCTTTTCGCAGATGGGCAAGGCCGGCGGCTGCGCCGCCAGCCAGTCGGAGGCCATCAGCCGTCTCGTATCCCTGGCGCTGCGCTCCAACATCGAGCCGGAAGCCATCGTCAGGGAGCTCATGGGCATCAGCTGTCACAGAATCGTCTGGCAGGGCGGCAGCAGGATCCTCTCCTGTGCCGACGCCATAGGCCGGACTCTCGAGTGGTACATCAACAGCGACAGCGAAGCGCTTCCGATGCAGGCGGTCGACGCGATCCAGTCCGTGGAGCCTCTTGCCGCGGAAGCAACGCCCGTCGGGCAGAAGCCCGGCAGGCATGCCGCAGTCAGGGAGGGGGACGTCATGGGGAATCTGGCCGGCGCCTGCCCCATGTGCGGCGGTCCGCTGAAGTACGAATCGGGCTGCGTCGCCTGCGCGCTGAGTTGCGGCTATTCCGAGTGCGGCTGACACCCGCCCGAATCTCCCTGCGTCGCCTGCTCTCCTTCAACAGACTTGCGCCCGGTCCACCGGCAGGGTTAGACTTGCCGGCGGTCGCCGTCAACGGCCCGTGTCCAACCGGGAATGAGCCGACTGGGGCGGCCCGCATCGACCCGAGTCCACCGGTCAGCGCCGGGAGACATCACGAAAGGGGACCAAGTTGGAGAAGATCGTTCACGATATCGAGAAGGGTCCTGACCTTGTGCGGATCGAACTC
>Ga0209450_10002024_pt1 | contig 10223 bp, 8 predicted proteins | sample FrelakmetLWP11LW_FD_187149 | JGI IMG/M metagenome (GOLD analysis project Ga0209450, IMG submission 187149) | Freshwater lake sediment microbial communities from the University of Notre Dame, USA, for methane emissions studies - LWP11 LW (SPAdes)... | ecosystem: Environmental > Aquatic >...
TTCAGCCCTTTCCTCAAACGCTTCGTCCTCGCCCTTTTCCTCATGGCCATGGTCGCGGTCTCTACCGCCTTCCTCGCCGTGATCATCCAGCCGGTGATCGACGAGCTCTTCATCCAGGGCGGCGGCCGGCTGGCGGCCAAGGGCCAGCTCGTGCGCAACTGGATCATGAGGACCCTGGGGGTCCGCGAGGAGCGGCTGGTGCTCGTTCTGCCCCAGCTGTTGTTCCTCTCCTTCCTCGGCCAGGCCGTCTTCTCCTTCTTCTCGCTGTACTCGATGAAGACGCTGGGGCTGAAGGTCGTGCGCAACATCCGCGACCGGCTCTACCGCAACCTGATCCACCAGTCCATCGACTTCCTGAGCAAGGCGCGCACCGGCGACCTCGTGTCGCGCATCTCCAACGACATCGAGAAGATCAAGCTGGCCGTGGCCGAAACCCTGGCCGTCTACATCCGCGAGTCGCTGACCCTGGCCGGGCTGCTGGCCGTCGTCTTTTACCAGGACTGGGAAATGGCCGCCCTTTCCCTGGTGCTGATCCCGGTGGCGGCGCTGCCCCTGGCCTACTTCGGCCGCAAGGTGAAGAAGCGCGGCCTGCAATCGCAGGAGACCATCGGCGACCTGGGCAACTTCATGAGCGAATCGGCCCAGGGCAACAAGATCGTCAAGGCCTACAACATGGAGGAGTTCGAGATCAACAAGTTCCGCCAGCTCAACCAGAAGCACTTCCGCATCAACGCCAAGATCGCCCTGGCCTACTCGCTGGCGGCGCCGATCATGGACGTCATCGGCGGCCTGGTGGCGGCCGGGCTGTTCACCGTGGGCATGCACCGCATCTCGCAGGGCACCCTCTCGCCCGGGCAGTTTACCTCCTTCCTGACGGCGCTGTTCCTGATGTACGCCCCGATCAAGCGCCTGGCGCTGGCCCACAACGACTACCAGCAGGGCAAGGCCGGCTGGGAGCGGGTGCGGCAGATCATCCGCACCGAGAACCCCATCCGCGACAGCGCCGCGGCGGTCGAGCTGAAGGCGGTGCGCGGCGAGGTCGAGTTCAAGAACGTCCACTTCGGCTATCAGCCCGAGACGCCGGTGCTGAAGAACATCTCCTTCCTGGCCCGGCAGAACGAGATGGTGGCCCTGGTCGGGGCCAGCGGCGCGGGCAAGACGACCATCATGAACATCCTGCTGCGCTTCTACGATCCGCAGAGCGGCGAGGTCTTCATCGACGGCCGCGACATCCGCTCGCTCACCCTGAAATCCCTGCGCGAGCACGTGGGGCTGGTCACCCAGGACGTTTTCCTGTTCAACGACACCGTCCTGAACAACATCGCCTATGGGCGGAAGCGCTATACGCTGGAAGACGTGCAGCGCGCGGCGGTCATCGCCCGCGCCGCCGACTTCATCGCCGAGCTGCCGCAGCAGTACGAGACCGTGGTCGGCGAGCGCGGCATCTTCCTTTCCAACGGCCAGCGCCAGCGCATCTCCATCGCCCGCGCCGTATTGAAGCAGCCACGGATCCTCATCTTCGACGAGGCCACCTCCTCGCTCGACTCCGAATCGGAAAAACTCATCCAGGAGGCCATGGACGAGGTGATGAAGAACCGCACCACCTTCGTCATCGCCCACCGCCTGAGCACCATCATCGAGGCCGACCGCATCCTGGTCGTCGAGAAGGGCGAGATCAAGGAGAGCGGCAACCACCGCGAGCTCCTCAAGAAACGCGGCTTGTACTATGCGCTGTACAATTTGCAATTCCCGGAGATGAATATTATAATGTGACCCATGCACAGCATGACCGGTTTCGCCCAGGGGCGCTATAATTTTAGGGATTTTTCGCTGCACGTTGCGTTCAAGTCCTACAACAACCGCTACCTGGAGACCAGCCTCAAGGGCAGCGGCGTGACCGCGGCCGTCGAGACGTACATCCGCGAGCTTCTGAAGGGCCAGCTGCAGCGGGGCAAGATCGAGGTGGTCCTGGACGTGTTCCCGGAAGGGACCGGCCAATGGGACATCCGGCTGAACGCCCCCCTGCTGGCTGAGGTCATGAAGCGCCTGGCGCCGTTGCAGAAGCAATACGGCCTGGGCCAGCCCCTGGATTCCCTGCTCAAGCTGCCCATGCTCTTCCGCCTGGAACACGACCCGGAGCGCATGGGCGCCCGTGAGCAGGCAGCCATGCGCCGGGCGATCGCCAGGGTCTTCACCGCCTTCCTGGCGAGCCGCCGCCGGGAGGGCCGTTGCATCCAGCGCGACGTGCTGGCCAGCATCGCCGTCATCGACCGCCAGGTCAGGGACGTGAGCGACCTGGCCAAGCATGGCGAAAAAAACGCCTGCCGCGATTACCGGAAAAAGATCGCCAAGTTCATCAAGGATCTCCCCGTCGACGAGAAGCGCATCATCCAGGAGGCGGCCATCAGCGCCGACAAGGCCTCCATCACCGAGGAGATCAACCGCCTGCGCACGCACGCCCAGAGGCTGAGGCGCCTGCTGCTCGACCGGAGCGCCGCCGCCCGGGGCAAGGAAGCCGACTTCCTCACCCAGGAGATGCAGCGCGAAACCCATACCATCGCCGCCAAGACCCCCAGCATGGACATCCACCAGCAGGTCGTCCTGATCCGCCGCGAGATCGAGAAGATCCGCCAGCAGGTGCAGAACATCGAGTAGGATGCCCGCAATGCGCAACATCATCATCATCTCCGGCCCCTCCGGCTGCGGCAAATCGACGCTGATCCACATGCTGCTCGGCGAGTTTCCCGAGCTGCAGTTCTCGGTCTCGCACACGACGCGGCCACCGCGGCCGAACGAAGTGGACGGCAGGGACTACCATTTCGTGTCCGAGACGCGTTTCGCAGCCATGGTTCGCGACGGCCGTTTCGCCGAAAAAGCCGCGGTGCACGGGCACCATTATGGCACCAGCTGGCATGAGATCCGCGCCAAGTCGGGGCAGGGGCGCATCCTGGTCCTGGACATCGACGTCCAGGGGGCGCGCAGCATCAAGGCCAAATTTCCTGAAGCCATGGCCATATTCGTGGTTCCGCCCACCCTGGCGGCATTGAAGAAACGGCTGCGCCAGCGCCAGCAGCAGCTGGACCACGAAGCGCGGCGGCGCCTGGCCGCCGCCATGAAGGAGCTCCGCGCCTACCCGCTCTACGACTACGTGGTGGTCAACAACGACGTGGCGTCGGCCCTCGCCGACCTCTGCTGCCTGGTCGTCGCCTTCCGCCTGCAGAGAACACGCAGCGCCGGCCAGGTCCGCAAGCTCCTGCGGCCAAAACCATGAAGCTCGTCCTCGGGGTCAGCGGCTCGATCGGCGCCTACAAGGCCGTGGACATCCTGCGCCGCTTTCAAAAAAGCGGCCATGAAGTCACCGTGGTCATGACCTGGGCGGCGACCCAGATCATCGCGCCGCTCACCTTCGCCACCTTCGCCCCGGGCAAGGTCTACCAGGAGCTTTTCGCGCCCGGACAGGACCCCCTGCTGCACATCAATTTGAGCAAGGAGAACGACCTGCTGCTGGTGGCGCCGGCCACCGCCAACATCATCGCCAAGATGGCCAACGGCATCGCCGACGACCTGCTCTCCACACTGTTCTGCGCCTTTTTCAAGCGCGTGGTCGTGGCGCCGGCGATGAACACCCACATGCTGGAAAATCCGGCCGTGGCCGAAAACATCGCCCGGCTGCGCGGCCGCGGCGTCGAGATCATCGAGTCGGCCGACGGGCAGCTGGCCAACCTCGAGACCGGCCGGGGCCGCCTGCCCGATGCCCAAACCATCTACGACCGCTGCCTGCAGCTCGTCCGTGTTTAGCCTTATCCTCATCACCTCCGGCCCCACCATCGAACCCATCGACCCGGTGCGCTTTTTATCCAATCGCTCCTCGGGGCTGACCGGCTATCACCTGGCCATGGAAGCGCGGGCGCGCGGCCTGGGCCCGGTCACCTTCGTTACCGGCCCGACCGCCTGGCTCCCGACCGGAGTCGAGATCGTGCGCGTAGAGACGGCCCTGGAAATGCGCGCGGCCGTCAATAAGCGCCGCGCCCGGGCCGACGTGGTCATCATGGCCGCCGCGGTCAGCGACTACCGCAGCGTGAAGTATTATCCCGAAAAGATGAAGAAAAGCGGCGAGCGCATCACCCTGGAGCTGGCGAAGAACCCGGATATCCTTCTCGAGGCCGGCCAGCATAAACCCCGGGGCCAGGTTTTGGTCGGCTTTGCCGCCGAGACCGAGGACATCTTCGTCAACGCCCAAAAAAAAGTGCGGGACAAGAACCTGGACCTGCTGGTGCTCAACGAGATATCGGCGGCCAACCCCGCCTTCGGCCGCGAGGCGAACCAGGTCTTCCTGGTTCGCCCCGACGGCATGCGCCGGCTCGAGCGCATGAACAAGACGCTCATCGCCGCCCATATCTGGGACGAGATCATCGCCCTGGCCGGCCGCCGCGCCGAGGGGGCGCCATGAACGGGCTGCGCGCCATCCTAAAATTCTACGCCGAAATGGGGGCCGAGTTCCTGCACCTGCCGGGCAGCGATCCGCGCGCCGACCTGGCCGAGCTGAACCGCGAGATCCTGCAATGCCGCCGCTGCCGCCTGCACGAGACCAAGACCCACTACGTGCCCGGCGAGGGCAGCAACCGCCCCGACATCGTGTTCGTCGGCGAGGCGCCGGGCGAGACCGAGGACCAGTTCGGCCGCCCCTTCATCGGCAAGGCCGGCCAGCTCCTGGACAAGATCATCCAGAAGATGGGCCTGAGCCGCGACACGGTGTTCATCGGCAACGTCGTCAAGTGCCGGCCGCCCAACAACCGCGAGCCGCTGAAGGACGAGGTGGAGTTTTGCCTGCCCTTCCTGCAGCGGCAGATCGCCATCCTGCGGCCCCGGGTCATCGTCTGCCTGGGCAAGGTCGCCCTGAACAACATGCTGGGCACCAGCCACAGCATGGGCCGCATCCGCGGCCAGCTGCTGAGCTTCAACGGCATTCCGCTCGTGCCCACCTACCACCCGGCCTTCATCCTGCACAAGAAGGACAAGGAGGAAATCTCCAAGGCCAAGTGGGAAGTGTGGGAAGACATGCAGAAGGTCCTGGCCCTGCTCCCCGGGAAGCGACCTTGAAGATCAGCGTCTCCCTCTCCTACAGCCTGTTCGAGCCCCTCACCTACCGGGCGCCGGACGAATCGGGCCTGCAGCCGGGCGCGCGCGTGCTGGTGCCGCTGGGACGGCGTCTCGCCCTCGGCTGGGTGGTCGGCACCGACTCGCCCTACGGCGGCCAGCTGAAAAGCATCATCGGCATCGTCGACGACCCCTATTGCCCCGGCCCCGAGCTGCTGGAGTTCGCCCGCCAGGCCGCCATCGCCTATTTCACCTCCGCCGGCGGCATCCTCGACCTCAGCCTCCCCCCCAGCCAGAAGAGCCGCAAGGGTCTGTTCCTGGCCGGCGACGCGGGCGATCTCCGGCTGGACGATCTCGCCCTGCCAGAGCTCGAGCGGCTGGCCGCGGCAGGGCCGCTGCGCCTCTTCTTCAAGGCCCCCACGCCGGCCGCTGCCGCGACCCCGGCAACAACCGGCAATGCAGCCGGCAACGCCCAACCCGCGCGCCTGCTTCTTGGGCCGGGGCGGGAACGCGAATACCGCGAGGCCTGCGAGCAGGCCCTGGCCAATGGCGGCAGCGTCATCCTGGTCACCCCCGACATCGCCACGGCCCGCTACTGGGGTGCCGTACTGCCAGGCGTCGATCCCTACCATTCCGGGGTCACGCCGGCAGCAAGGGAAAAGACCTGGCGCCAGTACCGGCTGGGAAGGCGCGGCATCGTCTGCGGCGGCCAGTCGGCCCTGGCGCTGCCGCTGGACCGCCCGGGACTGCTGATCATTGACCGGGCATCGTCGCCGCTGTACCGGCGCAGCATTGGTTCGCCGCTCCACGCCGACCATCTGGCCGAGATCCGCGCCGCGACAGCGAGCATCCCCCTGCTGCGCGGCGCCGACGCCCACACCTGCGCCACCTATGCCGGCCGCGAAGACCTGGTGGTTGCCGACCGGAGGCAGGAGCGCCCGGACTCGCCCCAGATCCACATGCTGAAGGGCCGGGAGCGCGGCATCCCGGAGGAAATAGTCAACCTCGTGCGCGATAATTTTTTGGCCGAAAAAAAAACGCTGGTCCTGGTCAACCGCATCCAGCCGGCGCTGCACCTGTTCTGCCCGGCCTGTGGCCGTTCGGCGGCATGCCCGCGCTGCGGCGGCATCCTGCGGACCGCTGGCGAAGGCAGCTCCTCCTGCCAGCGCTGCGCCTTCGCCCGGACAGCGCTGCGCGACTGCCTGCGCTGCGGCAAGCCCCTGGAGACGCTGCATGACATCAGCATCGATTCCCTGGCCCAGGCGCTGGGGCGCGTCTGCGGTGAAGAAGCGGTGCTGGCCCTCACGGCGTCCGAGCTCAAGGACCCGGCGGCGGCCATCGCCGCCGCCGCCGGCCATGCCGTAATCATCGCCACCCGGGCCGCCCTCAGCCCGCACTTCGCCGGCCTGTTCGCCGCCGCCGTCTGGGTCAAGCCCGAGTCCTTCTTCTCCATGGAGGAGCACGATGCCGGCGAGATGATCCACGCCTGCGGCGCCGAGATCGCGGCGACGCTGCGGGACGGCGGCGAGCTGCACGTCTTCTCGGTGTTTCACTTCCATTACGCGCTGCAGCTCCTCGGCGCGGAGGAGCCGTTCTTCGCTCGCGAGCTGAAGTACCGCCAGTGGTTCGCGCTGCCGCCCTACGCCGATGTGTTCGAACTGGAGCTGCGCGCCACCGGCCTGCGCGCCCTGGCCGCCGCCATGCGCGAGCTGTTCATCAGGCATCGCCGCCCGTTGCAGGTCCAACGCGCCTACCTGCTCTCGCGCCGGCCCGAGCGCGGCGCCTACCGCGGGGTCCTCGAGCTGCACGCCACGGCGGAGCGGATCGCCGCCGCCGGCCTGCCGCGCATTCGCCGCAGCTCCCTGCGGCGCCGCGCCGGCTGAATGGAAAACCCTGCCGCGCTCCCGGCCGTATACTATGGGTAACCCGGCGCTTCATCCGGAATGATTCCACGCTAAGGAGAAGTCATGAGCGAACTGGCATTGTCATTGCAGGACCTGGTCAAGGATTTCGACGGCAAGCGGGCGGTCGACCACATCACCTTCACCGCCAGGAAAGGCGAAATCCTCGGCCTGCTGGGCCCCAACGGCGCCGGCAAGACCACGACCATGCGCATGGTCATGGACATCATCGCCCCCGATTCCGGAAGCATCGAGATCCTGGGCCAGCCCTTCTCCGAGCCGCTCAAGGACCGCATCGGCTACCTGCCCGAGGAGCGCGGCCTCTACCGCAAGCTGAAGGTGCTGGACACGCTGCTTTTCTTCGGCGAGCTGAAGGGCATGAAGGCCGCGGCGGTCAGGGAGCGCGGCCGCAAGCTGCTGCAGCAGTTCCAGCTGGAGGCCTACGAGGACAAGAAGGTGGAGGAGCTCTCCAAGGGCATGGCCCAGAAGCTCCAGTTCATCACCACCATCCTGCACAACCCGGAGCTGCTCATCCTCGACGAGCCTTTCTCCGGCCTCGACCCGCTGAACATCGAGCTGGTCAAGGACATCATCCTGACCAGCAAGCGCGAGGGCACGACCATCATCTACTCCACGCACCTGATGGAGTACGCCGAGAAGACGGTCGACTCGCTGGTGATGATCGACAAGGGCCGCAAGGTCATCGACGGCACGCTGGCCGCGGTCAAGGCCGAGTACGGCCAGAAGTTCGTCAAGGTGCAGTACGAGGGCGACGCCCGCTTCGTGGCCGGCCTGCCCTATGTCCGCTCGTGCCGCGACTCGGGCCGCGAGATGGAGGTCGAGCTGGACGACATCTCCAGCCGCGACAAGCTGCTGCGCGACCTGCTGGGACGGCTGGCCGTCAACGGCTTCCAGCTCAGCGAGCCCTCGCTGCAGAACATATTCATCCGCAAGGTCCAGGAAGGAGCCGGAGCATGAAAAAAATACTCGCCGTCGTCAAGAAGGAATACAAGGTCATCGTCAAGAAGAAGTCGTTCATCATCATGACCGTGCTGACGCCGGTGCTGATGGCCGGCATGATGTTCGTGCCGGTGCTGCTGATGAGGGTGGGCCGCACCGACAAGACGATCGCCGTCGCCGACTACGCCGGCGGCTACATCCAGGCGCTGAACGCCAAGCCGGCGGAAAAGAAGGAAAAGAAAAAGGCCGGCGTCGACCTGGACGCCATCGACCAGCAGAAGGCGCTCCGCGAGGGCGGCGGCCGCATCACCTTCCAGGCGGTAGACCTGGCTGGGCGCGACGCCGCCGCCCTGGTCAAGGAATTCGAGCAGAAGGTGCTGAAAAAGGAGATCGACGGCCTGCTGCTCATTCCCGCCGAGGTCAAAGCCAGCCGGCAGATCTCCTATTACTCCACCTCGGTCTCGGATTTTGCCACCCTCAAGTACATCGAGTCCACCCTGCGCACGGCCATCTCCAAGCAGCTGCTGCTGGAGAAGAGCATCGACCCGGCGGTGGTCGACGAAGCCACCCGGGAAATCGACATGGAGACCTTCAAGGTCAAGAAGGAGGGCACCACCAAGTCCGACTCGGGCATGGACTACATGATGTCGCTGTTCATGATCGTCATCCTCTTCATGATCCTGATCAACTACGGCCAGATGATCATGCGCGGCGTGCTGGAGGAGAAGACCAGCCGCATCTCCGAGCTGCTGATCGCCTCGGCGCGCTCGACGCACATCTTCTACGGCAAGCTGCTGGGCATCGGCCTGGCCGGACTGACCCAGGTCGCCCTGTGGATCGTGCTGGGGGCCATCCTGGTTTCGCGCTTTTCCGGCTCCATCGACGCCGCCATCCTCTCCTTCCTGACTCCCGAGATCGCCCTCTACTTCGTCGTCTTCTTCACCCTCGGCTTCTTCGTCTACGCCATCCCCTACGCCTTCATCGGCGCCGCGGTCAACACCGACCAGGAGGCGCAGCAGTTCGCCGGCGTGCTGTCGGTGCTGATCATCGTCCCCTACATCCTCGGCATCTCGGCCATCCAGAATCCCAACTCCACCTTGACCGTGGTCGCCTCGCTCTTCCCGCTCTTCGCCCCCATCCTGATGTTCATGCGCATCACCACCGCCATGCCGCCGCTGTGGCAGATCGCCGCCGCGATCGGACTCTGCCTGCTGACCATCTGGGGCCTGGCCTGGCTGGGGGCCAAGATCTTCCGCGTGGGCATGCTGATGTACGGCAAGAAACCGACGCTGGGCGAGATGCTGCGCTGGGTGCGCTACAAATAACGAGCCTCAGTGACAAGTAACAAGTGACCAGTGACCAGTGACCAGAAGCCGCACTGGCAGGATCAGGGGGAATTCGCTGCGATCGCGACGCGCCGGGATTCTCCGACGGTGGCCAATGGCTTGGTCTTCTAGCTCGCGCTAGGCTCGTTACTCGTCACTTGTCACTCGTCACTGAAGATCGTTGAGGTTCTACTCGCTGAGTTTGTACGAGAGGGCTTCCTTCAGCTCGAAGAAGTCGCTGCCGCGCGGCACGTTGCGCAGCTTGGTCAGCAGGGTCTGCGGGTCGATGAGCTGCTCGAAGGGGACGCCGACGATCGAGAAATTATCCGAGACCGAGACCATGCAGCCGAACTGCCTGTTCTTGTAGAGCTTGTAGGCGCCGAAGCCGAGCATGCTGGAGAGCACCACGTCGAAGCTGATGGGCGGGGCGTTGCGCGTCTCGTAGCCGATCTGCTTGTAGATGAGCTTCTTCTTGCGGCCGGTGCGCTGGCGGTAGACCTCCTCGACCACGTCGCGCAGCACGCGGCCGACCTCGGCCGTGCCCAGGATGACGTTGCCGTGGCGGTCCTTCTCGGTGGGGCGGTACTTCTCCGGCAGCTTGTCGGCCAGCCCCTCGGCCACGCAGATCACGCCGTAATACTTGTCGTTCTTCTCCCGCAGCAAGATGGTGTCGACGATGCGCTCGGCCAGCTTCTCCAGGTCGAGCACCTCCTCCTCGACGTCCTCGGTGGAGACCATCTGCACCGCCTCGCCGGCGATGCCGGCGGCATAGGTCAGCCAGCCCGCCTTGCGCCCCATCAGCTCGGCGATGAAATAGGAGCCGGTGCTCTCGGCGTCGGCCTTCAGGTTGAGCAGGGCCTCCTGGCTGGCCTGCACGCTGCTCCAGTAGCCGAAGGTCCAGGCGATGCCGAAGTAGTCGTTGTCGATGGTCTTGGGGATG
>Ga0209450_10002025_pt1 | contig 10220 bp, 4 predicted proteins | sample FrelakmetLWP11LW_FD_187149 | JGI IMG/M metagenome (GOLD analysis project Ga0209450, IMG submission 187149) | Freshwater lake sediment microbial communities from the University of Notre Dame, USA, for methane emissions studies - LWP11 LW (SPAdes)... | ecosystem: Environmental > Aquatic >...
GGGCCTACCTCGGGGCGGCGGACACCCGATTCTCCCTCAAGTCCCAATGGCTCCACGGCGCCCCCGCGCCGGGCCTCAAGTCGGACGTGTCCGTGGCCTTCTCCTCCGTCCCCACGACCTTCCCGGGCTGGGGCGACTATACCTTCGAGGACCCCACCCGCCGCCTGGCCACGGAGCGCGAGACCATTTTCGACGGGCGCCTGGACACCGCCGGGACGGCGACCTTCACCTCGGCCTTCAGCGCCGCCGGCTCCGCCCCCGGCGCGGCGACGGCCCAGTTCGCCGTCCGGGTTTTCGAGCCCAGCGGGTTCTTTTCCAGCGAGCAGTTCTCCATCCCCTACCACCCCTACTCTCGGTATGCCGGACTGCGGATGGAAACCCGGTGGGGGACCATAAAGGCCGACAAGGACCAGGTCGTCCAACTCGCCCTGGTGGACCGGGACGGCAAGCCCGTCTCTGCCCAGAACCTGGAGCTGGGAATCTACCGGATCCGGGAAAACTGGTGGTGGGAAGGGGGCGAGGATTCCCTGCCCGAGTACGCTCGCAGCATCTTCGAGCGTCCGGTGCTCAAGGGTCAGGCCACGGTGCGGGACGGCCGGGGTAGCTGGACCTTCAAGATCACCCAGGCCGATTCCTGGGGGATCTATCTGATCCGGGTCCGGGATCCCGCCTCGGACCACGCGGCCAGCCAGGTTTTCTGGGTCAGCCGCTATGACTGGTACGGCCGTCCCGGGGAAAAGGCCTCTCCCTCGAACCTCACCCTAACGGCCTCCCAGGAGCGATACGAGGCGGGGCAGAAGGTCCGCGTCTCCTTCCCGTCCAACCCCCGGGGACGCGCCCTGGTCACGGTGGAGCGGTCGGGCCGGGTCCTCTCCCAGAAGTGGCAGGACTGCGCGGCCGGGACCACCACGGTGGAGTTCACGGCCACGCCCGAGATGAGCCCCAACGCCTACGTGCACGTCGACTTCGTCCAGCCCCACGCGGGACGGGGCAACGACCTTCCGATCCGGCTGTACGGCATCCTGCCCGTCCTGGTGGACGATCCCGCCACCCGCCTGACGCCTGTGATCGAGGTTCCTGAAAGCTTCGAGCCGAACAAGCCCGCCGTGTTCCGGGTCCGGGAAGCCTCCCGCAAGCCCATGACCGTTACCGTGGCCGTGGTGGACGAGGGCCTTTTGGGCATCACCCGGTTCCGCACCCCGAATCCCCGGGACGAGTTCTACCGCAAGGAGGCCTCGGCCCTTCCCGCCTGGGACATCTTCGACTTCGTGAGCGGCGCCTATTCCGGGAAGCTGGAAACCCTCCTGGCCGTGGGGGGCGGCGACGAAGGTGAGCTGGAGGGCGGTCGCAAGCCTTCCCGGTTCCCGCCGGTGGTCCGGTACTTCGGCCCCGTGACCCTTAAAGCCGGGGAGACCCGATCCTTCACGACGGACCTGGGGCCCTACGTCGGGGCGGTCCGGGTCATGGCCGTGGCCGGCCGCTCCGACGGGGCCTACGGCTCCGCGGAGAGCACCGTGCCCGTCAAGGCCCCCCTCATGGTCCAGGCCACCCTGCCCAGGGTCCTGTCCCTGGAGGAGTGGACCGCCGTGCCCGTCGCGCTCTTCTCCAGCCTGGGTCCCGGCGCCTCCGTGACGCTCAGGATCTCCGCCTCCGGGGCGGCGGTCGTGGAGGGCGAGACTGCCCGGACGATAGCCTTCGACCGGGACGGGGAGCGCAACACCGAGTTCCGGATCCGGGCCCTGTCGATACCCGGCCCGGCGCGGATCGTCGTGACCGCCGAGGGGGGCGGCAAGCGGTCCGAGCACGCCGTGGATCTGCCCGTGCGGCCCGCGGGCGGGACCGTGGCCGCGGACTGGGAGGCCCAGGCCTCTCCCGGCGGCGTCGCGGAGCTGGCCCTGTCCTACCCGGGCCTGCCGGGCACGAACAAGGTCTGGCTCGAGCTGTCCCCCCTGGAGCCGATCCAACTCACCCGGCGGATCAACTATCTCATGGGGTATCCCCACGGCTGCGCGGAGCAGCTCATCTCCAAGGCCTTTCCCCAGATCCTCCTGCCCGAGGCGGCCGCCCTGTCCGAGTGGGAACTGGAGGACACGCGGATCAACGTCCGCGCCGCCATAGCCAAGCTGTCCGACTTCCAGGCGCCCTCGGGAGGCCTGGCCCTCTGGCCCGGCAGCGGCCGGGAGGACGACTGGGTTTCCGTGTACGCCGCCCACTTCCTCCTGACCGCCCGAGGGGCCGGTTACGAGGTGCCTTCCGGGCTGATCGAGCCCCTGTGGAAGCACCTGGACGCCCGGGCCGTGGCCTGGGGTTCCCAGTACAAGTGGGCCAAGGCTACCCAGGCCTACCGCCTCTACGTCCTGGCCCGGGCCGGAAAACCCGGCGTCGCGGCCATGAACCGCCTGCGGGACGCCGGGAACCTTCCCACCCAGGCGCTCTGGCAGCTGGCCGCAGCCTACTCCCTGGCCGGCCAGCGGGGCACCGCAGCGGATCTGGTGAAGGGGCTCGATCCCCGGATCGAGGCCGCCCGGTCCCTGGAGGAGGATTATTACTATTACTGCTACGGGTCCGACTTCCGGGACGCCGCGGTCATCCTGGACGCGCTGAATGCCCTGGGGGACGAGGCCCGGGCGGCTGGGCTCTACCGGGACATCGCCAAGCGCCTGAACTCCGCCTATTGGTTCAGCACCCAGGAGACGGCCTACGCCCTGCTGGCCGCCCTGCCGTACTCCCGGCGCATCGCCGGAACGGCGCCCTCCGAGGCGCGGTGGTCCTACAACGGCTCTCCGGAGGCGAAGGTCGTCCTGACCAAGCCGGTCACCCGGGTAGCCCTGCCCACGGGCGCGGACGCGAAGGGCCGACTCACGGTGCGCGCCGAGGGGAGGGCCCCGGTCTACGTACGGGTCCTGGCCGAAGGAGAGGCGAGGGCGGGGGAGGAGGTTCCGGAGGCCCGGGGGCTGTCGGTGATCACCGTGTACAAGGACATGGAGGGACGGACCTTGGATCCCGAAGCCGCCCCGCCCCTGGCGGACCTCGTCGTGGAGACCACGGTGCGCAACCTCACCCGCAGGACGGTTCGGAACGTGGCCCTGACCCAGAAACTGCCCTCGGGCTGGGAGATCCGGAACTTCCGGGTCGGCCAGGAGGAGCGGGAGACCTGGGACGAAGGCCTCGGCCAAGGGACGGACCGGCCCTGGTGGTACCCCCGCCGGGACTATGTCTACCAGGATGTCCGGGACGACCGGGTCTACACCTACCTGGACCTGGGGCCCGGCAAGGAGTCGGTTCTGCGGGTCTTCGCCAACAAGACCTACGACGGCCGCTTCTACCGGCCCGGGGCCTTCGCGGAGGCCATGTACGATCCCGGGTACCGGGCGCTGGAAAAGGGAGCCTGGATGCGGCCCTGGGAGGAGGCGTCCTCCGGGTCGCGGAACAATCCCTCGGTGAACAGCACCCTGAGATCGAAGTGAGGTTCCGGGAGTTCGCCCCCGCGGCGGCGGGGGCGGCCCTCCTGGCCGCGCTCGTCCTGCTCCTGCCCGGCCCGCCGCGCTTCGCCGCGGATTACTCCACGGTCCTCTACGACCGGCACGGAACCCTCCTGGGGGCCGCGGCGGCAAGCGACGGGCAGTGGCGCTTCCCCCCGTCCCGGGATCTTCCGGAGCGCTACGTCCGCGCCCTGGTCGCCTTTGAGGACCGGAGGTTCTTCGGCCACCCGGGCTTCGATACCCGGTCCCTTGCCCGGGCCTTGGTCTCCAACCTGGCGGCTCGCCGGGTGGTGTCCGGCGGGTCGACCTTGAGCATGCAGGTAGCGCGGATGGCCCGGGGGGGCCGTCCCCGCCTCCTGGGCCAGAAGGCCCTGGAACTCCTCTACGCCCTCAGGCTGGAGACCTTCCGGGGAAAGCGGGGGATCCTGGCCCTCTACGCCTCCCACGCCCCCTTCGGGGGGAACGTGGTGGGGTTGGCGGCCGCCAGCTGGCGCTACTTCGGGCGCCCCCCCGAAAACCTCACCTGGGCGGAGGCCGCGACCCTGGCTGTCCTGCCCAACTCCCCCGCCCTGGTCCACCCCGGGGCGGACCGGGAGCGGCTCCGGCGGAAGAGGGACGCCCTCCTGGCCCGGCTGGCCGAACGGGGCGAACTGGGCCCCGGCGACCTGGCCGCCGCCCTGGCGGAACCTCTCCCCGGATCCCCGGAACCCCTCCCCCGGCTGGCTCCCCACCTCTTGGACCGGGCGGTGCGGGACGGCCTGGCCGGGACCCGGGTGGATACCACCCTGGACGCGGGTTTTCAGGAGCTGGTCCGCCGGACCGCGTCCCGGCACGCCGGGCGCCTGGCTTCCCGGGGCATCCGGAACGCCGCGGTGATCGTCGCGGAGGTCGGGACCGGGGAGATCCTGGCCTATCTGGGAAACCTGGACGGGCCGGAGACGGGTGAGAACCGTGAGGCCGCCCGCTGGGTGGACTGCGCCTCCGCCCCCCGGAGCACGGGCAGCATCCTCAAGCCCTTCCTCTACGCGGCTCTCCTGGACGGCGGGGACCTGACCCCTAAGACCCTGGTGCCCGACCTGCCCACCAGCTTCGGGTCCTTCTCCCCCGAAAACAATACCCGCAGCTACACGGGCGCCGTAAGCGCGGAGCGGGCTTTGGCGCACTCCCTGAACGTCCCCTTCGTCCGCCTCCTCCGGACCTACGGGACCGATGCCTTCCTGGCACTTCTCAAAAGGTACGGGTTTTCCGACCTCCGGAGGACCGCGGCTGCCTACGGACTCACCCTGATCCTGGGCGGGGCGGAGGCGACCCTCCGGGACTCCGCGGCGGCCTACGCCGCCCTGGCCCGGGCGGCCCGGGGCCTCCCGTCCCGGGGCGCGCCGGGCCTCGAATACCGGAAGGCGGGGATCGACCTTGGAAGCTCGGGCCGTGCCGAACCCGGGGGCGAAGGGTCCGACGCGGGCTTCGTCCGGGAATCCGATCAGGGTTCTATCCCCACATCCGCCGGAGCCGCTTATTTGACCCTGAGGGCCCTGCTGGAGGTCGGCCGCCCCGCGGAGGAGGCCGCCTGGAAGGACTTCGCCGAGGGCCGGCGAATAGCCTGGAAAACCGGTACCAGCCAGGGCTTCCGGGACGCCTGGGCGATCGGGATCACCTCGGAGCACGTGGTGGCCGTCTGGGCGGGAAACGCGACCGGGGAGGGGCGACCCGAGCTCCGGGGTTCCGAGGCGGCGGCGCCCCTGCTGTTCGACGTCTTCGAGCTTCTGCCCCGGGATCCCTGGTTCGCGCCCCCCCCGGAAGCCCTGCGCCGGGAGACGATCTGCGCCGATTCAGGGTATCTCGCCGGCCCGGACTGCGAGCGCACGGCGCGGATCGACCTGCCGGCGGGCTCCCCGCCCCCCGCGCTCTGTCCCTACTGCCGCACGATCCACCTGAGCGCGGACGGAGCCTACCGGGCCTCCGCGGACTGCGTGCCCCTGGGAGCCCTGGTATCCCGGAAAGCCTTCGTCCTGCCCCCCGCCCTGGAGTGGTTCTACCGGGCCGGGCACCCGGCCTACCGGCCCCTGCCGCCCCACCTGCCGGGCTGCGGGGCGGCTGAGAATCCCGTTACGATCCTGGTGCCCGAGGAGGACGCCCGGCTTTACATCCCCGTGGAGCTGGATGGGACCCCGGGCCGGGCGGTATTCCGGGCCCTGCACCGGGATCCCCGGGCCCGGCTCTTCTGGCACCTGGACGGGGAGTATCTGGGCCAGACCGCAGGTCCTGAGCACAAACTGGAGGCTCGCCCCGGCCGGGGACAGAGCTCGCTCACGGTGGTGGACAGCGAAGGCAGGAGCTCCGTCCGCCGCTTCGAGGTGCTGAGCGAGCAGGCCGGTCCTTAGCGCCGGTCCTTAGCGCCGGTCCTTCGGGAGTCCGGCTCCTGGACACGTCAGGCGCTCCCGGGGCTATACTCGTCCCATGATGACCCGCCAGCGGCTTTTTCGGCTCCCGGCCCTCCTGGTTCTAACGGTCCTTTCTTCAGGAATCCTCGCCGCCCAGGGGGCCCTTTGGCTGGGCCGCTGGGAAGGGAGCATCCGGACGGGCCAGGAGGAATACCCGGCCTACCTGGAGATTTTCCCCGGAGGCGCCCTCCTGGATCTGCCCGGGCAGGGAGCCTTCGGCTGGCCCGTCCGGGTCCTGCGCGCCGAGGGCCGGGAGCTCTACCTCTCCGTGGAACTCGGGATGGAACCCCTGGAGCTCGCCGGTCCCCTGGAGGGAGACGAGGTTTCCGGCACCCTCATCCAGGGCGGAAAAAGGGGACGATTCTCCTTCCGGCGGGCGGCAGGACCGGAGCGCCCGGGGGAGACGGGCTTCGATACCGGCCGGGGGATACTGCCGGGCACCCTCCTCCTGCCCCCGGGCGCCGCGGGATCGCCTACCCTGGCGGTCCTGCTTCCCGATTCGGGGACTACGGACCGGAACGGAAACAACTGGCAGGTGCCCGGCCGGAACGACTCCCTCCGCCTCCTGGCCGAGGCCCTGGCGGAGGCGGGGGTGGCAAGCTACCGCTACGACAAACGGGGAGCCGGAAGGGCCTATCGGCTGGGTGAGGACGAGGAGGGCCTGGTCTTCGAGGACCACGTGCGGGACGCGGCCGCCTGCTTCCGGCGCTTCGGGAGAGACCGCCGGTTTTCCCGCCTTATGGTATTCGGCCTGGGGGACGGGGCCCTGGTCGGGGCGGCCGCCCTCCGGGATGCCCGGGCCGACGCCTTCGCCGCCGCGGGGGTTTCCGGCCGAGGTCTGCGGGAAATGATCACCGGGGCCGCCGCCGACGCGCCTGGGGAATACAAGGCCGAGATCGCCCGGGTCCTGGGGGAGTTGGATGCCGGGAGGTATGTGGAGACGGTCAGCCCCTTCCTGCAGAACCTTTTCCGGAGGAGCTTCCAGCCCTACCTGGCCTCCTGGCTGAAGTACGACCTGGGGACAGAGCTGGGAAGGCTTTCCGCCGCGGGCCTTCCCGTCCTGCTTCTCCAGGGGGACCTGGACCTCCAGGTTTCCTTGGCGGAATTCGACCGGCTCCGGATGGAGGTGCCCGGCGCGGAGGCGGTCCTCCTTCCGGAGACGAACCACATCCTCAAGCGGGTGGGCAACGACGTGGAGGAGAATTACGCGTCCTTCTCGGACCCGGCCTTCCCGCTCTCCCCGGGCGTCGTACCGGCCCTCCGGGACTTCCTGGAGCGCATACCCTTCAAGGTCCGCTGAACCCGGCTCCCGCGAGGAAGGACCCCAGAATCCGGGCCAGGTCCGCTCCTCGGAGGGTGAAGCCCGAAGCCGTCACGCGGCTTCCCGCGCTCGTCCAGGCGCTGCGGTCCAGGGCCGCGTCCGCTCCCTCCGTATCGGGTCCGTAGACGGCCCGGATGAGCGCCAGATGGACGAGCCGGCAGAGAGGGCCGTATACCCGGGCGTTCCGCTCGGAATCGAACTCGAAGACCCAGGTCCCCGCGTACCTGTCCTCGGCGCCGGCGGCGCCCAGGGACAGGAGCATCCCCCGGACAGGAACCGCGGACAGCTCCGCGCCCGGGAAGACTCCGGCCAGGTCCGTAGGCCGGGGGATCCACAGGGCGGCCTCCGATTCCCAAAGGGACCGCAGGTCTTCAGGAACGGGGTGCGGGCCGGGCGTTGCCAGGCGGTCCAGGAGGGGCTCCAGGTCCGCGGTCCCCGCCGCCAGGAGCTGCCGCCCCGCAAAGGCCACCCGGAGCGCCCCGTCGGTCCGGACCAGGGTCCGGCCGTCTTTCCGCCAGGCCCGGGACAGCCGGAGCCGGAACGCGGCGGCTCCGGCGGGATAGGAACCCTCGGCGATCCCGAAGATCTCCGCCGGGGGATCGGTCTTTCTCCCGGGCTCCGGGCCCTTCCCGGCCTCCGCCCCGGGAGGTTCAGCGGCCTTGGCCGGCAGGACGAGGGACGCGGTGAGCCGGTCCGTCCGGGCCAGGAGGGACCGGGCCGACTTGAGGTCGGCCGGCGTCAGGAGGGTCCGGGCGGCTTCCTCCAGCAGCGGACGGTGGGCGCGCAGGTAGACGAGGGCCTTTTCAGGCAGACTCGCGGCGGGATCCGCGGGCATTCGGACGGGTACCCGGGTCGCGCAGGAGGAGAGGGCCAACGCCGCGGCAAGGGCCGCGAAGAGGAGGGTATTTCGGGAGAAGGTCATCCCAGACAGTATGCCCCATCCTCCGGCGGACAGGCAAGGATGCCGGGATCGACGTATCGAAGGACCCTTTCCGGATAACCTTGCCCGGCGTTGGGTTGACACCGGCGGTTCAATCGGTAACTATTTAGTTATTCTCCGAAAGAAACCCGTTGTGGTTCCAAGTTTCAAATGTATGAGGGAGGGAATCGTGAAAAAGTTGGTAGCGCTCTGTATCCTCGCCGCCTTCGTGGCGGCCCTGGGAGTCGCGCAGACCCCGGTCAACCTGTACGGCCGGGCCGCCCAGGGAGCCCAGGGCGTCGTGGCGGCGGCCAAACCCGAGGCGTCCCAGGTGGGCATCGACATCCTGAAGAAGGGCGGAAACGCCGTGGACGCGGCGATCGCCACCGCCTTTGCCTTGGGAGTCCTGGAGCCCAACGCATCCGGCCTCGGCGGCGGCGGATTCCTGGTCATCAAGATGGCGAATATGAAAGAAGCCGTGGTCGTGGACTTCCGGGAAACCGCTCCCGGGGCCGCCAAGGCTGACATGTTCAAGTTCGGCGAGGACGGCAAGGTCATCGACAACGCCAGCGTGGTGGGCGGACAGTCCGTCGGGGTTCCCGGCGAGCTGGCCGGGCTCCTCTACGCCCTGGAGAATTTCGGCTCCAAGAAGATGGGCCGGGAGAAGGTCATGGCCCCGGCCATCGAGTGGGCGGAGAAGGGCATACCCGTGACCGTGAACCTGGCGGCGATCATCCAGTCCGAGCTGGGCAAGATCAACAAATTCCCCGCCACCGCCAAGATCTACACCAAGGAAGGGCTTCCCTTCGAAGTCGGGGAGTCCATCAAGAACCCCGATTTGGCCGCGACCCTCAAGGACATCGCCAAGGGCGGCAAGGACGCGTTCTACAAGGGCGCAATGGCCGAGCGGATCGCCAAGGCCGCGCAGGACGCGGGAGGCATCCTGACCGCCGCGGACCTGGCCAACTACCAGGTCAAGATCCGCAAGCCCGTCATGGGCACCTACCGCGGGTATTCCATCATCTCCGTGCCCCCCGCCAGTTCCGGCGGCACCCACGTGATCCAGATCCTCAACATCCTGGAGAACATGGACATCTCCAAGATGGGCCCCGGTACCCCCGCCACGACCCACGCCTGGATCGAGGCCCTGCGCCTGGCCTTCGCCGATCGCGGCAAGTACATGGCGGACGCCGACTTCGTGAAGGTCCCCCTGAAGGGCCTGGCCAGCAAGGACTACGCCAAGACCCTGGCCGCCAAGATCGACCCGGCCAAGGCCATGGGCTCCGCCACCGCCGACGATCCGACCAAGTTCGAGAGCGGCTCCACAACCCACTTCTCCGTCATGGACAAGGACGGGAACATGGTGGCGGTGACCAAGAGCATCAACTACTTCTTTGGATCCGGAGTCACCGTTCCGGGAACGGGCTTCATCCTGAACGACCACATGGATGACTTCGTCCTGAAGCCCGGACACGTGCAGTCTATCGAACCCGGAAAGCGGCCCCTGTCCTCCATGACCCCGACCCTGGTCCTGGATCCCCAGGGCAACCCGTTCATGACCGTAGGATCCCCGGGAGCGACCCGCATCATCGCCGCGGTGGCCCAGGTGATCTCCAACGTCGTCGACCACAAGATGTCCGTCCAGGACTCGATCATGGCCCCCCGGGTCTTCGCCATGGCTTCCGGCCAGGTCCAGCTCGAGGGACGGGCTTCCATCAATACCCTCAAGGGCCTTCAGGCCCTCGGGCACGACGTGAACGTCCGGGCGGACTGGGACGCCTACTTTGGAGGCGTGCACGCCGTCCTGTTCGAGCGAAAGGCCAAAATACTGTACGGCGGCGCCGATCCCCGGCGGGACGGCCAGGCCGCGGCCTTCTGATTTTCCGCGGCACCCGACCCGGCGCCCCGCGCCGGGTCGGACCCCGCCGCTTCCACACGGTCGCCGGACTGCCCGAAGGGGGAGCCCGGCGGCCCGTAAACCTCCAGGAGTCCGTATGCGTCGAATATTCCTTTTTGCAATCATCGCCCTGGCGGCCGTGGCGGCTTCATCGGCCCAG
>Ga0209450_10002026_pt1 | contig 10215 bp, 9 predicted proteins | sample FrelakmetLWP11LW_FD_187149 | JGI IMG/M metagenome (GOLD analysis project Ga0209450, IMG submission 187149) | Freshwater lake sediment microbial communities from the University of Notre Dame, USA, for methane emissions studies - LWP11 LW (SPAdes)... | ecosystem: Environmental > Aquatic >...
CCCCTATGTCTTCGGCGGCGGCGACATTGACGGCTTCGACTGCAGCGGCCTGGTGTTCTACGTGTACGATTGCTTCGGCATCCGCCTGCCGCGCAGCGCCCGCCGTCAGGCTGGCCTGGCGCGAGCCGTCCCCTGGAAGCGCGCGGCGGCAGGGGACATCCTTGCCTTCAGGCTGAAGCATGGCTGGCACACGGCCATCTATATCGGCGACCAATATTTCGTCCATGCCCCGAGCGCCGGGGAATGGGTGCGGGTGGAGACGATGAGCGATTATTGGCGGCAACGCCTGCAGGCGGTGATCTCCGTCCTGCCGGACGGCCGCTGAACGGAGGGCCCATGACGGAGGCGATCCTGGAGGCACTGGACATCGAGAAGGGGTTTCCCCAGCCCGGGCGCGAACGCCTGGAGATCCTGCAGGGACTCTCTCTGCGGGTGGAGCCCGGGAAAGTGATCTGCATCACCGGAGCTTCGGGTTCCGGCAAGAGCACCCTGCTGCATCTTCTCGGCTCGCTCGACGCGCCCGACCGCGGCCAGGTGCGCTTTGCCGGCGAGGACGTGGCCACGTTCAACCGCCGGCGCCTCTCCGCCTACCGCAACCGCGACATCGGCTTCGTCTTCCAGTTCCACTACCTGATGCCCGAACTGACGGTCCTGGAAAACGTCGCCGCGCCGGGAATGGTCCAGGGCTTCCGCAAGCGCGAGTCGCTGGCCGCCGCCGCCGTCCTGCTGGCCGAGGTCGGACTGGGCGACAGGTTCGCCGCCATGCCCTACCAGCTTTCCGGCGGCGAGAAGCAGCGCGCGGCCATCGCCCGCAGCCTGGTCAACGCGCCGCGCCTGCTGCTGGCCGACGAGCCGACCGGCAGCCTGGACTGGAAGACCGGGGAAGGGGTATTCGCCGTCCTCAAGGCCATGATCGACGAGCGCGGCCTCACCGCGGTCATCGCCACCCATAACCCGCAGCTGGCTGCACTGACCGACAGGAGATACCTGCTGCACGGCGGAAAGCTGGAGGAATTGAAGGAACTATCGTGATGCGTAATGCGTGATGCGTTATGCGAAAGAAAAAGAGAGGTAGTGTCATCTTCTTTCTCATCACGCATAACGGAGTTCCTGAAGCCATTCACGCATAACGTAGGCTGGTTATCACTCACTCTTCCGAATCACGAATCACGGTTCACGAATTACGGATTTTGTTATTGACAATCATCGTGCTGAAAATTATCATAAGGTCATGAAAAATGTCCTGGCGGTGATCCTCGGCGGCGGGCGCGGAACGCGGCTCTATCCCCTGACCAAGTTCCGGGCCAAGCCGGCCGTGCCCATCGGCGGCAAGTTCCGCCTCATCGACATCCCCATCTCCAACTGTCTGCACTGGGACATCAAGAAAATCATGGTCCTGACCCAGTTCAACACCGCCTCCCTCCACCGCCATATCTCGCAGACCTACAAGTTCGACGGCTTCTCGGAGGGCTTCCTGCAGATCCTGGCCGCCCAGCAGACCATCGAGGACTCGAACTGGTACCAGGGCACCGCGGACGCGGTGCGCAAGAACATCCACTACATCAAGAACCAGAAGGTGGACCACGTGGTGGTGCTGTCGGGCGACCAGCTCTACCGCATCCACCTGCGCGATTTCATGGCCACCCACCTCGAGAACAAGGCCGACGTCACCATCGCGGTCAAGCCGGTACGGCGCGAGCAGGCGGGCGAATTCGGCATCCTGCAGATCGACGACCACCGGCGCATCGTGCGCTTCGTGGAGAAGCCCAAGGAGAAGCATCAGCTCGACGAGCTGTTCACCCCGGCCAGCTACCTGGAGATCCCCGACCAGGACCTGAACTTCATCGCCTCCATGGGCATTTACATATTCAAACGCGACGTGCTCATCGATCTCCTGGAGCACAACGTCAAGGAGGACTTCGGCCGCGAGGTCATCCCCGAGGCCATCCACGACCAGCGTGTCTTTGCCTACGTTTTCACCGACTACTGGGAGGACATCGGGACCATCAAGGCCTTCTTCGAGGCCAACCTCGACTTCGCCAACCCCATCCCGCGCTTCGATTTCTACAACGAGGAGGCGCCGATATACACCCGCAAGCGCTTCCTGCCCGGCTCCAAGATCGAGAACTGCGACGTCCACTATTCGCTGATCTCGGAGGGCTCGATCATCGAGGGCAGCAAGCTCACCAACACCGTCATCGGCATCCGCTCGATCATCCGCTCCAGCACCTACCTGGAGCGGGTGGTCATGATGGGGGCCGACTACTACCAGGGAGTGGCGGAGAAGGCCGAGGAAACGATCCAGAGCCGCTGCCCGGTCGGCATCGGCCGCAACTGCATCATCCGCAACGCCATCCTGGACAAGAACGTCCGCATCGGCGAGGGGGCGCGCCTCCTGAACGAGAAGGGGCTGACGAACTTCACCCATGAGCGCTATAGCATCGTCGACGGCATCACCGTCGTCCCCAAGGACATGGAGATACCGGCCGGATTCGTCATCTGAGCGGGCATAAATTTTTTTCGGAGGGCGGCGGTGCAGTTTTCTACGGAGGAACCATGAAAAAGTTGTTGTTGCTGTTGCTGGCCTGCGCCATCGGCATCCAGGCCGCCGAGCTGAAGAAACTGACTTTTGAGCAGGCCTACCTGAACCGCGGTGAGTCACTCGTGACGCCGCTTCCCGAGATCGGCGGCTGGCTCGACGGTTCCCGCTTCAGCGAGACGCGCGGGGGCAAGATATGGCAGGTCGATGCCCGCAGCGGGCGCGCGCGCCTCCTGCTCGATCCCGGCGCCTTGAAGGCGGCGGGACCCGAGGGCTTGGACTGGCTCCGTCCGGCCGACCGCAGCCCCGACTACTCGCGCCTGGCGTTCATCCATGGCGGCGATCTCCATGTTTTCCTGAAAGGGACCCCGGCGCTGCGCCGACTGACCCAGACGGCGGGATTGGAGCAGAACCCCCTGTTCTCGCCTGACGGCAAGCGCATTGCCTACACCGCGGGCGGCAACCTGTTCGTCTGCGCCGTGTCCGGGGGCCCCCCGCAGCAGCTGACCTTCGATGGCAGCGAGGAGATTCTCAACGGCTACGCCTCCTGGGTGTATTACGAGGAGATCCTGGGGCGGGCCAGCCGCTACCGCGCCTTCAGCTGGAGCCCGGACAGCGAAACGATCGTCTTCCTCCGTTTCGACCAGTCCAAAGTCCCGCAGTTCCCCCTTTTCGACGCCAACGGGACCTATGGCCGCCTGGAGATGCAGCGCTATCCCAAGCCCGGATTTCCCAACCCCACGGTGAAAATCGGCTTCGTCGCCTGCGCCGGCGGCGCCAGCGAATGGATCTCGTTCGCCGACGGCCCCGATCATTACCTCACCTTTCTGGGCTGGGGGATTGGCGGCCGCAAGGCCTATATCCAGTGGCTGAACCGCGGCCAGGACGAGTTGCGGATCTTCGAGTACGATCCGGCGGCGAAAAAGCTGCGCCTCGTCTATACGGAGAAGCAGAAGGCGTGGATCGATTTTCTCGAAGACGGCAGTTTCCAGCCCCTGGCCGACGGCGGTTTCCTCCTGCTCAGCAGCAAGAGCGGCTGGAGCCATCTGCTGCGCGTCCGCGCCGACGGCAGGGAGCAGGCGCTCAGCAACGGCGAGTGGTCGGCGAGCCGCATCGAGTTCGTCGATGCCAAGCGGGGCCTGGCCTTTTTCAGCGCCGACCGCGAGGATTCCACGCGCAGCGACCTCTACCAAGTGAGCCTGGACGGTGGTCCCGTGCGCCGGTTGACCCGCGCCAGCGGCAGCCACCGCGTGACCTTCTCCGCGGACGGATCGTATTTCTTCGACCGCTGGTCCTCGTTGCGCCAGCCCGCCGTTCTGGAGCTTTGCGCCCGCGACGGCAAGTCCGTCCGCCGCCTGGGGCAGAGCGCGTCTGCCGCCATGTCCGACTACGACCTGGGCCGGACGGAGATATTCCGCATCCCCGCCGCCGACGGCCTGCAACTCCCGGCCGCCTGGGTCCTGCCTCCCGGATTCGCGGCGAGCAAGAAATACCCCGTCGTCATCTTGGTCTACGGCGGGCCGGGGGCGCGCTCGGTCCTCGATGCCTTTCCCCGCCGCCTCGATGCCCATTATCTGGCCCAGGAGGGGATCATCGTGATGACGGTCGACCATCGCGGTTCGGGCCACCTCGGCAAGCGCGGCATGGAGGCCATGCACCGCTGCCTGGGCAAGTGGGAGCTCGCTGATTATTCGAGCGCCGTCGCCTGGCTCAGGACCCTGCCCTTCGTCGACGGCTCGCGCATCGGCATCACCGGCGGCAGCTACGGCGGCTACGTCGCCGCCCTGGCCGTTACCTCGGCCCCCGATCTCTTTTCCTGCGGCATCGCCGAGTTCTCGGTGATGGACTGGTCGCTTTACGACTCGGTCTACACCGAGAGGTACATGGACTCGCCGGCGGAGAACCCCGACGGCTACCGCCAGGCCTCGGTGCTTTCCCACGCCGCGACCTATCGCGGCGGCCTGCGCCTGACCCACGGCAGCATGGACGACAACGTTCACATGCAGAACACCCTGCAGCTGCTCGACCTGCTGCTGGACCAGGGGAAGACGGCCGAGCTCATGGTCTATCCCGGCGAGCGCCACGGCATCCGCGGCAAGAAGACAGTCGAGGAGGCCCGCTCGAGCCTGGAGTTCTGGAAAAAGCACCTGCTGGCTGAAAAAGTCGGACCGGTCGGACCGGTCGGACAGGTCAGACAAGAAAAAGAGGAATGAAGCTCACCCCCCTCCTTCGCTGTCCCCTGTGCCAGGGGGGGAGGATCAGCCCGTTCAGGAAGGGAACGATCGATCCCCAGGCGATCTCCAGCGCCGACTTCAGGATCACCGACAGCCGCTACGGTTCGCGCTGGGCGCTCGATTCCTGCCGCGACTGCGGCTTCGTGTTCGCCAACCCGCTTCCCGACGGCGAGGCGATCGCCGGCTTCTATTCCGCCCTCGCCGACGAGGAATACAGCCAGGAGGACGAGGGGCGCGGCCGCAATTTCTCCCTCATCCTGGAGCGGCTGCGGTGCCTGGCGCCGGCGGGCGCCTCCCTGCTCGACGTGGGAGCGGCCAGCGGCATCTTCCTGAACCTGGCACGCGGCGCCGGCTTTCGCGTGGCCGGCGTTGAGCCCTCGGCGGCGCTGGTCGCCGAAGCGGAGAGTCGTTACGGCCTGAAGCTTTTCCGCGGCACGGCCGAGCAGTACCCAACCGGTGAGACGTTCCAGGTCGTCGCCCTCCTTGACGTGCTGGAGCACGTGCCCGATCCCGCCGCCCTCCTCGGCTCTCTGGCCCGGCTCATGGCCCCCGGCGCCCTGCTGGCCGTCGTCACTCCCGACATCGCCAGCCTGGCCGCCAGGATCATGGGCGGTCGCTGGTGGCACTACCGCGTCGCCCACGTGAATTTTTTCAGCCGCCGCTCCCTCACGCGGCTGCTGGCCGACCACGGCTTCACGATCGTCCAGACCCGGAGGTTTGCCTGGCATTTCTCGCTCCACTACCTGCTGTCCCGCCTGCTGCCCCTGCGCCGGGGCTCGCCTTTACAAAAGCCGCTTGAAAGGCTACACTTGAAGCTGCAGTTGTTCGATTCCCTGGAGGTGTATGCCCGAAAAGAGCAAAGGTAGCCTGTACCTGGCCTCGCTGCGCCTCGACCGCTGGCCGCGCAGCACGGCCATCGCCGTCGGCTCGGCCGCCGTGTTCCTTGTCCAGCCCTCCCGCTTTCCCTCGGCCCTGACCCTCGATCTGGGATTGCGGCTCCTGCTGGCTTTCATGCTGACCTGGATGGCCTCCACTGCCAATTACATTGTCAACGAGATCACCGATGCCCCGTTCGACGCCCACCACCCGCAGAAGAAGCATCGACCGCTGGTGGCCAAGGAAATCAGCGTGCCGGTGCTGCTGGGCGTGTGGGTCATCCTGGCCGCGGCGGCGCTGGCCATCGCCCGCTTCACCTTTGCCCCGGCTTTCCTGTGGAGCCTGGCGGCGCTTTTGGCGGCCGGGCTTCTCTATAACGTGCCGCCGCTGCGCCTGAAGGATATTCCGTACCTCGATTCCACCCTGGAGTCGGCGAACAACCCCATCCGCTTCCTGGTCGGCTGGTACGTGCTGTCGGCCGCCCTGCCGCCGTTGAGCCTGCTCGTCGCCTGGTGGGCATTCGGCAATTTCCTGATGATCGGCAAGCGGGTGGCCGAGAAGAAGTTCCTGACCTGCGAAGAAGCCTCGAGCTACCGCCTTTCGCTCGGCCGCTACAGCCTGGGCGGCCTGGTGGCCTTCATGACGGCCAACGGCCTGCTGTTCATGTCCATGTTCATCGTCTTCGCCCTGGAAGCCGGTTTGAGGACCTTTCTCTACGCCCTGCCCTTCATCGTCTTTTACCTGGTCATCTTCATGTTCAAGTCCATCCAGGACCGCGACGCGGCCGAGGAGCCGGAGAAACAGCTGCGCAACCCTGTTTTCGCCCTGTATACCCTCTTTCTGCTGGCGGTCTTCGCGGTCGCTTTCCTGCTGAGGTGAAAATGGAAGTCGACATCGTCCTCAAGATCCTTCTGGCGGCCATGCTGGGCGGAATCATCGGCCTGGAGCGGGAGCTCTCCCACAAGGAAGCCGGGCTGCGCACCAATATACTGATCGCCATCGGCAGCACGCTGATCACCCTCCTCTCCTTCAAGATCGCCGCCCTCACCCAGAACGCCGACCCGGCGCGCCTGGCCGCGCAGATCGTCTCCGGCATCGGCTTCCTGGGCGCCGGCGCCATCATCCAGGCGCGCTTCGCCGTCCACGGCCTGACCACCGCCGCCACCATCTGGACCGTGGCCGCCATCGGCATCGCCGTGGGCAGCGGCTTCTACCTGCTGGCCTTCCTCGTCGCCCTGCTCGTGGTCGTCGTGCTGACGGGTTTCAAGTTTCTCCTGGCCTTCCTGGAGAAGCAGAAGCAGATCTACGTCTACCTGATCACCACCGAGGAGCGGGCGTCGCTGCTGGTCGACCTGCGCCAGGTGCTGACCGAGCTGCACATCCGCTATTCCAGCGCCCGCTTGAACCGCCGCGACGGCAGCTATGAATTCGAGATCATCTTCAACACGTCGGAGAACAAGAACCGCGACTTCGTCGAGAAGGTCATGCTGCTCAAAGGGGTGAAGGAAGTCCTTTCCGAGAACTTATGACCACCCTGCTGCTCGCCACGCGCAATCCTGGCAAGAGGCGCGAAATCGAGGAGTTCCTGCTTCCGGGCGCTGGTCGAAACTCTCCGGCGGCATTTGAAAATCTTCGGCTCCTGTCTCTGGACGATGTGGAGGCCGGCGGGGAAATCGCGGAGACGGGGAGCACCTTCGCCGAGAACGCCCGACTGAAAGCCGATGGCTACAGCCGTCTCACCGGCCTGGACACGCTGGGCGACGACTCGGGACTGGAGGTCCAGGCCCTGGGCGGCCGGCCCGGGGTTTTGTCCGCCCGCTATGCCGGCGCCGGGGCAAGCGACGACGCGCGCATCCTGAAGCTGCTCGCTGAAATGAGGGGCATCCGCGACCGCCGCGCCCGCTTCGTTTCCGCGCTGTGCCTTTCGCGCGCCGGGTCGCCGCTGGCTTCCTTCCGCGGCGTTGTCGAAGGCGAGATCCTCGCCGAGAAGAGGGGAGCGGGCGGCTTTGGCTACGACCCGCTCTTTCTGTACCCGCCGAAGGGCAAGACGTTCGCCGAGCTGCCGTTGGCCGAAAAAAACATGATCTCGCACCGCGCCCGCGCCCTGGTTCAGGTGCGCGAGTTCATCCTGCAGGGAGGGCTGGCCTGAAATTTTTCCACGTCCGACCGGTCGGACGTTCTTCCAAAATTCCCGGGAAAGGATTATGATTGCCCCTTAGGAGGCTGCATGGATCTGGAAAAATATATCCGCGACGTGCCCGATTTTCCCCAGAAGGGGATCATCTTCAAGGACATCACCACGCTGCTCCAGGACGGCGATGCCTTTCGCCTGGCCATGAACCGCATGCTGAAGAAGCATTTGGCTGCCGACGCGAAGATCGACAAGGTCGTGGGCGTCGAGGCGCGCGGCTTTGTCCTCGGCGGCGTCATGGCCTACAAGCTGGGCTGCGGCTTCGTGCCGGCGCGCAAGCCGGGCAAGCTGCCGTACCGCTCCGTGCGCGAGGAATACACCCTGGAGTACGGGACGAACGCCCTGGAGATCCATGAGGACGCCATCACGCCCGGCGACAAGGTCCTGGTCGTCGACGACCTGCTGGCCACCGGCGGCACGGCCCTGGCCGCGGCGAAGCTTGTGGAGAAGCTCGGAGGCAGTGTCTGCGGCATCGATTTCCTGGTCGAGCTCGCCTTCCTGCGCGGCCGCGACAAGCTCGGCGGCTACGTGATCCACAGCCTGATCACCTATTGAAGATGCTGAAAGCGCTCCTGCTCCTCCTCCAGGTCACGCAGCAATACCTGGTCATGGGGCCGGTGCAGGCGGCGATCCAGGACGGGCGCTTCGCGGCCCTGGCCCCCATCTGCCGGCCCAGCGTCGTCGTCAGCCTCGAGGAGCCGCTGGCCATCCGCGGCGCCCTGGGCCGCGAGCAGTTCATCGACGAGTTCTCCTCCCGTTTCTCGGCCCTGGAGGTGGAAAAGCTCGAGTGGTCCTCGATCCAGGTCGAGGAGGACAATGCCGTGCAGTCGCTGAACCTGATAATGAAGCGGCGCTTCTCCGGTTCGCGGGTATTCTACAAGCTGATCCTGTTCATGAACAGAGATGCTTCCCCGCCCAAGGGCAAAGAATGGAAGCTCTATTATCTGCGCGGCTTAAAAATGTAATCGCCGCCCTCCTGGGCGCGGTCCTGGCCGCTGCCGCCGCCTGGTTTGGCCTGTTCCCGGCGGGGTCTCCCGACCCGGCCCGGGCGCAGGCCAGGCTCACGAGGGACTGCGAGCGCATGGAGTCGGTCCTGGCCCGGCTGGTGCAAGACTGCCTGCGGCGTTCCGAGCTGGCCGCGGCGGCAACTGCCCAGGGCCGCCTTGCCGCCGCGGGCCTGGAGGAAAAGGAGGCGCTGGTCGAGGTGCGGGACGGCATCGTCACCAGTTATGTCGGTGAAATCTATTACTTCAAGCCGCTCGATCTCGCCGTGGGGGATTGGCAGCTGATCCGCAAGAACAATGACATTTACTTCCAGCGCCGCGTCGACCCGCGCCGGATTTACCTCCGCTTCTTCATGGATCTCAATTCCCCGTTGCTGCGCCGGACGGCCGGCTTCGCTTATCCGGTATTCAACCTGAAATTCCTCGCCCGCCCCCTGCCCGGTGCGCGGAACGAGTTTTCCTACGACCGCGCCCTGGAACGCTTTTTCGGCACGCGGGTTTTCCAGGCAACCCAGGGGCAGCTGGTCCTCTCCATCGTATTCTCCCGCGAGACGCTGGAGCGCAATTCCCTGCGGCGGCGCAAGATGCTGGCCTATGGGCTGTTGCTCCTGCTCTGCCTCACGCTGTTCCTGGCGCTCAAGCGCCGGACCGGATTCTGGCTGGCGTTCCGTTTCCTGGCCGGCGCCGGCATGGCCGCCGCCGCCTGGCGCGCCATCGAGTGGGCGGGGGTGCGTGACCTCTATTTCCCGCGCCATCCCGGCGCCGTGCGCTCGGTCTTCCAGCTGCTGACCCTGCTCCTTTTCCTGATGCTCGCCGCCCGGCTGGCCCTGAAAAGAGTTCAGGCCAGGAACAATTTCCTGGCCCTGTTTGTTTTCAACCTGCTGGCCGCTGCGGCCCTGACTGCCGTCGACGCCGTGCTGGCGGTTGTCGATTTCCCCTGCGGCGATTTCGTCGTGCGCCCGTCCTACCTCGGGCTGCTGGCCCTCGTCCTGGGGCTGATGGCCGCGCCGCTGCTGGCAGCGGCGCCGTTCCTCAAGCCGGTGCCGCTCAAGCGCTGCTGGCCGCTGCTGCTCCTGCAGGCGGCGCTGGCCGCGGCCGCAGGCTGGATCGGCTTCCCGCTCTTGCCCTTCTGCCTGCTGGTCCTGGCTTTTGCCGCCATGCTGCTGACGTTCCGCCGCGCCGGCCTGCGCGTCCTCGTTCCCATGCTGCTGCTGGCGCTGGCGGCCAGCCTTGCGCTGGGGGACCATTCGCTGCGGGTGAAGAAGGGCTTTATCCAGGGAAATCTCAAGCCGATTTTCTCAAGCCATGACGACTACGCCAAGCTGGTGGCGCGCGAGGTGGTGTTCGAGCTGAACTCGCTGAACATCCCGT
>Ga0209450_10002028_pt1 | contig 10208 bp, 5 predicted proteins | sample FrelakmetLWP11LW_FD_187149 | JGI IMG/M metagenome (GOLD analysis project Ga0209450, IMG submission 187149) | Freshwater lake sediment microbial communities from the University of Notre Dame, USA, for methane emissions studies - LWP11 LW (SPAdes)... | ecosystem: Environmental > Aquatic >...
TCGGGAACAAGCGGCGAGAAGGCTGTCATGAACGGCACCATCCACTTCAGCGTGCTTGACGGCTGGTGGGTGGAAGGGTATCATGCCTTCGCCGGATGGGCGCTGCCAAAGAAACGTACCTATTCCAACCAGGAATTGCAGGACGACATTGACGCCGAGACAATATACAATATGCTCGAGTTCGAGATAGTACCTGCCTATTACTCAAAGGACGAAGACGGCATTCCGCGCGAATGGACCAGCTACATCAAGAACACCATGGTAAAGGTAGCGCCGGAGTTCACCACGCGCCGCATGCTCAATGACTACATGCAGAAGTATTACAAGAAACTGTGGGAAAGGAGCAGGCGGATAACGGCAGACAACTATGCCCTTGCACGCGAACTGGCAGGATGGAAGAGCGATATTACGAGAGCGTGGGATGAGATTGAAATCATTAAATATGATTTCAAGAATGCCGATAAACAGGTGTACCGTTCCGGTCATACATACACCCAGGAAATCATCCTTGATATCAAGAATATTCCTGCGGAGAATGTCGGAGTGGAGATGGTTGTTACCCGTCTGCTTAAGAACGGCGAACATGCCTTCTTCGCCAGCAAGGAATTCCAGTATGTGAACCATAAGAAGGGGAGAGTAATTTACAGGGTGGAGTTCCAGCCTGAAATGGCCGGCACCTTCTTCTACGGGATCCGTGTATATGCGAAACATGATCAGCTTCCGCACAGGCAGGACTTCTGTCTGCTGAGGTGGGTCGACTGATTTAAAGGTCCCTGATTGTCTTTATCCTCTCCTGCAAGAGCACTAGGGCTGTCCTTGCCGGGAGGTAAAGTTTCAGGTGGTGCGGTGCCGTCACACCATAACGGTCATGGTCAGGCACTGAGAAATAGGTCTGGCTTGAGTCTATCCGTCCCTGTCCGCCAAAGAGCGGATCGTCAGTGTTGAGTATAATCCTGAATTTTCCCTTCAGGGGTATGCCGTAATCAGTGAATGAGACGGAGGTGTTGAAGTTCATGACCGTGATAAGGTCGCCCCGCCTGAAGGCAATGATCTTGTCCGCATCGTTGAATGACAGCGTCTCCGTCATCTGCAGCTGGGGAAGTCCATGTTTCTTTCCCGTCTCTATCATGGCCCTGTCAAACTCCTTCAGATGGCGGTACCTCAGCAATTCATTGTCAGACAGGCTCCATTGTCTGCGCGCATACTTATAGCTCCATCCGTTACCTTCCCTGGGGAAATCTATCCACTCGGGGTGGCCGAATTCGTTGCCCATGAAGGTGAGATATCCTCCGCCGGCAGTGATGAAGGTGAAGAGTCTGATCATTTTGTGAAGCGCAATGGCGCGGTCAATGATCAGGCTGGGCGTATCGACGGCCATGGAGAAATACATCTCCTTGTCTGCCAGCCTGAATATCAGCGTCTTGTCGCCTACGAGCGCCTGGTCATGCGATTCACAGTAGGATACAACCCTTTCCTCGGCACGGTGCTGCGTCAGTTCATGAAGAAGGTATCCCAGGTCCCAGTTTTCATCGGGAATCTCTTTCACCATCTTGATCCATATGTCGGGGACACCCATGGCAAGCCTGTAGTCAAAACCGATCCCTCCCGCACTGACAGGCGCCGCAATGCCGGGCATGCCGCTCATCTCCTCAGCAATCGTTACGGCACCGCCATTGAATTCATGTATCAGCTTATTGGCAAGGGTAAGGTATACGATCGCATCGGTATCCTGGTTGCCGTCAAAGTACTGTTTGTACGAGACGAAGTCAGATCCCAGCCCATGGTCATAATAGAGCATGCTGGTGATGCCGTCGAAACGGAAACCGTCAAATTTGTACTCCTCGAGCCAGTATTTACAGTTTGACAGAAGGAAGTGAGCCACTTTAGGCTTGCCGTAGTCGTAGCAGAGCGAGTCCCACGCCACATGTTTTCTCCTTGACCCTTTATGGAAATAGAGTGCGGGGTCGCCGTCGAGCAGGCCCAGCCCCTCCAGCGTATTGGCGACGGCATGTGAGTGCACCAGGTCCATGATGACCCTGAGGCCCATGCCGTGAGCCGTATCAATGAGTTCCCTGAGCTCATCCGGGGTACCGAAGCGTGACGAGGCGGCAAAGAGGCTTGACACATGATATCCGAATGATCCGTAATAGGGGTGTTCCTGTATGGCCATCAGCTGGATGGTGTTGTAGCCGAGGCTTTTTATCCGGGGCAGCACGTCATCGGTAAACTCCCGGTAGGTGCCTGTCCTCTCCTCCTCGGTAGCCATTCCGACATGTGCCTCGTAGACAAGGAGTGACGGCGGCGGCGGAGGGGAGGGGTGTCGCATTACGTAGCTACCGTCAGGGTGCCATACCTGTGCAGTGAATATCTTCGTCACCTCATCCTGGACAGTGCGGGTGGCGTATGCGGGGATGCGTTCGCCGCCGCCGCCCTTCCACTTCACATGCATCTTGTACAGGTCGCCGTGTGACAGCATCCCTTCGTCAAACTCCCCTATCCAGTCGCCATCGGCAGTCCTGTTAAGACGATAACGGTCATCCTCCTTCCACCCGCTGAAGGTGCCAACAAGAGTTATTGTGGTGGCGTTGGGAGCATGCTCCCTGAAGACCCAGCCCTGTTCAGTGTGATGCAGCCCGTACCAGTGGTGCCCGTTGGCAAAATCGGAGAGCGGACTGCCACCGGTGATCAGCGCCTCCCTGTCATTGCAGTATGAGAGACGGGCTTCGATGACACTCCTGAAAGGATCAAGCCAGGGATCAATATCGTAGTACCTGTTTTTCAATTTCTGAATCTTCCTCCAAGATACAAAAAGGCAGATATTTTTGGGTCTGATTAATCCTTTTTACGGTCAAATGTTTTCCTGCCAGAACAGGAGAACCGCAAGATCCGGATCACTAAAGGCCGGTAAGAATAAGCTTAGCCCTTGCAGATATGATTTTGCCACTCTTATCAATCAGGGTTACAGTTACGTCACAGGTCTGTGAGTCGTCGGAGCCCCGGAATTCCGCTGACAACCCGCCGGCACTGTCTCTTTTCAGTTTACCGTCCCAGAAGATGGTGTTCCTTAAATCAGGAATGCGGCTGTTATCTCCCGGCAGATGATCAGGAGAGACAAAGAGAGAGGGAGGGTCTGCCATTGTATACGACGTTCTGAGGGTATTGGCAGGCAGACGTGTTTCAGTGAAATTGCCATTCCGGGTGATTACGTTCAGAATACCCGGGAAGACATTCTCTCCGAACAGGTAGTCTCCCGTAATAATATCTATCTGTTTCACGTGCGCCGGATCAAGACCCAGGATCGTTTCAGCATCATCCACCGGGACAAGGTCAATAAAGAGAGCAGGTGATCTTTTCAACACCGGGTCCCAGATAACCGGTCCGCCATCCTTTCTGTCTGACCGTACTGTAATCCTTTTAACCAGCTCAAAGAAGATCTCCCTCATCGATGAGAGATTAATATAATCCTCGAGGATCAGCATCTGGTCCGGGATCCCGTAAAACCGCCAGCTATGGTCTTTATCCTTCACCGCTGTGTCAGCGTCACGGGTATCGGTTATACCGTATATCTTCCTTACCTGGTAGCGGGCAGCCATCTTATCCAGCTCATTCATCATGGCCGGCATGAGGGTTGTGTCAGGCCTGAAGAGATTGATCAGATACCTGTCTGAGAATCTGCTTTCCAGTTTAAGGAGGTGATAGTTCCCCATGTCGCCGGTTTTGATAATGATATCGTCAGTCTCATGTTTTCTTTCCAGGAAAAAGAGGAATCTGCCGGCTGTATCGCTTTTCGCATACTGGAATGACTGTCTCCTGCCCCATCCAACCAGGAAGGCAGTCAGCCTCCCATCGTCAGACAGCTTGCGTGGGCCGGCGAGTGAAGCGGTCAGGTATCTTCCGTTTACCTCCTCCGGGAAGAGAGGCGGATCGCTATGGCCGGCAGTGATTCTGTCCCAATCTATCCATTCGCTTTTTATACCCAGCAGGAAGATGTTCCGTGCCTCGGGCGTGAGCCAGGGGAAATTGTCTTTCAGTTGAGGGGCGTCCGACAGATGTCTGAATTCAGATCCCAGAAGCTGATAGTCTGATGCAGTCATGGTTTTTACACCAGTGACAGATGCCGCCACGGAAATGCTTCCGGCGATCATGTCATCCGGGCTGATCCGGCTCTGCGGGTCATGTATCTGCAGGGTAATCTTTTCCCTTCGTCCGGCGTGGTCGTCGAAACTGAGATAAAGGCTATCCCCAGCGTCCGCAGGCATGAAGAAATATCTCTCAGCAATGCATTTCCCGGTTGCGTCGAAGGCAGCAATATTATTGATTCCTTCCGCCATCCGGGCTGCAGGTACCCGTATCTCATACTCGCCGGTCAATGAGGGCAGCTCCCTGGTAAACGAAATATTTCCTCTTGACTGGATCAGTATGAAACCACCTTCGTCATTGTCTCCGCCTTCTGCGGTTCCTCCCCTAAGGAGAATACTGATTGCCTTGCTGGCGGTCACTGATACCCGCATATTAAACCCGCCGGAAGATGCCGGTGGGAGGGGATACCTCTGCCCGGTCACTGAGGGAGTAAAGAAATAGCTCTCACCCGGCTCCGGCACAAAATCAAATGATCCGATGCCAGTGGTGTCAACCGTTACTTCCGCTATAACCTCATCTTCCACGTTTGTGACCACTGCACTGCAGCCGGCAGGATAGCCGTACTGATTGAGGACAGTTACTCCCACGGTTGTCAGCAGTCCGCTCACCAGGCTGCCTCCTTCAGGGTAGAAGCAGATCTTCGAAGGCGGGTCATGACTGAATTTCAGCGAGGTATAAAGGTCAAGGAAATCATCGCGGAAAGGATTGGCCACAGTGATCTTTTTCATGAAGCATCCGTGAGGCAGATAGTTCTTCATTACGTTGGTATAGGCCCGCAGAAGGTAGGAGCCGGTAACAAGGCTGTCAGGCAGCAAAAACTCCGACTCTCCGGAACCCTTTCCGAGTTGTATGGTTGCCTGTGCTACCGGATTATTGTAATAGTCGAGCAGCTCAACGTATGCGTAACTCTCCTGTTTTGAAATGCGGAGATCAGGATAGGAGAGGAGATAAGCTTTAATCCTGACTACCTCTCCCGCAACATAGCCTTCTCTGTCGGTATGCAGCCAGAGCTCCTCAAAGGGGTTGGTGGTACTATAACCTTCAAGCCTGGAAGTTACTGAGGCTATGCCGGTAGATGCATCCTGACCGGACATGATTGCCGGCAGACATGCTGCAAGAAAGAGCACCAGTTTTATTCTTCCGCTAGTCTTCATCGAAAAGAGAATGATAAGTTTTTTTCTGGCCGGGAGCATCCCAGTAGTCAGGCTTAATGGCTGTCCCGGTCATTGAACAGTCAATGCATTCCCTGTGTATGGAAAGGATATAATAGGGTGGCATGGGCGGGTCCAGCCACTCCCCGAGAATGTAAACATTCGGCCCGTAGACCTTTGGATCATAATCTCTTACAGGAATGGAGTCAATCGGACAGTAAGCATAGAAATCCGGGAACTGTGTATATACATTCTCAATGAACAGCCTTTCCTCGGAGACCGCTGAAACACCGAAGAAGCCAAGGACAGGCGTTGCGGGATTGTCTGTACATCTTATGTTTCCCGTAATGGTTCCCGGTATTGCATCATACAACCCCCCTGCTTCAAAAACTGTTTTTTTCAGATTGTCGCGGTAGGTGAACTCCTCCTCTGTAACGGAATACTGCCTCACCAGTATACTGTACTTTACTATCAGCCGGTCGGTCTCCGTAGTGATAAATGTAATCGGATGTGCTGTAACACGGCTCTCCGTGAGGGCTGTTGTGCTCAGTATGTTGATGTCGGTTGAGGTAGCTGATTTCCAGCAAATTCTGTTGATGATTGTCGGGTACCTGAAAGGAGTTCGGATTTCCCACGTCTCAGCAAAGGTCCACATGAAATAGCGGCACTCGCCTGACGGGTCATGTGAGTCGAGGTAAACCTGGTAACCGTAGGTTGACTCCCCCGGGTAATAGAATTCATTGTACTCAGGACCTGCATAAACTGAATCGATGGGCGGCACGGGTTTCATCTCCACGAAGTCAGATTCATATGTATGTCCGTCTCCTTCCACATGCAATTTGTATTTTCTGCCGGCAGTGGCCAGGAATTCAGTTGAATCGGACAGATAGCGGCCACCGCCGGCATTTCTGAAGAGGTATTCATTGCCGGCATCGTCCAGCACCGATACCATGAACCCGCTGGCCGGCGGCGGATCGTAGACTTCTGAAAAGAGAGGCTGCAGCCATGATATCCTGACTTCGTGGGTCTCATTGCGATCGGTCACCCTTGCTTCAATGACGATCGACTGCTCTTCTTCACTTATGTCAGGATAGAATATGGTAACACACCCCGTGCCGGCAGTCAGTATTATCAACAGTATTTCGGTCAGTCTCTTCATAGCCGGTATCAGAAATCAAAACTGTAAGTCAGTGTAGGAACAGGTCTTGCAAACACCGAAAGCCTGTATGCATTAACGGTCTGACCGTTTATGATGAAATATTCAGAATAGACATTGGCACGTCCGAGAAGATTGTAGCATGAGAAAGTCCAGGATGGATTCATCAGTTTTTTCGACTTGAGGTTCCCCTTCAGGCGGGCAGAGAAATCGAGTCTTGAGTAATCCGGCACCCTGTATTTATTTCTGTCAGAGTAATTGATTAACCAGATTCCGTCAATCTTATAGGAGCCGACAGGATAAGTTATTGGCCGGCCGGTATTGTAGACATAACCGAGTGATAAATTCAGCCTGCGGGTCACCGTGTAATTCAGGCTCATTGAAAGGTCATGAGGTTTGTCATGGGAAGCGGGGAACCAGTTGCCTGAGTTGATGGTCTCACTGTCATACTCACTTATACCGCGAAGCAGTATCCTTGAGTATGTGTAACTCAGATGCCAGGTCGTTTTACCGAAATTTTTCCTGAACATTAATTCCACTCCGTATGCCCGCCCTTCAACATTAATGATGTCTTTTTCTATGCTCTCATTCATTGTCAGAACCGTGCCTCCCTTGAAATCTATCATGTTCCGGATAGGCTTATAATAGACCTCTGCGGAGAGCTCAAGAGTGTTCCAGGGTATGGTGAGATAATAGCCTGCTGAATACTGATCGGCGACCTGGGGTCTGATATAATAATCAGATATCTTCCATAGATCAGTTGGAGAGATAGATACAGTGTTTGTAAGCAGATGAAGATATTGTCTCGTTCGGTTATAGTTCAGCTTCACCGAACTGGAATTGGTGAGCATATAATTGAATGACATCCTGAATTCCGGTCCCGAGTAACTTTGATACGGTCTTCCGGATGGAAAGGAAACAGTATCAATTATTGTAGAAATGCTTTTAGGCAGGGCCGGTTCATACATCAAAACCGTTTTCGGTCCAAATGCCGCGAACCATGAGTATCTGAGTCCGATGCTGAGTGAAGCCTGCTCTGACAGTTTCATCCGGTCTTCAATGTAGAGGGCGTTCTCCATCGCTCTTTCCCGTTCGATTGTCTCAGGTTTAACCAGCGAGGCGAAGGAGGCAGGCTGAAAGTCTCCGGGCAATACGGAATAAAGTCCAAGTTCTATCCCGCCATTTAAGTCATGGATCCGGCCGGCTAACAGGCTGAGGTCACCCCTGACGCTCGAATAATTGATTCTATAGTTGAGATCAAAGGCCTTTTCGACTGCCGACAGGCTGCTCACATTGTATTTATAGTTGCTGTTGGCTGCTGATACCACAAGGTGTGCTTTGCCGGTAAGTGAGCGGCTCCATTTCAGTGAGCCAATCATGTTGCTGTAGCTGTAGGTGGTGTCGCTGTTCAGCCTGAAGGCATCATGACTCAGGTATCCCGAGAGTTCGATACTGTTCTTTTCATCCGGGGTCCATACAACTCTTGTATTGAAGTCATAGAATGAAGCCTGGCTCTTGTTGAGGAGCGGATAATCAACCACATCCATCACCCAGTTTGAATATGTGCTGCGGGCTGCGACGAGGGCGGAAACCTTTTCCTTTACAATGGGAATATCGAGAAGCAGGTGGGCTGCAATCGGGCTGATGCCTGCTTTCCCGCTGAACTCCCGGTTGCTCCCGTCACGCGGTAAAATATCTATTACGGAGGAGAGCCTTCCGCCGTAACGGGCCGGTATGCCTCCCTTATATAGATGAAGGTCCCTGATGATATCAGCGTTGACCGAAGTAAAGAAGCCGAAGAAGTGTGACGGATTGAAAAGAGGGACGCCGTAGAGCAGTATCAGGTTCTGGTCCGATGCGCCGCCCCTTACGTTGAATCCCTGAGACGCTTCCCCCACTGTTTTGACTCCCGGCAGGAGAAGTATATTCTTCAGGATATCCGTTTCGCCGAGCGAGGAGGGCATCAGGCGGAAGGTTGCCATGTTGACCTTTTCGAATCCTGTCTCAAGCCTGCGCAGTGCGTCACTCTTCCTTGCCGTAACCACCGCCCCCTCAATGGCGATATATTCTTCAACCATCTCTATGTCAAGGGAGCCGCTTCCGTATACCCGCGAGTTGACCACTGTCTCTTTCATGCCGAGGTAGGAGAACCTGAAGCTGTATGAACCGCGGGGAATATTCACAAGGTAAAAGCCGTTGGCGTCAGTAGCAGTGCCCTGTGCAAGCTCGCTTATGAAAACCGTCACCCCCCTTAGGGGTTCACCGCTGTTTTTGTCCCTTATGTAACCCGTGATGCTGACGTTACCCTGTCTTGCCCTTTCTGCAGGATTACCGATCTCGTATATCAGATATTCACTTACTGCAGTCCGCTCCTTATCCTCGGGGCGGTCCTGGCGGGAGAGCACGGTTTCAGACGGTATAGCGCCGGAAGCAAAAGACTTGACAGTGAAATCCTTTGTGAGGATTACATTTCCCATGTCATCTTTGAGATAATAAATTGCTTTTCCCGCGAACGCCTGCCTGAGCAGATCACTCAGGAGCGGCTCTTTTCCTGAGTCCGGCATCCGGAGCCCCTCTGTCCATTCATTTCTATAATAAAATCTTATTTGCAGGTGCGCTTCGGCCCGTGAAACAAACTCCCCGAAGGTACTACCCTCATAATTCCATGTAACCCTTGGTTCCCCCTGCTGGCCGGCGGCAAGACATGGCAGCGCAACGTAAAGGATCAACAATAGGGTTAATTTCATCATTCGCTGTTACAATGAATCGTAATACTCCAGAACGGGGATAAGCGATTCTGGTTTTTTCGGATTCAGCCATATATCATTTTCACGTATGAAATGCCGGACCTCCGTTTCCCTGTCAGCAAGGACTGTAAAGAGATCCTTCCTTGTACGGAGCCTGGTGAAGCGCCCATCCTTTATCAGGTAGTCAGATATCTCCTCCTCAAAGGCATCGAAACTTCCATTGACAGCGTTCTTCTTAATTACTTTGACATATTTTCTTACAAGCAGCACCCGTCCATTGTGCAACAGCTGACAATACCCCTTTTCTCCGAAGTATCTGAATATGTAGTTATTGTTCAGATATCTGATGGTGAACTGGCTGGCGTTTTCGCCGTTTACCTCAACGAAGAGGCCGGGGCGGACCATCAGCACTATACGGTCACTGAAGATGTCATACCAGATCAGCTGGTCATTGAAAGTCCTCTCTTCGATTGTAACGGATGCCTCTGAGAGGGCTTCGGTAAGAAAAAACTCATGGCCGGAGACCTGATCGAACTTCTTCTCCCATATCCTCCCGTTATGAAGTTGCTGCATGAAGTACGCCGTATCCTGATGATTGCCTGTATCCTGACGGACGTAAGAAGAGACAGCTGTCTGGATAGTGGCCATAAAAACGGCCATTATCAGGATCAGTCTCCCCCGCACCGATGCAAGCCCTTCCATTTTATCATATGATAAGAAATACAATATTAAGAATAAATTTGTAGTCGGCTAACCGGGCTATGATCATTCACGAGGGATATTACGACCTGCACTTCAGGGATCCTGTGGTTACCATGGGCGTTTTTGACGGTGTTCATCTTGGCCACCGCATGCTTCTGGGCCGTGTGGTGGCCGAAGCGGACAAGAGCCGGTCGGATGCCGTGGCTGTCACCTTTGATCCTCACCCGCGCATTGTTCTTACGGGCGATCCAACCCATCTCCGTTTCCTTACTGACATTGAAGAACGTATATACCTTCTTCGCCAGACAGGGA
>Ga0209450_10002029_pt1 | contig 10208 bp, 10 predicted proteins | sample FrelakmetLWP11LW_FD_187149 | JGI IMG/M metagenome (GOLD analysis project Ga0209450, IMG submission 187149) | Freshwater lake sediment microbial communities from the University of Notre Dame, USA, for methane emissions studies - LWP11 LW (SPAdes)... | ecosystem: Environmental > Aquatic >...
AAAGGTTATGAGCCGGTTTTTTTCACGACTTCGAGCGTGGGTGGAAAGGGTCCGGATATAGGGCTCGACATACCGCCTCTTAAGGATGCCTTTGACCTCAATCTTCTTTCCTCGCTCGATATCGCGGTCACCTGCCAGGGAGGCGATTACACTCAGAAGGTCTACCCTGAACTGCGGAAGAAAGGGTGGAGAGGCTACTGGGTGGACGCAGCCTCCACGTTGCGCATGGAAAAAGACAGCATCATCGTGCTCGATCCCGTGAACCGGAAGGTCATTGACGAAGGACTGAGAGGAGGGATCAAAACCTATGTGGGTGGGAATTGCACGGTGAGCCTCATGCTCATGGCGGTTTCCGGTCTGTTTGCCGCAGGTCACGTGGAATGGATTTCTTCCATGACCTACCAGGCGGCTTCAGGCGCCGGCGCAAACCATATGAGGGAACTGATCGCGCAGATGGCTTCTCTTGGCTACACCGCAAAAGATCTGTTGGCCAATCCGACTTCAACTGCTCTTGAGATTGACGGCCTGATTACCGGCGAACTTCGAGGAGCTTCTCTTCCTGTTCAGTATTTCGGAGTCCCTCTCGCAGGGAGCCTGATCCCGTGGATCGACAGAGCGGTAGAAAACGGCCAGACCCGCGAGGAATGGAAAGGTTTTGTAGAAGCCAACAAGATCCTGGGGACCAAGAAGCCGATTCCTGTGGACGGAATCTGCGTGCGGGTGGGAGCCATGCGCTGCCACAGCCAGGGCCTCACGATCAAGCTCAACAAGGATGTGCCCCTGGATGCAATCATCGATCTCATCGAAATGGGCAATGACTGGGTCAAGGTCATTCCCAATGACAAGGAATCGACGATCAAGCACCTGACCCCTGCGGCGGTGAGCGGAACCCTTACTGTGCCGATCGGCCGCATCCACAAGATGATGATGGGGCCGGACTACGTCACCGCGTTTACCTGCGGAGACCAGCTCCTCTGGGGTGCTGCAGAGCCGATCCGACGGATTCTGAACATCATCATCGAGCATCTCTCATAGAATTATCACCCAACTTCTTTCTGCGCCATCTGCATGAGCACGCAAACAAGAGTTTCAGGACAACACCTTTTCAAATGCTTTCCTCCGTGCCCTCCGTGCCTCTGTGGTGAGTCTGTCGTGAAACCGATTGACATGTGCTCCGGCGATCACTAATATTGCTCGCGGAAGTGGAAAGCTCACTGGTGGGGCTCCCGGACTTCAAATCCGGTGTAACGGGCTAAAACCTGTTAGGTGGGTTCGATTCCCATGCACTTCCGCCAAAGAAAATTCAAGGGGATACCCTTTGCGGGCTATCCCCTTTTCGTCGCGGCTGCTTACCCGATCGGGCCAGCTCCAATAGATTTCCTAAGCTATCAATGCTAAAGTTGAACTGCTGGCAAAAGTGTTTAGTTTTTTCTGAGCAAACATGGGCACGCTTCTTAGAGGAGTGGAATCCTGTGAGAAAACGAAATAAAGGAGATGATCCTGTATGAACTCAATCAAGACTTTGATCGTTCTGTTCAGCCTAGCCTTGCTTGTAAGCATGAACGCTTGTGAAACTACTCCCAAGTCGCAGTCGGGATCTTCAGCCCAGACGTACGGTGTCAAAGGCGGTATATCACGGGGAGGAAATTCCTCCGGCGTCCCGTGGGATGCCTATTGGGCACCATAATTGTCGACTTGACTTTTCAGGACAAGCCCCAACCTAGGCCCCGGCCCCGATCCGGCCACGCCCGGCAGGCGATGTTCATTTGCTGCGACATCGTGTGGCAGAGGGACGCTGTGCCGCAATCAGCCTTTTTCACGCCCCCACAACCGTCATTCCGTGCCAACTTCAGCTGCCTCAACCCTTTCGAGCCGTTCTACTCTACGTCTAAGCCCGTTAATTTCGTGCGCCGCCTGAAACAGGCACCAGAAGTTCCATACTGCGGAAACCAGCAGCCAGATGCAGGAGAAGAACCACTTATTTTCATATAACTCGCTCGTGATAACAAACAGTCCAAAGTTGAGTACCAACGCCAAGACACCACTAATTCCCTTCAGTCCCCATAGCCCTTCAACCTTTATCTGTTCAAGAAACCTCATGCTTTTCCCCTTCCAATAACCCATTGTACGGTGTTGCCCTTTAAATCCGTCACCTCACCCGTTTGGTCTTTGATCTTTCAAAGGTGTGCAACAGTTCACTCGCAATGTCACGCCCCATGAATGAAACCGATCTTCGACTGGTTCAGAAGCCTAGCCCGTGAACCATTTCTTTGTCCCCTTTTTCCGTAGATAATCTTCCACAGCCTTGATGATAAGGTCTTTCAGGGTGATCCCTTCTAACGCTGCCTTGGCCTTTGCCTCTCTGTGAACGTTGTCTGGAAAATCTCTCAGGTTTACGGTTGCCATACATCCCCTCCATATGTAGTTTTGATACTAAGGTATCATTCGTGTCATAGGTGTCAAGCCCTGTTATCGGGCTCCTGTCCTTTCCTCTGTTGGCCTTTTTCGAGATGCAAACCCTACCCCCAAGAGTAAGGTTTTACCCTATTGCCTAGTGAGGCAAAAAGGTTCTTTCAGCAGGTCACGAACCTTCCCACCCCCACAGCACACTTCGAGGTACTCGTCAGTCAAGATTTGGCGGGAGATTTTGTTTCCCGGGCTCTTCTCCCAAAAAACTTTAAAGGGGATAACCTGTGGGGGTTATCCCCTTTGAAATGGTGCTTACGGTCACACTCCTTGGCTTAGAAGCCTAGCGTGTGAAGATCCCGCAGTCTCGCTCTCATGCATGATTCGCAAAAAGGAGATATCCCTTTATAAGAATTGCTACGACCACAGGTGCCAGCACGATACCCCAATCCCACGTTATGAGCTTTTTGACTTTTAGGAAGACAAGAACCGCTGCCAATGTCATCCAAATATTAAAGACCACATCAAACGCCGACATAGTCCCCCTCACTTTGTAGGGCGTTCCTGTTGAAGCCATACCTTAGGGTCAAACCTTTTTCGCCTTCCACTCTTCGAGTTTGTTGTGATTCCAGCGGACACAGAAGGCCAGTTTGCCCTTTGTTACGAGCTTGGTGCAGGTGTCATCGCACTCCGAGGCGCAGTGAATGATTTCGTCTTCCCTTCCCTCTTTCACTTTCGACGGCCATTCGGGATCAGCCCAGAGCACCCGTGCGAGCCCGATCAAGTCAGCCTTTCCCTCTGTGATGACGCTCTCCGCAAAGGCTCCACTGGAGATCCTCCCAGCGGCTATGACTGGGACGGCCACTGTCTTTTTCACGGCAGCGGCCAGATCCACCATATACCCATCTTTTCGAGAGGCCTGGAGCACATCAGGAAGAAAGAAGGATTCATAGGTTCCTCCCATGACAGAGATATAGGCCACGCCGGCCGCAGCCAACGCCTTTGCGTACAGCACCGATTCCGAAACCTTCAAGCCGTCCGGCAGCCATTCGTCCGCCAGGAACCGGTAGCCCACCGGGAAATCGCCGACCGATGCCTTGACCTCTCGCACGACCTCCAAAGGGAATCTCTGCCGGTTTTCCAGCGAGCCGCCATACTCATCGTCCCGCGTGTTCGTTCTCGGTGAAATAAAGGATGAAAGAAGATATCCGGTGCCGCCATGCAACTCGACCATATCGAATCCCGCCTTTTTGACTCTCACGGCCGCTTCGGCAAATTTCCTCGCAATTTTTCGCATCTCATCCTTGCTCAAAGCTTTGGGCATGCGGCCGAAGGTCTGCACAGCGGATGGCGCGAGGGCTGGATCAGCGATAGCAGCAAAGCGCCCTGCATGATTGATCTGCTGGCAAGCCACTGCCCCCTGCTCTTTTATGGTATTCGCGAGCCGGGTCAACCCCTCCATGTTTTCGTCTGTATCTGCACGCAGGGTTCGATTCGAACCGCTTCCAATGGGATAATCCACGGTCGCGTTCTCAACCACAACCATCCCGACCCCGCTTTTCGCCATCAATCGGTAATGATCGATAAAAAGTCCGCTCACCGTGCCCCCCTCCCCTGCATAACCGAGGTACAGCGGCGCCATAGTGAGCCTGTTTTTCAACTCCTTGCCTCCAACCGTAATCTTAGAAAAAAGATGAGGATGCATATCGACCTCCTTTCTTGGCGGCATCCTAATACGATTCTGAGCAATAGGCAACCACACGCCACTGCGAAAGTTTTGCCGCAAAGCAGTACCGTCGATATCCTATTCAATTGATTTGAGGTTTGTGATAGGATGACTCCATGAAAACCATAGTCATCTTGTCAACCCTGATCCTCTTTTGTTCACCCGGCGTTTGTGTTGCTGGCTCGACGTTTAGGTGTGGCCCCTATGTTGTCAGTGTCGGGGCGACAAAGTCCGAAGTTCTGGGGAAGTGCGGCGAACCCTCCTCCAAGGAATTCCTTGGTGAGCAAACGAGCGGAGGATTCACCTCAAGAACAAGAGAAAGGGGAATTGGAGACAGAAGCACCTCCAAAACCAGAGGCACCTACAACGAGCGAACTTTTGCGGTGGAGTCCTGGACCTATAACTGCGGTCCATCCGAATTCAGCCAGACGCTTACCTTTCAAGGCCAGGACCTCATAGAAATACAAAGCATCGGTTACGGGTACGGACAGTCGGACTGTATCGGCCGAGAGAACCGAATGAACATGATTCAACAGCCGGCCCCTGCGAAAAACCCGCAGAGCAGCAAAACGCAACAGGAAGGCACTTCTGATGAAGCGAAAGAAGAAGCGCCATCCCTGGGCAGCATATCGCTTCAAGGATCCCCGCCCGGTGCCAAGGTTTATATCAACGGGTCCTATGTGTCCAGCATCCCCTGTGTCCTCTATGAAATAGAACCTGGAACACATGACATCGAAGTTCAGAACAAGGGCTACAAAAGCCACAAGCAATGGGTCAAGGTGAGACCCGGCGAGGTCGCAACGGTGATCATTGACCTGGAGCGAGAATAAATACTGTTTCACCGAGATTTCAGCAATGCACCTGAAGAGCCGTCCTTTTGCTTTCCGCTTACCAGTCCTTTCAGGACACACTTTTATGAAAGTGCCGACTTCCGGTTAGGCTCCCTCCATTGATTCAGGCGTCAAAGAACGGAGATCATTAACGGCGCGCCTCCTGGTTAAAGTTCCTGATCCCACAAAAAGGGGTAAGAACAAAAGGCCTGGGGGGTTAGCCCCAGGCCGTCTCGTTTAGAGCTTGGGAGGTTTGCGGACTTTGGTGGCTTGTTCAAAATTTTGGGCAATACCGAGCATCTTAGCCTCTTCCCATGGTTTAGCAACGATTTGGAGACCAAAAACAGGAAGGGTTGTTGAAAGAGGCTGTTTCGTTGGACTCTTAGCGGCTGGGTGCTTTTTCACACAGCACATGTCCTATTTTGTGCTCAAAAGACCCGACGGTTGAAGAGAAAGGAAACTCAAACTGCGTTTTCTAACATTTTGGATTTAATGAATAAAAAGCAAATCCGTTTATGAGCGTCCTGTTTGGTATCAATGTTGCTCCTTTAGAAGAGCATGCACTTGGGTATGGGTGCAATAGCCTCCGGAAAGGAGACGAAACCATGAATAGAGAATCACTGAATCGAGGAGAAGCGAATGCCTTTAATTTCATGATTATTCCCATCGTGATGGCGATTGTGTTCTTTCTCGCTGTGCACCCTTACAACAGCGCCTCTTCACCCTCTTTCTATTTCAGCCAGGTCATCACCTGCCTGCTTGTCCCCTGAGCTTGCCTCATCACTGTTTCCTTGGCCCTTTGGGAATCTGAAGGCCCCGCGCGAAATGCAGGGAGACATCGCTCCTGCGAGGTGTTAAGGCCTTTTGTGTCCAAGCCCCTTGATCGAAATCGCTCTTTTCGTTAGGATCGCAGAATCCGAACGAGAAGTCGTATGATATCCGTTGAGAACATCGGGGAGGTGCGTGGATTTCGGCTGGCCCGGAGCATCCTGGGGCGGGCTATGTACTACACCGCGGCGTACTGGGTGGATGGGCTGATGGTCGACACAGGGTGCTTTCACTCGGTCACGGACCTGGTTTCGGCCCTCGAGGAACTCCGTGTGGACCGGGTAGTGAACACCCACAGCCACGAGGATCACATCGGCGCCAATGCCGCGATTTCAACGAAGTTCGGCGCCGAGATCCTTGCACACCCCTTGGCGATTCCTGTGCTCGCCACTCCCCAAAAGCAAAAGCATCTGAATCCCTATCAAATCGTCATGTGGGGCTACCCTGAACCTTCGTCGGCCTCCCCTATCCCCGAGACCATCGAGACAGTCCATCATCGCTTCAACGTCCTCCCCACTCCCGGACACAGCCCGGATCACATCTGTCTTCACGAGCCGCGCGAAGGGTGGTTGTTTTGCGGGGACACTTACATCGGAGGCCGGGACCGCGCGCTCAGAGCGGACTACAATGTGTGGCAAATCATCGCTTCGCTCAGAAGACTCAGCGAACTGCCCATCGATTTGATCTTCACGGGGAGCGGAAACGTTCGAACGAACGGTTCTGCTGCCCTGAAAGAAAAGGTCGCTTACCTGGAAAGCATCGGCGAACAAATCTTTGAGTTGCACCGGAAGGGTCTATCTTATCGCGAAATACGGCGCAAACTTTTCGGCCGCGAACTGCTGATCGCCTATGTGACCCTTGGACATTTCACCGGGAAGCACCTTGTCCGCTCTTTCATAGAAGACAGACCTCTCTCACTAGAAAGTGACAAGTGACGAGTAACGAGTGACAAGTCAATGTTTCGTTTCGTCACTTCTTACTCGCCACCCGTCAATGATATGCGCCTTGGTTCAGCGAGGTGTTGATTAACGTTCCAGCAGAGCGCTTTTCCTCAATCTCGCCGTCTTCCGCAGAGTGCAGCGACAAAACCCGCTCAGCCGATGAAGAGATTTCTAGTGGCGAAGTTGGGGTCGGTGGTGAGATGGATGCCAAGGCGACGCAGACCGGCATCGTCTCCCGGGGTCGGCATGTGAGTCATGTGAGCATCACACCCGCGGAGTTCCTTGAGCTTTTCGAGTGCGAGTTCAGCTGCTGAGTTGGTGGTGGCCGAGAGGCTGAGCGCGATGAGCGTCTCCTCGAGATCGAAGCTGATATTTTTTTCGTTCATGATTTCGGTTTTGAGTCGCTTCACGGAGTCGGTGATATAAGGGGGAAGGAGCTTGATCTTTTCAGGAATGCCTGCCAAATGCTTGATGGCATGAAGGACCAGACTGGAAGCCGCGTGCATGAGCGCTGAATTGCTCCCGGTCACGATGGTCCCGTCTCTTAGCGTAATCGCAGCACCGCAGTAAATGCCTTCGTTTCCCTTCCCCTGCTCCTGCGCCTCCACAGCAGCGCGCCGTGCAGGTTCCACCACGGCCCGGTGCTCAGGCTTGAGGCGGAAGTCCTCTATGAAGAGCTCCACCCTCTCCACGGTTTCCCTGTCCGTGAAGCCCATGGCATATTCACACCGGTAACGGAAATAGCGCCGGATGATCTCCTGAATCGCGGCATCTGAAGCCGCCTTGTCGTCCGTGATCGCGAACCCTGCGCGGTTCACTCCCATGTCCGTGGGTGACTTGTAAAAAGCTTCCCCTCCCGTGATCTTCTCCAGGATTCGTCTCAGAACCGGAAACACCTCCACATCGCGGTTGTAGTTCACGGCCTTGCGGTCGTACGCTTCAAGATGAAAAGGGTCGATCAAGTTGAAATCCCGAATGTCGGCCGTAGCCGCCTCATAGGCTACATTGATGGGATGCTTGAGCGGCAGGTTCCATATGGGAAAGGTCTCGAACTTGGCGTATCCGGACTGAATGCCTTTTCGATAATCGTGATAGAGCTGGGAGAGGGATGTGGCCAACTTCCCGCTTCCGGGGCCCGGCCCTGTGACGATAACGATCGGTTTCTGCGTCTCTATGTATTCGTTCGCACCATAGCCCTCGTCGCTCACGATCATCTCCACATCCGTGGGATACCCTTTGGTGAAGCGGTGGGTGTAAACCGGGATGTGCCTTCGTTCCAGCTTGTTCTTGAAGACCACGGCCGCGGGCTGGTGCTCAAACCGGGTGATGACAACCCCGAGCACGTCAATCCCCCAATCCCTCAGATCATCGATCAACTTGAGAGCGTCGGAATCATAGGTGATACCGAAATCCGCCCGAATCTTTTTTCTCTCAATGTCTCCGGCATAGATGCAGAGAAGAAGTTCCGCCTTGTCCTTGAGCTGCTGCAACAGGCGCATTTTCACGTTCGGGTCATACCCCGGAAGCACCCTGGCGGCGTGGAAGTCGTAGAGGAGCTTCCCGCCGAACTCGAGGTAGAGTTTGCTGTGAAATTTCTTTGATCTTTCGAGGATCTCTTCTGCCTGCTCCCGGATGTAGCGTTCATTGTCAAACGCCGTCTTCACAGCCATCGTCTCTGCCTCCTGGTGATCAGCGTGGATCCCTGCCCTTCAAGGGGATCGTCCAAGCAGGGTTTTTGCGGAGGCACAATACGTGAAGAGCAAGCGGATTTCAACACAAGAAACAGCTTTCACAAGAAAGAGCTTTCCAGTTGACACCCTGAACAGGTTTTTTTAGAATCTCGCTTCACAAACCAATTCCTTTTTTGCCTCACCAACAATGTTTTTCGTCTCTCATCTCCCGCCGGCCGGGAGAAATAAACATCCTGGTGAGGTTCCAAGAGAAAATGGGCGCGCTCTACAAGCACAGGTGGAAGATTCTCATCGGGGTCCTTTTCATGGGCGTTGTCGGCTCTGCGGTCGGCCTGTTCTTGAGTTTCGGACCGCCCGACCTCATGGCCAAGACAGAGACGCCCCTGTTCTGCGCCTCCTGCCACACGATGGAGTCCAATTACGAGGCTTGGTTCCGCATCGGGGCCCACCGCACCGTCAAGTGTGTGGACTGTCACCTGCCTCACGAAAACAGGGGCGTCTATTACCTGTGGAAATCCATCGACGGGCTTTGGGACGCTGCCGTGTATTATTCCGGCAGGGTGCCGGAAAGGATCGACATTTCTCAACGTCAGCAAGGAGTCGTGCAGTCCAATTGCATCCGCTGCCATGAGGCCCGCGTCGCAAAGATTGACCAGGAGCGGCAGTGCTGGACCTGCCACCGCTGGCTTCAGCATAACCAGGGGGCTGTTCGAATGACCCGTTAGCAGGTCGCTGAAAAACGCCCATCTACGGCGTTGCCCTCCCCCCTCGTCGTTGCACGTACTGGACTGTACGCCTCACTCCTCGGGATTTCGGGCGTCTTGTATCTGAGCGTTTTTGAGCGACCTTCTTACAGGATCTTTTTCAGGAACCAGTGAGTGTTTATCATCCCCAACATTCCCCCCAGCAGGGGAGAGGGAGTTTTGGGCATTCTCAGCGTTTCGCCTGCCAACTTCAGGGGGAAAACCTTTGATGCCGATAGCAGTGACGGGGTAAACAAGATTGCTGTTAATCTGTGACAATAGAAGGAGGGGGAGATGTCTTTCGGTGCAAAAAATATTTTAGGCCTGTGCTTGTGCCTGTGCGTTGTGCTGGTGGTCGGGTTTCTCGGCTGTGAACCCACCAAACCGGTGCAGAGACAGGCGGTCACCATCCCTGACGGGGAGATAGACCCGGCCCTTTGGGGCAAGGCCTATCCCGAGGAGTACGAGAGCTGGAAAAAGACTGAAGATCCTGTGGGCGCGCGAAGAAGCCGGTACAAAACAGGAATGGACAGCGGAGCGCTCACGGTGGACAAACTTTCCCAGTTCCCTTACATGGCCTTGCTCTTCAACGGCTGGGGTTTCGGCGTTGAGTACAACGAACCCCGCGGCCATGCTTACATGGTGCGGGACCAGCTGGACATCGATTCCTCCCGGCTCAAAGCGGGCGGTGTCTGCCTGAGTTGCAAGAGCCCCTTTGCTCCCAGTCTCCAAAAGGACATGGGCATAGACTTCTACAAAAAACCCTTCATGGATGCTTTGAGTCGCATCCCTGAAAAACTGAGAACCTTGGGTGTTGCGTGCATTGACTGCCACGATCCCAAGGACATGAGCCTCAGGATTTCCCGCGGGTTCACCCTGATTGAAGCGTTCAAAACCATCGGCACCGATCACACCAAAATGAGCCGTCAGGACATGCGCTCTGCCGTCTGCGCCCAGTGTCACGTCACCTACAACATCCCCAAAGACGCGGAGGGGAATTCGGTTGGGCTCTATTTCCCCTGGCAGAACAGCAAATTCGGCGC
>Ga0209450_10002030_pt1 | contig 10204 bp, 7 predicted proteins | sample FrelakmetLWP11LW_FD_187149 | JGI IMG/M metagenome (GOLD analysis project Ga0209450, IMG submission 187149) | Freshwater lake sediment microbial communities from the University of Notre Dame, USA, for methane emissions studies - LWP11 LW (SPAdes)... | ecosystem: Environmental > Aquatic >...
CCGGCGGTCCGCCTCGCCGAGCTCGCCGCCGACCCGCTGGTCGCCGGGGTGTGGCCGAATCGGGTCGCGCGCGCCTTCCGCCGCGAGGGCCGGACGCTGATGAACGTCGTCGGCGTGACGACGCACGGCTTCGACGGCCGCGGCGTCGGGATCGCCGTGCTCGACACCGGCGTCGACTACCGCCACACCGAGCTGGCGCCCGGCGGCAGCGATCCCTCCGCCAAGACTGTGAAGCTGCTCGACGCCGTCGCCAACGACGGCGACCCCCGGGACGAGCACGGCCACGGCACCTCCGTGGCCGGCATCGCCGCCGGGAAGAGCGGTGGGGTCGCGCCGAACGCCACCGTCGTCGCGGTCCGCGTCCTCGACGACGAGGGCGAGGGGACCGACGAGCAGATCCTCGCCGGCATCGACGCCGTCCTCGTCTCGGTTCACGCCGGCAACCCGTTCAACATCCGCGTGCTCAACATGTCGCTCGGCGGCTACGACGACGACGACTGGCCGCCGGGGCCCGGGCACTGCGACAGCATCGCCGGCGCCTACGCGGCGGCGTTCGAGGAGCTCGTCGCGGCCGGGGTGCTGCCCGTCGCGGCGGCGGGCAACGGCGGCTGCAGCCGGGGGATCGCCTGGCCCGCCTGCATCTCCACCGCCCTCGCGGTCGGGGCGGTCTACGACGACGAGATCTGCAGCCTTTCCCTGCCGCTGATCGGCTGCGTGTCGCACGACGCCACGTTCGGCGAGGGCCAGTGCATGGAGAGCGGCTGCACCGACAGCACGGCGGCCGACCGGATCACCTGCTACTCCGACTCCTCGGAGGCGCTCGACATGCTGGCGCCGTCCAACTGCGCCAAGACGCCGAAGATGGGCGGCGGCACCGAGGACTGCTTCGGCGGCACCTCGGCGGCGGCGCCGTACGCGGCCGGCGTGGCCGCCCTCCTCGCCCAGGCCTACCCCGCCCGCGGCCCCGAGGCGATCCGCGCCGCCCTCAAGGGCACCGGCCGTCTGCGCCACGACGGCCGCAACAACGTCACCCGCCCCCGCATCGACGCCGGCGCGGCCTACGCCTACCTGGCCACCCACTGCGACACCCTGGCGCAGCCGGCCGGCCTCTCCGCCCCCTTCGCGGAGGCCTGCGCCGGCAAGGCGTTCGTCGTCCGCTGGAGCGTCACGCCGTGGGCGACCTCGTACACCGTGCAGTCCGCCGCGACGGCCGACTTCGCGAGCCCCCAGGAGACCACCGTCGCCGGTCCGACCGCGGCCGTCACGGCGCCCGGCGCCGGGACGACGCTTCACGTCCGCGTCCGCGCCGTCACCGACTGCGGCACCACCTCGCCGTGGTCGGCCACCCTCGCCGCCGCCGTCCGCGGCGACTGTGCCGGCCCCCCCCGCCCCGTCCTCCACCGCTAGCCCCGGGGTCAGGTCTTGTACTCTTGGGGTTAGAGACGCGTCACGCGCGTTGATGACGCCCCGAGGATTCGACCGTACACTGCCGCGGTGCGCGTTGCCGCGCGACTCTCGCCCGCTGTCGTCCTCGCCCTCGGCGTGACGACGATCCTGCAGCTCGTCCTCGTCAACTACTGGCCGCGTTTCGAGAGCCCGAACGAGCGCGCTCGCGTCTACCAGGCGATCGCCGTGGCCGATCGCGGCGCCCTCGACATCGACGTCGAGATCGCCCGCTTCGGCGCCATGGAGGACGTCGCGTCGGCCGGCGGGCGCGCGTTCCCCAACAAGGCGCCCGGCATGCTGCCGCTGCTCCTCCCCGGCGCTCTCGTCGCCCGCCTGGCGGCCGGCGCGAGCGAGGCCGAGCTCGCCTGGGCGCTGGTCCTCGGACGCCTCCTCGCCTGCTCCCTGCCGTTCGCCATCGCCGTGCTCCTCCTCGCCGGCGGGCCGGCCCGGCCGTACCCGCGCGGCACGACGTTCGCCGCGGTCGCTCTGGCGCTCGGCAGCCCGTTGCTGGCCGCCTCGCTGCTCGCCTTCTCGCACGCCCTCGTCGCCTGCCTGCTGCTCGCGGCGTTTCTCGTGCTCCACGACGAGGCGCGCCCGGGGCCGGGCGCGGCGCTCGGGGTGGGGGTGCTGCTCGGCTGGGCGGTGACCGCCGAGTACCCGGCCGCGGTGCCCGCCATCGTGATCGGCGCGACCGCCCTGCCCCGCCTGGGCGGCCGCGGAACGCTCCGGCTCGCCCTCGGCGCGGCGCTGCCGCTCGGCCTCCTGGCCGGCTACAACGCCGAGTGCTTCGGCTCGCCGTTCACGCTGTCGTCGGCGCACGAGGCGCACGGCGCGTACGCCGAGCTCGCCGCACGCGGCGCGTTCGGCATCGGCCTCCCGAGCCTCGCCGACCTGGTCGAGCTGCTCGTCTCTCCCGCCCGCGGGCTGCTCGTGTGGATGCCCGCACTGGCGCTCGCGCTCTGGCCCGCCCGCCGCCACGACCGCTGGCCGCGCCACGCCGGCGGCCGGCTCGCGCTGTGGCTGGCGCCGGCCGCGCTGCTCGTCGTCATGTCGGGGTACGCGAACCGGCACGGCGGTTGGTTCCCGGGGCCGCGCTACCTCCTCATGGTGCTGCCGCTGCTCGCCGTACCGCTGGCGCGCGGGGCGGAGGCGGCACTGGCCCGGCCGGCGGGCAGGCTGCTCGCGACCGTGACCGCCGCCTGGGGCGCGGTCATGGTCTGGCCGTGCCTGGCGACGTTCCCGTTCCCGCCCGAGGACTACCCGCTGCCGGCGTTCACGCTGGCGTGGCCCCTGCTGCACGGGGCGGGGACCACGGCCCCGTCGTGGCTGCCGGACGGCGTCGTGCTCCCGCTCTTCGCGGTCCTGGCGATCGTCGCCGCAGCGGTCCTGGTGGCGGCCGCGACCCCGGGCGCCCGGGCTCGCGAGCGTGCGACCGCCGTGCTGCTCGCCGCCGTCCCGATTGTCCTCGCGGCCGTGCTCGTCCGGCCGCCGGGGAGCTGGCAGGCCGCGCTCGAGCGCGCCGTCATCCACGACGTCTACACCGCCTCCACGCCACCCGGCGAGCTCGAGGCGCTCCGGCCGCGCGCCGACACCGAGGCCCGCCGCGCCCGGCTCGACGGCTGGATCGCCGCCCGCGACGCGCCCGGCCGCTGACACTGCGCCCGTCCGCTACAATCGCGTCGCTCCCAGTCCCTCCTTCCCGGACGGGCGCGCGGAGGCAACCATGGAGTTCGGCATTCTCGGCCTGGAGCTGTCGGGCAAGACCACGCTCTTCTCGCTGCTCACCGGCCACCACGTGCAGGCCGCCCCGGGCAAGCGCGAGTCGCACGTCGGCATCGCGCAGGTCCCCGACGCCCGCCTCGACCGGCTCTCCGAGCTGTTCAAGCCGAAGAAGCACACCCCGGCGACGGTCCGCTTCGTCGACGTGCCCGGGATCGCCAAGGGCTCCGGCGGCAGCCTCAACGTCCCGGAGCTGCGCACCATGGACGGCCTCGCGGTCGTGCTGCGCGGCTTCGCCTCCGACGACGTCCCCCACTCCGAGGGCAGCGTCGACCCGGCGCGCGACCTCGAGCTGCTCGAGACCGAGCTGCTCCTCGCCGACCTCACCGTCGTCGGTAACCGCCTCGAGCGTCTCGGCCGGGAGATCGGCAAGCGCAAGGCGCCGGAGCTCGAGGCCGAGCGGGACGCCCTCGAGCGCTGCAAGGTCCCCCTCGAGGCGGGCACGCCGCTGCGCGAGGCCGGCCTCGAGCCGGCCGAGCGGCTCCTCCTCAAGGGGTTCACGTTCCTCACCCTGAAACCGCTACTCCTCGTCCTCAACGCCGGCGAGGAGGATGCCGGCGACCTCGCCGGGGCGCTCGCCCGCGCCGGCCTCGCCCGCTGGCAGGCGCGCGAGCAGGTGGCGGTGTCCGTCGTCTGCGCGCCACTCGAGGAGGAGGTCTCCCGTCTCGAGCCGGCCGACCAGGCCGCCTTCCTCGCCGACCTCGGCCTCCCCGACCGCGCCCTCGACCGCCTGCTCCAGGCCGCGTATCGCCTGCTCGGGCTGATCTCGTTCCTCACCGTCGGCGACGACGAGTGCCGCGCCTGGTCGATCCCCGCCGGCACCCCGGCGGTCCGCGCCGCCGGCGCGATTCACTCCGACATCGAGCGCGGCTTCATCCGCGCCGAGGTCGTGCCGTGGGCGGAGCTTCTCGACGCCGGCTCGTTCGCCACCTGCCGCACCCGCGGCACCCTGCGCCTCGAAGGCCGCGACTACGTCGTCCAGGACGGCGACGTGATCAACTTCAGATTCAATGTCTGAGCGGGGGAGCTTCTGAGCGGGGGGGCCGGCGGCCCCGCACCCTGATCTCCGCCGCCTTGCCCCCCGTGCCCCCGCGCTCGCCGGAAGTGAGCCGACACGAACGCACCAGGTACGGCGCTCTTGACAAGCTCCCAGTGGAGCCACGTGTCGCGACCTTCATGGCCGTCGGGTGCACCCACGGTAACCGCGGGTTTCGCAACGGTGTAGGCTTGCGGCACCATGCGCGCTCCGAGATCGACATCCGTGCTGCTCACCCTCGCCGGCGTCCTGGCAATCCTGGCTGGGACCTCGGCGCACGGGCAGGCGCCGCCGGCCCGCCGCTCCGTGACTCTCGACGACCTCGCCCGCATCCTCGAGGTCGGCGAGCCGCAGGTGTCGCCTGACGGGAAGTGGATCGCTTACGCGCTTACCTCGACCGACGCGGAGAAGGACGAAACGGGGAGCGACATCTGGATGGTGAGCTGGGACGGCCGCGAGCGCGTCCGGCTCACCTCGTCGGCGGACGACGAGACGGCGCCGCGCTTCAGCCCCGACGGCCGCTATCTCGCATTCCTCGCCGCCCGCGGCGACGAGAAGGAGAAGAAGAAGGGCCGCCAGGTGTGGCTGCTCGACCGCCGCGGCGGCGAGGCGGAGAAGGTCACCGACCTCAAGGGAGGTGTCTCCGACCTGCAGTGGTCGCCCGACGGCGCCCGCCTTGTACTCGTCGCTGCCGACCCCGACCCGGACGACGACCCGGAGACCAAGGAGGGGTGGAAGTGCAAGACCACGCCACCCATCGTCATCACCCGCTACCATTTCAAGGACGACGACAGCGGCTACCTGAAGTCGCTGTACGCGCACCTCGTCCTGTTCGACCTGGCGAGCCGCAAGGCCGAGGCGCTGACCAGCGGTCCCTACAACGACAGCGATCCGGCGTTCTCCCCCGACGGCAGGCGGGTCGCCTTCGTGAGCGCGCGCGGTCCAGGCGACCCTGATCGCACTGACAACACCGATATCTTCGTCGTCGAGGCGAAGGCGGGCGCAACGCCGCTGAGGCTGACCACGTGGCCGGGCCCGGACTCCGGGCGTCCGGCGTGGTCGCCCGACGGCGCTTCGATCGCCTACCTGCAGGGCGACGAGCCGCGCTACTACGCCTACGACGTCGAGAAGCTCGCCGTCGTCCCCGCCGCCGGCGGGCCCGCCCGGGTACTCACGGCCTCGCTCGACCGCTCGGTCTCGTCGCTGCGCTGGGCGGCAGACGGGGCGAGTCTGGTGTTCCTCGTCGTCGACGACCGCGCCGAGTACGTCGGTCGTCTTCCGGCTACCGGAGGCCTGGTCGAGCCACTGACTCACGGCAGACGTGTGGTCTCGGAGATCTCGAACCACGGGCGGGGCGGCTGGGCGGTGGTCGCCGGGACCGCGTCACAGGTCGACGAGGTGTACACCCTCGATGCCGCCGGCATGCAGAAGATAACCAGCCACAACGACGCGTGGCTCGCCTCGGTCGACCTCGCCACGACCGAGGACGTCACCTTCACCGCCGCCGACGGCACCGTCGTAAACGGTCTCCTCGCCAAACCGCCCGGCTGGAAGGCCGGCATCCGCCTGCCGGCGCTGCTCAACGTCCACGGCGGCCCGGACGGGCAGGACGAGCACAGCTTCGACTTCGAGCGCGAGTTCCTCGCCGCCGGCGGCTACCTCGTCCTGCAGGTCAACTACCGGGGGTCGAGCGGTCGCGGCTCCGCGTACCAGAAGGCGATCTACGGCGACTGGGGGCACCTCGAGGTCTTGGACCTGCTCGCCGGCGCGGACTTCCCCGTCCGCACCGGCCTGGCCGACCCCGATCGGCTCGGCATCGGCGGCTGGAGCTACGGCGGCATCCTGACCAACTACGTGATCGCCTCGGACCGCCGCTTCAAGGCGGCGGTGAGTGGCGCGTCGAGCTCGCTGCAGACCTCGATGTACGGCGTGGACCAGTACATCGCCCAGTACGACCTGGAGATGGGCCAGCCATGGCGGGCGCCGGAGCGCTGGCTCAGGGTGTCCTACCCGTTCTTCCACGCCGATCGGATCGCGACGCCGACGCTGTTCCTCGGCGGCGCGGACGACTTCAACGTGCCGCTGGTCGGCGTCGAGCAGATGTACCAGGCGCTCCGCAGCCTCGGTGTCGACACGGAGCTCGTCATCTACCCCGACTCGCACCACGTCCCCTCGAAGCCAAGCTATCAGCGCGATCGGCTGACCCGCTCGCTCGCCTGGTACGACCGCTTCCTCGAGGCCCGGCCATTCCCCGGTCCCCCGCCGGCGGTGCCACCGGGACCGTCGAAGTAGCAGGCGGGTGCAGGCGCGCCGGCGCTTTCCCGGCGCGCGTTGGAGCCTGTATACTCCGCGGCCATCGGAGCACCCGAGAGAGGCGGGCGACGAGGGTCGCCACCAGGAGGACGACATGAACAGGACCGCGAGCGCGGTGTGGAGCGGTGGGCTGAAGGACGGCAAGGGCACGATCTCGACCGGCAGCGGCACCCTCAAGGACACCAGGTACGGCTTCGCCATGCGGTTCGAGGACGAGCCCGGGACCAACCCCGAGGAGCTCATCGCCGCGGCCCATGCCGGCTGCTTCGCCATGGCGCTGTCGGCCGAGCTCGGCCAGGCGGGGATGGTGCCGGCGCGGCTCGCCGTCACGGCCACCGTCACCCTGGAGAAGACCGACGCCGGGTTCACCGTGACCCGTTCGCACCTTGACCTGGTCGCGCGCATACCGGGCGCCGACACGGCGGCCTTCGAGAAGGCCGCGGCCGGGGCCAAGGCCGGCTGCCCGATCTCGCGCCTGCTCAACGCCGAGATCACGCTCGACGCCAAGCTCGAGGGCTAGCGGCCCCGCTTACCGCCGGCCCAGGGGGGCGGGAGAGTCTGTCCCCTGTCCCCTGTCTTCTAGAGGTTCAGCGCGCGGCGGACGAGCGGCGCCGTGACGGTGAGGCGCGCGCGGCCGTCGTCCAGCTTCTCCAGCTCGCCCGAAGTGACGTCGAACTCGAAGGGGTTGATGATGCGGCCGAAGACGCCGCGCAGCGCCCGCGCCCCGGTGCGCGAGGCCGCCTCCGCCTGCTCGGCGACCAGCGAGGCGGCGAGGTCGTCGATGGCCAGCTCGATGCCCATGATCTCGAAGAAGCGCCGCGAGCGGACGAACGGCGAGTCGAACGAGTTGAGCAGGATCTCCCGCAGCACGTCGATCCCGAGGTCGCCGAGGATGACCACGTTGTCGAAGCGGGCGATGAACTGCGGCACCATGCCGTAGATGAAGAGGTCCTCGAGGCGGAAGTAGTCGGAAAGGGAGAAGCGCAGCTCGATGCGGACTTGGCCGTCGGCCGAGCGGATCGCCGTGGACTTGAGCTTCTCACCGGAGCCCGGGGTCGTGACGCGGTAGTAGACCTGGTCGTAGAGCCCCTCGAACGCGCCGCCGCAGATGAACATCATCCCCGCCGTGGAGATGTCGAGGGTGCGCTCCTGCTCGACGCCGTCGACGAGGACGTGGGCGCGCAGCGCGACCGACTCGCCCTCCATGAGGGTGAGGAGGCCCTGCTGGAGGACGACACCGAGCGGGTTGGGCTTGCCGGCGACGACCGCCGACATCTTGTCGATCTCGTCGATGCAGATCGTCGCCCGCTCCATCGTCTCCCTGAGATCCTCCGGGGTCGGGGTCCCGCCGAGGACCGCGCGCGCCCGCTGCTCGACGACCGCGAGCAGCCGTTCGGGGCGGAACTCGAGGCGGTCGGGGTCGACCAGGAGGTTCGCGTTGATGATCGTCATGGCGCGGAACGGCCGGTACGCCTCGACCTCGTGGTAGAGGCGCTGGATGTTGTTCATGATCGTGGTCTTGCCGGTCCCCGAGTTGCCGATCAGGAGCAGGTTGCCCGGCACCTTGCCGGTGGTGTGCTTGTAGACGCCGACGGCGGCGTAGCGCAGGGCGGCGTCCTGGCCGAGCACCCCGCGGCGCAGCTCGGCGAAGATCATCGGGGGCGTGATCTCGCGCGGCTCGGCGGCCGCGTGCAGGTCCGGAAGCTGCTCCAGGTGTGTCTCCTTCATCGTCACTCCCATGCTCGTCGTCCGCTGATGCGGCGAGCGCCGACGGTCCGGTGCGTCGCTCCTGCGGAGCGCGAATTGTACGCCCAGGGCTCGGGTCAGCTCTTCGGCGTCGGCGTCGGCCTCGGGGCGCCGAACGCCGGTCCGCCGCCCGCCGGCTGTGACGGCGCCGGGATTGCAGTCGCCGGCACGGCTTGCCGGATCACGGTGGGCGGCCCGGGCGAAGCGGCCGGGACGGCGGTCACCGGCGCGGCCGTCGGCGCCGAGACGGCACGCGGCGTCGGCGCGGGAGCCGGAGGGGCCGGCGACGCCTTCGCGACCGGCGACTGGGCGGCCGGAGGCGCGGGTGGCTGTGGCCGGGCCGCCATCATCAGCTTGACCTCGGCCGGATCGATCGGGTTCAGCTTCAGCGTGTTGGCGCCGATCTCACGCCGGTAGCGGAGGAGCTGCGCCTCGGCCTGCAACCGCGAGTCGAGCACGAGCGGGTTCCTCGCCGGGTCGGCGAGCTCCGGCATGTGCTTGTACGCCTTGGCATAGTCGTAGATCGCGCGGCTGCGCCTCCCGGAGCGTTCCTCGACGAGCGCGAGCATGAACCGGGCCGGGGCGTAACCGGGGCGCATCTTGATCACCTTCCGGTAGGCGCGCGCCGCGCGGAAGTTCTTCCCCATGCGCTGCCGCACCAGGCCGAGCCGATAGGCCGCGTCGACGTTCTTCTTGTCGAGCTTGAGCGCCTTCTCGAAGTAGTCCTCGGCGTCCTCCGGGAACCCCTTGCCGACCAGGAGCACGCCGAGTTCGGTGAGGTCGCGCGAGCTGGCCGTGCCGTTTCGCTCGCGGTCCAGGTAGGCCATGATCGCCCGGTCCGCCGGGCGATCCGCGGACAGGAAGCGCTCGAACACCGGTCCGTCGGCGGTCACCGAAACGGCAGCGGCGGCAACCGCCGCCAGCAGGATCACACACACCAGCACACGCCTCATTGCGTTGCCCTCCGACGGACCCGCGCCTGCAGCTTGACCTTCGAGCCGTCTCGCACGACGTCGAACCCCTCCACGGTGACGCCCCGCTCCTCGAGCATCCTCTTCTGCGTCTCCAACGTCTGGCGGAAACGCTCGAAGTTGATCGAGGCCTGGGCCCCGCTCGCCTGCAGCTCCTCGAGGTAGCGGGCGTGCAGGACCTGGAACTCGTCACCGTCTGTTCCGTGTACGGCCGCCGCGACCGGCGCGTTGGCCGCCGCGGCCGCCTGCACCGGCCGGCCGGCCTGGCGGGCTTCCTCCCGCTCGCGGAGCTGCCGCTGCCACAGCATGTTGTACGTCGAGAAGCGATGCAGGAGCTGGTCGAGCCGGAACTGCTCGTGGGTCTGGCGGAACTCCGAGCGGGAGATCTCGCGGAGCTGCCGTTCGAGCGCCGCCCGCTCGCGCTCCGGCGGCACCGGGACCTTCGGATCGTGGACGAAGTAGCGCTCCCACTTGCGGGACAGCTCGTCCAGCCAGCGGTGGAGTTGGTTCACGATCTCGGCAGGGCTCGACACGGGGGAAGGATACACAAACCCGCCCGCCCTCCCACCCTTGAGGCTTGGGGCTTGAGGCTTGAGACTTGAGGCTAACTCCAAGCAAGCAGTCAGCCGTTTCTTGCCGTGTTCCCAAGCCCCAAGCCTCAGGTCCCAGGCCCGGGCGGGTGGGCGGGCGAGCCCAGGCCCCAAGCCACAGGTCCCAAGCCGCCTCTTCAGCGTAGGGGGCAGAGATGCTGCGCAGCTACAATGTTCATGTGAGCAGTTTCCAGCGGCTGCCCGCGGTGCACCGGATCCTCGACGACCCCGCACTTGCGGCAGCCATCGCCCGGCACGGCCGGGGCGCGACCCGGAACGCCGTGCGCGAGGCGCTGGCGGCCGCGCGCGCCGCGGTCGGCGCC
>Ga0209450_10002031_pt1 | contig 10199 bp, 7 predicted proteins | sample FrelakmetLWP11LW_FD_187149 | JGI IMG/M metagenome (GOLD analysis project Ga0209450, IMG submission 187149) | Freshwater lake sediment microbial communities from the University of Notre Dame, USA, for methane emissions studies - LWP11 LW (SPAdes)... | ecosystem: Environmental > Aquatic >...
CGACCGCAAGCCCACACGCCGCGGCGAGCGTGGTGGTGCCGGTCGCCCGCAAGCGGGCTCCTACAACAGCGGGTCGCGGCCGAAGCGGCCTTTCGTAGGAGCGCGCTTGCGCGCGATCGCAGGCCCACACGCCGCGGCGAGCGTGGTGGTGCCGGTCGCCCGCAAGCGGGCTCCTACGACAAGCGGGTCGCGGCCGAAGCGGCCTTTCGTAGGAGCGCGCTTGCGCGCGACCGCAAGCCCACATGCCGCGGCGAGCGTGGTGGTGCCGGTCGCCCGCAAGCGGGCTCCTGCGAGAGCCCGCGGGTGCGCGGCCTCGGGGGTGGCTCAGACCTTGACCACCTGCTTGCCGAAGTTCTGCCCGGTGTAGAGGCGGCGCAGGGCTTCGGCGAAGTGGTCGAGGCCCGCGACCTCGTCGATGCGGCTGGTGAGCTTGCCGGCGGCGGCCCAGGGGCCGAATTCGGCGATCGCTTCGCCGGCGCGGTCGAGGTAGTCGATCACCACGAAGCCCTCCATGCGCGCCCGGGCCGAGATCAGCGAGAGGTAGTTGGCTGGCCCGACCGGCACGCCGGTGGCGTTGTACTGCGAGATGCCGCCGCACAGCACGATGCGCGCGCGCAGCTTCAGGCGGCGCAGGACGGCATCGAGGATCTCGCCGCCGACGTTGTCGAAGTACACGTCGATGCCGTCGGGGCAGGTCTCGGCCAGGCGCTTGGCGACCTCTTCGTGCTTGTAGTCGATCACCTCGTGCGCGCCGAGTTCGTCCTTGACCCAGGCGCACTTGTCGGGTCCGCCGGCGATCGCCACCACGCGGCAGCCGTAGTTGCGCGCCATCTGCACCACGGTCGACCCGACGGCACCGGCCGCGGCCGATACCACCACGGTTTCGCCGGGCTTCACCTGGCCGATCTCCTTCAGGCCGAAGTACGCCGTGAGGCCGGTGGCGCCGAACACCGACAGCGCCCAGGCGGGGTGGGGCAGGGCACGCGCGTCGAAAGCGCGAAACCCCTTGCCGTCGCAAACGAGTTCCTCGCGCGCACCGGTCATGCCGCTGACCCAGGTGCCGACCGGGTAGCGCGGATGGCGTGATTCGACCACCTCGCCGATGCCGGCCGAGCGCATCACTTCGCCGAGGCCCACCGGCGGCCAGTACGACTTCTGCTCGCTCATCCACACCCGCATCGCCGGATCGATCGACAACCAGCGCACCGCGATGCGCAGCTGGCCATCGGCGAGCGGCGCCGGCGCTTCGTGGCGCATCTCGAAGTCCTCGTCCTTGGGCAGGCCCTCGGGGCGGGCGAATAGGTGCAGGCTGCGGCGGTCGGTCATGGGGTGTCCTCGATGGCGGTCACGGGCCGCCGAGGTTAGCGGGTCTCGGCACCTGGACGGGAATGCCCTGCGTATCGCAAAGCCCGGCATCGCACAGGCGCTGGCGCAGGCGCGGGGTGGCCTGCACCATCAGGTGGAACAGCACGTGCTGCTCGAGGCTGCCGCGGAACGCGTCGGCGCCGGGCCCGAGCGCATACACGGGCACGTCCTCGCCACCGTGGGTTTCGTCCTTCATCGGCACCATGGCTTCCTGCAGGAAATCGGGGTGAGTGGGATCGACCTGGCGCAGGTCGGGGCGCCCGCGCCGTATCGCGGCCATCGCGCTGAAGTCGTGGCGGTATCGCTTGGCGCCCTCGGGCTGGCGATCGGATTCGCCGGCATAGCCCGGTCCGTTGGCGTAGGACAGCGTGGTGTAGGGCAGGCCCAGCGCATCGAGGGCGTAGGGACCCGCGGGGCTTTCCTCGCCGCTGGTGCCGCGCACGAGGCCGAGGATCGGGTTGCCGCGCGCGGGGTAGCCGGCGAAGCTCAGCATGTGCGAGTGGTCGGCGGTGACCACCACCAGGGTTTCTTCGGGATTCGTCGCCTCGACCGCGGCGCGGACCGCGTCGGACAGCGCGAGGGTGTCGGTCAGCGCGCGCCAGGCGTTGCCGAAGTGGTGCGCATGGTCGATGCGCCCGCCCTCGACCACCAGCACGAATCCCTCGGGGTGGCGCGACAGGCGCGCGATCGCGGCGCGGGTGAGGTCGGCCAGACGCGGCTCGCCCGGCGCCACGCGCGGCCGGTCATGCTCGAACTGCAGGTGGTCGCGCGCGAACAGGCCGAGCCACGGCACGCGGTCGGCCGGATCGAGGGCGGCGAGTTGCGTGGCGTCCTCCACGTAGCGGCCGCCGGTGCGGGCGCGCCAGGCGGCGACCAGGTCGCGGCCGTCGCCGCGCGTGCCGCCGGCCTCGCGCGGCAGGAACCGATCGCGCCCGCCGCCGAAGGCGACGTCCGGACCGCGGCCAAGCCGCGGTTCGACCAGTTGCCGCGCGATGTCGATGCAGCCGGCCGCCGCCGCGGCCGGCGCCAACGCGACGTCGTCCTCCCAGTTGCGTTCGGCCGAGCGTGCATAGGTCGCCGCCGGCGTGGCGTGCGTGATGCGCGTGTTGGTGACCACGCCGGTGGCCATGCCGGCGAGCGCGGCGATCTCCAGCAGGCTCGCCAGTTCATCGGCGCGCGCCGCCGCGCAGTCGGTGCGGCGCGCCGACGGACCGACCGCGAGCACGCCCATGCGCGTCTTCACGCCGCTGGCCATCGCGGTCATGGTGCCGGCGGAGTCGGGCGTCTGCCGGTCGGTGTTGTAGGTGCGCGAAAACGCGGTGTACGGGAAGTCCTCGAACGCGAGGCGATGCTCCTCGCCCGGCGCACCCCGCTGCTGGCCTTCGAGGATGCGCGCGGCGGCGACGGTGGTGAACCCCATGCCGTCGCCGACGAACAGGATCACGTTGCGCGCCCGCCCCGCGGGGGCGCCGCGACGGGCGGCGTCGGCGGCACCGGCGCGGAACCACCAGGTGCTGGATTCGCCGTCGGGGCGCGCGATGCGCGGCACGTCGACCTGGGCGACGGGAGGTGCCGCGGCCGGGATCGGCGCGGTCGCGCATCCGGCGGCGAGCAGGGCGAGGCAAGCGGTCAGGGCACGCAGTCCCATGGGCGATCCAGCGTCGGTCAGGGGATCGTGATTGTGATCGATCCTGGTTGCGGCGCCGCGACGCGCGCTGCCGGTTCCGCCGCGGCGTTGGCATTCCCTTCCGCCGCGCCATGCGATGCTTCGCCACTCTCCTTCGTGGTCCCTGCCCGTGCGCCCTCTGCTGCTGCTGCTCCTGTCCTGCCTGCCCGTGACGGCCCCCGCCGGCACGAGCGATTTCGGCCCGCCGCAGCGGCTCGATCCACTGGCCGTCGGCGATGGCGCGGTCGGCGACCAGTTCGGTGGCGCGCTGGCGCGCGACGGCGCGACCCTGGTGGTCGCGGCGCGCCAGCTCGTGTTGCCCTCAGCCGAGGCGGCGGAAGGCGTCCAGAGCGGGGCGGTGTTCGTTTACGAAGACATCGCCGGCAGCCTGCAGCCGGTGCAGCGCCTGCTGCCGCCGCTGCCGGGCGAGGGCGATCTGTTCGGCGAGTCGGTCGCGCTGTCCGGCGACCTGCTGCTGGTCGGCGCCGGCGGCGTGGATGCCGGCGGCATCGAAGACCGCGGCAGCGCGCATGTGTTCCGGCGCGCCGGAGCCACCTTCGTGCACGAGGCGGATCTCGCCCCGCCGGTGCCTGCGGCCGGCCAGCGCTTCGGCACCACGGTGCGCGTGGTCGATGCCACGACCATCGCGGTCGGCATGCCGCGCGGAGCGGTCGGTGCCGCCGCGGAGGCCGGCCAAGTGGTGGTGTTCCGCCGTGTCGCCGCCACCTGGAGCGCGGTCGCCACCCTGCAGTCGCCCGATGCCGCGGCCGGCGACGGATTCGGCGCGGCGATCGCCGCGCACGGCGACCGCCTGCTGGTCGGCGTGCCCGGCGGCGATGCGCCTGGCGCGCCCAACGCGGGCCGCGTGGAGGTGTTCGACACCGCGGGTGCGTTCCCGTGGCTGGGGCGGCTGGAGGAGGCGCAGGCCGCGGCAGACGCGCGATTCGGCGCCAGCCTGCGGCTGGACGCCGACCTCGCCCTGGTCGGCGCGCCGGGCAACCTGGCCGCGACTCGCGGCTTCGTGCGCGCGTACGTCCGCAGCGGCGGGACCTTCGGCGTCGCCGAGCGCATCGCGGCGTCCGATGCGCTGTCCGGCGACGGCTTCGGCTTCGCCCTCGACCGGGTCGGCGACACCCTGCTGGTCGGCGCGCCCGGCCGGTTCCAGGGCGCGGGTGGCGGCTACGTGTTCTCGCGCGTGGGTGGCAGCCTCGTGCAGCGCGCGCTGCTCGAAGACCGCAGCACGCCGGAAGGCGACGGCCTGACCGGCGTCGCGGTCGCGCTGTTCGGCACGCGCGCCCTGCTCGGCGCGGACCTCGCGGTGGTGCTGCCGAACCGTGCGCAGGGCCTGGTGCGCGTGTGGACCGGCGCCGATGCGACCTGGACCGCGGCACCGCGGATCGATCGCGGCGATGGCGTGGCGGGCGAGTTCTTCGGCACCGCGCTGTCGGTCGACGGCAACCGGGTCGCGGTCGGTGCCTATCTCGACGACACCGCGTTCGGCGGTGACGATGCCGGCACGGTCACGCTGTTCACGCGCGGCGACGCGGGCTGGACGCGCAGCGTGCGGCTCGACGCATTCGACGGCGCGCCCGAGGACTGGTTCGGCCGCAGCGTGGCGCTGGCCGGCGACTGGCTGCTGGTCGGTGCGCCGCGCGACATCACCAGCGGCGTCGCCGACACCGGCTCGGCCTATCTGTTCCGACGCGTCGCGGCCGGCTGGACGTTCTCGCGCAAGCTGGTGCCGAGCGATGCCGTGTCCGACGATGGATTCGGACTGGCGCTGGCGTTCGACGGCCGGCGACTGGTGGTCTCGGCGCCGGGTCGCGACGACGGCGAAGTCGACCGCGGTGGCGCCTATGCCTGGACGCTGCTGGACGACGGCACCCTGCGTTTCGACGGCAAACTGGTGCCTGCCAGCGTCCCGGCGGGCGGGCTGGCGGGGATCGCGCTCGCGCTGCAGGGCGACCTGCTGGCGATGGGCGCGCCGCAGGCCACCGTGCAGGGACGCGCCGGGCGCGGCATGGTGGCGCGCTTCCGCTGGAACGGCAGCGCCTGGGCCGAGATCGAACCGGTGATCGCCGCCGACGGCGCGACCGGCGACCTGTTCGGCAATGCCGTGGCGCTGTCGCCCGACGGCACGCGGCTGGCCGTCGGCGCCCCCGGCGTGCGCATCGATGCGATGAACGGCGGCGCCGGCGCAGCCTACGTGTTCCGGCTCGACGCTCCGGTGGTGCAGGAGGCGCGCCTGCTGCCGGCGGAACGCCAGGCCGGCGCCGGCTTCGGTGTCGCGGTGGCGCTGGACGATGCGCGCCTCGCGGTCGGCGCTTCCGGCGAGGACATCGACGGCGCCGCGAACCGCGGCCGGGTGCGCCTGTGGCGCCGCGACGCCGGCGCATGGGCCGCGGCCGGGACGCTGGAGCCGGCGGACGCGATCGCGCAGTCGTTCTACGGTCGCTCGCTCTCGCGCGACGTCGGCCTGCTCGCGGTCGGGGGGCCGCTGCGCGCCACCGCCGTCAACCCGGCGGCCGGTTCGGCCTGGATGCACCCGGATGCCGACGCGTTGTTCGCCGACGGTTTCGACTGAGCGCGCTTCACGCGGGCCCGCAGTGTCCTAACCTTCGAAGCGCGACGCCGGCAGCCCCAGCCACTCGAGCGCGGTGCCGTGGAACAGGCGCGCGCGCTCGCCGTCCGGCAGCGCCAGGGCGTCGATCAGCGCCCCCGGCTGCTGCTCGCCGAGCGGGAACGGATAGTCGGTGCCGAACATCACCTGCGAGGCGCCGACGGTGTCGATGAGGTAGCGCAGCGCGCGCGGGTCGGCGACCCAGGAATCGAAGTACAGGCGCGACAGGTAGTCGCGCGGGTTGCGCGGGTTGTCGGTGGCCACCAGGTCCGGGCGCATGCGGAAGCCGTGCTCGATGCGGCCGATCGTGTACGGGAAGGACCCGCCACCGTGCGCGAGGCACACCCGCAGCCGCGGCAGCCGTTCCAGCACGCCGCCGAACACCAGGCAGCAGGCGGCGCGCGCCTGCTCGGCCGGCATGCCGACCAGCCACGGCAGCCAGTACTTGGGCATCGACTCGCTGCCCATCATGTCCCAGGGGTGGACCAGGATCGCGGCACCGAGGTCTTCCGCCGCGGCGAAGAAGTCGAACAGCTCCGGCGCATCGAGGTTCCACTCGCCGATGTGCGAGCCGATCTGCACGCCGGCCAGCCCCAGCGACTCCACGCAGCGCGACATCTCCTCGATCGCCAGCCGCGGCGCCTGCAGCGGCAACGTGCCGATGCCGGCGAAGTGCGCCGGATGCGCGCGGCAGATCTCCGCCGTGTGCTCGTTGAGCGCGCGATGCAGTTCCAGCGCCTGGTGCGGCTTGGCCCAGTAGGAGAACATCACCGGCACCGTGGACACCACCTGCACGTCGACGCCGTGCGCGGCGTATTCGGCGATGCGCAGCGCCGGGTCCCAGGTGTTGGGGCCGATCTCGCGGAAGAACTTGCCGCCGCGGTAGATGCGATGCCGTCCTTCGGCGACGTGCATCACCGGGAAGCGGTCGTCGCCGTACTTGCTCGCGAGGTCGGGCCAGCGCGCGGGCAGGATGTGGGCATGCGTGTCGATCTTCAGCACGGCGCGGCCCTCACGGCGCCAGCCACGCCGCGAACGCGGCGTACGCCGGGATGCCGAGCGCGAGGTTGAACGGGAAGGTGATGCCGAGGGCTGCGGTGACGCAGCGGCCCGCGTCGGCCTCGGGCAGGGCGCTGCGCACCGAGGCGGGAGCCGCGATGTAGGACGCGCTGGCGACCATGGTGCCGAACACGGTCGCGCCGCTGGGCGACAGGCCGACGAGATGGCCGGCGAACGTGCCTGCGATGCCGTGCACCAGCGGCACCACGGTGCCGAAGGCGACCAGGCGCAGCGCGCCATCGCGCAGTTGCCGCAGTTGCGCGGCGGCGACCATGCCCATGTCGAGCATGAACAACATCAAGGTGCCCTGGAACAGCTGGAAGTACATGTCGTCGACCGCGCGGATGCCCTTCTGGCCGGCGATCGCGCCGATCGCGAGGCCGCCGAGCAAGAGCACCGCGGTGCGCCCGGCGAGCACCTCGCCCAGCGCCTTGCGGTCGATGCCGCCGCCGCCCTTGGCCAGCGCCAGCCCCAGCAGGATGGCGGGGATCTCCAGCGCCACCACCAGCGCCACCAGCACGCCTTCGGCGGGCGCGCCGGTGCGCTCGGTGAACTGCTGCGCGGCGATGAAGGTCACCGCCGACACCGAACCGTAGTGCGCCGCCATCGCGCCCGCGTTGAGGCGGTCGTCGCGCAGCCACGCGCGCGCCACCGAGTAGGCGGTGAATGCGGTCACCACGCCGGCCACCAGGGTCACCGCGACCAGCAGCGCGAGTTCGCCCAGCGGCTGCGCGCGCAGCGCCACGCCGCCCTTCAGGCCGATCGCCAGCAGCAGGAAGATCGCGAGGTACTGCTGGATCTGCGGCGGCACCTCGAGGTCGGAGCGGATCAGGCGCGCGACCATGCCGAGCACGAAAGCCAGCACCACCGGCGAGAGCAGGTTGGCGGTCAGCAGTTCCGGCGAGAATTGCATGGTCGGCGCGGGCTCAGGCGTAGCGCGACGGCGCGGGATTGAGGTGCCCGCAGGCGCCGCAGGTGCGGTGCGCGGTGGAGCGGTAGTAGCGCTCGAATACCGGCGCGAACTGGGTCTCGATGTCGAGCAGCGCAAAGCGCTCCTCGTACAGCCGGTGGTTGCAGCGCTCGCAGTACCACTGCAGCGCGTCCTGCTCGCCGGGCAGGCGGCGGCGCTCGATCACCAGGCCCACGGAGCCGGCCTTGCGCTGCGGTGAGTGCGGCACGCGTGGCGGCAGGTAGTACAGCTCGCCGGCGCGGATCGGGATGTCGCGCGCAGCGCCGTTTTCCTGCACGCGCAGCACCATCTCGCCCTCGATCTGCAGGAAGAACTCCGGACCTTCCTCGACATGCCAGTCGGCGCGCTCGTTGGGGCCGCCGACGATCATCACGATGAAGTCGCCGTCGACGATGCACTTGTTGCCGACCGGCGGCACGAGCAGGTGCCGGTGCTCGTCGATCCAGCGGGCGAGGGGAATGGGAAAGGCGGCGGTCATGGCGTATCCTGGAACCCGAACTTTCCGCGGCGGCCGCACATTCTAGCGGCGCGAGGGCGTCGCGGACACGAGTGAAGCGCCGATGCTTGCCGACGCCTACATCGCCGCGGTGCCGGGCCACGCAGCGCCGCTCGATGGCGAGCGCATGCTGTGGCAGCAGCACGGCGGCCCGCGGGTGGCCGCGCTGCCGGCGATCGAGGCCACGGTGCTGGCCCATGCCGGCCGTTTCGAAACGCACGCGTACCACCTCGAGGCGATCGTCGCCGCCACCCGCCTGCCGCGGGAGCGGATCGATGCCGCGCTGACCCGCCTGGCCGAGCAGGGGCTGCTCCTGCCGCTGGCGGCGTTCGTTCCCGCGGCCGCGGCCGCGCCGCCGCCGCCGCCGCCGTTGCTGTGCATCCGTACCTGCGCGCGTCCCGCCTCGCTGGGCTTGCTGCTGCAATCGCTGCTGGAGGACGAACGCCGCTTCGACCTGCGACGCCGCTACGTGGTGATCGACGACACGCCGCCCGACGCCGACGCGGCGACCCGTGGCGAGGTGGAGGCCTTCGCGCGCCGCTCCGGATCCGACGTGCGCCTGCTGGATGGCGCCGAGCGCGCGAGGCTGCTGGGCTGGCTGGGGAAGGACGTCGACCCCTGCGCCGACCTGTTCGATCGCCGCGCGCTCGATTCGGCCAGCGGCGGGCGCGCCTGGAACTGGGCCCTGCTGCTGGCGGCCGGCGGCACGCTGGGCCTGCTCGACGACGATTTTCGCTTCCCGATGCGCCTGCCGCGTGGCGCCGCGCCGGAGATCGACCTGGTCACCGAGTACGCGCTGGAAACCGAGTTCCTGGACGGGCCGGACGGCCTGCGCCAACTGGCGCCGCCGGACGAGGATCCGTACGCCCTGCTGCTGCGTTTGCTCGGCCAGCCGGCCGGGGCGCTGCTGCGCAAGCACGGACACGCACCGCAGTCGGCGCGCCTGCGCAGCGCGGCCTCGCTGGCCTGCCTTGCGCCGCCGGCCCAGGTGGCGGCGATCTGCGGCGGCATCCACGGGGCGCTGAACTACGACAGCAGCATCCACCTGTCGATGCCGAACCGCAGCACCCTGGGCAGCCTGTTCAAGCCACCCTTCGACGAACGACGGCTGGAAGGCGAGGACCTCTGGCAGGGCCGGCGGCGCCCGCACTTCATGACCACCGGCGGCTTCACGCCGCTGCTGCTCGACGCGCGCGCGCTGCTGCCCCCGACCGGCACCCTGGGCAAGTCCGACGATGGGCTGTTCAACGCGCTGCTCTCGACCTGCGCGCCGGCGGCGATCGCGATGGCGGTGCCGGCGTCGATCGGCCATTTCCCGCCTGCGGGTCGCGCGCGACGCGCGGCGGCGGAGCAGTCGGCGATCGAGGACGTGTCGATCTTCTGTGCGGGCGTGGCGCTGTCGATCGCGCCGATGCTGCGCTCCACGGACCGGGCGTTGCGCCTGGCGGCGGTGGCGGCGTTGATGCGCGACCTCGCCGGCGGGTCGGACGAGGCCATTGCCGGCATTTACGGCGCCTGGCGCGACCGGCTGCTGCTCGGGACGTTGCAAGGCCTGCAGCGCAGCCTGCGCGAGTCCGGCGCGTCGGCACCGCCGACCTGGATCGAACACGTGCGGCGTGCGATCGCCGCCAACGAGGCGGCGCTGCGCGAGCGGGTCGTCCCACCGGCGCGGGTCGCGCTGGCGCGGGCGGCGCTGGAGCAGCTGGCGCGCGCCCTCGTCGCCTGGCCTGCCTTGTGGGCGCGCGGCGGCACGCCGCTGCTGGCGCAATTGCGCCCGCTGCGCTGAAGCCCTGGCGTCCGCGGTCAGCGGCGCAGGGCCGCCACGCACTTCAGTTCGATCGCGATCGGCGTCGGCAGGGCGCTGATGCCGAGCGTGGTGCGGCACGGCGGATCGACTGCGAAGTATTCCGCCCACAGGCGGTTGTAGGCGGGAAAGTCGCGCGCCATGTCGGTGAGGTAGACGGTGACGTCGACCAGGTCCTCCCAGCGCGCGTCGGCCGCTTCCAGCACCGCGCGCACGTTG
>Ga0209450_10002032_pt1 | contig 10198 bp, 8 predicted proteins | sample FrelakmetLWP11LW_FD_187149 | JGI IMG/M metagenome (GOLD analysis project Ga0209450, IMG submission 187149) | Freshwater lake sediment microbial communities from the University of Notre Dame, USA, for methane emissions studies - LWP11 LW (SPAdes)... | ecosystem: Environmental > Aquatic >...
ATTTCTAAAGCACGTTTATCCTTAGACACTCCTTCTCTCGTATAAATTTGTACATCAACTACCGTGCCATTAGTTCCAGAAGGAACTCGCAGAGAAGTATCTTTTACTTCAGATGCTTTTTCACCAAAGATAGCTCGTAATAATTTTTCTTCTGGACTAAGCTGCACTTCACCTTTTGGAGTAACTTTACCTACTAAAATATCACCAACTGCAACCTCAGCTCCAATATGAACTATTCCACATTCGTCAATTTTACTTAAAGCATTTTCACCAATATTAGGTATATCAGCCGTAATTTCTTCTGCTCCAAGCTTAGTATCTCTAGCTATACAACTTAATTCTTGAATATGAATGGAGGTAAAAGAATCTTCTTTTACTAAATGCTCAGAAAGAATTATTGAATCTTCAAAGTTATAACCATTCCATGGCATAAATGCCACCATTAAATTTTGACCTAAAGCTAATTCTCCTAAGTCAGTAGCGGCACCATCTGCCAATACATCTCCCTTAGAAATATTATCCCCAATTTCAACTAACGGTTTTTGGTTAATACAAGTATTATGATTGGATCGCGCATATTTTATTAAGTTATAAATATCAACGCCCGAGTCATTCTCTGTTCCTATTTCTTCTTCATTAACTCTAACTACTATACGAGTAGCATCAATAGAATCAATGACGCCGCCTCGACGAGCAACAACGGAAGCTCCAGAATCGATAGCTAACTTGCGTTCCATACCTGTTCCTACTAATGGTTTTTCAGCTCGTACCAAAGGAACCGCTTGACGCTGCATATTAGATCCCATTAAAGCACGACTGGTATCATCATGTTCTAAAAATGGAATAAGAGCAGCAGCTATAGAAACAAGTTGTTGCGGTGAAACATCCATATAATTAACATTTTCTATAGTTGTTAAAGAAGTTTCTCCTTTATAACGACATGGTATTAACTCTTCTGTTAAATAACCATTGTCATCAACTAATGAATTAGCTTGAGCAATATAATAATTACCTTCTTCAATAGCTGATAAATATTCTATTTCATTAGTAACTTGACCCTTAATAACTTTACGATATGGTGTTTCTATAAAACCATACTCATTTGTTCTAGCATATATTGATAAAGAGTTTATTAAACCAATATTTGGTCCTTCGGGTGTTTCTATAGGGCATAAACGACCGTAATGCGTAGGATGAACGTCACGAACTTCAAATCCCGCGCGTTCTCTAGTTAATCCACCTGGACCTAATGCCGATATTCTACGCTTATGAGTTATCTCTGCCAATGGATTAACTTGATCCATAAATTGAGATAACTGACTGGAATTAAAAAATTCTTTAATTGTAGCCGCTATTGGTTTGGCATTAAATAAATCCTGCGGCATTAAATTTTCGATATCGGCTAAATTTAAATGGTCTCTGATAGCTCTTTCTACTCTAACTAATCCCATTCTAAATTGATTTTCAATCATTTCACCAACACTGCGAACACGGCGGTTTCCCAAATGATCAATATCATCAACCTCTCCACGACCATCACGTATATTAATTAATACTTGGATTACTTTAATAATGTCTTCGTTAGACAATACTCCTGAACCAGTCATTCCTTTGATATCAACTCTACGATTAAATTTCATACGACCGACTACTGATAAATCATACCTATCAGAAGAAAAAAACAAACTATTAAATAAGTTTTCAGCGGCGTCTTTAGTCGGTGGTTCACCTGGTCGCATAACGCGATAAATTTCGATTAATGCTTCTAATTGATTTTTTGCTGTATCAAGACGCAAAGTATCAGAAATATATAAACCGCGATCTAATTCATTTACATACAATGTTTCTATTTTAGAAACTTCTTCTTTAATTAATTTATTAACTATCTCGCTAGTGATTTGGGCATTAGCATCAACTATTATCTCGCCTGTATCTTTATCAATTATGGCTTTACCAACTACTTTACCAATAATCGCTTGAATGGGCATTTCAAGCTTTTTCATGCCTTCGTTTTCCATTTGATGAACATGACGCTGTGTAACACGTTTACCTTTTTCAACTAACACCTTGCCTGATTTAGTAACAATATCTATAGTAGAAATTTCACCTCGTAAACGTTGTGGATCTAAATCTAAAACGGCAATGTCTTTTTTTAATTGAAATTTATCTGTGGTAAAGAAAATATCTAAAATTTCCTGGGTATCATAGCCCATGGCTTTTAGCAATGTTGTAACAGGCAGCTTACGACGTCTATCGATACGAACAAATACACAATCTTTAGGATCAAATTCAAAATCTAACCATGAACCACGATAAGGTATTATTCGGGCTGAATAAAGCAATTTACCAGATGTATGGGTCTTACCTTTATCATGATCAAAAAATGCGCCTGGCGAACGATGTAACTGTGACACAACAACTCGTTCTGTACCATTGATAATAAAACTGCCAACATCTGTCATTAATGGCATTTCACAAAGGTAAACCTCTTGTTCTTTAATATCTTTAAGAACCGCTGTTTTTTCACCACTGGCTTCTTTATCATTTATTAATAAACGAAATTTTACGCGTAACGGAGCCGCATATGTTACACCTCGCAACCTACACTCATTAACATCAAAAATAGGTTCGCCTAAAGTATAATTAACATATTCTAAACGCGCGTCTTGATTAAAACTAACTAAAGGAAATATTGAACGTAAAACTGCGTGCAAACCACAATTAATTCGTTTCTCATGTGAAACATCTGTTTGCAAAAAACTTTTATAGGAATCCACCTGCGCAGCTAACAAATATGGAGCATCAAGAATAACAGGAAATTTGCCAAAATTTTTACGAATACGTTTTTTTTCTGTATATGAATACACTACCTTTTTCTTTATAGCCATTAACGATCCTCTTTATTTTAGAGTTGGGTGAATTATTAACAAATATACCCGCAGAAGCGGGGGAGAGATATTATAATTAAAGATGTACAACTAACCAAAAATGGGGTTATTTAACAATAAATAAATTTAACTCATGATGATTTTCTTATCCTCAATATCTTGCCACACTTCTATAGTTAATCATTGAATAGTTACATCAACTTTTAATTCGCATTATAACTAATGTATTGTAACTAAAATATAACAAAAGTAAAAACAATATTAGAAATAAATAATTTTATTCTTTGCCCACTCGGGGCAAATGCCATGAGAATTCTAAAGGCGAAAAATACATCCTTCAGCGTAACATGGGCATGCCCCAGGGACAAAACTTAAATTGACTTTTCTCGCGAACAAACCACAAAAAAAGATTACTTAATTTCTACGGTAGCTCCAGCTTCTTCTAATTTCTTTTTAAAGTTATCTGCATCAGATTTAGAAACTCCAGCCTTAACAACTGCAGGAACTCCTTCTACTAAATCTTTAGCTTCTTTTAAGCCTAGACCTGTAATTTCTCTAATTGCTTTTATAACATTAATTTTATTATCACCGAATGTTTTCATTACAACATCGAATTCAGTTTTTTCTTCAGCTGCAGCAGCACCAGCAGGAGCAGCCATTGCCATTGCCATAGGAGCAGCAGCAGATACCCCAAATTTATCTTCCATGCTTTTTACAAGTTCAACAACATCCATGACACTCATGTTAGAAATAGCTTCTAAAATTTGTTCTTTAGTAATAACGGACATTTTATAATCTCCAATAATTTTTTAAATATATATAAATACTTACATTAGGAATAAATATACTCTTTTACTTTAAATTTTGAGTATAAATATTAAGCAGCTTTTTTCTGTTCACCTAATGCGGCAAAAGTTCGAGTTAACTTAGCGTAAGGTTCTGCTAAAGTACGGACTAACTTAGTAGCAGGAGCTAACATTACAGACATAAGCATAGAAATAGCTTGATCACGCGAAGGTAGATCTGCTATCGCGTTTAATTGCAACGCTGTAAATAATTTTCCTCCAAGCGCCAAAGCCTTGACTTTAATATTTTCATGATCTTTGGCAAAGTCACGTACCAATCGAGCAGCAGCGCCTGGTTCATCTAACGATAATGCTAAAAACACAGGTCCAACTAAAACTTCATCTAAACAACTAAATGAAGTATTTTCAAATGCTCGACGAGCTAACGTATTACGCACAACGCGTAAATAAATGCCGGCTTTACGAGCTTTAGCGCGTAATTCCGTCATTTCAGCGACTGTCAACCCTCGATAATCAGCAATTAGCGCAGATATTGCTCCAGTAGCAACTTTAGCCACATCTGTAATAATCGCTTGCTTATCATTAAGCTTAAGTCTCACTGACTACCCCCAATTTTAAAACCATAATTGGTAATATAATTCTACCTTCATGATAAAATCATTTGGGTATAAAATATTACAAAAATGGTCAATTAATAAAATGGTAGCCGTCACTACTAAAAAAATAAGAGTGCCGGCAAACCGTCTGCGTAGGTAATAGATTTCCTGTATAACTCTACTTCTGGTGACAACTGCATCGTCGATTTCGTGCTCGAATCCTCTTGTACATTTTTAGTACATTCCGGTTCGCGCCTAAATCTCCTCACATTTGTCTACCATAAGCAAGTTATGCAAGAAATCTAATAATTAAGCTTTAAAGTAAAGCACCTACGGTCTTCGACAGCTAGCTCTTCTAAAAAAGCTATGCCACGAATCATTACTCGTAACTATTCAGCAAGCACTATAAAAAAATATGCCTTGTCTTTTGTTAATCACTGAATAGTTACCATTACTCTATGGATGAAGGATCAATTACTAACCCAGGTCCCATAGTAGAAGATAAGGTAATTTTTCTCAAATATATCCCTTTAGATGTACTAGGTTTAATCTTTCTAATATCAGATATCAATACTTTAATATTTTCTTTTAAAGACTCTATATTAAAATTAATTTTACCTACTGAACAATGAACAATACCATTTTTATCTGAACGATATCGAACTTGTCCTCCTTTAGCATTTTTTACCGCTTCGGTTATGTTTGTTGTAACCGTTCCAACTTTAGGATTAGGCATTAAACCTTTTGGTCCTAAAATTTGTCCTAATTGACCAACAATACGCATAGAATCCGGGGTAGCTATAACTACATCGAAATCTATTTCTCCTGCTTTAACACTAGCAGCCAAATCTTCAAAGCCTACCTTATCAGCTCCAGCTTTTTTAGCTGCTTCAGCCTGTTCATTTTGAGCAAACACGGCTACCCTAACAGTTTTACCCGTACCACCTGGTAACACGGTAGCACCTCTAATCATTTGTTCTGATTTATTAGGATCAATACCTAAATTAATACTAATATCTACCGATTCATTAAATTTAACAGGAGGACAACTTTGTAATATTTTAATTGCTTCATCAACTGAATATAATTTACCGAATTCAAACTTTTCGCGGATAATTTTAGTACGTTTAGAAAGTTTAGTCATTTTATACACCCTCCACATCGATACCCATACTACGAGCAGTACCAGCAATTGTCTTCACTGCTGCCTCTAAATCTGCTGCAGTTAAGTCTGGCATCTTTACCAAAGCAATTTCTTCGACTTGCTTACGAGTCACTTTGCCAACTTTATTAGTATTAGGAACTGCACTGCCAGAAGCTATACCAGCAGCTTTTTTCAACAATATTGACGCAGGAGGAGTTTTAGTAATGAAACTAAAACTACGATCTACATAAACAGTAATCACGACTGGTATCGGCATACCTTTTTCCAAGCTTTGTGTCTGCGCATTAAATGCTTTACAAAATTCCATGATGTTTACACCATGCTGACCTAAAGCTGGTCCAACTGGAGGAGCTGGATTAGCTTCACCAGCTTTTACTTGAAGTTTAATAATAGTCGATATCTTTTTTGCCATATATACCTCTTTGGGTTTTAACGCTTATGAAATCGTTAGCCTAGACTTTAGTCTGCGACTACCGATTTATCAATACTTTATAAGCTCCCCGTTTTTAAATAGACTTCTTTTTTCTAATTTTTTCGTACTTGCCCAAACTCTAGCTCTACTGGAGTAGAGCGCCCAAAAATCGAAACCGAAACTCTCAGCTTATTCTTTTCGTAGTTTATATCCTCAACTACGCCATCAAAATCTGCAAAAGGACCTTCAATAATACGAACCACTTCTCCAATTACAAATAATGTTTTAGGTTTAGGTTTAGAAACGCCTTCTTCTACTCGTTGTAAGATACTATTAACTTCTTTTTCTGTCAATGGTGTTGGCTTATCACTGGTACCACCGACAAAACCTAAAACCCCAGGAACTTGACGGATTAAATGCCATAGCTCTTCACTCATTTCCATTTCAACCAATACATAACCAGGGAAAAACTTACGTTCGCTACGACGCTTTTTACCCCCCTTCATTTCAACAACTTCTTCAACTGGAACCGTCATTGCTCCAAATTTATCTGCGACTTTTTTTAACTTAGCATAATCAGCAATCGCTTGCATTACTTGATGTTCTTTACCAGAAATCGCTTTTACAATATACCATCTTTTAATATGCGACTGTTCAAAATTATCCTTATGTATACTTTGTTTTTTTTCTGCCATAATTAACTACCTTTGCCCAGTTAACCAACCGATAAAAAATAATAAAATAGAATCAATACCCCACATAACTATAGCAGTTATCAAAACCATACCCGCTATTAGTAAAGTAGTTTTTGTTGTTTCTGGTCTAGTAGGCCAAGAAACCTTTCTCATCTCAGAACGCGCTTCTTTAAGAAAATGCCAAAAACGCTGACCTTGTTTTGTTTTCATAGCTACAGGAATCAAAATAGCGCATACAACAACCCATACTATTAAACGTAATCCCCATGCAGCATTACTAAAATATCTATCAACAATAATTGTTACGGTTATAATCAAACTAATAATAACCCACAATAAAGTACTAGATTTACTCTTTGATGTCTTATCGATATTTTCACTCATAATTATAAAATACACTTCTCTGGCAGGTCAGGAGGGTCTCGAACCCCCAGCCTGCGGTTTTGGAGACCGCTGCTCTACCAATTGAGCTACTGACCTTTATGAAATACAAAACTATACCATGCCCCAACATGGAGCCCACAACCGGAATCGAACCGGTGACCTCTTCCTTACCAAGGAAGTGCTCTACCGACTAAGCTATGTGGGCTTTTATACCCTTCTACTTTTACTTAGGTATACAAAAAATATGGAGCGGGTGATGGGAATCGAACCCACGCTATCAGCTTGGAAGGCTGAAATTCTACCATTGAATTACACCCGCTTAAGTAAACCTTTAATTTGTGACTATTCAGCAAGCGCCACAAAAAACTACGCCTCGTCTTTTTGTTATGAGAAGCGTAACGGTCGTTTGCTGTACCAAAGTACTATCTGCTCTCCCGTTACATCTTCTCATAACAAAAATACTTTGGCGTTCCTCTGGCAAAATCTTATTGATATATCTCATTTCAAATAGCATTTTGCCAATTTCTAGTTAATCACTGAATAGTTACTAATTTTATTGGTGGAGGGGGTAGGATTCGAACCTACGAAGGCATAGCCGTCAGATTTACAGTCTGATCCCTTTGGCCGCTCGGGAACCCCTCCTCTTTAATATTATAAAATCTAGCCGTTTATTTTGAATAATTAACCTTATAATGTCAATAAAAAAATACAAAAAATTGTTTCCTATTACATTACAAATGCTGTTTTCTATTTTTCTTATTCATGAGTTTCGTATTTGTTTTTACTAAAGTATAAAATTTATAATTCAGTTATGTTTTAGCAAGTTATACAATAAGCCTTATTGTCGATTACAGCATGAGTTATGGACAAGAAAAAAAAATAAGAGCTTAAAATAAATTTTTGAAGCATATACCCATTCTACCTGAAGTTACTGGATTTGCGCTGTTGCTTTTTGCGCCTACGAAATTTTAAAAACCTCGCCATAGAGCTTATATGACTCGATTTTTAAAATTTCGTAGACACAAAAATCAAATCGCGAAAAAACCAGTCCCTTCAGGTAGAATGGGTATATAATCACAATATTTCTAATGGATCTACCTCTATAGCCCAACGAACTTTGCTTGAAGATTTCAATTGTTCCATCGTTTTAATTATTAATTCAATTTTATCATGTAATTTTTTTCTATTACAACTAGTAATCAATAACTGCGCCCGATAATACCCACTTTTGCGATACATATGATTTGGGACAGGTCCCAACACTCTCACATCGTCATTCAAAGACGCAAAAAGCAAATCTTTGCACTCCGCAAGAATTTTTAACGCTAAATCTTTAATCTTCGATTCGGCTCGTAACAAAGTCATATAACTAAATGGTGGTAAATTAGTAATTTTACGTTCTTGCAAGTTATCAGCAAAAAATGCTCCATAACCTTTATGAATTAAACTTAATAATAAAGGATGTTCCGGATTATAAGTTTGGATATAAACCTCCCCAGACTTTTCTGCTCGACCCGCGCGCCCCGCAACTTGAGTAATTAATTGCGCTATATGCTCACTAGCCCGAAAATCAGAACTTAACAATCCAACATCAGCATTAATAATACCAACCATAGTAACATCAGGAAAATGATGACCTTTTGCTAACATTTGAGTACCAATTAATATTCGGCATTTATTATTTTGAACTGCTTCCAACATTTCTTGCATCTGATTTTTACGCTTGGTAGTATCACCATCAATACGCATTATCGAGACCCCGGGAAACTTTTCTTGTAATACTTCTTCCAATCGTTCTGTACCAACTCCTAAAGAAATTAAATTTTCGCTATTACAATCAGCGCACTTAGCTATAATGGACCAAGAAGACCCACAATGATGGCAATATAAATGTTTAGGCTGTTGATGCAACGTCATACGCGCATCACAACGATTGCATTTAGCTATCCAACCACAAGATTGGCATATTAAAGTAGGAGCATAACCACGACGATTTAGAAATAATAATACTTGACCCTCATTTATCAAGTGCATTTGTATTTTTTGGCATAAAACTTCGGATACTCCATGAACAACTCGTTTATTACGCATATCAATTAAATGAAAAACAGGATTAATAGCCAATCCAACTCTTTCAGGTAATTGCAAATGGGTATGCTTTCCTAATAGAGCATTGTATAAACTCTCAAAAGATGGTGTTGCAGACCCTAAAATTACAGCAACATTTTCTAGTTTAGCTCGTATTAAAGCTAAATCCCTGGCTGAATAACGAAATCCAGTCTGTTGCTTAAACGACAAATCATGTTCTTCATCAAGAATAATTACTCCTAAATTAGCTAATGGCGTAAATAATGCTGATCTAGTACCAATAACAATTGAAACCAAATTATTTTTTGCCCGTATCCAACATTTTAAACGCTCCTTAGGGGTAAGCTTAGAATGAAAAACTGCTATATTATTTTCATCTTCAAAATCAGAACTGAATCTTTTTTTAAAACGATCCACAAGTTGCGGAGTTAAACCAATTTCAGGAACCAATACCAATGCTTGCTTACCATCTTGAACTGCTTGTTCAATAACTCGCATATATACTTCAGTTTTGCCGCTCCCTGTTACCCCATCCAACAAAAAAGTTTTAAATCCAGAATTAACAATAATTGAATCCACTGCCAATTGCTGATATTTATTAAGCGATAGTTTTTCTAAACTATTATAATTTATAGGGGCGACCTTTATCTCATCGAATACTTCAACAGGTTTTCCTTGCCGTAATAAAGTTGGTAATACATTTGCCACCACATCACCGATCGGATGATGATAATAATTACTCGCCCAATTAATTAAATCTATCATACTTTCAGAAAACAAAGATTGATCATCAATTATTTCGATAATAGGCTTTAATTTTTCAATCCCAATTTTAGAATGCTCAGCTAATTCCCAAATTACACCAACCAAAGTACGACGACCAAAAGGAACAATAACTCTAGTTCCAATCTTAATTTCTTTAAATATTTTTCCGACTGGTAATAAATAATCGAATTTTTTACGTAATGGTGAAGGGATCGCAACTCGGACAATATTAACTTTAGATTGAAGTGAGGATTTCATTTTAAGGATCTAATGCAAATGTCGCTGAGATCGTGTGAGCCCCTGTTACATTATTAAACGTATAACTACTTAGCGCCCCTTGCGATACTCCATCTACTGATACGTCAGCTATATGATACCCTGTGTTCGCTGTTATATTAA
>Ga0209450_10002034_pt1 | contig 10194 bp, 7 predicted proteins | sample FrelakmetLWP11LW_FD_187149 | JGI IMG/M metagenome (GOLD analysis project Ga0209450, IMG submission 187149) | Freshwater lake sediment microbial communities from the University of Notre Dame, USA, for methane emissions studies - LWP11 LW (SPAdes)... | ecosystem: Environmental > Aquatic >...
TTTTCCAGGTTCGCGAGAAACCTTTGGCGACACTTTTTTATTTAACACTCCCGAAGATTTTTGCAGTCACATCCTCGACGGTGAATATGAGTCCGAACAGTATCGTGATTTTGTCGAGCGGCGCTATGCGATGACGAACCAGCTTCGCAAAATCAACGAAATCTTTGCGTCGATGGAAACCCGCGTCGTGAAGCCTGCGACAGTACAAGCCTATTGAGGTGGAAATGAAAACAATCAAAAATCAACCTCGTGTTGCAATAATAACCGGCGCGGGGCAGGGTATTGGATTGTGCATCGCGCATCAATTTATCAATGGCGGCATAAAAGTTGTAATTGCCGAAAAAAATGCAAAAATTGGTATCAAGGCAAAGAAGGCCCTTGGCGACAATGCCATTTTTAACCAAACGGATGTTTCAAGCGAATCATCGATAAAGCGTATGGTCGCCGCGGCTGTCAAGGTATTTGGCAGAATCGATTACTTGATTAACAATGCTGCAATAAGCAAAAATTCACCCATTGAAAAACTCTCATTTGTCGATTGGAAACAGGTCATCGATGTCAATCTCTCCGCCGCATTTCTCTGTGCAAAACACTGCGCCCGATCTCTGCGCAAAACCGAAGGTGTAATTGTCAACATTGCCTCCACCCGTGCGCTGATGTCCGAGGCGAATACCGAAGCTTATTCCGCGTCCAAAGCAGGCCTTGTGGGACTAACCCACGCACTGGCTATGAGTCTTGGCCCCCAAATTCGTGTCAATTGCATTAGTCCTGGCTGGATTGATACGCGTGACTATACGGACAGCCAGCATTTTCTGCCGCTTACCGAAGCCGACCGCGCCCAACATCCGGCTGGCAGGGTTGGCCATCCTGAAGACGTTGCGGCGATGGTCTTGCATCTGTGCTCAGCCGCAAGTGGATTTATCACAGGCCAAAACTTCATCATTGACGGCGGAATGACAAAAAAAATGATTTACGTGTAGGCTTCAGTGAACTGGCGGGTTAGTATACAATACGGTTGGAAATTCGGTGGAATCTATGGCTATGGCGTTAACTTATAGGACTGTGAGGGTTACACGCGTTAAAAACAATTACGAATACACGATCCCTTGGATATAGTGATATTCAATTTGTTTTCTATTTTATGAAATACGAAAGGAGTTTTTACATGAAAGCAAAAGGCTTGTGGGTTGTCATTATTATGGTTGTGGTTGTCGGTACGGGTTTTGTCAGTGGAAGTCAACCTTCGAAAAAAGACGCTTTCGCGCCTACCCCGCCCATGGGGTGGAATGCGTGGAACGTTTTTGGGCCAAATATCGACCAGGAAAAGATACTGGGCATCGCTGATGCGATGGCGGCCAACGGTATGAAAGATGCTGGCTATCAATATGTGGTCATTGATGATGCCTGGGAACAGGGGCGGGTCAAGGGCTTCGATTTCCAAAAAGTCGATGAAATCCCCGGTCGGGATGCAAACGGCGTGATTCTGGTCGATACCAAAAAATTCCCGCAGGGTTTGAAATTCGTCTCCGATTATATTCATGAAAAAGGGTTAAAGTTTGGTATCTATACCGGTCCCGGCATCGCGACCTGTCAAAGTTGCACGGCAAGCGGCGGCTACGAGCAAAGCGATATCAACTCGTTTGTAGGGTGGGGCGTGGATTATATCAAACTGGACTGGTGTGTTTGCTCCAAAAGCGCCTCGGAGGTACTGCCTCTGTGGCGTAAACTTCTGGATGAATGCGGTCGCCCCATTGTGTTGAGCGTTAACGCCGGCGCAGATCATGAACACCTTAAGGGGGTTGCCAACTTATGGCGTACGACCTCGGATATCCTGCCCCACTGGACCTGGAAAAAAGGCGAGTTTCGTTTAATGATGTCGGTGCTTGATATCATTGATTCGCAAGTGGGTCTGGATAAATTTCACGGTCCGGGACACTGGTGTGATGCGGATATGCTGCAGGTGGGCAATGGTGATCTGACCGAGGAGGAAAATCGCGCGCATTTCAGCATGTGGTGCCTGCTGGGGGCACCCTTGATGGCCGGCAATGACTTACGAAGCATGTCAGAATCTACCCGGTTGGTTTTGACCAATCGCGAGGCGATTGCGGTAGATCAGGATCCGGCGGGCCGGATGGGTCAGCGTGTGCGGATTATCAAGCCGGGGGTAGAAATTTGGGCTAAACGCCTGCAGTCTTATGCGGCTCAGGCCGTGGTTCTTTTGAACCGCACCGAACAGGCTGAGGATATGACAGTGGACCTGATTGATCTGGGTATCAAGGGAGAGGTTTTTGTGCGGAATTTGTGGCAGCACAAGGATATGGGACTATTCAGCAAATCGTTCTCGGCCAAGGTGGCCCCGCATGCGTGCGTCATGATTAAAATGCAGGCGTATGAGGCTCTGGGCGATTACCTCGAACCGCAGGATGTTACCGGCGTCAACGAAGGCGTTTGCCAGGTCGAGGCCGAAGAGGTCTGTGTTGAAGGCGGCCTGCTGGATGATAAAAACGCAGGGTTTACCGGTACAGGCTACGCTATGGGACAAAAGCACGACTGGCTTCCATTTCACATCAAGTGGGTGGTTTTCAGCCGCCAGGACCGCCCCTGCAAACTCGAGTTTCGCTACGCCAATGGCGGCAGCAAGGAATTACCCTACAGAGTATCCATCTACAGCGTAGGAGAAAATAAATTTACCTGCCCGCCCACCGGAAGCTGGGATACCTGGAAAACGGTAACCGTCGAGATGACCCTCAAGCAGGGCTATAACCACATCGACCTTGGGGCTGCTAAACCGGAGTTTAACGATGTGGCGATCGATTACTTGAAGATCACTGCTATCAAACCCTAAGGAAAAGGACAATTTAATTCCAAAAAGCAATAAGCGTTCCGAATAGAGGCGTCCAACCGTGGTTGAGCCTCGGGCGGCGGCTCTGGCTTAATCCTGGGACCGGGCTTTGAAGTTTTTGTTCGATTTTTCGTGCTCGACTCTTGACTTCTTTTACCGTGTTAGCGTCCATGGGTCTTCGAGCTGGTCGGCGACGAATCGCAAAAACTTTGCCGCATAAAATTCGTCGATAATCTGCCCATCATTGGCGTAGCTGAGAAGGAATAATGCGACGTTATATGGGAAATCCCCGAAGAAGCTATTTTTATGGAAATAAAGGAGAAAAATGGTAACTCGAATTTCTTTTTTAATCAGTATTCCGCTGACAACTGGTATTATTTTCTTTTGTAGCAGCATGAATGCCATCGGGGAAAACAAGATAGATATTACCGGCAATTGGCATGATACACCAGAACATGAATCGGCCATAAAAACTCGCGATCCCTATTTGGCAGAGCATGAAACAAAGACTTTCGAACAGAAGCTGAACTTGCCTGCAGGCCGATACAGCTTGCAATTTGAATATGACCCATTCTGGGACACCGCCGATGGCCGGGCGCTTGGTATGAAATATGAATTATTCCAAGGTCTTAAGATTAATGACAAACTCTGCCCTCTTACTTTTACAAAAGTCACTAACACTGAGCCTTCATTCTCTGATTATCGCAAAGAACCATACCAGGCATCTTGCGATTTTGAAGTAACATCTAGTAATCCTGTGACTTGCCTGAACCTTACACTTGGCAACCTCAGACCTTTACGGACATGGCTGATTTGTCCTGCGGCACTACCTGCTGCAAGTAACTATCGGGCCGTTACGCCGACCGACGGAGGCGAGACTCTTGTGGCCCACGGTCTGCCGTTTCTCGTCCGCAAGATGCAATGGTACCACTGCGGTCTGGGGCAGAATCTTGACCATGGCACAATTAAACCATGGGCCGACGGTTATACGCTTGATTGCGGCGGAGCCACGGTCAAAACCGCCCATTTTATAGGCATGACTCACAATATCGATATTGGCAATGGCTCATGGTACAGCCCCAAGGGCGACCACGGCTACGCCCATTTTGTCGGTGACCAAGCGGGTCATATTACCATCGACTATGCTGATGGTATGCAATCGGAAATACCTATCATCTTCGGTTTTAATCTTTGGTTTTCCCGTCCATGGGATATGATTTGGCATTATAACTGGTATTGGGATCGACATCAAACCGCGTGGATTGGCGATTTGGATAAAAATCTTTTCAGCGGGATAGAGGCTTACCGCGGAATTATACGTAATAGTGTTGCTATGACCGATGGCGTTCGGGCGATGGGTTCCGCAAGTAGTAATACCCGTTTTATCTTTTCGGTGGATTTGGAAAACCGTCCGGTGAAATCTATTCGTGTCATCGGAGCAAAAGAGCTGCATGACTATCCCCTGATTAGTGGGGTCACGTTGGAGACCACCGCATCTGCCGATACGTTAACCCCGTTGCCCGCTATCGCTGCAGAATCACCAAATATCTATCCTGTTTCTCTGACCGACATCAAAGAGAAAAAGTATGGACCTCAGATTGAAGCCCTTAAACATCTGCTCTATACCTATATCGAGGATGTCCCTCGTCTCACAAGGCCGGAAGTTCCGGAAGGCTATTTTGGTCCAGAGTATGATTTTCGTGGGACGCAGCAGGCCATCCGCGCTGCGACCTACCTCTACTATAATGGGCCGGGCAGTGCCTCCTTCATTGCCGATTCCGGCATGGGTTGCGGTTCACAGGTGTTTTCCGGATATATCATGCAATACATGGACGGGGCGGGTTTTTGGTTCATTAAGCCGGTGGCCTTTGGCAGCTTGACGCAATGGTTCAAACTCTATCGTGAAAAATCTCCCGGTGATTTCCCCGGTCAAAATAATGCCTGGTCCCGTGGTATCGGAGAGCTATTGCGCGAAAGCATGGCCTTTGGCTATGACAAATATGTCAATACCTATATTGATTGGCTGGATCACGCCCTCATGACCGAGGCGAATCCGCCGCACTGGAACCGGGTGGTCGGTTCCACTCATGTGACCTATACAACCAAGGTGGGAGATATCGAAGAACGTGGCAATCGCGAAAACGATGGCCACGGCATCTGCATGTGGGGCCGCTATATGATCTGGCATTGGTTGGGCCGCCCCCAAGAATGGAACGAAAAACGCTGGCCGGCCACCCAGGCGGCTGCCGATTGGATTCAGTGGCAACTGGATACTGATACCCTTCGTCCCGGGGTACGCAAGGACATCCTCTATACCGAAAGCGAATGTGCCCACAATGCCTACGATTTTTATTCCTCTTACAATTGTCTGTACGGGTTGAAGCTCTCCATTCGCATGGCCCAGCAGTTGGGGCATGCCGACAAGATAGAACAATGGACTAATCTTTACAACCGGATGCAACAGGGCATCCTCGATCATCTGGTTGACCAGAGTGATTTTGGGCCTATCTGGCACACCGAGGCCAATTGCGACTGGCAAGACCACGCCCACAAGCTGGCTCATATTCAACTGGCCACCGAAGGGGACACCTATACCCCATTGCAGGATTATCAAACCGGCAAAGACGCCGAATACCTCAAGATCGACATGAACACCTATCGCTACCTGATGAAGGACAAGAACTACAATTGCCTGCGGATGTACGGTTATGGGCAGGGTATGATGATCCAATCCGCACTCCTGATGGATCAGATGGCCGACGCCGAGCAGTTCATAAACATGATGGTCGATCATTGCTATCTGCCTCGTTTTGGCGGTTGGGCCAGCCCCGAAGGCATCATCCTGCATCGCAGCGGCAAGTACTATCTGCCCGTTAACGGATACATGGGCCAGGACAGCCATATCGCCGATTCCACCAAAGCTGTCCGCCTTATGCTTGGCGTTGACGACAACAATTCAAATCACCTGCGTCTGGTGCCTCGCTTTCCGGTGGCCTGGGATTATATACAGATTACAAATTATCCAGTATTGATCGGCCAAAACCGCCATAGGATTTCCTATACCTATCAGCGTTCAGATCAGAGGCAGGATTTTACTTTTTCGTTTGACGAACCGGTGAATAAAGTTAGTGTGCGGCTTGGACCGATTCCGGAAGGAAAAGTCATATCACAAGTCCTTTTTTCGGAGCAACCCACAGCTTTCAAAGAGTTGCAATCTGGTGACAGCCGTTGGGTATGGGTCACGGATATGAAAGGAAAGCAAGGCAAAGTTGAGTTGCTCTTTCAAAAGTGAAGATGGATGGATTTTGGGCAATAATCTGACCACGGAAGCATTCAAGACACCTGTAATCGGATTATGCATTTCATTGAGTATCCGGAATTTGTCCATACTCTTTTGACGAAAATTGCAGACTATAATATCGCCCTTGCCAAACATGGCTTTGAAGTTTTTGTTCGATTTTTCATGCTCGACTCTTGACTTCTTTTACCGTGTTAGCGTCCATGGGTCTTCGAGCTGGTCGGCGACGAATCGCAAAAACTTTGCCGCATAAAATTCGTCGATAATCTGCCCATCGTACGCCAGCGACACATCCATCATCTTGCGCACGCGGAGTTCATCGTCTTTGACCACCAGTGCATCCTGACTAAGGCCGATGGAGATAATTGCCGTTGCCGACGGCGGGGCGATGGCATAAAACTGATGAATGCCGAACATTCCCAGTCCGCTCAGGACGACATTGGCCCCGTCGAAATCGTCGGGCTCGAGTTTGTTAGACCTTGCTTTCGACAGCAGCATCTCGCTCTCGGCGGCAGTCTGAATCAACGTTTTATGTCCCATATCCTGCAAGACCGGTACAACGAGCCCCTGCGGGGCGGCTACGGCAAATCCAATTCCGACTGTTTTGCTGACGACGAGGTTTTCCCGTGCCTGATCGATGGTTGCCGCCAGCATCGGGTACTTGGCCGTCGCCCGCGCCATCGCCAGAATAAAAAAGTCGTTGGTGGTAGCGCGCACGCGAGCCTTGCGGCAGTATTCCCGCCGCATCTCCGTCAGTTCCGTCAGGTCGACGCGGACGGTCATATACCCATTGGCCTTGGTCTGCTTGGAGTGCAGCATCAGCCGGCCAATCAGGCCTTGTATCCGCGTCAGCGGAATTGTCTCAGGTTGTGCTAATTCAGTCATAAAAGCATTTTAACCAAACCAAAATCGGTTGCAAGAATAAACCTCTTGCTCCCCGTTTTCGTAAAGGTATAATGGTCGTGAAAATACAGTAACTAAGATTCAATGGAAGGGATCACAGATGAAGATGCGTTCGCTTTTGTTTGTCCTGTGCGGAATAATGCTGTTTGCAGTCGGTTGCCAGGGTACCTATTATAAGACAATGGAGGTCTTTGGTAAGCAAAAAAAAGACTTGCTGGTCAGCAAGGTGATCTCGGCCCGGGATGCCCAATTAGACGCTAAGGAGCAATTCGCCTCGGCATTGGATGAGTTTCGCAGCATCGTAGGCTATAATGGCACCCTGCTCGACGAAAAATACAAGACCTTGAAAGCCCAGTATGAAAAATGCGAATCCCGTACCCGCACGGTAGAAAGCCGGATTGATGACGTCAAACGGGTTGCCAAAGACCTGTTTCGGGAATGGGAAGACGAGTTGGACCAGTACTCCAGCCCGGCGTTGCGGGCTTCGAGCGAAAAGAAGCTTGGCGAAACCCAGCAGCGCTATGACCGGCTGATCGGGGCGATGGAAAAAGCTCGTAACAAGATATATCCGGTACAAAATTCGTTTAAGGATCAGGTCTTATTCCTCAAGCACAACCTGAATGCCCAGGCGGTTGCCTCGCTGGATAGGGAGCTGGATGTCATCGAAAAAGAGATATCCCTGCTGATTCGTGAAATGGAAAGCTCGATGGCTGAAGCAGATGCGTTCATTCGGCAGATGCAGATTACAGAGTAGTATTTCCGCAATAGACAACAAAAAACGCCGGCAAAGCGGTTAGCTTTGTCGGCGTTTTTGCTTTTTCACCACAAAAAAAGAGGGGGGTTAGGACATAAATTGGACGGCCAGCCCGATGGTGCCGTTGTGCAGCACTTCGGCCCGCTCAACCCGCAATACTTTGCCTAATTTAATACGGGCATACTGTCCTTTTTGACGTGCCAGCGACATCGTACGGGGGAAATTGACTTCAATTTCATTGCCCGGACGAACGGGTGCCGTCATCGGAAGTGTGATGTACGCACCGCCCTTGCTGACGTTGACGCTGTGTCCTGTAAAAAACCGATTTGCCTCCGGAAGCCAGATGCTCACAGGCCAGGATAATTCCGACCTGACGTCATTTCTTTGATCCACTAATGTACTTAATGTACTTTCCATAGTACGGTCTCCGTTAAAATGGTTAATCTTCCGTTATGACCATATCATCGGCAAAGTTAAAATAGGTAAATTAGAAAAAATAGGAAAAATAAAAGATTTTTTTGAGTAATTTTTGGATACGTATTTCAAGGGGTATAAATCGGCAAAATTATGGGACGCTTCAGAAAAAAAACACTCACATATTTATGTTTTCATGGAATCTAATTGAATCAGGGCGATGGGGACAAAGATAAAAATCGGCGCCCAAGCCCAGAGTTCCGGACGAACTTGATGGAAAAAGACTTCAGTTGCGAACATCTTGCAGGCAAAGGACAGGACAAAGCAGCTTGTTGACGTGGCAAAGCTGATCATAATCGCAGTCTTCATGTCGCGCGGATCGCGGCAAACCAGTACCGGCAGGGCGACCAGCAGCATGACCAGATTCAAAATTGGGTCGGTAATGCGGGTGTGCTTTTGCAAGTACAGTTCTGCAAGGTCGCTTTGGCGTGTGCCTTGAGTTTGTGCCAGCTTGATCAATTGGGCAGAACTGAGCAGTGATTTATACCCCTCCTGACGGCGAATTGGTATTTGTTCTGGCGACAGGTCGCTCTTTAAAAAAACGGTTTTGGCGGCTTGTTTTTCCAGGGGTGCAGTATCCGAAGAGTCCGGGACTTGCAGCAGCTCACCGCCATTGAACACCCAGCCGCCACGGTTGTAATCATATACCGCTGAGGTTGCTTTGATGCGTCCTGTAACGACACGTTGATCTGTGCGAGGCAGGCGCTTGCGCAAAATGATAAAAGGCGACTTAATTGTGCGGGTTTGCGGATCAAATTGCGGGGTGCAAATCAAATTATTGGAGTCTGAGGCGAACCACAAATCGTATTTTTTGACCCCCGGTATATCGTCATGACTCCGGATTAGCTGCGAAGTTAATCGCGGAATCAGCAATTCCTGATCCAGTATCTGCAGGGTGGTCAGCAGCGCTGCCATCGCGATAATTGGGGCGATAAATCGTTTAAGGCTCATGCCGGATGCCATCACGGCAATCAGCTCGTTATTTTTGGTCATTCGGACCAGCGAAAAGACCGCAGCGATAACCGTAATCACCCCGGCCATATCGCGAAACCACACCGCCGCGCGTGCGCTGTAATACGTCAGGATATTCATCATTACTGCCTTTGCGCCCGATTCGGAATTCTCGGCAAATTCGTCCAAATGGATGAACAAATCCATCGCGATAATCATTCCAATCAGTACGCAAAATGCGATCATATACCCGATGAGAAATTGTTTAATTACATAGCGATCCAGAATCTTCATTGATTCTCCTAAGTCCTCAACAGACGGCGATATAAGAAGACCGTCAGCATCGTCAGCAATATCAGTCCCAGCCACATTGTCATCACGCCCATCGCAGCCGTGGTTGCGTTGTTTTTGGTAATCTGCTTGCCGGAAACAATAAATACAATCAGCACCCCTGCCGGAACGGCGCTGGCGCCGAAAGCGCTGAGCAGATGACCTCCGCGGAAAAATACGCCCAGCGCGATGCCGGTTAGAATCAGCGATACACATCCAAGCCCCCAAACTAATCGGGAGTTGATTTCGGCGTCGATTTCATCGTTGACGCCGGACAGTTTATTTTTAACTGCCCCAATAGCGTCTTGTAATCGGGCGCTCGGTTTCGGAAGCACAGAGGCGGGTTGTCCAACACTTGCCAGAGTTTCCAAGACAGAGGTTTGGCTCGCTTTTTCCTCGATGGGAGCGGGAATATCAACATTGGGAACGAATTTAACCAGCGCCACATTCTTAAGGCCGTCGCCGCGATCCCATGTTGGGTTTTCCAGATTCAATTCCAGCCGCGGCGTTGCCTGATTATTATCCAGTCGACAAGACGCTTTCTTGCATTCCCGCCTGATTTTCTGATTTTGTACCCGGTCATATTCGATCATCTGGATTGGCGGGGTTAAATCAAGTGTCAGTTCTTTGGCCGAATTGACC
>Ga0209450_10002035_pt1 | contig 10193 bp, 6 predicted proteins | sample FrelakmetLWP11LW_FD_187149 | JGI IMG/M metagenome (GOLD analysis project Ga0209450, IMG submission 187149) | Freshwater lake sediment microbial communities from the University of Notre Dame, USA, for methane emissions studies - LWP11 LW (SPAdes)... | ecosystem: Environmental > Aquatic >...
GTAGGTATCTCCGTCCGGGGAGTGATGTTGCTCGAGTCGACGGCCCGGACGACCGCGCCCTTGCCCACGGGAAGGAAACCGAAGCGCTTGGATTCGAGAGGCGAGTCGGTCGAGACGAAGGTGTCGACGGCGAAAACGTAGTCGGGCCTGAGGGTCTTGGCCAGCTCGGCGGCGCCGAAGAGCCCCGTCTCTTCCTGGACGTCCCAGGCGAACGTGACCGTCCGGCCCTTGACCGTTTCGGGCTTGAGGCGGAGGGCCGCGTCGAGCAGGGCGGCGCAGCCGGCCCGGTCGTCGACCGCCCGCGTCGCCATCAGGCCGGGAGCGAAATCGGTGATGGTCTTTTTCGCCGTCACCGGGTCACCCTCGGCGACCCCGAGGGCGCGGGCTTCGGCTTCCGTTCCGATCCCGAGATAGACGTCGAAGCCCTCGGCCGTGAACGGAGCCGCCGGGGCCGCGTCCCGGGCGGGGCGCTCATCGTATCCCGGCCGCGGCGAGACGATGCCCGGGACGGCCCCTTTGGCCGTGTGGATGAGGACGGGCCGGGCCTCGACCGTCTGCGGCAGGATCCCCCCGCCCGGCTTGACCCGGACGCGGCCCTCCGGCGTGACCGTGTCGACCGTCCAGCCGAGCTCGTCCGAGTGGGCGACGAACAGGATGTGCGGCCGGCCCGAGCCGACGGTGAACCAGACGTTGTGCATCGCGTCCCGCCCGGCCTTGACCCCGGCCGGCAGGCGCGTCTGGATGAAATCGGAAACCGGGCCTTCGTGGCCCGAGACGCCGGGGACGAGGACGATCTCCCGGAGGATGTCCCAGGCGTTCGACTGGGCGACGGCCGGGGAGACGGAGATGATCGGGAGAAGGAGGAGAGAGAGGAGCCGCTTGCTCATTTTGTGCCTCCGGGCCGGAGGAAGCGTTCGAGGACGTCGCGCAAGGCCTGGAGGTCCTTGGCGGCCACGACCTCGGACGGGGTGTTCAGGAAGCGGACGGGCAGGGCCAGCGTCACGACTTCCGCGGGCGCGGCCGCGAACGGCAGCGCCAACGACGAGTCGGGGGCGATCAGCACCTGCAGGGCAGTGCCCGCCGCGGCCGCCGCCGCCTCCACGGCCTGCCGGAGCGTCGAGGGGACGTCTGTGGACACGATCAGGACCGGGCCCCGGCCGGTCGCGGGCGAGCCTTCGCCCTTGTCGGCGGCGACGACGTCGACGATGATCGTCCGGGCCGGCTGCCATTTCGTCTTCGCCCGGGCCGCGCCGACGGCCGGACGGGCGCCCCGGCCCCGGGCCGCGAACTTCGTCTGGGCGGCCCAGCAGACAACCGCGCCTTCGGCGTCGGAACGGCCCGACAGGGCCGCGGTTGCGGTCACGAGTCCGGCCGCCGCCGCCTTCAGTCCGAGTCCGGGACCGGCCCATCGGTCCCCGGCCAGCTCGGTCCAGACGGCCGGATACGTGACGGCGTCGAGGAGCTCGACGCCTTTGGCCCTGGCCTCCTTCTCCGAGCGGACGCCGATATCGACATAGGCCGTCTCGAGGGAAAAGCCTTCGACCAGGGTCTTCTGCCGCTCCGGCGTGAGAAGGTGCATGGCCGGCTGGGACACGACGCCGTGGACCGGGCCCCTGGCGGTCGAGATGATGACGGGCTGGCCGAGCAGGAAGGCGTCGAAGCGGGCGTGGGGCGGCGCCACCGGCCGGTCGAGGGTCAGATATCCGTCAGGGGTGATGCCGCCGACCATATGGCCGTAGCCGTCGAGGGCCGCGAGGATGAGCGTGGGCCCGGCCGCGCCGCCGGCCCGGACGGCGATCGTTCCCAGGCCGTCCGCGTCGACCGCGAGATCCTTGGGCAGCAGCCCGCGGATCTTGGCCGCGAGCAGGTCCTCGTTGCCCGTCGTCGACGGGACGGCGAAGAGCTCTTTGGTGACGGTCTTGAGGTCGGCCGCCCCCGCCGCGGCCGAAAGCACGCAGACGGCCACGGCGACGAGACCTCCCGTTCTTCGGGCGCGATGAAACATCGTTCTCTCCCTTCCGTCCCATTCCCCCCCGGGACTCCTCTTATCATAGCCTCCGAGGGACGGTCAATGCGCGCGGTCCAAAAGAGGGACGGGGACAGTCCCCCCTTTTTCTTTCAGCCGGTTTTCGTTAAGATAAGTAGCCAGGAGGGCGCGTGGACAAGAACAAGTGGCTCCGGTTCGGCGTGGGTATCATCGTGCTGTTCCTGTTCGGGGTCTTCCTGAAGCTGGCCAAGCCGATCCTCGTTCCCTTCGCCATGGCCCTTCTCTTCGGCTTCGCGGTCTCGCCGGCCCTCAAATTCCTGGTCCGGCGCAAGGTCCCCAAGCCCCTCGCCCTGGTCCTCATCCTCATCTTCTCCTTCGCCGTCCTCTACCTCATCGGCATGGTCTTCTACTCGAGCGGCAAAGCCCTGGCCGACGAGCTGCCGTCCTATACGGAGATGGTCCAGTCCTTCCTCGAGAGGATCGATCGCGTGGTCCCCGACCCGCGCCTGAGACTCGGGCTCGCGGAGTGGGTCCAGGGCTTCAATATCGGCAAGATCGGGACCTTCCTGCTCTCCGCCCTCGGCCCGTTCCTGTCTTTCATGTCCGACCTCCTGCTCGTCTTCATCTTCATGATCTTCATCCTCGGCGGCCGCGGCCGCCTGACCCGCAAGATGGAAGAGGCGTTCGAATCCGGCCCGGCCTCGGCCATGAGCCGGACGGCCGTCCGGATCGACTGCGAGGTCCAGAGGTACCTGGCCGTCAAGACCCTGGTCAACGTCCTCATCGGTCTCCTCGTCGCCGCGATCCTGGCCGTCTGCGGCGTCCGCTTCGCCGTGCTCTTCGGCGTCGCGGCCGTGCTCTTCAACTACATCCCGTTGCTGGGCGCTCTCGCCTCCGTCGCCCTGCCTTCGGTCATGACCCTGTTCCTCGACGCCGGGTTCTCGTTCAGGGTCGGGCTCGTCCTGGTCCTGCTCACCGGGATCCATGTCGCCCTGCTGCGCTTCGTCCAACCGCGGCTCATGGGCAAGGAGCACAGCCTGTCGCCGCTCCTGGTCCTCTTCTCCCTGTTCTTCTGGGCCTGGCTCTGGGGAATTCCGGGGATGATCCTGGCCGTACCGCTGCTGACGGCCGCCCGGATCTTTTTCGAGAACGTGCCGTCGCTGCGCTTCCTGGCGACGATGATGGACCGGTAAGGCGGGGGAGAGGCCTCAGGTCTCGAGGCCGGCCGCGGTCAGGAGCTGCTCCAGCCGCCGCTCGATCTTGAGCGCCGTCTCCTTGTAGGTCCGGTAATCCGTGCCGATCGGGTCCTCGATGTCCCAGCCGTAGAGGACCGCCTCCGGCACCTCCCAGACGGTCCGGAGGTGGTGGTAGATGGACGCATCCATGGCGATGATATGGTCGAAGCGGCCGAGGTCGAAGGCCCCGACCGGCCGGGCCGTGTGGGCGGAGATGTCGATCTTGTAGACGACCTTCATGACCAGCACGGCTTCCTCGGAAGCCGGGCCGCCCGTCGCCGCGATGCCGGCGCTGGCCACCTCCGCGGCCGGGCCGAGACGCTTGCGGGCCAGGCCCTCGGCCATCGGGCTGCGGCAGATGTTGCCGTAGCAGACGAAGAGCAGGCGTTTCTTGGGCTTGTCCATCGGGCCGGCCGTCAATTCCGCCCGGCTTGGGCGCTTTCGAGCGACACTTCCTTGGCCTTCTCGAAGAGGAAGGAAGCCAGGATGTACTGCTCGGCCGCCTGGGGGATGAGTCCGTCCCCGGCCATCTGGCGGGCGCCGTCCTGTTCCGTCACGGCCCGCTCGTAGAGCCAGGCCTGCTTGGCCGGCGCGCCGGCCGATTCGGCGTCCTTGCGGATGCCCGACGCGAGGTCCTGCAGGGCGGCCAGGGCCTGCTCCTCGTCGCCCGCCTTGGGGCTCAGGAGGTGGACCCGGGTCAGGATGCCGCAGAGGATGCGGGCGCCCGAAAAATCGTTCTTGGCGAAGGCGTCCGACGCGTCCTTTTCCTTTTCGATGGCGAGCCAGGCGAGCAGGTTCGGCCGGCCTCCCCGCGCGCCGGCCATCTTCCCTTTGGTCTCCTGCAGCTCCTTGAACGCCGCCTCGGCCCGCTCCCGCTCGCTGACCTGGGCCAGGAGCTTCCGCATCTCGGATTCGCCGCGGTCGTAGCTCCGCTTCGACGCCTCGAGGTTGCCCGCTTCTTTCTGCTTCTTGCCTTCGGTCAGCTTGATCTGGACGCTGTCGATCAACTGGCCCAAGGCGGCCGCTTCTTTCGGGTACTTCTTCTTGACCTCGGCCAGGGCCTGCTCGAACTCCAGGGCGTCCTTCTCGCCCATGAACTTGGCCGGGTCTTTCATGAAGGGGGCGAGATAGCCCATGATGGCCGAGGCCGTGCCTCCGCCCGGACCGGGCGCCGGAACGCCGGTCGGTCCCGCCGGCGCTTCGTCGGGCGTGGACGACGGCGGCGTCGCGGCTCTCTTGACGACCGGGCCGTGGCCGCCTCCCCCCGAGACGTCCGGGACGGCCACGATGCCGCGGCGGATCCTGGCGGTCGCCTCCCGGTCGGAGGGCCGGTTCGCCAGGTAGACGACCCCGGCGATGACCAATCCGCCGACGACGAGGGCGGGCACCAGGATCTTCCTGAGGCTGAACTTGACCGTGATCTCGCGCGAGGTGATCGGCTTCGTCCGGGCCGTGATCTGGAGGGCCGTGGGCAGGCCCCGTTCGACCGCGTTCAGCTCCTCGACGACATCGGTCGCGGAGGCATAGCGATCCTCGCGCCGCTTGGCCAGGCACTTCAGGATGATCCGGCTCAGGCCGGCCGAGATCTGGGCGTTGAGCGTCTGCGGATCGGCCGGCGGCTCGCTCCGGTGCTTGAGGACGATGCTGAGGGGCGTCGTGCCCTCGAACGGGACGCGGCCCGTGACCATCTCGAAGAGGATTGCGCCCAAGGCGTAGATATCGACCCGGTGGTCGACGTCGCGGCCTTCGGCCTGCTCGGGGGCCATGTACTCCGGCGTCCCGATGATGACCCCGGTGCCGGTGACGCCGCGGGTGTGGAGCGAGCGGGCGATGCCGAAGTCCATGATCTTGGCGTTGCCGTCCTTGTCGATCATGACGTTCTGCGGCTTGAGATCGCGGTGGACGACGCCGATCCGGTGGGCCTCGGCCAGGCCCTCGGCGATCTGCCGGGCCAGCCCGACGGCCTTGGTTTCGGTCAGGTGGCCGGAGCGGCGGATGAAGCTCTTGAGGTCCTCGCCGGGGACGAACTCCATCGAGATGTAGATCGACAGCCACTCCTCGCCGAGGTCGTACATCCGGCAGACGTGGCGGTGGGAGACCTGCCGGGCCAGCTTGATCTCGTTGCGGAAGCGCTCGATGATCTCGGGGTCCGAGGCGATCTCGGTCTTCAGGAGCTTGAGGGCCACGACCTCGCGGATCTTGCTGTCATAGGCCTTGTAGACGGTGCCCATGCCGCCCTGGCCGATCTCTTCGATGATCTCGAAGCGGCGGGCGAACGTCGTGCCGCGGGTGAGACCCTTGGTCGGGGTTTGGAAGGTCACCGTCCCCGAAGCCACGGTCTCGCCCGCGCCGGGGAGCTCCCGGCCGCAGCGGCCGCAGAAACGGGTCCCCTCGGGATTCTCGTTGTCGCAACGGGGGCATTTCATCGGGATCCACCGGCTCTCATATGGAAGAATATCAATTCAGGTCGAATATATCAAACCCGTAAGAATATACGCCCGGCCCCCGGATTTGGTTTCCCGGCCCGGCGAAAGCGCTCAACGCTTCGGCGGGACCGACGGGTCGTCGCCGGGCCTCAGCGGCCTCAGGGTCAAGGTGAAGACGGTGTCCCTCGCCGGCAGCGTGTATTGGGGATGGACCCTGGCCCCCCAGGAATCGTCGCCGCCGACCCCCATCTGCGCGGCGTCCAGGGTCAGGCAGACGAGGTCCCTCCGCGGGATGTCCGGGGGGTGCCTGGTGCCGCGGCTCTCCTGGGTCAGGTCCTCCGGCCAGAAGGGATGGGCGGAGAACTCGAGCACCGGGTCGCCGGCGACGAGGAGCCCCCGGCCTTCGCCGTTGCGGACGGCCAGCCAGCGGGTGTCGGCCCGGTTGCCGTATTCCTGCGGGCTGACGTAGGGGATGGGCTCGGCGGCCGTCGTCTCATAGAGGCCGACGAACGCCGCCGTCTTGCGGTCCCGGTAGCTCTCGCCGGGCCCGCGGCCGAACCAGCGGACCCGGCCGAACGCGCCGGGAAGAGCCATCTTCAGCCCGACGCGCGGCATCTCGGGGAGCTTGGCCCCGGGCTCGAGGCGAAGCGTCGAGCGCAGGACGATCGAGCCGTCGCCGCCGACCGCGTATTCGAGGGTTTGCGAGGCCTGGCCGCCGGCCACACGGTAGCCGACGGTGACGACCGCGCGTCCGGGTCCGTCCTCGCGGACCGCGAGCGCCTCGAGGTCCCGGTAGAGGCTGGCCTGGCGCCAGACCGAGAGCCGCCGCGGCATCTGGTTCCCGAAATCGTTGTCGGTGGGCGCGCGCCAATAGTTGGGCTCGATCCCGGAGCCGATGAGCTCGTGCCCTTCGACGACGAACGAATCGAGCGCGCCCGTCAGCCGGTCGAAGCGGACGGTGAAGTCCCGTCCGGCGACGCGGAGGAAGCGCGGCCCGTCGTCGACCGTGAGCGGGGGATGAGCGGAAGCGGATGCCGCTGCGACGGCCTTGAGGCCGGCCGCGAGCGGGATCTGTTCCGAAGCCACGATGTGACCTTTGGGAACGCCCGGCCCGGCCTCGCGGGCGCGGAGCGTGAGGTTGAGGAAATACTCGAGGCCGGGCTGCGCCTGGAAGCGGGGCAGGGGCAGCCGCACGATCGAGCTCCCGTGGGGGGCGATGGCCGGCTTCGGGACCGTCCCGGAGGCCGTCCTTATCCCGGACGCCGAGAGCTCCCAGTCGAGGTCGAAGCGGTCGAGGCCGATGAAGTCGTAGCGGTTGCGGACCTCGATCCTGCCGGCGGCGAGGTCGGCCGGCCGGAACTTGACGGACTGGTAGACCTTCCTGACCTCGGAGAGGGCGGGGTGGGGCGCCCGGTCCGGGCCGACCAGGCCGTTGCAGCAGAAGTTCTGGTCGGACGGCACGTCGGCCGGTCCGTAATCGCCGCCGAAGGCCCAGAAGAACTCACCCTTGGCGTTCTTCGCCGCGAAGCCCTGGTCCACCCAATCCCAGATGAATCCGCCCTGGAGCTGGTCGTGGGACTCGATGGCGTCCCAGTAGTCCTGGAGGTTGCCGGTGGAGTTGCCCATGGCGTGGGCGTACTCGCACTGGATGAGCGGCCGGTCCTGCTTGACCGACGCGTACTTGATCATCCCCTCGATGGATTCGTACATCGGGCAGTAGATGTCGGTGTGGGCCCGGAGCTCGGCCCGTTCGTACTGGACCGGCCGCGACGGGTCGCGCTTCTTGAGCCAGGCGTAGGCGTCCTCGAAGTTGACGCCGTCGCCGGCCTCGTTGCCGAGCGACCAGATGATGATCGACGGGTGGTTCTTGTCCCGTTCGACCATGCGCCGGACGCGGTCGAGATGGGCCGGGCCCCAGGCCGGGTCCTTGGCCAGGCTCTCCGGGCCGTAGCCCATGCCGTGGGATTCGATATTGGCCTCGTCGACGAGGTAGAGGCCGTACTCGTCGCAGAGCTCGTACCAGCGCGGATCGTTCGGGTAGTGACAGGTCCGGACGGCGTTGATGTTGGCCTGTTTCATGAGCTCGATGTCGCGGCGCATGGACTCTTCCGGGATGACGTGGCCGCCAGAGGGGTCGTGCTCGTGGCGGTTGACGCCCTTGAGAAGGACGGGGATACCGTTGACGAGGAGCTGGCCGTTCTTGATCTCGGAGGTCCGGAAGCCGATCTTCGTCGTGACCGCCTCGACCGGCTTTCCCGCGCCGTCCAGGAGCTCGAGGACGAGACGGTAGAGGGCCGGCGTCTCGGCGCTCCACCGGGCGACGCCGGCCAGGCTCGCGTCGAACCGGACGACGGTCCGGCCGTCCGGAGACGAGGCCGCGGGACGCTTCTCCCCCAGGACCTTCCGGCCCGCGGCGTCGAGAAGGGTCAGGGACACCGAGGCGGGGACCGGTCCGGCGGAGGCCGCCGGGCCGAGATCGACCGTCACCGCCAGCCGCCCGTCCCGGTACCGGTCATCCAGGCCGGCCCGGACCTCGAAGTCGCGGATGCGGACCTTGGGCGCGGCGTAGAGATAGACGTCGCGCTCGATGCCGGCCAGCCGCCAGAAGTCCTGGCATTCGAGATAGGATCCGTCCGATAACCGGTAGACCTCGGCGGCCAGGACGTTCTCGCCGGGCTTGAGGAACCTGGTGATGTTCCATTCGGCCGGCGTCTTCGAATCCTTGCTGAAGCCGAGCTTCTCTCCGTTGACCCAGACGTAGAAGAACGACTTGACGGCGCCGAAGTGGAGATAGACGTCCATTCCGGCCCAGTCCGCCGGGACCGTGAACGTCCGGCGGTAGGAGCCGACCGGATTGCGGTCGTGAGGCACGAAGGGCGGCTTGGGATTCCGGGCGAATTCGTAGGACATGTTGACGTAGATCGGGATGTCGTAGCCCTGGAACATCCAGTTCGAGGGGACGGGCGTCTCCGGCCAGCCGCCGACGTCGGCCGCGGGCTTCCAGAAATCGAGAGGCCTGTCGCCGGGCCGAGGCGACCAGTGGAACTTCCACAGGCCGTTGAGGGACCTGGCCCGCGGCGACTCCTTGGGGCCGAGCTCGAGCGCCGACGCGGCGTCCGGGAACGGGACGAAGGTCGCCCGCGGCGGCTCCGTGCCGGCGTGGAGCGCGGCCGGATTCTCCCAGTCCTCGGGCGCCGTCGCGGAAGGGGCCAGGGAGAAGGTCAGCACGCCGAGACCGGCGAGCAGGATGGCGGTCTTCTTCATGAGGGGTCCTCGCTTCTCGAGATGTCAGGCCTTGGCCGTCCCGGCCCAGAGGTCGCGCGGATAGACGCCCTCGGCCACGAGCCCGCGGACGGCCGTCTGGAAGAGCGGGCGGTCCTCGGGATAGGTCACGCCGAACCAGCGCTCCCGCGTCGGCAGGATCCGGACCCGGGCCAGGCGCTCGCGGATGAGCTCGCCGACCACCTCGGGGATGAGGAACTCCGCCTTCTCCAGCCGGGCTTCGTTGGCCCGCAGGAAGGCGGGGAAGCGGCGTTCGAGCTCGCCGAAAAGGTCCGGCGTGAACCCCCAGAAATTCATGGAGGTCCAGCTGGCCGGGTCGAGGGGCAGCCAGTCCGCGTCGTTCTCCGTGTGCTTGATGCCGTCCGGGAAGCGCTTGATCTTCAGCAGCTCCCGGATGCCGACGAGGTCGCCGTCGGCCGTGCCCTGGCAGACGCCCCGGGCCACGGTGCCGTGCTCGGACAGGGTGTTCTCGAGGCGGTAGCCGACCATGGCGAAATCGCCGGGCCGGCCGGCGGCGCCGCCGCGGCCGAGGTATCCGGCCATGGCTTCGAAGGCCGTCCGGCCGTAGTAGTCGTCGGCGTTGATGGCCACGAACGGCGAGGCGACCGCCTCGCGGCAGGCCAGGATGGCCTGGGCCGTGCCCCAGGGCTTCTTCCGCCCGGCCGGGACCGGGAAGCCCGGCGGCAGCTGGTCCAGGGATTGCAGGATATAGGCCGTGTCGGCGGCCCGCTCGACGCGGCGGCCGATCCTGTCCCTGAACTCCGCCTCGATGTCCCTGCGGATGATGAAGACGATCCGGTCGAAACCGGCCCGGAGGGCGTCGTAGACCGAGTAATCCAGCACCACCTCGCCGCTCGGGCCGACCGGGTCGATCTGCTTCAGCCCGCCGTAGCGGCTGCCGATGCCCGCGGCCATGACAACCAGGGTCAGGGACGCCATCGCGCCTCCTTATATTATGCTCGGTTCAAGGATGCGCCCGTATATTAATGGAACAGTCCGGCGGAGGTCAAACCAAGAACCGTGAGATGAGCTGGCCGGGCATGGAAGTCGAGCGCGAGGCGGTGAGGGATGTCGACCCAACGCCCCCGTTTCTTTACTTGGCCTCTCCTATCTTATATCATTGAAGCATCCTTAGAGGTGAACCCATGATCCGTTCGACGACCGTCATCTGCGTCCGCTACAAGGGGAGAACGGCCATGGCCGCCGACGGCCAGGTCACCATGGGCCAGACCGTCCTCAAACAGACGGCCCAGAAGATCCGGC
>Ga0209450_10002036_pt1 | contig 10190 bp, 7 predicted proteins | sample FrelakmetLWP11LW_FD_187149 | JGI IMG/M metagenome (GOLD analysis project Ga0209450, IMG submission 187149) | Freshwater lake sediment microbial communities from the University of Notre Dame, USA, for methane emissions studies - LWP11 LW (SPAdes)... | ecosystem: Environmental > Aquatic >...
TCCCTCACCCGCGCCCGAACAGCCCACCGTCACCAAGGCGAGGACCAACGCCCCCGCGGTTACCGTCGCCAATGACCCTGTACGCATCACTCGGACTCCTTTGCGTTGTTCGCCGAAACACCCTGGAAAACCACCTGCAGGAGGCGCGCGAGCCGGTCGCGGCCGAAGTCCTTCTCCGGGTGGCACAGGCTCATGCCGCGCGCCACCTCGAACGGGCCGACGATCGCCCACGCGACGTCCTCCGCGTCCCCGCGGCGGAACTCGCCCGCCTCCATCCCCTCGCGGACCAGGCTGGTCAGCGTGTCCATGAACCTCGTGTGGATCACCTCGAAGTCGAAGGCCGGCGCGCCCTGCGGCGGGCCGTAGTAGAACGACTCGATCACCCGCATCACGTCGAGATGGTCGAGCACGAGTCTGAAGGCGCCGTCGAGGAACCGCCCAATCCGGTGCCGCGCCCCGCCCGGCGCGGCGAGCGCGTCGGCGATCGTCGCCTCGAACTCGACCAGGGCCTCGCGCATGACTTCGTGGAAGATCCCTTCCTTGCTGCCGAAGTAGTAATAGAGGACGGGCTTGGTGACGCCCGCCGCCTCGACGATCTCGCGCACGGTGGTGGCGGCATACCCCTTGCGTGCGAACAGCCCGATCGCCGCGGCCGCGAGGCGGGTGCGAACCGTCTCGTCGGCAACGACCTGGACCTGCGCCTCGGGCTTCATGCCGTCCCCCTTTCAACCGAGCACCGGTCCCGCCGTCGGGACCGGTGCCTACTTACCGGTAAGTATAGGTCACGTCACCGCACTGTCAAGGGTCCATGGCTCCCTCCTGCGCCGAGCCCTGGCCGGCGGTTTCATCGGGCTGCGGCATCCCGTCGACGCGGCCCCCCCGACACCTCCGTCACACCTTCGCAGCGCCTTGAAGCACAGCCAGCTCCCGGCGTGACAAATCGTTGACAAGCCCACGCGGTGGCGCCAATCTGCAGACGCGCGGCCGTTCAGGCCGTGGGAGGCGTTCATGAAGCGAGGGGGTCGTGGCATCCTGGTTCTCCTCTGCGTGCTTCTCGTGGCTCTGCCTGGTGTGGCTTCCATCAGCGGGCAGACGCGAGGCGGCGTTGCACCCTCGTTCGATCTCTTCCTCGTTCCCTCTGACATCGTGTCCAGCCTCGAAGGCGCGGGCGTCACCGTCCACGACTATGGCGAGTCGGCTCTCATGTACCTTCCCAACGCCGACTCGCTGTCGCCGGCCGTCCTTGCCCGCCTGTCGCATGTCGAGGGCGTCGGCACGATCTCGTACCGCTCCTGGTCAGGGTCGTACTCACCGAGCCTCTCGGCCGACCCGTCGACGCTCCCTGACGGCTACTACCTCGTCGGACTCGTCGGACCGCTCGACGCGAGCTGGCTCGCCGCCTGGCAGCAGCTCGGGCTCGTCATCGTCGACTCGGCACCCCCCTACTCGGTCCTCGTGCACGGCGACGGGGCGCGCCTGCAACGCGCCCTGCAGTCCGTCACGAGCGGCGGGTTTCGCGTCATCAGAAGCGTCCTCGCGCTGCCCGCCGAGACCCGCCTCGACCCGCGCCTCGCCGGCCTCGCCCATGGGGATGTCGATCCGGCCTCGTTCGAGTGGCTGCGCCGCACCGCCGACGGGCGCGCGCTCATCCGCGTGCTGCCCTTCGACGACCAGCAGGCGGAGGCGTTCGCGGCGGCCGTGACCCGCTTCGCGCAACCGGCGGATGCGCCCGAGAGCTATGGGCACCCGTTCACGTTTGCGGCCGTCGGACCGGAAATCACGTCGATCCTGACCGGGGTACAGGGCGTCGCCCTCATCGAACCGGTCCCGCAGCGCGAGTTGCACAATAACCTTGCCGCCAAGAACTACATCCTGAACGTCACGCCGATGTGGGACCTGGGGTGGAACGGCGCCGGCGTCATCGTTGACCACAACGACGGTGGCGTGAACCTCACGCATCCCGACTTCCCGTCGGGAGTCATCCTCGCGACGAACGGCGCCATGAGCGGGACCGACAACGAGCACGGCACCCACACTGCCGGCTCGGTCCTCGGCCGTGGCCTCGCCGCGTCGTCCCCAACCAACACCTCGGGATGCGGCGACCAGACGACGCCGCTTTCCACTGTGCGTGGCATGGCGCACGGCGCCCAGCTCGTCACCAACAACCTCTTCGATGGCGGCCTGACCACCGAGACAACCATGCTGCGCTGGGGCTACCAGCAGGGCGGGCGGATCTCCACCAACTCCTGGGGGTACATCAGTACTTACACCTACAACAGTGCTTCCGTGAGCGTCGACACCGCCGTCCGCGACGCTGATTCCACGACTGCTGGAAACCAGCAACTCGCGGTCTTGTTCTCGGCAGGCAACGACGGCTCTGGAGCCTCCACCATCGGAACGCCGGGGACCGCCAAGAACGCGCTGACCGTCGGTGCGTCCCAAAACGACCGATGCGGCTCGTACGTTCCGTCCCAGCAGGCTGGGCCCAACATCAACACGGTCGTCACGTTCTCCGGCCGCGGACCCGCGCAGGGGCGGATCAAGCCCGACGTCGTCGCCGTCGGTGCCGACGTGCTCTCCGTCGACTCGCTGAATTGCGTCGGTTCGACCTGCGAGGAGGGATGGGATCAGAGCTGGACCGGCACCTACTACCGCCTCATGCCGGGGACCTCGATGTCCACGCCGATCACGGCCGGCGCCACGGCGGTGTTCTCGCAGTTCTACAACACCACGTTCGGTTCGTTTCCGAGCCCGGCCCTGATCAAGGCTGCGATGATCAACGGCGCAGTGGACATGGGCCTTGGGTATCCCTCGTTCAACCAGGGCTGGGGCCGCATCAACCTCGGGAACAGCGTGCAAGGTCCCACCGGTGGCCACGTCAACTTCGTAGACCAAGGCCAAGTCACGCCACTCGCCACAGGGGCGACCTGGTCGAAGAGCTTCTCCGTGTTCTCCAACGCGGCGCGCCTGAAGGTCACGCTGGTCTGGACCGACCCTCCGGGCACGGCTGGATGTACCTCCGGGTGTCTGCGCAACGACCTCAACCTGGTCGTCACCGACTCCAACGGCACCGTCTATCGAGGCAACCAACTCACCTCCTCGTGGTCCACCCCGAACCCCGGCTCCGCAACTGACACCGTCAATAACGTCGAGAACGTCTTCGTCGCCGCGCCGGCGACCGGCCAATGGACGATCCAGGTGACTTCCGCCAACACCGTGCAGAACCCGCCGGGCCTGACCGGCCAGGACTTCGCCGTCGTCTACTCCGGCGACTGCGCCGACTGCACGCCACTCGGGGCGCCAACGGGACTGACTGCTGCGCCATCTGGCAACAACGCAATTGCCCTGTCCTGGGGCACGGTGAGCGGCGCCACCCAGTACAGGGTGTACCGGTCGACGACGAGCGGCACGGGATACGCACTGGTCGGCACAGCGACTCCCCCGACCACGACCTACACCGACTCGACCGCCTCGGGAGGCGTGACGTATTACTACGTGGTGCGCTCGTTCGGCAGCGGCAGCAGCGCCTGCGAGTCCGCCAACTCCAACGAGGCCTCGGCGACAGCCGGAGGGACCTGCCTGTTGCCACCGAGCTTCGCAGGCGTGCAGACGGTCTCAGCATCCAACGACCAGACTTGCAGCCTGGACCTGGCCTGGACGGCCGCCACGCGCCAGTGCACCGGGACCGGGTCGATCACCTACACGGTCTACCGCTCGACCAGCTCGCCGTTCACGCCTTCAGCTTCCACCAGGATCGTCAGCGGCCTGACCGCTACCTCGTACACCGACAGCAACGGGCTGAGCAGCCCGAACACCTACTACTACATCGTCAGGGCCGTCGACACGGCGAGCGGCGTTGAGGACGCCAACAGCGTCACACTCGGCGAAATCCCGGGACCGCGGAGCACACAGAACCTCTACCCGGCGTCGGGAGCACAGACCTTTGACAACTGGGCCATCGGAAGCATGGGCGACTGGACTGCAAGCTACTACAACGGTGGCGGCTCCGCGGCCGACTGGACGGGTGCCCGTTCGTGCACAGCCCACTCGGGAGCACAGATCCTCCGTTATGGCGGGGCCAGCAACTGCACTGCCAACTATGCGAACAGCAGGCACGCCTTCGCCTATCCACCGGCGCTTGTCGTTCCCGCGGGCTCGAATACAGTGCGGTTGAGCTTGTGGCATAAGTGGCAATTCGAGAGCACTTACGACGGAGCCTACTTGCGCGTGTCGCTCGACGGAGCGACGTTCACTTACGTCACTTCGGGTGCACTGTCCGGGCAGAGCTACACCGGCACAGTGGCCGGCATCGGGATGTGGACAGGCACCTCGACGGGCTACTCCGGCAGTTTCGCCAACACAATCGTGGACCTCGACGCTGCCTGCAACATGGTGCCCGCCAACGTCGGCGGTTGCGCTGGGAAAACCGTCTATGTTGCCTTTAGCATCTGGACTGACAGCAGCCAAGCTTACGACGGCTGGTTCCTCGACGACGTCCAGATCACCGCCAACGTGCCAGGCCCCTGCAGCGGCGCGCCGAACAACGTCCAGTTCTTCACGGCGCGGTCGACGGCGGGGGCGAACAAGCTCGAGTGGCAGAACCCGGCGGGGAGCTACGGCTCGACGCGGATCTGCTGGTCCACGTCGGCCTACCCGGCGGATCCGGCGGCCTGCGGCTCGAGCGCCGTGGACATCCCGGGCTCGGCCAACGACTACGGCACGTACACCCATTCGAGCGTCAACGGGACGAAGGTCTACTACACCGCCTTCGTGGACAACGGCTCGGGCACGTACTCCTCTGGCCGGCGCGTCAGCGGGACGCCGTTCGACACCCCGGCGGAGCTCAAGTGGACGTACTCCACCGGGGCCTCGTCGCTGGCCCCGGCCGGGATCAACCCCGGCGCGCTCGACGTCGGGTCGGTCTACGCGGTCTCCAACGACCGCGTCCTGCACGGCATGAACGTGACCGCGGCCGGCGGCGACTGGCCGCGCGGCGGGACGTTCGACTGGACGCCGCTGGCGATGAACGCGCCGGCCCAGCACCGCCCGGGGGTGCTGCCCCTGAGCGCCGGGAAGCGCATCGTGCTCGCCTCGCAGGACGGCTACGCCTACTGCGCAGACGCCGCGGCCGGCGGCTCCCACCCGGGGACGGTGTGGGTCTCCAACAACGGCACCCTCCCGCTGCAGCTCGGCACCATGCTGCAGGCCGGCCCGACCGGCATGTACTCCGACTTCGTGCCCGGCGCGGTCAACCGCACTCTCATCGGCACTCGCAACGCCACCGCCGCCAACAAGGTCTCGGCCCTCGACCCGGTGGACGGCCACGAGGTCTACGCGTTCACCAACTCGTCGGCGCAGAACGGCGACGGCCTCGGGATCGGCATCGTCACCGGCCTCACCGTCGACTACGCCACGAGCCGCGTCTACTTCACCAGCCGCGGCTGGGGCGGCGGCTCGAGCAATACGGTGTGGTGCGTAACGGTCGGCGCCTCGACAGCCAGCCGGGTCTGGGCGGTGAACAAGGGCGACATCGACGGCTCGCCGGTGCTCCACAACGGCAGGCTGTACGTCGGCACCAACGCCGGCTGGGTCTACGCGCTCGATCCCGCCAACGGCTCCGAGGTGTGGAGCTACAACGCGGCAGACGGCCCGATCAAGGGCTACGTCTACCCGCACTTCGGCAGCACCCCGCTGAAGCTCTACTTCTCGACCACCGACAAGATCTGGGCGTTGCAGGAGAACGGCACCTCGACTCCGACCAAGCTCTGGGAGGTCACGACCGTCCCGTCACCTTCGACGCCGCTCCTGCTCGCCAGCGCCAACCTGCTGCTCGCCGGCGGCAACGACGGGAGGCTGTACCAGCTCGACGTCACCAGTCCAGGCACCACGCTCACGTCCCGCCTGCTCGGCACCGGCACCATCGGCAGCCCCGGGCTGGACGGCGTCAACAACCTCGCGCTCGCCGGCTCGTCGGCGGGCGTCGTCTATGCGGTCTCGGTGCCGCTCCCGTGAGGAGGAACGCCATGACCCATCACCGCCTGCTGCTCGCCCTGTCGACGTTCCTCCTCGGAGCCGGCTCGGCTGTCGCCCAGTCCGCCGACCTCACGTGTATGGCCCTCGACGTGGTGGCCGCCGGGCAGCCCTCGGCGGCCAGGAAGTCGTTCTCGGCGACCCGGACGATCGACCTGACGGTCGTCGCCACCTTCAAGGAGCTGCCCAGCCGTGAGCACCTGCTCGAGCTCGTGTTCACCTCCCCGGACGGCTTCCTCTACCGGTCGATGACCTTCCCCATCGCACCGTCGGGCCGCGTGGCCGGCCATCGCCGCATCCCGGACTATCCCAACCCGGTGTCCGAGCTGTACGTGGCCACCGAGACCGGTGCCGACGGGTTGGCGCGGAACATGGTCGCGGTGCCGTTTCCGGTTGGGGGGACGACCATCGTCTCCTCTGGCCTCTACGGCCGCTGGACCGTCGAAGCGAGGCTGGACGGCGCACGGACGCCGTGCACGCGTGGGCTCACCTTCACGCTCACGCCGTAGGGACGCGGGACGATGACGGATCGCGGGGAACAGACTGTGCGGTACGCGCGGGCAAGGCAGACGGCATGGCGGCGGATCGGCGACGAGACCGTCGTCATCAACCTGGAGTCCAAGCGGATGGTCGCGCTCAACGAGAGCGGCTCCGTCGTGTGGGATGCACTCGAGAACGGGGCGGCCCTCGCCGCCCTCGCGGCACTCCTTGGCGGCGACGACGCGGCCTCCGGCCAGGTGCTCGGCTTCGTCGAGGCGTTGGCCGCCGAGGGGCTCGTCGAGGAGACCGGCGAGGCGGCGGCTCTCGGCGACGAGGCGTCCCCTGTACACCCCGGGGCGTTCGTGCCGCCGGCGATCGCGTGGAGCGAGGAGCTGTTGCGCTTCGGCGGCGCCTGTAACAAGTACCCGGACGTGTCCGAGTTCTGCAACCAGCTCCCGAAGTTCTCGTGATGTCGGCGTCGAGCCCCGCGCCGCGGAGGACCCGGCACGTCCTCGAGAGTCACTCGCGGAAGACCGTTCTGACCGACTGCGGGGGGCTGGTCGTTGCCGTCGCAAGTGACGACGAGGCGTGGCTCGACCTGGCCAGGGAGCGCTTCGCCACCTTCCCTGCGAGCGGTGACCCGGCTCTCACGGTGATCCACGGCATCGAGGGACCCGAGCGGCCCGTCGCGTCCCGGGTCTTCACCAAGGCGACCGCCGGCTTCGACGCGTGGTATGACCCCTCGACGCGCGAGGCGATCCTTCCGGCCGACGCCGACCTCGAGGCGCTCGGCGACCTGCTGCGCGTGCTCCTGCCCCGGCTCCTTCCCGACGGCCTCGCTTTCCACGCCGCCGTGCTCGCCGGCGCCGGGCGCGGGTTCCTCTGCGTCGGCGCGTGCGGCACCGGCAAGAGCACGCTCGCGGACCTGTTTCCCGCCCGGGCGCTGTGCGACGAGATCGGCGTGGTACGGCAGAAGGCGGGCGGGTTCGCGGTCCACTCGACCCCGTTCTGGAAGGGCCGCAGCGGGAGCGCGCCGCTGGCCGGCGTGTACGTCCTCCGCCACGGCGTGGCCAATGCGCGGCATCCCGTCGCGCCGGGCACGGCCGCGGGCGTGCTCGCCCGCCACGCCTTCTGGCCCACCGATGATCCCCGGGCGATGCGGCAGGGCTTCGCCTTGCTCACCGACCTGGCGGCCCGGGTGCCGGTCTACGACCTCGCGTTCCGGCCCACTCCCGAGGTGTGGCAGACCATCGCGGCGGAGACGACCGCGTGAGCGCTGGCAGGAACCAGCTCCGGCTCCTCGACCGGGCGACCCGACAGGCCATCCCGCTCTCGGTCACGCTGGAGCTGACGCGGCGCTGCCCGTTGCGGTGTCGGCACTGCTACGTCCCGGACCTGGGCACTCCCGTCGAGCTGCCGACCGCGAGGCTGCTCGGCCTGCTCGACGAGCTCGCGGCGCTGGGCACCCTCCACCTCGGATTCACCGGCGGCGAGCCGCTGGCGCGCCCGGACTGGGGCGACGTCGCTCGGGCGGCCAGGGCGCGAGGGTTCTCGGTGCAGCTCCTGACCTCCGGTGTGCTGCTCGGGGACCGTGAGGCGGACGTCGTCGCGGAGCTCTGCCTCGGCGTCGCCGTGAGCCTGTACGCCGCCGACGCTGTGCGACACGACGAAATCACCCGGGTGCCGGGCTCGTTCGCTCGCACCAGCGCCGCGATCGAGCGCCTCCGCTCGCGAGGGATCCGGCCGGAGGTCAGCTTCACGGCCACCGCCGGCACCGCGGCGTGCGCGTCGGACGTGTCGGCGTTCTGCCGCGACCGCGGCCTCGAGGCGCGAGTTTCGTCGATGATCACCGCGCGCATGGACGGCGACCTCGCGCCGCTCGCCCTGCGCGCCTCACCGGTTGTCGCGGCTGAACTTGCGGCGCAGCCGGCCTGCCGGCCGGGGCCGGCCCCGTCGGTGCGCGACGACGCGCCGCTGTGCGCCGCAGGGACCCGCACGGCCCACGTTACCGTCCACGGCGACGTTCTGGCCTGCATCGACCTGCCCTCCCCGGCCGGCAACGTGCTCGACCGCCCGTTTCGCGTGGTCTGGGAGGAGTCGCCGTGGCTCGCCCACCTGCGCGCGCTGCGCCGCACCGACCTCCGGGTGTGCGCCGACTGCGGGTGGCTCGCCACCTGCGGGCGCTGCCACGCCCAGGCGCTCGCCGAGGACGGCGACCTGCTCGGCCCGTCGACCTGGGCGTGCGAGCGTGCCGCCGCGCTCGATCCGCTCCCGCCGCGGGGTCCGGCGTGAGTGCGGTCCTCGCGCACGCGGCCGCGGTGCCGATGGTCGTCTACGCCGGGTGTCGCCTCGCCGTCCTGGAGCGGCGCCTCCCACTCGACACGATGGTGGCCCGCCTGCGCCGGGGCCGCCGGCTGCCGGCGGCGCTGGCTGTCCCGAGCGCCTACGCCGCGGTCGTCGACCGCCTGCTCCGCTGGCTCCCGCCCCACCGGCGGATGGGGCGTTGCGTCAAGCGGTCGCTGCTGCTCCTCGATGTGTGGTCGCGCTGCGGCCTGGACCCGACGTTCCACTATGGCGTCGGCCGCGACGAGGCCGGCGTCCGCCGCGCCCACGCGTGGCTCGGCGGCGTCGCCCCGGGCCTGCCCACCGGCGCGCCTGAGGCGGGCTACGTCGAAACCCTCGTCGTGTAGGGCGCGCACCTGCCTGTTCCTTGCGGGGAACGGTCTACTCACTCAACTCATGCCTGTGCCATGAGCCTTGACAGTCAGTGTCAGGCGCGCCAGAGTTAGCGGTCTTTCTCGGAGGAGGACCGGACACGATGCGAACCCCGACCAGCACCCCCAAACCGCGACGCGGCGCCGCCGCGTCGATCGTTTTCGGCCTCACGCTGGCCCTCGCGCTGGCGTCGAGCCCGGCCCTGGCGCAGAGCCAGCCGACGGTCGTCCACCCGGACACGGTCGGCACCTCGACGCCGACGGTCGTCAACGTGGACCTCCGCACCCTCCCGCCACCGCCGGAGTGGCGGCCCGGCATGCCCGTCCGCGACAACCCACGGCGGAGCACGCGGGTCCCCACCGCCAAGGTGCCCGAGCCCGGGCCACACACCGACGGCCTCCTCGCGCGCCAGGAGAGCGTCCCGAGCATCCTCAACGACGCCTTCGCCCCCGCCGACCGCAACTTCGACGCCTTCCCCTACCAAGGCGTCAACCCGCCGGATCCGGTCGGCGACGTCGGGCCGAACCACTACATCACCGCCTCGAACGGCAGCGGCAGCTCGGTGATCAGGATCTACGACAAGGCCTCGCCGACTCCGGCCATGCTCGCCAACACGACGATGTCGGCCATCGCCGGCGGGACCGGCCCGTGCGCGAGCGGCATGGGCGACCCGATCATCCTGCACGACCAGTGGGCGGACCGCTGGCTGCTGGCCGAGTTCGCCAGCTCCGGCAACACCCTGTGCATCTACATGTCGCAGTCGGCCGACCCGGTCGCCGGTGGCTGGTACATCTACCAGGTGAACACGCCGAGCTTCCCCGACTACCCGAAGTTCGCGGTCTGGCCGAACGCCGACAACCTCTACACCCTGACCACCAACGAGTCCAGCTCGGCCAACTACGCGCTCAACCGCGCGGCCATGCTCGTCGGCGGCGTGATGACGTACCAGCGGTTCGCGGTGACCG
>Ga0209450_10002037_pt1 | contig 10190 bp, 7 predicted proteins | sample FrelakmetLWP11LW_FD_187149 | JGI IMG/M metagenome (GOLD analysis project Ga0209450, IMG submission 187149) | Freshwater lake sediment microbial communities from the University of Notre Dame, USA, for methane emissions studies - LWP11 LW (SPAdes)... | ecosystem: Environmental > Aquatic >...
GTGCTCGATGTTCCGACCCAGGACGTTATCTCGCGCGACAACGTCTCGGTGAAGGTCAACGCCGTCGTGTACTTCCGCATCGTGGACCCGGCGAAGGCGATCATCCAGGTTGCCAACCCGTTCGAGGCGACGAGCCAGCTAGCCCAGACGACGCTGCGATCCGTGCTCGGCCAGCACGAGCTCGACGAGATGCTCTCGCAGCGCGAGAAGCTGAACATCGACATCCAGAAGATCCTCGACAGCTCCACAGACGCCTGGGGCATCAAGGTCGCGAACGTCGAGATCAAGCACGTGGACCTCGACGAGTCGATGATCCGCGCCATGGCCAAGCAGGCCGAGGCGGAGCGTACGCGGCGCGCGAAAATCATCCACGCCGAGGGCGAGAAGCAGGCCGCGCAGCAGCTCGTCGAGGCCGCCCGCACCCTCGGCTCCGAGCCCAAGGCGTTGCAGCTGCGCTACCTGCAGACGCTGTCCGACCTGTCGAGCGAGAAGGCGACGACCATCGTCTTCCCTCTGCCCCTGGATCTCATCAAGCCGTTCCTCGACGGCAAGTAGGCCCGGATCCCGGCGGCGGGCGACTCAGCCGCCCGCCGCCTCGGCGCGGGCAAGAGCGAGCTGGGCTTCGAGCCGCTTCGTGGAGACCGGTGCAAGGGTGCGCAGGTCCTGTGCGAACAGCGAGAGGCGGAACTCCTCGATCATCCAGCGCAGGCGAATCAGCTCGGGGCCGGGCGGCGCCGGTGCCGCGCGTGCGGCCAACGCCTGGCAGGCGCGATCAAAGGGTGCCACCTCGCCCTCCAGCCGCCGGTCGCGTGCGACGTCGTCGCGCAGTCGCAAGGCGCGTCGCGTGGCGGCGCGCAGGTACTTGGGCAGCTGGCCAAGGGCCTGGTCGGGCGTATCGCGCACCCAGCCCGGCGCGAGCAGGGCGTCGGACTGCCGGACGATGGCGGCCCGGCCGTCCGCGAAAGCCGTGCTCGAAAGCTCGCTGAGTGCGGCCCGGGCGTCCTTCAGCGCGAGCAGCACGGATCGGACCGTACGCGCCACCTCCGCGCCCAGCGCGGCAACCTCCGGGCGTGCCGCATCGAGGCGCGCCGCGAACTCCGCCTCCGTGCGCGGCAGGCCCTGCTGCCCGAGCCTCAATGCCTCGGCCATGGCCCGGTCGCCGATCTCCCGGAACAAACCACGATCGAAGCCGGCCGCCGCCGCGAGCAGCGCGAGCTCCCGGTCGCCGCTGCAGTTTCGCACCACGAGATCGTGCTGCTGGGGCAAAGCGAGGGCTGCGAGTCGCACCACGCCCTGTCGTGTCGCGTCGCGGGCGTCCGCCGGGCTCGGGAACAGTCGCAGCCGCACCGTGCTGCCCTCGTCCACGAGTCCCGGGAACAGCCGCAGCGACACGCCGCCGCTCGGCACGCGCAGCTCCTCAGGCAGGTCGCCGAAGTCCCAGCGACGCAGTCCCTCGCGCTCACAGGATTGCGCCGCGGCGGGCCGCAGGGCGCGGACCGAGTCGGCGCGCAGCTCGCGGCGCAGGACCTCGAGATCGCGCCCGCGGCCGATCTCCCGCCCGGCTTCGTCGACGATCCGCAGGTTCATGCGCAGCCACGGGGCGAGAGGCACCGCGGCCAGTTGCCGTGCCGGCACCCTGGCTCCGGCGGCCGCAGTGACGAGGTCGGCCAGGCGCTCGAAGAGATCACCCTCGCCGAAGGGCGACAGCGCCTCGCGCAGCCTCGCAGCCGTCTCGGGTATGGGCACGATCGTGCGGCGCAGTTCCTTCGGCAGGCCGCGCAGCACGGCGACCAGCTTGTCATGCAGGTAACCCGGCACCAGCCAGTCGGTACGCCGGGCCGGCAACGAAGCGAGCAGCGGCAGCGGGACGTCCACGGTCACGCCGTCATCCGGATGGGTGGGATCGAACCGGTAAGCCAGCGGCAACTGGTTGCCGTCCACTTCGAGGTGGGGCGGATAGTCGCGCGCTGCGACAGGCGGCAGCGCGACGGCCAGCAGCACGTCGGTCGGGACCTCGAGGCGATGCGGGTGACGGTGTTCCTCCCGTTGCCACCAGCGCTCGAAGGCGCGCGTGCTCGCCACGTCGGCCGGGATGCGCTCGAGGTAGAAGTCGACCAGTGCGTCGTCCGAGGCGAGCAGGTCCCGGCGCCGCAGCTTGGCCTCGACGCGGTCGAGATCCTCCCGCAGGCGCGTATTCCGTCCGAGAAAGTCCGCGCGCAGGCTCGACTGCCCGCGCACCAGCGCCTCCTCCACGAACATGCGCCGCGCAAGCGCCGGGTCGATGGTGGCGAAGTTCACCTGCCGCCCGCTGCCGAGTACGCGACCGTACAGCGAGACGGTCTCTCGCGCCGTGACCATGCCGCGCACGGCGTCCCACTGCGCCTCCGAATAACTGCGTCGCACGAGGTGTGCGCCGGCCGACTCGATCCACGAGGGCTGCACCTGGGCCACCATGCGCGCGTACAGGCGCTGCGTCTCGACGAGGTTCGCCGCGACGATCCAGCGCGGCGGCCGCTTCGCCAGCGGCGTCCCGGGCGCGATCACGAAGCGCGCGTCCCGGGCGCCGAGGTAGTTGCGGCCCTCCTCGAGCACGCCGATGCCGCCAAGGAAGCCTGTCAGGATCGCCTGGTGAAGGACACCGGCCGGTGCCGCAGCGGCGTTGCGCTCGAGTCGCTGGGCGGCGGTGATCTCCCCCAGCTGGTCGTGCAGGTCCTGCCACTCGCGCATCCGGATGAACGACAGGAAGTGTTCCTTGCACCAGCGTCGCAGCGCACGGTTGCCGGCCGCCGCGTGCTCGCGCGAAGCGCGCCACAGGTTCAGCACGGTCACGAAGTCGGAGCGGGGATCCGCGAACGCGGCGTGCGCCTGGTCGGCGGCCCCGGCCTGGTCGGCCGGGCGCTCGCGCGGATCCTGGATGCTCAGGAACGCGGCGATCACCAGTGCCTCCACAAGGCAGCGCACGCGACCAGCCTCGAGCAGGATGCGCGCGAGGCGGGGGTCCACGGGCAGCGCCGCCATCTGCCGGCCGAGCCGCGCGATGCGGCGGTCGCCATCCACGGCGCCGAGTTCCTGCAGCAGCCGGTAGCCGTCGTTGAGCAGCCGCGTGTCGGGCGGGTCGATGAACGGGAAGTCCTCCGGCGCGCCGAGGCCGAGCGCCGCCATCTGCAGGATGAGGCTCGCGAGGTTCGTACGCAGGATCTCGGGATCCGTGTAGGCCGCCCGCGCCTCGAAGTCCTCCTGCGAGAACAGGCGTATGCAGATGCCCTCGCCCACCCGCCCGCACCGGCCCTTGCGCTGCTCTGCACTGGCGCGCGAGACGGGCTCGATGGGCAGGCGCTGGAACTTGCTTCGCGGGCTGTAGCGACTGATCCGCGCGAGGCCCGCGTCCACGACGAACCGCACGCCCGGGATGGTCAGCGAGGTCTCAGCGACGTTGGTGGCGAGCACGGCCCGGCGTCGCGGGTGCGGCTCGAAGACACGCTCCTGCTCCGCCGCCGACAGCCGCGCGTAGAGCGGGAAGACGTCCCAGTCGCGCCTGCCCGCTCGCTCGAGGTGCTCGCGCACCTCTGCAATCTGGCGCTCGCCCGGCAGGAACACCAGTGCGTCGCCGTCGATGCCCCGGCCGTCGGAGCGCAGTTCATCGAGCGCGGCCGCCACCGCCTCCGGCAGCGTCGGCGCCTCGGTGTCGGACTCCTCGTCGATCGGCCGGTAGCGTACCTCGACCGGGAAGCTGCGCCCCTCGACGTCGATCACCGGCGCACCGTGGAAGTACTCCGCGAAGCGACGCGTCTCGATGGTCGCGGAGGTCACGATGACGCGCAGTTCGGGGCGCCGCTCCACCAGCCTGCGACACACGCCGAGCAAGAAGTCCACGTTCAGGTTGCGCTCGTGGGCCTCGTCGAGGATCAGCGTGTCGTAGCGCTCGAGCAGCGGGTCGCCCTCGAGCTCCCGCAGCAGCAACCCGTCGGTCATCAGCTTGACGAGGGTGCGGGGTCCGGTGCGGTCGGTGAAGCGCACCTGGTATCCCACGAGGTCGCCTGGCGTCGTCCCGAGCTCGGCGCTCAGGCGATAGGCGAGCGTCTGGGCCGCGATGCGACGCGGCTGGGTGTGGCCGATCTGGCCTGCGGCGCCGCGGCCGATCTCGAGGCAGATCTTCGGCAACTGCGTGCTCTTGCCGCTGCCGGTGGCGCCGCTGAGGATCGTGACCGGGTGGCGGGAGATCGACGCCGCGATTTCGGCGCGCCGTCCATGCACCGGCAGGCTCTCGTCATAACGGATCGGGGGAATCGAAGCGCGCCGCGCGGCCACCCTCGCCATGCTGGCCGCGAACTCGCGCTCGAGCCGGGCGATGTCGCCGGCGTCGGCCGAGCGACCGCGCCGCTCGAGCCGGTCGAGCCAGGCCCCGAAACGGCGCCGGTCACGGATCGCGCACTCGCCGAGCTGCGAGTGCAGTGCCGCCAGCGGAGCGGTCAGCCGACCTGCCGCTTGGCCTCGTTCCACAACGCCTCCAGCTCCGCCGGCGTGGCATCTCGCGGGTGGCTGCCCTGCCCCGCCAGGATCCGTTCCATGCAACGGAAGCGACGCTCGAACTTGGCGTTCGCCGCACGCAGCGCCGCTTCCGGGTCAGCCTCGATGTGTCGCGCGAGCTGCGCGATGCTGAAGAGCACGTCGCCGAGTTCCTCCCGGGCCTGCTCTGCATCGCCTGACTCCAGCGCGCCGCGCAGTTCACGAGCCTCCTCCTCGACCTTGCCGACCACGTCCGTGGCCCGGCTCCAGTCGAATCCAACGGCTCCGGCGCGGCGGCCGAGCTTGGCGGCTCGGGTCAGCGCGGGCAGGCCGAGCGTGATGCCGTCGAGCACCCCGTCCCCGCCCCCGCTGGTGCGGCGTTCTGCAGCCTTGTGCGCCTCCCAGGCCACGGTCTGCTCCGCGGCCGAGCGGACGCTCGCCTCGCCGAACACGTGCGGGTGGCGACGCTCGAGCTTCGAGCCGATCGCCGCGGCGACGTCCTCGAGGTCGAACAGGCCACGCTCTTCGGCGATCCGCGACTGGAACACGACCTGGAACAGCAGGTCGCCGAGCTCGTCGCGAACCTTGTCCGCATCACCCTGTGCGATCGCGTCGGCCAGCTCGTAGGCTTCTTCCAGGGTGTGCGGCGCGATGCTCTCCCAGGTCTGCTCGAGGTCCCAGGGACAGCCGCGCTCGCGGTCGCGCAGCGTCGCCATGATTTCCTTCAGGCGTTCTATCGACACGTGTCTCACGTCTCCTCGAGCTTCGCGGCGAGGTTCAGCAGCATCGCCGCCGTTGCACCCCAGATGTGGCGCTCGCCGAACGGGATGTCCCAGGTCGTGAACGCGTGGCCGGCGTAGATGCGCTTGCGCTCGACGCGGTTGGCCGGATCGAGGATGAACTCGAGGGGCACCTCGAAGGCATCGTCGACCTCGGTGAGGTCGAGCCTGAGCTCGAAATCCGGCCGGACGAAGGCGACCGCGGGCGTTATCAGGTAGCCCGTCAGCACCATGTGATCGCGAAGGTAGCCGGCCAGCGAGGCGCGCTCCGGGGCGAGTCCGATCTCCTCGCGCGCCTCGCGCAGCGCGGCCTCCCAGGGACCTGCGTCGTGCGACTCCAGCCGACCGCCGGGGAAACTGATCTGCCCGGGGTGGGCCTTGAGGTGGGCCGCCCGCTGGGTCAGCAGCACGGTCAGGCCCGCCGGTCGCTCCACCAGTGGCACCATCACGGCGGCGCGCGTCCACTGCCGCGGCAGGTGCAGACGCACTTCGGCGGCCTGCTCGGCAGTAAGGTCCGCAGCGAGCGTCTCGAACGGATCTCCGCCGGGCACCGTGCCTCGCAACCGGCGCTCGATGTGGTCCCGAAGGCGCATCGATCCGGCCCCGGCCAATCAGTCCCCCGTGCCATGGCGCACGCCGCCCCGGGTCAACGCCGCCGGGTCGAGCAGCCGGGCCAGTCGCTCCGGGGACAGGTCGGTCATCTCGGCCGCCACCTCCCGGATCGGCCGGCCTTCGGCCAGGGCCCGCTTGGCGATCGCCGCGGCCTGGTCGTAGCCGATGACCGGGCTCAACGCAGTCACGAGCATCGGGTTGCGATCGAGGGCGGCCGAGATCTGCCGCGTGTTGACCGCGAAGCCCGCGATGGCGCTGCGACCGAGCATGCGCGCCGAGGCGGCCAGCAGAGCGGTGCTCTGCAGGAGGTTGTAGGCGATCACCGGCAGCATGACGTTGAGCTGGAAGCTCCCCGACTGGCCGGCGATCGAGACGGTGACGTCGTTGCCGATCACCTGCGCCGCGGCCATGGCGACCGCCTCCGGGACCACGGGATTCACCTTGCCCGGCATGATGCTGCTGCCGGGCTGCAGCGCCGGCAGCGCGATCTCGCCGAGGCCCGCGAGCGGGCCGCTGTTCATCCAGCGCAGGTCGTTGGCGATCTTCATCAGGCTGACTGCGATCGTGCGCAGCTGGCCGGACAGCTCGACCGCCGTGTCCTGCGCAGCGATCGAGGCGAACGGGTTGCGGCTCGGCTGCAGGTCGAGGCCGGTCTGCCGCGACAGCAGTGCCGCCGCACGGGCGCCGAACTGCGGCGGCGCGTTGATGCCCGTGCCGACGGCCGTGCCGCCGAGCGCGAGCGAGTGCAGGCGCGGCCGGGTGGAGTGGAGCCGGGCGATCCCGTCGTCCACCTGGGCGCGCCAGGCGCCGAGCTCCTGGCCGAGGGTGAGCGGCATGGCGTCCATCAGGTGCGTCCGACCGGTCTTGACCGTGTCCCCGACGTCTCCCGCCTTGCGAGCGATGGTTTCGGTCAGTTCCCTGAGCGCTGGCACGAGCTGCTCGGCGACACCGAGCGCAGCGCCCACGTGGATCGCGGTCGGGATCACGTCGTTGCTGCTCTGGCTGCGGTTGACGTGGTCGTTCGGGTGCACCGCGGCGCCGCCGGCGTATTGGGCGGCCAGCCGCGCAATCACCTCGTTCGCGTTCATGTTGCTGCTGGTGCCGGAACCGGTCTGGAACACGTCCACCGGGAAGTGCGCGTCGTGGCGACCCTCCGCCACCTCGAGCGCGGCCCGCTGGATGGCGAAGCCACGGACCTTGTCGATCTCCCCGAGCTCGAGGTTGGCTCCAGCCGCCGCCCACTTCACCAGGCCGAGCGCGCGCAGGAACTCGCGCGGCATCGGCAGGCCGCTCAAGGGGAAGTTCTGCACCGCCCGCTGCGTTTGCGCGCCCCACAGCGCCCCGGCCGGCACGCGCAACTCGCCCATGCTGTCGCGCTCGACGCGAAACTCGTTTGCGGCCATGCCTGTGCGCTCCGAAGGGCTGCGCAGGCGCCGCGCCGCGGGCCTGCGGTATGATCGAGAATCGTAACACCTCCCGGAACCAGGCATGAGCCTCACCCCCCTCACCGCGTTGTCCCCGGTGGACGGGCGCTACGCCGCGCGCTGTGACGAGTTGCGCGCCCTGTTCAGCGAATCGGGGCTGATCGGCGCGCGCGTTCGCGTCGAGGTCGCGTGGCTGCACATGCTCGCGGACCCGGGAGGGCTCGTCGAGATGCAGGGCTTGTCCGCGGCAGACCTGGCCGTCGCCGCCGGCATCGTCGCGCAGTTCTGCGAAGCTGACGCGCTCGAGATCAAGTCGATCGAGCGCGAGACCAATCACGACGTCAAGGCCGTCGAGTATTTCCTCAAGCGCCGGCTCGGCGCTCACCCTGGCTGGAGGTCGCGCCTCGAGTTCGTGCACTTCGCCTGCACCTCTGAGGACATCAACAACCTCGCCTACGGCACGCTCGCGCTCGAGGCGCGGGACCGCGTGCTCCTGCCGCGGCTCGAGTCGCTGACCGAGGCGCTGCGCGCGATGGCCCACGCCCACGCCGACGACGCGATGATGTCGCGCACGCACGGCCAGCCGGCCACGCCCACCACGCTCGGCAAGGAGGTGGCCGTGTTCGTGCATCGGCTGAGGCAGGCCCGGGAGACGTTCGCCCGCGTGCCGGTCCGAGGCAAGATCAACGGCGCGGTCGGCAACTACAACGCCCACGTCGCGGCCTATCCCGAGGTCGAGTGGCCGTCGCTGGGTCGCCGTCTCGTCGAGTCGTTGGGACTCGCCTGGAACCCGTACACGACCCAGATCGAACCGCACGACTGGATGGCGGAGTACTTCGACGCGCTCGCTCGCTGCAACACGGTGCTGCTCGACCTGTGCCGCGACTTCTGGGGCTACATCTCGCTCGGCTATTTCCGCCAGAAGGTGGTTGCCGGCGAGGTCGGCTCCTCGACGATGCCGCACAAGGTCAACCCGATCGACTTCGAGAACGCCGAGGGCAACTTCGGCGTGGCCAACGCCCTGTTGCGCTTCCTTTCCGAGAAGCTGCCGGTGTCGCGCTGGCAGCGCGACCTGACGGACTCCACGGTGCAGCGCAACATCGGCGTCGCACTCGCCCATGCGGACATCGCGATCCAGTCGATCGGGCGTGGCCTGGCGCGACTCGAGGTCGACGGCGCGCGGCTTGCCGCAGACCTCGATGCGAACTGGGAGTTGCTCGCCGAACCGATCCAGACAGTGATGCGCCGCCACGCGGTGCCGGAGGCCTACGAGCAGCTCAAGGCCCTCACTCGCGGCAGGCGCGTGGATGCCGCGGCCGTCGCTGCCTTCGTCGCCGGCCTGCCGATCCCTGCAGCGGAGAAGCAGCGTCTGCTCGAGCTGACGCCGGCCACTTACCTCGGCATCGCGGCCCGCCTGGCGCGCGCGGTGTGAGCGAGACGCACGTGCCGGCCGCGACCGCAGTCGAACTGCGTCCCGCGACCTGGGCGGCGGATCGCGCGGCGCTGCAGTCCGTCCGACGCGGCGTATTCATCGAAGAACAGGGCATTCCCGAATCCGAGGAGTGGGACGACATCGACCCGGTCGCGCGGCACGTGCTCGCATTGGCGGAAAATTGTGACGCAGTCGGCACGGGACGGCTCGAGCCCACCGGCAAGATCGGGCGTGTCGCTGTGCTGCCCCAGTACCGCGGCACCGGGGTCGGCAGCCTGATCATGCGCCACCTCGTGAACCAGGCCACAGAATCGGGCTTCACGAGGGTCTATCTTCACGCTCAGGTAGCCGCACAGGGCTTCTACCAGCGGCTGGGGTTCACTGCCGAGGGACCGGCCTTCGACGAAGTCGGCATTCCGCACGTGCGGATGTGTCTGGGGATCGAGCGAAAAGATGGAAACGAGGCACGACGTCACGGGCACGAGGAACATCGTCTCGACCCTCGATGAATACCGGACGGCGGTCGCGGAAATCACGAAGCGCGCCAACCGGTCGCTCGCCATCTACACCCCGGATCTCGAGCCCCAGCTCTACGACCAGGACATGTTCCTCGAGCCGCTCAAGCGGCTGGTGCTCGCGCGCGGCCACGCCCGGCTGCGCGTGCTGATCTCCGACCCGGCCCGCGTGATGCGCGAAGGCAATCGCTTCATGCAGATGGCGCGCCGCCTGACGAGCTTCATCGAGCTGCGCAACGTCCCGCCAGAATTCCGCAACAATCCGGCCGCGTTCATCATCGCCGACGGCTCCGCGATCGCCTACCGCCAGCAGTGCAGCCGCTGGGACGGCATCGTCGAGTTCAACGACCAGCAGGTCGTCAGGCGCTACCTCGCCCACTTCGACGAGGTGTGGGCGGTGAGCCTGATTCAGCCCGAGCTGCGGGCCACCGCCGTCGATTTTTGAGCGGGACGCTCGGCATCGGGACCGTATAATGCCCGGCATGGTCTGGAAGCCTGACGTGACCGTCGCCGCCATCGTGGAGCGCGACGGGAAGTTCCTGTTCGTGGAAGAGCGCTCCGGCGGCCGCGTGGTGATCAACCAGCCGGCCGGGCACCTCGAGGACGGCGAGACGTTCCTGGAGGCCGTCGCACGCGAGACGCTCGAGGAGACGGCGTGGCAGTTCGCACCGACCGCGCTGGTCGGGGTCTACGTCTGGCGGCCCGAGCACCAGTCGCGCACCTTCCTTCGCGTCGCGTTTGCCGGCGAGCTCGGCGACCACGACCCGGCCCGCCCGCTCGACCGCGGCATCCTGCGCACGCGCTGGCTCTCACGCGAGCAGCTGTCGGAGCCGCGTCTGTGCCTGCGCAGTCCGCTTGTCACGCAGTGCGTGGACGATTACCTCGCCGGCGCGCGCCATCCGCTCTCCCTGATCAGTCAAGA
>Ga0209450_10002038_pt1 | contig 10190 bp, 8 predicted proteins | sample FrelakmetLWP11LW_FD_187149 | JGI IMG/M metagenome (GOLD analysis project Ga0209450, IMG submission 187149) | Freshwater lake sediment microbial communities from the University of Notre Dame, USA, for methane emissions studies - LWP11 LW (SPAdes)... | ecosystem: Environmental > Aquatic >...
ACGATGCCGCGCAAGTGCGCGCCGCCTTCGCCGAGATCGGATCGGACGTCGCGGGCGTGATCGTCGAGCCGGTGGCGGGCAACATGAACTGCATCCCGCCCGTGCACGGTTTCCTCGAGACACTGCGCGAGCAGTGTACTCAGCACGGCGCCGTGCTGATCTTCGACGAAGTGATGACCGGCTTCCGCGTCGCAAAGGGCGGCGCCCAGGAACTCTACGGCGTCCGGCCCGACCTCACGACCCTCGGCAAGATCGTCGGTGGCGGCATGCCGGTGGGCGCGTTCGGCGGCCGCCGCGAGATCATGGAGCACATCGCGCCGCTCGGCCCCGTCTACCAGGCGGGCACGCTGTCCGGCAATCCGGTCGCGATGGCCGCCGGCCTCGCGACGCTGCACGGGCTCGAAGCGCCGGGCTTCCATGCGAAGCTCGAGGTTGCGACCGATCGACTCGTCACCGGCCTCGCGGAGGCTGCGACCCGTGCCGGCATTCCGCTCGTCACGAATCACGTCTGCGGCATGTTCGGCTTCTTCTTTACCGCTGCGGGCCGAGTGACGTCCTACGCCGACGCGACGGCGTGCGACGTCGAGCGCTTCAAGCGCTTCTTCCACGGCATGCTGGCTGAGGGGGTGTACCTGGCGCCGTCCGCATTCGAGGCTGGGTTCATCTCGGCGGCCCATACGGCTGCCGACGTCGACGCGACGATTGCCGCGGCCGGGCGGGTGTTCGCGAAGATCTGACGGGCAGGGACAGCCGGGCCGGCAAGCGATGCCAGGGCCATAGGGCCCACGTTTCGATCGGTCGCAGCGCTTCAGGATTCTGCGGAGACCTGGTTGGGTCCCGATACCCCGACTCGACGTCGGCGCGCCACAGCACGCGTCGATCGGACGGAACTGGCTTGACCGCCAGCAGGCCGTCCCGCGGCTGCACTACTCCCCTCCCTGCACCGTTCCGGATCGCTCAGGGCACCGGAGCCCCGCAAATTCCGCGAGACGACGCAGTGCGGCGACGGCCTCGACCACGCCGTTCTTGATGCCCGTCCGCACGATGCGCTGAGCCATCGCCTGCTGCCGCTCTTGGTCTCTGAATAGAGACATGGCTGCGGCGGCGATTGCACCCGCGTCGCGCGGCGCGCGCACCGCGATCTGCAGCTTCGCCGAACTGCGGATGCGGCGGTCCTGGTCGCCGGCGAGCGGCACGGCGACGAGCGGCCGGCCGTGCGCGAGCGTGTGGATCAACGTCGTGCCACCGTTGCTCACGACGATCCGTGCGTCCGCCAGCAGGTGCTGCACCTCGTCCGGGCCGATGCGGGGCAGCAAGCGCAGGTTCGGCGGATCGAGCCCGGGCACGGTGTTGCGCCCGGTCAGCACGACCGCGTTGCAGCCCGTCTCGCCAGCGAACTGGCGCGCCGCTTCGATGAAGAGCTCGGCCGGGTCGGCCACCAGGTGCCCCTCGCCGCGCCCGCCCGGCGCGAACACGACGTATTCGTCGGGGCGCAAGTCGTTCGCGGCCAGCCACTGTTCACGCGCCTGCGGATCGGACGGCGTGAACAGTGTGTCGAACTGCCGGACCGTGTAGTCCGGGAACCACTCCAGCTTCAACCGTTCGAGCCAGGTCCGATCTCCTGTCACGAACGTCGGGAACACGATCCAGTGCTCGTCGAGCAGTCGCATCCACTTGATGCGGAACGCCTTCCAGCGCAGCTTGGGCGCGCGGCTCGAGAACACGATGCGGGCTCCTGCGCGCTTTGCCGCGCGCAGCTGCGAGGTGCGCCCCGAGTTGTCGAACACCATCACGTGCGGCCGGAAGCTGGCGATGGCCGCGAGCACCTGCGGCGTGCTGTTGGTCGGCGACGCATCGCAGTCGATGATCGGAAACTCGACAGCCTCGCGAAACACCGCGGTCCGGCTGACCAGAAATCGGATGTCTGCGGTTGGCTCGGCACGCGCGAGTTCGCGCGCGATGATCAGGCACCGCATCAGTTCGCCGGAGCCGCCCGGCCCGGACACCGGCGCGAACAGGAACCGAGGCGCGAGCGGGCGCCCGGCGGCCTCGATGCCCGCCGAGGCGCAGGCACTCGTCACTGAGGTGCGCGCAGGCTCGGCTTTCTCCGCAATCAACTGTCGATAGGCGGCGACCATCCGCTCCGCCGTCAACTGCAGGTCGAACTCCGACAGATCGACGCGCACTCGCCTGCGACCCGCGGCATGGACGCGGCGCAGCGCCTGTGACAACTGCTCGACGTCGTCGCGCGGCACCAGTTCGATCGGATATCGACCGGCGAGGTCGCGCGGACCCTCCGAATCGGATGCGATCACCGGTACGCCGCCGTCGAGGGCCTCGACGATGACCCGGCCAAAGGGTTCGTAGCTCGACGGACAGACGAAGACGTCGAAGGCCTGGTAGAGGTCCTTGACGTCGTGCCTGAATCCGACCAGCTTGACCCGGTCGCCCGCCACCCTCTCCAGTGCTCGCCGTTCGCTGCCATCCCCGGCGATGACGAGACGCCCGTTCGGCAAGCCGGCCTGCTCGAACGCGCGGATCAACAGGTCGAATCCCTTGCGGGACGCCAGCCGACCGACGGCGCCGACGAGGAAATCCCCGTCCCCCGCGCCGAGGCTGGCCCGCAGCTCGCGTACGTGGCCGGCGTCGAGCCGCGGATGCGGCACGAGCGAGTTCGGCAACAGGAATGCCTTGCCGCGGTAACTGCCGGGCACCGTGGCCGTCTGCCACTCGGAGATGCAGAACATCCCGTCGGTGAGCAGGTAGTGCGGACCATTGATCGACAGATGCACGGTGCACACGTGCACCGCAGCAGGCCTGAGCTGGGCCACGTAGCGAGTGCCGCGGCGCAGGTGCGTGTGGATGACGTCCGGCTGCCAGGCACGGATGATCTCCTCCAGCCGGTGGCGCGTATTCCACCACGCAGGAATCTCGAAGACCTCGATGCCCGCATCGAGCGCGTCGCGCACGCTCGCATTGCCCCGGCCGCGGTGATCGCTGCGGATCACCAGCGCGACGTCGTGGCTCCGCGCCAGCGCATTGCAGGTCTCCGCCGCGGCGCGCTCCGATCCCGCGAAGCCCCGCGACAGGATCACCTGCATGATCCTCAACCGACCTTCCGGCGCCGGCGCGCCAGCCGTCGATCCGGCCTGGCGCCCGGGTGCATCCTGCTCTCGTGGCCGCATGCCGCGATTCTATCGCGGTGGGGTGGACCGTCGCTCAGCGAATCCGGGCGGCACCGGCCTGCTCGGCATCGAGCCGCCCGTGCTTGACCAGGCGCGCCTCGATACCAGCACGGGTGCGCTCGTGTGTCGCGGCGAGCACCTCGACCGTGGTGCCGCCGTCGAACCCGGCGAGCAATTTCTCGTCTTCTTCGGGCGACCAGGTCTTGCCGGCGTTGCGCGGCAGGCCCGCGTTGCGGCGCGCGAGGCGGGCCCGGGCCTCGAGAGAGTCCGCGGCCAGGAACAGCGCCCGCACCACGTCGGGGGACTGCAACGCCGGGACTTCGGGCAACGGCCCGTCGCCGGCCGGATTCGCGCCCGACGCCAGGGACTTGAGAATCTCGGCCGCCTTGGTGTCTTCCATGACTGCGTGCTCCAGTTGAATGGACCGGCGATGGCCAGTCCCGCAGACCCATTGCAGTGCGTGGCCGCCAGCGAAGCGATCTCTATTCGCCGCGTCTTCGCCGAAATTTGCAGGCGGCCGTTTGCGACCCCCGGCTACTGATAGCCAATCTCGAACATCGGGCGCAGATAGCGCAGCCGCTCGATGGCATCGTCGAGTTCGAGGCAATGCTGCTTGTGCTGCACGGGCACCGGGAGCACTTCGGTCAGTCGTGCAGAGATCCAGGCGGCATCGTCGAGGTGTCGCTCGAGCGAGGCGTACGGCTCGCCGACCTGGTCCAGGATCGCGTCGATCGCAGGCCCGAGCTCCGCGAAATCCCCGGGCAGGGGCTGCGACTGCTCGGCCGGCAGCCAGTCGACGTCGGCGAGATTCAGGCCATCCCGCGCACGTCGCCGCTCGAGAATCCGAAAGCGCCGCTCGCCTTTCGCGCTGATGCCGAGCAGCCCGTCGGGCTGCTGCGAGAAGTCCACGATGCGCGCATACGTGCCGACGTCGAACGTCGTCGCCGCAGTGCCCGCCTCGGCGCCTTCGCGGATCAGCACCACGCCAAAGCCTGTGCCGTCGCGCATGCAGCGCCGCACCAGGTCGATGTAGCGGGTCTCGAAGATCCGGAGCGGCAACGGCCCGCCCGGGAACAACACGGTGCCGAGCGGAAACAGCGGAATCTCGACGGGCGCGGACATGCGTCCGATTATGCCAACTCAGCCCGGCGCGCGCGCCCGCAACGCGGCCAGCAGCCGATCGTGCAGCCCGCCGAACGAGCCGTTGCTCATCAGTACGACCTGGTCGCCCGGGCGAGCCGTGGCAACGAGCGCAGCAGTGAGCTGCGCCAGGTCGTCGTGCACCACGGCCAGCTCGCCGAGCGGCTGCATTGCGTCGGCCACGTCCCAGCGAACCTCGGGCGACTGGTAGACGAAGACGCGGTCCGCGCCGCGCAGCGATTCCGCCAGCGCCGCCTTGTGGGTGCCGAGCTTCATCGTGTTCGAGCGCGGCTCGAGCACGGCGATGACTCGCCCCTTGCCTGCCTTGCGGCGCACGCCCTCGAGCGTCGTCGTGATGGCCGTCGGATGATGAGCAAAGTCGTCGTAGACGACGATGCCGTTCACGGTGCCGCGGACCTCGAGCCGACGTCGAACGCCGCCGAACCGGCGCAGGGCTTCCAGCGCCGCCTGCTCGTCCACGCCTGCGTGCAGGGCCGCGACGAACGCTGCGAGCGCGTTCTCTGCGTTGTGCCGGCCGAGCGTGCTCCATTCGACGTCACCGACGTGCCGGTTGCCATGCAGGATCGCGAATCGAGCGTACCCGGACGCCGGATCGGCCACCACGCGCCAGTCCGTGGGCACCGCCGCGTCGGACGTGAATCGCTCGACTGGCGTCCAGCAGCCCATCGCGAGCACTTCGGCGAGGTGACGGTCCGCTGCGTTAACGATGAGCCGCCCGTTGCCGGGCACCGTGCGCAGCAGCAGGTGGAACTGGCGCTGGATCGACGCGACGTCCGGATAGATGTCGGCGTGGTCGTGCTCGAGGTTGTTCAGGATCGCCGTGCGGGGACGGTAGTGGACGAACTTGGCGCGCTTGTCGAAGAACGCGGTATCGTACTCGTCGGCTTCGACCACGAAGTGGCGTCCCGCGCCGAGTCGCGCGCTGACGTTGAAATCCAGCGGCACGCCGCCCACGAGGAATCCCGGTTCGAGTCCCGCGTGCTCGAGGATCCAGGTCAGGAGGCTGGTCGTCGTCGTCTTGCCGTGCGTGCCGGCAACGCCAAGCACCCAGCGCCCCGCGAGCACGTTGCGGGCCAGCCACTCGGGCCCGGACTCATACGGCCGGCCGCTGTCGAGGATCGCCTCGATGAGCGCGTTGCCGCGGCTCATCACGTTGCCGATCACGAACACGTCCGGATCTAGCCCGAGCTGGTCGGGCTCGTAGCCCTCGATCACGTCGATGCCGAGCGCGGCGAGCTGCGTGCTCATCGGCGGATAGACGTTGCGGTCGGAGCCGGTGACGCGATGTCCCGCCGCGCGGGCGAGTGCCGCGATACCGCCCATGAACGTGCCGCAGACGCCAAGGATGTGCAGGTGCATGCTCAGGCCCCCGGACCGCGTATCAGGCCGACCAGCAGGTTGACGACCATGAAGTAAGTGAGTGCCACGGCGATGCCGGTGAACAGGTTCGAGTCCGTGGCGAGCTTGAAGATGCGACCGGCGACGAGCGCGAACGTGACCAGCACGAGCAGCCCGAAGACCTGTGCAATCCCGGAGGCCGGCGCCTCGCCCAGCGCCATGACGAGGACCTGCAGTGGCAGGTACAGCCCGAGCCCAAGCACTGCGCCCGTGCCGAAGACCGCCGATGCAGTCTGCAGGAACCGCTCGCTCTTGCCGTACAGCTTGAGCAGCAGCCACACCCAGGCCGCGAGCAGCAACGGGTCGACGACCAGGAAAAACAGCCAGCTCGACGCCGACTCTTCGAGCAGCGCGAGCTGCGCGATGGAAACCGCGACATAGGCCACCACCGTGACCGCCAGCAGCAGTCGCGACACGGGAAGGTCCTGCGGGCCGCGGCGCCAGAGTACGATATCGAGGAAAATCCTGAGAAACTTCTGCACTTTGGCCACGCGGCGCCCTGCGGTGCCGCGATTCTACACGCAGGTGCCACCGACTCATGCGCGACGCGACGCTGGTAACGACCCCCGAGCAGCTCGACGCGGCGGTGTTCCGCCTGCAGGGCGCGTCGCGCCTCGCGATCGATACCGAGTTCATGCGCGAGCGGACCTATTACCCGCAGCTGTGCCTGGTGCAGATTGCAACCGAGAGCGATTGCTACCTGGTGGACCCGCTCGCGGGCCTCGATCTCGGTCCGATGCACCAGGTGCTGGCCGACCGCTCCAGGCTCAAGATCCTGCACGCGGCGCGGCAGGACCTCGAGGTGCTGTTGCTCACCGGAGGCGGCGTGCCCGCGCCCGACTTCGACACGCAGGTCGCGGCCTCGTTGCTCGGCTTCCCGCCGCAGGCCGGCTACGCGGAACTCGTCGCACGGCAACTCGGGCACTCGATCGACAAGGCGCAGACCCGCACGGACTGGTCGCGCCGTCCGTTGACGCCGGCGCAGCTTGCGTATGCCGCAGACGACGTCCATCACCTGCTTCAGCTGCACGGTGAATTCACCGCCGCGCTGACCGCGAAGGGCCGCATCGACTGGCTCCGCGAGGACTGCGCCGCGCTCGAGGACCCCGCGCTCTACCGGACGGAGCCCGCCGATGCCTGGCGCCGGCTGAAGGGCCTCGGTCGCCTGCGGCCGCCCGAGCAGGCGACTGCGCGTGCACTGGCCGCCTGGCGCGAGCAGCGTGCCATCGCGTCCGACAAGCCGCGCGGCTGGATCCTGACCGACGATGCGCTGTATGCGCTCGCCACGCTCGCCCCCGCATCGACGGCCGACCTCGAGAAGATCCCCACCCTGCCGCCGGCCGTGATCCGCAATCGTGGCGAGGAGCTTCTGGCGTTGATTGCGTCTGCACGCAACGCCAGCGACGATTCGGGCATCGTGCCGATCCCGCAGCGATTGACGCCCGAGCAGACTCGCCTGATCGGCCGCCTGCAGCAGCAGGTTCGCGACGTCGCAACCGAACTCGGCATCAGCCCCGAAGTGCTGGCCACGCGTCGCGACATCGAGGCGCTCGCGCTCGGCTCTCGCGAGTCGTCTCCTCTTCTGAAGGGCTGGCGGTGCAGCGTGATCGGCGAGCAGTTACTGCACTTGATCGCGTAGCCAGCGCAACGCGCCACCAGGATCGCCGACGCCGCTCCGCTCCGGGTCCGGGACGCATTCCGGCGGCCGTGCCCGGCATGGACGCCGGGCCCGGAGGCTCCAGGGACGGATCCACGCCGTCCGCCGGAATGCGTCCCGGACTCGGAGCGGAACCGCGGAGCCAGCGAACCTGCCGCGTTAACCGCCCGCAGCGCGAAGAAACTCCGCGTAGACCCGCTCGACCGGCTGATCGGCATTCACGACCTTAAGGAGCCCACGCGCCTGGTAGTGCTCGACCAGCGGCCGCGTCTGGCTCGCGTAGACCTTGAGCCGATTCTCGATCACGTCCTCGCGATCGTCGGCGCGCTGGACCAGCTGCGGCGCCTCGCCGTCCGGGTGGTTGTCGCAGCGGTCGCCGAGCCTGGATTTCGAGCTGTATACGTTGAACACCTTGCCGCACTTCGGACACGACCGCCGGCCCGTCAGCCGCTGGAACAGCGCCTTGGAATCGACGTCCATCAGCACGACCGCGTCGATCGGCTGGCCGAGCTCGGCGAGCAGCGCATCGAGCGCGCCCGCCTGGGCCACGTTGCGCGGATAACCGTCGAGGATGAAGCCGCGGGCCGCATCGGGCCGGCCGACCCGCTCGCGGATCAGGCCGAGCACGATCTCGTCGGAGACGAGTTCGCCGGCGTCCATCGCGGCCTTGGCGCGCTTGCCTAGCCCGGTTCCGCGGGCCACCGCATCTCGCAACAGGTCGCCGGACGACACCTGGGGGATGCCCTTGTCGTCGCGCAGTCGCTGGGCCTGCGTACCCTTGCCTGAACCGGGGGCTCCGAGCAGTACGAGTCTCATGGTGTGTGGTCTCGGGGACTAATCGGCAGGCGGGCACCCTACCGAAATCCGCCTGCCCCGCCAACCATGCTTTCGTCTTGTACGGGCGGCCGCGGCGCGCTCGTTCGGGTATGCTTGGCAGTCACTGAAAGGACGTAAGTCACAGATAAACAGGCGCTTTTCCCTCGGAGTCCGCATGAAAAAGAAAGCCCCGGCGCGCAATGCCTTCTACGCACAATCCGGCGGCGTCACCGCCGTCATCAACGCCTCGGCCTGCGGCGTCATCGAGGCCGCCCGCAAGCACAAGGACCGCATCGGCAGGCTGTACGCGGGGCGTCACGGGATCATCGGCGCGCTGACCGAGGACCTGATCGACACGAGCCTCGAGAGCGCCGCCGACATTCGCGCGCTGCGCCACACACCGGCGGGCGCATTCGGGTCGGCCCGCTACAAGCTGAAGAAATACGAGGACAACCCGGCGCAGTACGAGCGCCTGATCGAGGTCTTCAAGGCCCACGACATCGGCTATTTCTTCTACAACGGCGGCGGCGACTCCGCGGACACCTGCCTGAAGATTTCGCTTCTGGCAGAGCAGCGGGGGCTCCCGCTGACCGCCATCCACGTGCCCAAGACCGTGGACAACGACCTGCCCATCACCGACTGCTGTCCGGGTTTCGGCTCGGTCGCCAAGTACGTGGCGGTCTCGATTCGTGAAGCCGGGTTCGACGTGGCTTCGATGGCCCGCACCTCGACCAAGGTGTTCGTCATGGAGGTCATGGGCCGGCACGCGGGCTGGATCGCCGCGGCCGGCGGACTCGCAGCCCAGAAGGCGGGCGACGCCCCGCACATCATCCTGTTCCCCGAGATCGCGTTCGACGAGCAGAGATTCCTGGCCCGGGTCAAGGAGTGCGTGGACAAGTACGGCTATTGCGCCGTCGTCGTGTCCGAGGGCGTGCGCAATGCCGAGGGGAAATTCCTCGCCGACGCCGGCACGCGCGACGCGTTCGGCCACGCGCAGCTCGGTGGCGTGGGCCCGGTCGTGGCACAGCTCGTCAAGGACAAGCTCGGCTACAAGTACCACTGGGCGGTCGCCGACTACCTGCAGCGCGCCGCGCGGCACATCGCCTCGAAGGTCGACGTCGAGCAGGCCTACGCAGTGGGCAAGGCTGCGGTCGAACTGGCGCTGAAGGGCCATCACGCGGTCATGCCGGCGATCGTCCGCACCTCGAGCAGGCCCTACCGCTGGAAGATCGGCGTGGCTCCGCTCGACCAGGTCGCGAACGTGGAGAAGATGCTGCCCCGCGACCACATCACGCCGGACGGCTTCCACATCACGGCCAAGGGCCGCCGCTACCTCGCCCCGCTGATCAAGGGCGAGGACTACCCGCCCTACAAGGACGGGCTGCCGCAGTACGTCGTGCTGAAGAACAAGCCGGTGCGGAAGAAGCTCAAGACCGCCTTTGTGATATAACTCGGGGCCTTTTTGCACGTCCGGACAAGGGACACAGAGCCCCGTCCGGCCGTGAATTTCCAGGAAATCGTTGGGAGGTTCGTTCATGACCACTAATCTCGCGCTGTGGCTGGCGATCGGCGCCGGCTTGATCGCGATCGTCTATGGCGTGCTCGCGGCACGCTGGATCATCGCCCAGCCGGCCGGCAATGCCCGGATGCAGGAAATCGCCGCGGCCATCCAGCAGGGTGCCAATGCCTACCTGAACCGGCAGTACACGACCATCGCGATGGTCGGCGTCGTGCTGATGCTGATCCTCGGCTTCGCGCTCGGCTGGGCCACGGCCGGTGGCTTCGCGGTCGGCGCGATCCTCTCGGGCGCCGCGGGCTACATCGGCATGAACGTGTCGGTCCGTGCCAACGTGCGCACCGCGCACGCGGCCAGCGTGGGCCTCGACCCGGCGCTGCAGGTTGCGTTCCGCGGCGGCGCCATCACCGGCATGCTGGTCGTGGGCCTCGGGCTCCTCGGCGTGGCGGCCTACTAC
>Ga0209450_10002039_pt1 | contig 10188 bp, 12 predicted proteins | sample FrelakmetLWP11LW_FD_187149 | JGI IMG/M metagenome (GOLD analysis project Ga0209450, IMG submission 187149) | Freshwater lake sediment microbial communities from the University of Notre Dame, USA, for methane emissions studies - LWP11 LW (SPAdes)... | ecosystem: Environmental > Aquatic >...
CCAGTTCGGGTTGCTGGCCCTCCCGATATTTACCGTCATGTATCTGCTCTCAGGCGGTACGACCCCCCTGGACAGCATGCCGCGTTGGCTCCAAATCGCCATGCAGTTCTCACCATCGACCCATTTCGTCAGCCTCGCTCAGGCGATTCTCTACCGCAGCGCGGGGTTCGACGTCGTGTGGCCCAGTTTTGCCGCCGTCACCGCCATCGGAGTGGTGTTTTTTCTTTCCGCCCTGGTGCGGTTTCGCAAGACAATCAGTGTAACCCAGACGTGATGTGGTCTATCCCGTCGTGATGGTTAACGGATTCAGGGGGAACAATGGAACTGCAATCCAACGGGTGAAATCCCGAGCCGCTGCCCTTGCGCGAATCGGAGACGCAGCGATATCAGCCCTCCGGGCCGGGAGCCACACGAGGCATGCGTGGTGCATGAGGTCTGGCCGCCGACGCGTAAGAAATTAATCAATGTGCGCCACAAATTTGCGCAGAAGCGATATGCCCGGGAGGACCTGTGGCAACCTTCTCCTAAGATCAAGGTGGCTTTTTGGAAAGCGACTTTCAATTGATTGGATGCGGTCACGAAAATTGACATGCCAGACCTAAACTACAAAATGTAAAAAGATTCGACCTCGGCGATTAAACCAATTTTGGGGAGTCGTAGAGATTTTGATGGAGTTCGTGAGGTAATCACAATTAGATTGCCGCTCAGAAAAAAGGAGGTATTCTGTTATTTCAAACTTCGTTTTAACGCGTCGATCTTGTCCTCCATCTCCCGCAACGCCTGAACGGCCTCGTGCATCGACACGGCTTCAAAGGCGACCTCGTCGCCGGGAGTAATCTGACCGAGCAGCGGCAGGTCGGCCGAGATCACCGTGGCGATCTTGCGATACCCACCCGAGGCCGTCTCGCCTAAAATGATGATGGGGTGGCCGTCTCCAGGAATCTGAATGGCGCCTGACAGAATACCCTCTGAGATGATGGATTCCTCCATGCCGGGTTTTCGGGCGATGACAGCCCCCTTCAAACGGATACCGGTGCGGTCGGAGTCCGGAGACACCGTGAATGGGGCGGTCACAAAAGTCTGCTTGCCCGCTTCCGAAAAGTGGTCATCCTGCGGTCCCCAGACGACCCGCAGGCGCCAGGGCGAAGCGTAGGCGGGAACCGCCTCCGGCATAAAGCCCCTGCCTACGCAGCGCACGACGTCTTTGACCGGCTCAACGGCAAGGATGTCTCCCTTGCGCAGCGGACGACCCTCGAAACCGCCGAACCCCGAGGCGAGGTTGGTCGACCGGCTGCCCATGACCGGGGTCACGTGGATGCCGCCCGCGACGGCAAGGTAGGAGCGAAAACCGCTCAGGGGACCTGAAAAGGCAATGGTCTCCCCTTCCCGCACCAGGTGGGATCGCCACCCAGGCAGATTCTCGCCGCCCGTGCGCGCCTGGAGGTCGCCGCCGGTGACGGCCACCACCGTGTCCCGCAGGACCTTGATCCGCAGACCCATCAGAGTGGTTTCCACCACGGCCGCATTCTCGTCGTTTCCGACCAGGAGGTTTCCCACCCGCACGGCGAATCCGTCCAGCGCCCCGCTGGCCGCAACCCCGTAACGTGCGCAGCCGAACCGGCCGAGGTCCTGCACGGTGCTCATGATCCCGGCAGACAACACCTCGAATGTGTTCACACCCGCCATTTTTCAAATCTCCACTTGCCGCACGGCTTCGAATTTGACCCGATCGCCCATCTCCAGCAGCGACGGCAGCTGACGCAAAGGATCGAACAGCTCGATGGGCGTCCAGCCGATGATCTGCCACCCGCCGGGACTTTCCACCGGGTAGATGCCCGTCTGGCGTTGGGCAATGCCCACCGACCCTTTGGGGACCCGGGTGCGCGGCGTGCTTCGGCGGGGAACCGCCAAGGCCGCCGGCAGCTCGCCCATGTACGGATAGCCCGGCGTGAAGCCGATCATGTATACCCGGTAGCTCGTTTCTGTGTGAAGGCGGATCACCTCGTCGGTGGAAATACCGAGATGGCCGGCCACCGCCTCCAAATCCGGCCCGTAATTCCCGCCGTAAAACACCGGTACGGTGAGCCGCTTCGCCTGCGGCAGTCCGGCGATACCCGGCCGGGCGGCGACTTCCGCGATGCGCTCCTTCAGCTCGGCAGGCGCGATCGTCAGTGGATCATAAACGACAAGCAGCGACCGGTAGCCGGGGGCAATCTCGCGCACGCCCGGCAGAGGGGCCTGCCGGAGCTGCAGCATGAGCTGATGCACGCGACGGTTGACATCGGGCGATATCGTATCTCCAAGTTCCACGAGAAGGCTGCGGTCGCCCATGGGCCGAAATCGGGGGAGAGGGTGAACCATGCCGTTCAGTACCTCACGAGTGCAACTCCATGCGAAATGGAGGCCAATTTAATTGAAGCTTCTAGAGAAAGTCTGCCGGCGGTTTGACGGCGACCCCGGCCGCCTTCAGGGTTTCACGGATTTTTTTCACCAGCGCCAGAGCCTTCGGGTTGTCGCCGTGGACGCAGATGGTCTCGGCTTTGAGATCAATCTCGGAGCCGTCGATGGTTTTGACCTTGCCCTCTTTGACGAGTTTCAGCACCTTGGCGGCCGCCACGTCGTTGTCATGGATCACGGCGCCGGGAAGTTTGCGTGAAACCAGCGAACCGTCCGTGTTGTAGGCGCGGTCGGCGAAAAACTCGAAGGCGACACGGATGCCGCGGCGCTTGCCGATCGACTCCAGCTCCGGGCGGTCGGGGCCGGCCAGCACGAACAGGATCAGGCGCTCATCGAGTTCGGCCATCACCTCCGCCACCGCGTCCCAGATGTCGGTGTTCCTGACGGCCATGTTGTAGAGCGCACCGTGGGGCTTGACGTGCTGCAGCCGTGCGCCCTGACGTGCGGCGACCGCCTGGAGCGCGCCGATCTGGTAGGTGACGAAGTCCTTGATTTCCTCCAGCGTCACGTCCATGTTCCGGCGGCCGAAGCCGACCAGATCGGGCAGCCCCGGGTGGGCCCCCAGGCCGACGCCGCTTTTTGTCGCAAGTGCAATGGTGCGCCTCATGACGGCCGGGTCCCCGGCGTGGTAACCGCAGGCGATGTTGGCCGAACTGATCAACGGGATCACCGCTTCGTCCAGGCCGAGCGAGTAGTTTCCGAAACTTTCACCCACGTCCGAATTGAGGTCGATGGCATTCAGGGGCATGCGGGTATCCTCCACAAGGTTTGAGCGTGCATGGGCGGCCTGACCCGGGACACGATCGGGATGCGGCGCCGCGCGGGTCACCACCGGCGCTGAAAAAAATTTAGCACAAAAAAAAGGGAACAGGCAAGACCGCCTGTTCCCTTGAAATTTATCAGCCGCTGAAAGAAGCGATTACCGCTTGGAGAACTGGAACCGCGCGCGGGCCGATTTCTGCCCGTATTTCTTGCGTTCCTTGACCCGCGGGTCGCGCTTCACGAACCCGGCTTTTTTGAGGGTGGTCCGTAGCGCGGGATTGGCGGCAATCAGGGCCCGCGTGATGCCGTGGCGGATGGCGGCGGCCTGACCGACAGGGCCTCCGCCCTGAACGTTCGCCTTGACATCGAAGGCGCCGCCCGTGTTGGTCAGCTTGAGCGGCTGCACCAATTCGAGGCGCGTGGTCTCCAGTGGGAAATACTCCTCCACCGGGAGGTTGTTCACGATGATTGCCCCGGTCCCCGGCGTGAGCCAGGTCCGGGCGATGGACGACTTGCGTTTGCCTGTGGCGTAGTATGACGTTTGCTTTTCCATCCAGTTCCTCGAAGATCGGAAAAATTAGAAGGTGAGGGGTTCAGGCCCCTGGGCTTGATGCGGGTGATCACTGCCCTTGTAAACCTTGAGCTTGGTGTACAGCCGGCTGCCGAGCTTGTTCTTCGGCAGCATGCCCTTTACCGCCCGGCGGACCAGTTCTTCCGGCCGTTTCTCCAGAAGCTCCCGGGCGCTGGTGGTCTTGAGTCCACCGATGTAGCCGGTGTGCCGGTAATACATCTTCTGCACCCATTTCTTGCCGGTGAGCCGGATCTTTTCGGCGTTGATGACGATCACGAAATCGCCGGTATCCACATGCGGGGTGAAGAGCGGGTTGTGTTTGCCCCGCAGCCGCGCCGCCACGGTGGTGGCCAGACGGCCGAGAACGGCATCGCTGGCATCCACGATGTACCACTTGCCCTGAAAATCGCTATCCTTGGCACTGTAGGTGTATTTTTTCACGATCGGCACTCCTATGATTTCAGAATCGGGTATTTTTATGCAATAATTAACTGCATGTCAAGAAAAAAGATAAAAAATGGTCCTTTACAGGGTAGGTGCATTTGCATATCATGTCGCCATGGCCCTCTCCACGGACCCGATTGAAACCGAGGTCAAGTTCCATCTGACCGACCCCGCCGCGATGCGCACGCGGCTGACGGCGCTCGGTGCGCGCAGCCTGGGTCGCAGCCATGAGCGCAACATCCGTTTCGAGGATGAGGGCCGAAATCTGATCCGACGCAATTGCCTCCTGCGGCTGCGCCGGGACCGCAAAACCACCCTGACCTTCAAGTCCCCCCCGGCCGATGCCGACCCGGCCTTCAAGCAGCTCGTCGAGCTGGAGGCGGAGATTGCGGACTTCGCCGCCATGCAGCGCATCCTGGCCGCGCTGGGCTATCATCCGGAGCAGACGTACGAAAAACGGCGCGAAACCCTTGTGCTGGAGCGAACCACGTTCTGCCTGGACGCCCTGCCCTTTGGCGACTTTCTGGAAATCGAGGGCACCAAGGATGCCATCCTTGATGTTGCCGGCCGCCTGGAACTGGACTGGCGCAAGCGAATTGTATTGAACTATCTTGAAATCTTCGATCTGGTCCGCACGCGGCACAACCTCCCGTTCCGCGATGTGACCTTCGACAACTTCGCCGCCTCCGCTGTTCAGATCGCAACATTACTTCACCTGCTGGAAGCAGGCCCGACTCAGCCGCCCGAAGGCTGAAGCTTGACGGCGTATTCCCTCGCCAGCATCAATTGCCCCTCGTGCGAAAACACATAAAGCACCGCCGCCGTGAAACCGGGAAAGGATTTGGGAACCGGCGTGGACTGGGCGAAGGCCTTGGAGTGGCTGATGGAAAAGGTGTAGCCTTTCTGTCCGCCGGAGGGCCGCCCTTTGGGCAACTCGACCCGCGGCATGGCCAACCACGATTCGGGCTCCACATGCTCGCCTTTGAAAACGATGACGACATGCCCGGCAACGGGCTTGCGCCCGCTGCTGGGCGCGACCAACTTGTATTTGATATCGATCGACTGGCGGGCCGGGTCATATTTGGCGCCGAAGCCCTCCACCGCCACGGTGTCACCCGAATTGATCGGAGGCCGCGCCTCGGAGCCGGGCGAGGCCGTCTCGGAAACCCCATCCGCATCCCCGGCGGCGGCCTCGGTGGGGGGGGGCGTTGGAGCGGCACGCTTCTCGGGCTCCAGGGGAGAGCGTTTAAGGTCCCCCACCGGCCGACCGATCCCGGAGAGAGTCTCCTTCATTTTCGTTTCGACCAAGACCACATGCGCCGTCAGTAGGTCTTTCTCGTGACTCAGAGACTCTATCTGCCGGCGCGATTCCTCGAGCCGCTGCTGCAGGTCGCGGCCCCGGCCGTGAAGCCCCTGGTTGACCACCAGCAGGACGGCGACGGCGGCCAGTGCGACAACGAGCACCGCAAGGGTGAGGGCGATGACGGTCTTTATCCGCTTGAAGGCGATGACCTTGCCGTGATCCCCGATGAAGAGCACCGTCCAACGACGGTGCGCGGGCCCATCGCGGCCTTCCCCCCCAAACGGGTGATCTGGATTCGAATCAGCGTCCATCGCCATGACCGCACACCCGCACGGGGTCCCCCCGGCGGGCGTTGGTTAGCGTTTGCGAACGGCCTGCATTCACGGCGATCTCCAGGTAGCCCCGGCTGCCGATCAATGCCAGGGATTGGCCGGCCGCCGCATCGGCATACGTCCGGGCGATCCCCGTGATGACATGGTCTCCGATGACCACCATCAACGATCCACCCCCCTGAATGGTTTCCAGCTGCCGCAACGCCATCGCGTCGATGTTGGTGATGAGGTTCCCGAATCGATCGATGTGGATGACCCGGCCGAGCAGGGTGCCGTCTGCAGCCAAACCGGCGCGCAGGCCGTCGATACGAACTGCCCGTGCCGCATCCACCTCCGGCCCCAGCTGCTGCGCGGCCACACCCTTGGACAAATACGCGGCGGCGGGAGCCATGATGTCCCGACCGTGAAAGGTCGGGCTGACCACCGGACGCTGCAACCGGGCGTTCTCCACCCGCCGCAGCCGCAACTCCCGGCCCGACGCCATCACCAGGGACAGCACCCCGTTGTCCGGGGCCAAAAAGCGCTGCCGGTCCGTCTCCAGGTAGAGCATCGCCCGATCGGTGCCCACCCCGGGGTCCACCACCACCAGATGGAGGCTGTCGGCCGGGAAATACCGGTAAGCGGACTCGAGCATGAAAGCGGCCTGCGCTACATCCTGAGGCTCGATCGAGTGGCTGACGTCGACGATGACCGCCGCCGGGTCGATCCCCAGGATCACGGCCTTCATAAGACCGACATATTCGTCGCGGGTTCCGAAGTCGGTGATGAGGCTGATGATCGCCATGTCAGCTGAAGAATTTCTGCTGCACGCTGAATCCCAGATGCCGATAAGCCGATTCGGAGGCTTTCCGGCCGGAGGAGGTGCGCGTGATGAAGCCGATCTTCAGCAGATAGGGTTCGATGATGTCCACCAAGGTGTCGGACTCCTCCTGCAGGGTGGCGGCGATGGCTTCAATTCCGACCGGGCCGCCGTGATAAAATTGAATGATCGTTTTCAGGTACCGACGGTCCAGATCGGTCAGCCCCTGCCCGTCCACGCCCTCCAGCTCCAAAGCGGCCTCCACGGTCTTCCGGTTGGTGACGCCCCGGGATCGCACCTGGCCGTAATCCCGAACACGCTTGAGCAGCCGGTTGACGATGCGCGGCGTACCCCGGGACCGCCGCGCCAGCTCGAAGCAGCCCTCCTCACCCAAATCCACGCCGAGCAGCGACGCCGAGCGTTGGGTAATCCGGATCAGGTCGTCCATGCCGTAGAAATCGAGACTGCGAAAAATGCCGAACCGGTCCCGCAAGGGGGATGACAGAAGGCCGACCCGCGTGGTCGCCCCGACCAGGGTGAAGCGCTTCAGCCGGAAACGGTGGCTGCGCGCGTGCACGCCTTTGTCGAACACGAAATCGATCGCGAAGTCCTCCATGGCCGGATAGAGCAGCTCCTCCACCGGTTTGGGGAGCCGGTGGATCTCATCGATGAACAGAATGTCGGCGGATCCCAGATGGGTCAGGATCCCGATGAGATCCCCGCCTTTTTCGAGGGCCGGGCCTGAAGAAAGCGTCAGGTTGGAGCCCGTTTCGTTGGCGATGATGTGCGCAAGGGTGGTTTTCCCGAGGCCCGGCGGGCCGTGCAGCAGCACATGGTCGATCGGTTCGCGGCGCTGCATGGCCGCTTCGATGGCGATCTTCAGGGTTTCGACCACATCGGCCTGCCCGACGTAATCGGTCAGATGCCGCGGCCGCAGAGACACGATCTCGGGTTCCAGATCCTCTTCAAGCGCCCGGCCGGAGACCAGTCCCTGTCGGTCCTCGGAGGAATAGGAAATGATATCGTCGGTCATGCGATCCCTTTTCTATGGGCCGGGCCGACCCGGGTTCAGCCGGCCGCCGGCGGCGGGCCCGGTTGTTCGCCGCGATAGACTTCCTCGAACAGCGCTTCCGCCGTGGAGATGGCGCTGTTGCGTTTGAGCGCATCGCCAATCATCTTCCGGGCGTCGGCCGCGCGGTGGCCCAACTGCTGGACCATCACATCGATGACCTGCTGGGCAAAATCCGCGACGGGCGGGGCCGGCGGGGGTTGCTCCGCGCGCAGCAGGGCGAATTTGGCCATGCGCCCCTCCAGGGTGGCGACGATTTTCTGAGCCGTGCGCTTGCCGATGCCTTTCAGGCGGCCGAGCGCTTCCAGGTCGCGCGCCTCGATCGCTCTCGCGATTTCGCTGACGGGAAGCGTCATCGCCTTCACGGCCTTCAATGGGCCGATATCCTCCACACTGATGAAATGCTGGAAGAACTCCTTTTCAATCTCATGATTGAAGCCGATGAGAACCGGTTTGGGCTGGCGCTCCGTCTGCTGGTAGTAGATATGCAGGGCCAGCTCATCGCCGAGGTTCTTTTTGACCAGGGACTCCATGACCACGGCCGGGACCAGAACCTCATAGCCGACCTGGTTGGCGAGGATGAGGACGCGATCGTCTTCTTTTTTGAGAATCTTGCCTAAGAGATAACCAATCACGGTGTCCTGCACCATTTGCGTGCGGTCAATTTCGTGCAACCCTGTGAACGCCGCCGCACGGGATGCGGGGCGCCGCCGGAGGTTGGCGAGGCGGCCGCCGGTGCCCGTTTGCGCCCGTCGCAACGAAAGAGTCCGATCAGCGCCAGACCGAGGGCATCCGCTGCATGGAAGGGGCGAATGGGACCGGGGTGCTCGAGGTGGCCGCGTACGGCCTTTTCCAGTTGAAGTTTAGAGGCGTTTCCGTTCCCGGTGAGGACTTGCTTGGCTTCCCGCACCGGGACCTGGACGCAGCCCAGACCGGCGCGAAACGCGGCGAGCATGACCACTCCGGAAACCTGACCGAGGGTGATTCCTGACCGGGGGTATTCTTTTAGGGAGAAAACGTCCTCGAGCACCACCAGATCAGGGGCCTCATTTGAAAAAAGCTGTTGAAGTTTCGAGAAAATGCAATCCAGCCGCTCGGCCAGGGGAATCGAATGGGAGGTGGTGATACATCCAAACGAATACCCCGCCACCTTTACCCCGCGCCCGCTCACCACACCCACACCGGTGGCCGCAAGGCCTGGATCAATCCCCACGATTTTGGTCATGGCGTGGAACCGGTCTCCGGACCGCTGCGTGCGTCTGCCGGAGGTCGCGCGTCGATCAGCGAATTTCCTTCAATTTGTCGGATGCGGCCTTGGCCTCGGGCGATTGCGGATATTTTCGAACCAACTCTTCCAATATCAGCCGCGAGTTCACCTTGTCTCCAAGGGCCAGGAAGGCATGCGCCTGTTTGAGCAAGGCCGCCGGCACCTTGTTGCCCTTGGGGTACTTCTCGATCACCTTCTGGTATTCGAGAATGGATTTCTCGTAGGCTTTTTCACGGAAAAAGGTCTCGCCGACCCAGAATTGGGCACTGCCGGCGTTGGTCGAAGCCGGGTAGCGCTGGATGAGCTCCTCGAAGCCTTTGCGGGCCTGCAGAATGCTGCCCTGATCGAAGGCTTGCTTGGCCTTGTTGTAAAGCTCTTCCTCGGACGGCACCTTGGCGGAAGATTCGGGTCTTATCCTGGATTCGGGCTTCGAGCCGGCCGCGGCCGGTTCGAGTTTCAGGTGTTCTTCGATGCGGGTCAACCGCTGAGCATTCTGGTTGCTGGCGTCCTCCAAACGCGTCAGCTTGTCCTCACGGGGCCTTTCAATATTCTCGCCGGATGCGGGCTTCAGGCGCTGCGCGTGTTCCACTTCCTCCAGCCGTCCTCGCAGCCCCCGCACTTCGTCCCGAAGCTCGTCGATCTGCGCCCGCAGAGAGGCCGACATTTGCCGCAATGCGGTCTCGTTGGCTTCGCGCGCCTTGGCGATTTCCTCGCGCCGCCGGCGTTCCTCGCCTTCACGCAGTTCGATCTCGCTCAACCGGGAATCAATCGTGGTGACATCGCGGCGCGTGACACATCCGAAAACGGAGGACACGACGATCACCGCAAAGATCATCGGTTTCCAGAAGCCGTGAATGCTCATAGCACCCAACCTTATCACGATCCTCCATCCAATGCCAGGGGCCGACTAAACAGACGGCAAACGACGCAGCTTCGCGTTCGTTTGCCGTCTGCAGATGTCAGCCATCGCCCCCCGCAAAGCTTTTACTACCGGCCTCTGCGACGGGTGGATGACGCTCTAATTGATCACGAAGCCATCGTTGCGGTTCTTGGCCCAGGCTTCCTCGTTGTGTCGGGGATCGATCGGGCGTTCTTCACCGTAGCTGATGGTGGAAATCCGCTTGGCGTCGATGCCGAGGTCGACCAGGAACTTCTTGGCGGCATCGGCCCGGCGTTCGCCGAGC
>Ga0209450_10002040_pt1 | contig 10188 bp, 8 predicted proteins | sample FrelakmetLWP11LW_FD_187149 | JGI IMG/M metagenome (GOLD analysis project Ga0209450, IMG submission 187149) | Freshwater lake sediment microbial communities from the University of Notre Dame, USA, for methane emissions studies - LWP11 LW (SPAdes)... | ecosystem: Environmental > Aquatic >...
GTGGCGCGAGTAAAGCCGAGTTTGAAATGGTGGAGTTTTAATTCTTATTAATTTAAAACAAATAAATTAAGCATAAAACACATGCCCTGCGAGGCAATATCCATGCGGCTCCCAGGGCATTGTTTTTAGGTTTTATTTAGCTTAAAAGTGAAACATCGCCAGCGCTGCTTTGCCAAAATACCACAGCATAAAAAAGAACGCGCCGAAATAAACGACGGTAAAGATGAGCCAAAAAAACGCGATGTAAAACATTAAGCCATCATCTTCCAGTTCGCCAATGCAATAAAACAATATCGCCAAGCCCGGCAGCATATTGTTAAACGGTAATACGCCGAATGGAATGGCCATCAAACCGCCGCCTGCCAATAATATAAAGCCGCCGATTTTTTGCCCGCGCTTACCGTTGACCAATGACAGATGGCGCGGCTTAGTAAACTTTCTGCAAAACCCTAGAATTTTAAGGCAAACGTTGACCAGAATTTGCCATGTATGCTCAGAAAACTCCAGCGTGCGTAATTTTTCTGGCAATACGGGTGACTCATGGCCATGAAACAACTGCCAGCCCAGGGTTGCAAAAGCAATGCCGCCCAGCACCGTTATTGGCCCCAGCGGCAAAGGCTGCAAAAATGGCAACACCAAGATAATCGCAATAAACGCATAACCCGCCTCATCTAAAGTATCCAGCGCCTCGCCTAAAGTGAGCGGCTTATGCTTGGATTGCTCGGCAAACTGCTGCAAAGTTTTAACCAGCGTATCGTAATCACACATGAAATAAACAACCTTTAATAATTTGAATGATTATCGCCTAAATGATAGGCCGTGCGATGACATTTTGTGGAGTTGGTAACGCGTTACGGGCAAATCGGATTTTGAGATGGGTGCGTTTTAAAACTTTTTTAATTTAAAACAGTTCAATTAAACATAAAACAGATGCCCTGTAAGGCAATATCCATGCGGGTTTCAGGGCGGTTGTTTTAAGGTTTTGTAGGACGCATTAGTGAAACGTAATGCGCCGCATGAGAGTGTTTTCTTTCGGCGGAATACGCTTTGCTATTCCGTCCTACGCGAGCTTTATATTTTAATATATCCTTATTCACGGATTAACCCTTTTTTAATAGCGTCATCTCTAGTCATTAATTCTCTTTTAATAGCCTCCTCTGGGGTTATTAACCCTCTTCCAAGAGCTATATCTCTGGCAGTTTCAGGTGTAAGTGGGGCTCTATTCATATTAGTAACGGGAAGTATTATCAGTCTTTTGTCTGTAACTAGCGCAACTTCACCAGACTGAGTGTCTAGTCGTAGGGCTCTCCCGTCCTGCGTGACGACGAGCTTAAACCGTTCTGGGGGCGCTGTTTGCCACTCGGGTTTGCAGCCGCCAACCGCGAGAAGGGTGAAAGCGAAAAGAAAGACTAAGAATGATCTTAGAAACATTGGAAACCCCTAACGTGAATTATGGACGACTGGACGCAATACCAAATGGAGTGGACACAAGGGATGCCCATCATTGGGTGACCGACAGGAAGCCCAGAGGGGATTTTGCTACAGACCAATCTGCGATGGCTAATACATAACCCGAAGGGATTTGAATTTTCCAAACTTGAGAGCGGTCGTCAGGTTTCAGTACAGTTAAAGCAATAAAAGCCCCTAGATGTTCAATCTCTGTGCTGTGAAAATAAAGGATGCCGCCTTCGTTGTGTATGTACTCATCAAAGAACTATAGGAAATCAGGGGGCACGCCTGTTTTGCTTTGAAGAATTACCGCAAATTGGTGATTTGACATATTTTTAAATATCCAAATTACTTGCACCCAACGCATTGCTTTCAATAAACGCGCGTCTTGGCTCGACGTTATCGCCCATCAGCGTGGTAAAGATTTCATCGGCGGCAATCGCGTCATCAATCTGCACTTTCAGCAAGCGACGCACTTTCGGGTCCATGGTGGTTTCCCACAGCTGTTCCGGGTTCATCTCGCCCAAGCCTTTGTAGCGTTGAATGTTGAGCGTGTTTTTCGCCTCGGCCAGCAGCCAATCCAGTGCTTGTTTGAAGGTAGCTACGGCTTGCTCTTTCTCGTTACGTTTAATCACCGCACCCGCGCCGATTAAGCCATGCAGCATGGTGGATACTTTTAGAATCTGGCGATAATCGCCGCTACTTAAAAACTCGGCATCTATCACGCAGCATTGCAGGTTGCCATGCACGTATTTGTTCACTTCAAGGCGATAGGTATTGGTTTCTGCATCAAAGCCCACAATCACCTCGCTGCCGATAGCGCCTAAAATGGGGCGCAATTGCTCGGCCACTTTGTTGGCGTTGGCTTCGCTGCTTAAATCGATTTCGCCCACGTCTTGAATCGCACGCAGCACGCTTTCGTCATACAGCGCAGCGATACGGCGAATTACTGCTTCTGTCAGTACCATTTGCTTGGCGATTTCGCCCAAAGGCTCGCCCGTGATAATGCCCGCATTGGTTTTGGTATCTAGCTCTGCACCTTTGAGTGCGGAATTGAGCAGGTAAATATCCAGCTCCTGCTGGTCTTTTAAATAGCGCTCGTCTTTGCCCTGCTTCACCTTGTATAGCGGCGGCTGTGCGATGTAAATGTGGCCGCGCTCAACCAGCTCTGTCATTTGGCGGTAGAAGAAAGTGAGTAATAAAGTACGAATATGCGCACCGTCTACGTCGGCATCGGTCATGATGATTATGCGGTGATAACGCAATTTCTCGGCGCTGAAATCGTCTTTGCCAATACTTGTACCCAGCGCGGTAATCAGTGTAGCGATTTCCTGGCTGCCCAATAATTTATCGAAACGCGCTTTTTCTACGTTTAGAATTTTACCTTTTAGCGGTAAAATAGCCTGGTTTTTACGGTCGCGCCCTTGTTTGGCAGAGCCGCCCGCAGAGTCACCCTCGACCAGATAAAGCTCGCATAATGCCGGGTCTTTTTCTTGGCAATCTGCCAGTTTGCCGGGTAAACCCAGCGTATCCATCACGCCTTTGCGGCGGGTGATTTCGCGCGCTTTACGCGCTGCTTCGCGCGCACGTGCAGCATCCACAATTTTGCCGCAGATGATTTTTGCATCGGCCGGATTCTCGGCCAAAAAGTCGGCTAATTTTTGTGAAACCACTTCTGAAACCACTGGTTGCACCTCAGATGAAACCAATTTGTCTTTGGTTTGTGATGAGAATTTAGGGTCCGGCACTTTTACCGAAAGCACGCAGGTAATGCCTTCGCGCATGTCGTCGCCCGTGGTTTCCACTTTGGCTTTTTTCGCCAGCTCGCTTTGTTCGATATATTGGTTCAGCGTGCGTGTCATGGCAGTACGCAGGCCGGTTAAGTGTGTGCCGCCATCGCGCTGCGGAATGTTATTGGTAAAACATTGCACCGTTTCTGAATAACTATCGTTCCACTGCATAGCCACTTCAACCGTCATGCCGTCTTTTTCGCCAATGGCGTAGAAAACTTTAGGATGCAACACTGTCTTCGTGCGGTTCATGTATTCCACAAAACCTTTAATTCCACCGGAATAAGCAAAATTTTCTGATTTGCCATTACGTTGATCGATAAGCTCGATTTTGACGCCATTATTAAGAAACGAAAGTTCGCGAATACGCTTGGCCAGGATTTCAAAGTGATACTCGACCAGAACGAACGTTTCGACCGAAGCTAAAAAATGCACCTCGGTACCTTTTTTGTCGGTTTTACCTGTTAGCGCAAGCGGCGCGACTGGTACACCGCGACGGAATTCCATTTGATGCACTTGGCCATTACGATAAATTTTAAGGCGCAACCAATCGGAAAGCGCATTCACCACAGAAACGCCCACACCATGCAAACCACCAGAAACCTTGTATGAGTTTTGATCGAACTTGCCACCAGCGTGCAGCTCGGTCATCACGATTTCGGCTGCAGAACGTTTTGGATCATGCTTATCATCATCTTTGATGTCGGTAGGAATGCCCCTGCCGTTGTCTGAGACGCTAATTGAGTTATCAGGGTGGATGATGACCTTAATATCGTCACAATGTCCTGCCAGCGCCTCGTCAATAGCGTTATCGAGCACCTCAAACACCATATGATGCAAGCCGGAACCGTCACTTGTGTCGCCGATGTACATGCCCGGGCGTTTGCGGACTGCATCAAGGCCTTCTAAAATTTTGATACTGTCTGAGTTATATTCTTGCTGCGGTGCTTTTGCCATATTCGTTTCTTTTAAATAATTTTAGGTTTTGTTAATTGTTAAACAAGGTTAAATACGCATCGGCATGACTACATATTTGTAATTTTCATCATTGGGTACAGTAATCAAGCAGCTACTATTAGCGTCGGCAAATAAAAAATTAATATTTTCATCACTGACGTTGTTTAGCACATCGATTAAGTAAGTCACGTTAAAACCGATATCCAGCGCATCTTTCGCATACTCGATTTCGAGCTCTTCTTCTGCTTCTTCTTGCTCGGTATTGGTGCTGATGAGTTTCAGATTGTTTTGGCTCAACACCATGCGGATTCCGCGGTATTTTTCATTTGAGAGTATCGATGCGCGCTGCATAGCTGTAAGTATGCTTAACCGATTGGTAGTAAACGTATTTTGGTGGCCACTCGGAATCACACGGTTGTAATCAGGAAATTTACCGTCGATGACTTTTGAAATTAACCGGATTTCACCAAATGTAAAGTTTACCTGGCCAGCATTAATTTCAATACTGACTTCTTCTTCACTGTCGTTAAGTAGCTTGATCAGCTCTATCACGGTTTTGCGGGGCAAGATAACTTCGGTTTTTTCATAGCTTTTGTTAAGCGTAGTTGAAGTAAAGCTTAAGCGGTGTCCATCTGTGCCCACTACATTGAGCTTGTTCTCATTCACTTCCAGCAACAAGCCATTCAGGTAATAGCGAATATCTTGCTGAGCCATTGCAAACTCAACCTGTTTAAGTAATTTTTTAAAAGCAATTTGGCTAATATTAACAAGAGTTCCTTCTCCTGCTACTTTAGTCATTATCGGATAATCTGCCGCTGGCAATGTCTGTAAATTAAAACGGCTTTTCCCCGCCTTAACCGTAATGCGGCTATCGTTACTGACCATATCAATATCCACACCCTCCGGCAAAGTGCGACAGATATCTAATAATTTTTTTGCAGAAATAGTGGTCGATAATTCTCCATTGAACGTACTTTCAATATTAAGTGAAATTTGCATCTCCAGATCAGTTGCAGTGAGCTGTATGTTATTTTTTTTTGCTTCCAACAATAAATTTGAAAGGATTGGAAGTGTATGACGACGTTCAACAATACTGCTAACACTTGTAAGTGGTTTCAATAAGACTTCACGATTAATTTTTATTTGCATGGTTAAGTTTTCCCAATGTACTTAAATATTTTAAGTTTTATGTATTTAATGGTTTTGTTTAATTATATGTTTAATATGTATTTAAAAAATAATAGTAATAATAATGTGTACTTTTTCTGTTAATAACTTTATTAAGCATAAATAAATCAATGAGTTGTTATAATTATTTACTTGTTAAAAATAAACTTTTAAGTTGCGGATTAAATGTGCACAAAAATACAGTTAATTAAAACTTAATGCTTTAATCATATTTAATCCACAAGTTGTTTCTACTTTAATCACAATATTTTTTTATGGCCTAATCCCTTATTACTTGAGTCAAAAATCCGATATCTCTCGCAATTGCTTGATCATTTAAACGTAATTGCTCTATTTCTTCACATGCATGCATCACGGTTGTATGGTGACGGCTGCCAAAAGCTTCGCCTATCTCTGGAAAGCTGTGGTTAGTAAGTTCTCGTGCCAGACTCATCGCGATTTGACGAGGACGCGCAAAGTTGCGCGAACGTTTTTTACTGTGCATTTCGCTCACCTTGATTTTGTAATAATCTGCGACAGTTTTCTGAATATTTTCGATAGTAATTTGACGACCGCGAACCGCGATTAAATCGCGCAGTGCATCTTTCGCTAGGTGGATATCTATGGCATGTCCGGTAAAGTTGGCCATGGCTATAATACGATTTAATGCACCTTCCAGCTCGCGTACACTGGAGCGAATTTGCTTAGCGACAAAAAAAGCTACATCTTCATGCAAGTTGATTTTGGATTCTTCGGCTTTTTTAAGCAAAATGGCCACGCGCATTTCTAGTTCCGGCGGTTCTACGGCAACGGTTAAACCCCAGCTAAAGCGTGTACGCAAGCGTTCATCAACATCAATAATTTCTTTAGGATAAGTGTCGCAAGTAATCACAATTTGTTTTTTTTCTTCAATCAAAGTGTTGAAGGCATAAAAAAACTCTTCTTGTGTACGAGTTTTTTTAGCAAAAAATTGAATATCGTCTATTAGCAATAAATCCAACGAATGATATTGACGCTTAAATTCATCAAAAGCTTTATTTTCATAAGCTTTAACTACATCAGACACGTAGCGTTCTGCATGCAGATAACGAATATTGGCATCAGGGTTATGTTGTCTTAATTGGTTACCTATAGCTTGCAACAAATGTGTTTTACCTAACCCTACACCACCATAAATAAATAGCGGGTTATAGGCTTGACCCGGATTGTCCGCTACCTGAATTGCAGCAGCTCGCGCTAACTGGTTGGCACGTCCGGTGACATAATTATCAAAATTGAAACTGGTATTCAAGCCGGAAGCGCGTTCGCCTGTGCGGCGATTAACAGGAGGCGGAGCTGTTGTGACAATGCTTGGCGCCTGGATGTTTTCTAATAGAAACGTTTTTTTATTAGCGTTGCCATTAATTGTTTTGCTGGGAGCAGCTTTTTCATTAATCAATAACTCAATAACCGTATTTTGCGGCAATAACTCAGCCGCAATGGTTTCGATCTTGCCTAGAAAACGATCCTTTACCCACTGCTGCACAAATTTATTAGGGGCGAGTAAGCGAATAGAACCATCCCCAACTTCCATCTGTAAGGGCTTAATCCAAGTATTATATTGTTGCGCAGACAGCTCTTGTTCAAAGCGATTAAGGCAGGTAGACCAAAAATTTTCCATCGGTTGCCCGAAACCTCTTGCAGTTGTTAAGTTAATGATTTTATTATATTATTTTATTAAACAAGCACAAACAAAATTAGTTTAAACACATATAATTTATCCAGCTATTCTAGCTGGTTTAATTGGACTTATCCACAGGCAATTACATATTTATTAAACTAAATATAGATTGACAAAATAGGGGTTTATCGGGTTTAATGTACGGCTTTGTAGCATTTGCTAGTTGGAGATTTCAATGAAACGTACTTATCAACCTTCTAAAACTCGCCGCGCACGTACGCATGGCTTTTTAGTTCGCATGAAAACCAAAGGTGGTCGTGCTGTGATTGCCGCACGCCGCGCTAAGGGTCGCACGCGTTTAGGTCTTTAATACTTAGATTGACTATTATCTAGTTTTGACAATAGTCAAAGTTTTAACCTAAAAAGATTATCAATTGGCATCGTTTAGATTTACTAAACAAGCCAAGATTGTAAAAACGGATGATTTTTCATCCGTTTTTAATTTGCGCAAACGCATCGCAGAAAAACATTTAGTAATGCGTTATTGTTCAAATGAAGCCAACACCGTACGCCTGGGTTTGATAGTGAGTAAAAAAACGGCGAAACTTGCAGTACAGCGCAATTATATGCGACGAGTGTTAAGGGAGTTGTTTAGATTAAACCAGCACCGTTTACCAGCTGTTGATCTTGTTATCCAAGTGCAGAAAGTTTTTGAAAAACCAGAGTTTATTGCGATAAAACAAGAATTTGAATATTTAATGCAAAAACTAGTTACAAAATTATCGACAAACAAAAACGATTCAATTTCTAGTTGAGGGATGTAGAAAATGTCACGTATTTTGATTGTACTCATTAAAGCGTATCAAATTGCGTTAAGTCCTTTTTTTGGTCAACAGTGTCGATTTACCCCAACCTGTTCAGAATATGCAATTGAAAGCATAAAAAAACATGGTGCTTTTAAAGGTTTTTTGCTTACAATAAAGCGATTATCACATTGTCATCCCTGGCATGCTGGTGGCCATGATCCTGTACCATAATGTTTGTGCCAGAGTTTTACAAAAATTAATATAACTTACTGTTTATAAAGAATCTATGGATACACGCCGTTTAATTTTATTTGTTATTTTTTCATTTTCTATCTTGATGCTGTGGGATTCATGGCAACAAAAAAATAACCCAGTAGTATCTGGCCAGCATGAAGTGGTACAAGAGGCAAATTCGCCAGTACCCGCAGCTACCGTAAAAACTGATGCCACTACAGTTAACAATGTGGCAAGTGGGGATGGTTTTAGGCTTGAGCAAGGCCAGCGCATCAAAGTCACCACTGATTTATTCCAAGCCGAAATTGATACGGTTGGTGGAGATTTACGTCATTTAGCACTTAACAAGCATCGCGCAACGGAGGCCAAAGAAGACACTTTTGTGTTAATGGATGACGCACAAAAGCCAATGCTGTACGTGGCGCAAACGGGTTTAATAGGCGGTGATTTACCAAATCATAAATCGTTGTTTACCAGCGCGGCCAGCAGTTATACATTGGCTGCTGGTGCAGCAAGTCAAGAAGTGCGCCTGTCTTGGGCTGGCAATGGGATTAGCGTTGATAAGGTTTATACATTTCACCGTGGTAGCTACGTGATTGACGTAACTTACTATATCCATAATGGTAGTACAGCAGTTATCACGCCATCTGTTTATTATCAAATAGTACATGATAATCAATCTAAGCAAGGTTCAGCGATGATGCCAACATTTACAGGCGGGGCATATTTTACTGAGGCTGATAAATTTACGAAAATTAATTTCGGCGATATGGAGGAAAATAATCTTTCAAAAACCACTAAAGATGGCTGGATTGGATTGGTTGAGCACTATTTTGCGAGTGCCTGGATTCCAAAAGCTGGTGTAACGCGGGAGTTTTATACCAAACAATTATCAGAACACATTTTTGCACTTGGAGTTGTTACGCCAAACGCAAACATTGCCGCAGGAACAAAAACGGAAATAAATGCAAAATTATTTGCGGGACCACAGACAGAAAAAGACTTAGCTGCAGCTGCTCCAGGATTAGAATATGCAGTAGATTATGGTTGGCTTACAGTCGTTGCGAAGCCTCTATTCTGGGTGCTTTCAAAAATTCACACTTTGGTGCAAAACTGGGGAGTGGCGATCATTTTATTAACGGTTCTCATTAAAGCGTTATTTTTCCCACTTTCTGCAGCAAGTTATAAATCGATGGCACAAATGCGAGAATTGGCACCGCGTCTGCAGGCGATGAAAGAAAAATTCGGTGACGATAAGCAAAAAATGCAACAGGCTATGATGGAGCTTTATCGCACAGAAAAAATTAACCCAATGGGAGGTTGCTTGCCAATTCTAGTACAAATCCCTGTTTTTATTGCACTTTATTGGGTGTTGTTAGGTTCTGTGGAGTTGCGCCACGCTCCGTTTTTTGGTTGGATACAGGATTTATCCGCTATTGACCCATGGTATGTGCTTCCAATTTTAATGGGCGCGACAATGATTATCCAAACCTATTTGAACCCAGCGCCCACTGATCCAATGCAGGCAAAAATCATGAAAATAATGCCGGTCGTATTCAGTGTATTTTTCTTCTTTTTCCCTGCAGGATTGGTGTTATATTGGTTGGTAAACAATATCTTATCAATCTGGCAGCAATGGTATGTGAACAGAGTTATCCACGCTGCAGCATTAGCTAAAAAAGGTAATGCAAAAAAATAAGTTAGATACCATTGCCGCGATAGCTACAGCCTGTGGAGCGGGCGGCATAGGAGTGGTGCGTGTTTCTGGACCTCAAAGTCGGGGCATTGCAATTCAAATACTGGATCACTGCCCTGCCCCACGTTATGCGACATATTTACCTTTCTACGATACGAATCATCAATTAATAGATCGCGGCATCGCGATTTATTATCAAAATCCAAACTCATACACGGGAGAGGATGTACTTGAGTTGCAAGCGCATGGCGGTACGGCGCTTATGCAAATCTTGTTGGCACGCTGTATAGAGCTAGGAGCACGCCAAGCAGAGCCTGGGGAGTTTACACGACGTGCTTATTTAAACGATAAAATTGATTTGGCCCAGGCTGAGGCTGTGGCTGATGTGATTAATGCTTCAACTATAGAGGCTGCACGAAGTGCGGTCCG